>Ga0187893_10004680_pt1 | contig 25707 bp, 25 predicted proteins | sample MA1701074metaG_FD_139574 | JGI IMG/M metagenome (GOLD analysis project Ga0187893, IMG submission 139574) | White microbial mat communities from a basaltic lava cave in the Kipuka Kanohina Cave System on the Island of Hawaii, USA - MA170107-4 metaG ... | reverse complement strand
GTAACTGGAAAACAAAAAGGGGAGTGAATGGAACTGGCCTTACATATCCAGTGCCACCGCGAAGCGGTTTAGTTCAACTATTAAGTGAGCCGCCGTGCGGGGTGAAAATTGCTGGTCGGCTTAGCCCGGCGACGACTCCGACGACAAAAACTCAAATCGGTTGTAATATCCACCGGCTACCTCGGGTTGTCAACCTGAAGTTTCCCGCCAAAGGCTGCCGGTGCGGCGGGTTATCTCCCTAACGAGCGGCGGCTTATTCCGGCCAGCGCTCCAGCTATCACAGACGATCAACGGGGCTGTTCACGCCTCTACCGCCGCGATTCAACACATGCGTGTACACTATCGTAGTCGTCACGTCTTTGTGACGCAAAAGCTCTTGGACCGTGCGGATGTCGTAGGACCGAGCGGGGAACGTGTCAGGCATTGGTAAATTGTTTATTGAACAACGATTGTGCCAGAAGTGCTCATGGCACCACGCCCACGGGTACATTTTCCCGGCGCGCTGTTTCATGTGATAAGCCGGGGCAATCAGAGGCAAAGGATTTAAGATCACCCTGGAGGAGATACTCAAGGAGATAGCGAAAGAGGCGGGGCTAACGGTGGCCGCGCTGCTCGGTAAAAGACGCGGCCGCAGGGAGAGTCGACTCAGAGCCGAGGTGGCGTATCTTGGGCGCGAAGTGGGCGGGATCGCTGTGACGGTAGCGGCGAAGTATCTGGGGCGCGATCAGAGCACCATGTCGTTGGCACTCAGGCGGCTAGAGGAAGAGTTGTCAACCGACAACTCACGGCGTAGAGATATGGAGCAACTGTGCGCCCGACTGCGGCAAGGGCGACGACGTAAATATCAAATAAGCAATGCCTGACACCTCTGCCGTGAAGGCTGTCCGACGCGACAGGGAGGAAGGCTGGTGAGATTTTGGGACACCTTAGCGACGGTCGAAGCGGCCTTTACGCTTCGGTTCAGGTTGGTTTCAAATTTGACTGGCCGTAGAAAACCCCAATACTGTTTAATCGAAGCGGAAACCGAGGTATCAATGAAGATGAAACGCAGCGCCAAATTGCTCGGACGCTACATCGTAGCCGATCCCAAAATTTGTCATGGCCAGCCGACGTTCCGCGGCACTCGTATCCTCGTCGCCGACGTACTGGAGCAGGTCGCTAGCGGTATGGCGCGGGAGGCGATCATCGAAGAATGGAACGGGGGCATCACCGAACAGGCAATTGGTGAGGCCGTGCAATTGGCCGCTCAAGCCCTGCTCAAGCACAAGGATGAGTTTGTTCTTGAGCCTGCGGCAAGGTGAACATCCTCGACGAGAACATTCTTAAAAATCAGCGCCAACTGTTGCGAAGTTGGCGTATCCGGGTTCGTCAGATCGGTGACGACGCAGGACGCAAGGGGTTCCAGGACGAGGAAATTATTCGTCTGCTGCTCCGACTCCGTCGCCCCACGTTCTTCACGCGAGACCTAGGCTTCTATGATCCTCGTTTATGTCACGCGCGCTACTCAGTAGTCTGCCTAGCCGTGGAAAAATATGAGGCCGCCGTTTTTGCCCGGCGTTTGCGAGACGAGAATAAACTCGCTCTGACTTGGGCTGAATAGCTTGACGGCTTTCGATGGCGACATCATCGAATCACCAGCTTTTTCGAGGCCTTCTGAGTTCTCGCTTCACCGAATGATTTTGGTCGCCCGCGTAGGACATCTGGTGGGAAGTCACTCCAATCTGCCAGGCCGTCTGCAGATTAATCACGAAATCGAACTTCATCGGCCGCTGCACCGGAGGATCGGCGGGCTTGGCGCCCTTCAGGATTTTGTCGATGTACCAGGCGACCTGCCGGTAACTCTCCGCGAAGTCCGCCCCGTAGTAAACGAGCCCGCCGGCGTCTACAGCTTCTCTGCCTGTTTGAGCCCATAAGGATTCGGCAGGGATGGCTAAGTGTTTACGCAGTAAGCGCAACATACCGGCGGTGAGCTTCCTTTTTCCGTTTAGTATTGCCGCCACGCACCTCTGGCCGCCCAGAATTTTGGCGAGGCTGGAGGGCTTGAACTCTAGCTGCTCCATGCGGGACTTTATGGCTTCAACCGGATCGGCGGGGATCAATTTTGCAATGCCGCTGTAGGAACGATCGGACGGTGTCATTGCGGGCTAGGGATTTGACCGTTCGTGCGATAGACGGGTAAGACCGGACTCCTCGCGCTCGTATTGCAATTGATAGAGACGGTGATAAATGCCGCGGTTCTCCATCAACTCCGCATGGGATCCCATCTCGCGCACTTCGCCGTGGTGCAACACGATGATGCGGTCGGCGTTGCGGATCGTAGATAGCCGGTGAGCGACAACGAGGCACGTTCGCTCTTCCATAACCTTGTCCAGTGCATCTTGCATCAGCAGTTCGGTTTCCGTGTCCACGCTGGATGTCGCCTCGTCCATCACGAGGATCTCGGGCTGAAACACCAGCACCCGCGCGAGCGATAAAAGTTGACGCTGGCCGGCGGAAAAGTTGCTTCCTCGCTCTCGCACCAGAGCGTCAAACCCATCGGGAAGCCGTTCGATGAACTTATGGGCATTGGCGAAGCGCGCCGCCGTTTCGATTCGACCCATTGGGATAGAGGGATCCCCGAGGGCCAGATTTCCACGGACGTCTCCGGAGAAAAGAAACACATCCTGCAACACTACGCCGATATGACGGCGCAGGGCCGCAAGATCCCACTCCCGCACATCGATGTCGCTAACTTTGATTGACCCTCGCTGAATGTCATAAAAGCGATTAAGGAGTTTGATTACCGTTGTCTTCCCTGACCCGGTTGCGCCCACAACCGCCACCTTCTCGCCCGGCTCGATCTCAAAGGAGACCCCCTTCAGCACCGGATCGCCGGTTTTGTAATGGAACCAAACATCCTCGAAAACCACTTTCCCGCGGAAAGGCCTGGGAATCATCGCGTTCTTTGAGCTTGCAATCGTCAAAGGCGTATCGAGAAGCTGAAAGATTCTCTCGGCGGAAGCCATGGCGGATTGCATCACCGCATATTTCTGGCTGAAATCGCGCAGCGGCACAAAAAATCGGTGGATATATTCCTTGAACGCGACCAGCGTACCGATGCCAATGGCGCCGTGGAGCACCTCGCCGCCGCCGTACCAGAGTAACAGGGCTATGCTCACCGAACCCGCGGCTTCGACCATTGAGTAAAGCGACGCCTCGTAGAGATTCGACAGGTGGTAAGCGTCCCGATGCGCTGCGTTAAGCTCCTCGAACTCCCGGTAACTCTTTTCCTCACGAGCAAAAAGCTGAATGACCATCATACCGGCGATCGCTTCACCGAGATAGGCGTTGATGCGGGCGATACGCTCTCGAATTAGACGATAGGTCTGACGCGCCTTCACGCGGAAGAAATTGATGGCGATCGCCATCGGGGGAATCAGAGCCAATGAAACCAAGGCAAGCTCGACGTGAAGATAGAACATGATGGCGATAATCCAAAAAACCATGATAAAATCGGAGATCAACGTCGTCACTCCGGAGGAAAACATCTCCTGTAGGACATCCACATCCGTGGTCATGCGGGTCACCAGGCGGCCTACAGGGTTGCGGTCGAAATAACTCATGGGCAAGCCTTGGACATGGGAGAAGAGCGCCACCCTGAGATCGGCAAGGCAGCTCTGGGCCACTTGCATGGAGAGATAATAATGGGAAAAGAGTGCCACCGATTCACCCAAAACAGCTGCCAGGAAGAGTAGCGCCACCCCTTGCAATCCCCATAGATCTCCACTGCCAATATACCCATCGATGCCGATCTTCATCAGGTAAGGCTGGGCCAGCCCGAATGCCTGCTGCAAAGGCAAAAACAGCATGGCGCACCAGAACCGCCCCTTGTAGGGCAGGACAAAAGTCCACAGCCGCTTGAGCAAACGCAGATCATAGGCTTTACCCCAGATCTCTTCACGCGGGGATGGTTCGGACATTAAATTTGTTCCAACTCCTCGGTCAGCCGTTGCTGTCGGTAGAGCTCCGCATAAAGCCCGCCGTGCTCGATCAGTGCCGTATGCGCTCCTCGCTCAATAATTTTCCCCTCATCCAGGACCAGGATCTCGTCCGCTTCTTTCACGGTTGAGATCCTGTGCGAGATGATGAGACAGGTTTTTTCCTTAAGAATTAATTTGAGCCTATCAAGAATCTCCGCTTCGGTTTGAGCATCGACACTGGAAAGACAATCGTCGAGAATCAACACCGGCGGATCGACCACAAGGGCCCGCGCCAGTGTCGCCCTCTGCTTTTGCCCGCCGGACAGCGTAATGCCCCGTTCGCCGACAACCGTGTTCGGCCCTTCGGGAAAGATTTCCAGGTCGCGGTCAAGCTTGGCGATGGTGATGGCGCGTTGCAAATCTTCATCGCCCACGTCGTCTCGTCCGAAGGTCAGATTGCGCCGCAGCGGGTTAGAAAAGAGAAACGGGTCCTGCGGCACGTATCCAATGTTCCTGCGTAGTTCCCGCAGTGGAAGTTTTCGAATATCCTGACCGTCCACGAGAATCTCGCCGGAGGAAACATCGAAAAGGCGCGGCACCAGCTGTGCCAGCGTGCTCTTTCCTGAACCGACGCGGCCCACGAGGCCTACCGACCGGCCTACGGGCAGGGAAAAATTAATATCTTCCAGCGTCGGATGATCGTTCATCTGGCGTCCATAGACGAAGCTAACATGGCGAAATTCAATTCCCTGTTTCAGCCCTCGAACCGGCCGCGAGAGCAGGTGATTGGACACCTGGGGTTCGGTTTCTAGGATCTCCGCCAGCCGTTTCATCGCGGCCCGGCCTCGCTCCACGAGCGAGAGCATCCAGCCGAAAGCGGCGGTGGGCCACGCCAGGACATTGAGATAGGCGATGAAGGCGACGATGTCGGCCACCAGCAAGTCGCCGCGAACGACGCGGATGCCGCCGTACCAAATAACAATCAATACCGTCAGCGCATTGACGCCTTGCATCACCGGCGAGACGATGCCGCGCATTTTCGCCAGGTCGAGGCTTTTGGCTTGATAATCCCTGTTCAGAGCCTGGAACTGCTCGGTTTGAAACGCTTCCTGCGTGTAGGCCTTGACCACATGCATGCCGGCGAGGTTATCGTGCACATGGCTACTGAGAACCGACATTTGCTGTTGGACTTCCAGAGAGCTCTTCATAATCCTGCCGCGGAATTTGCGCGCGGCAAAGATCAACAAAGGCAAGGGCGCCACGGCCGCCAATGTCATCCGCGCATCCATCGAGAGCATCAAGGCGATGGCATAGACGTAGTAAAGAGGCGCATTGACGAAGTTGAGTATGCCCGGCCCCAGCATGACGCGCACCGCTGAGATATCATTGATGACACGAGACATTAGGTCTCCGGTTCTTTGGGCGTGGTAGAAGGAGAGTGGCAGTTTCTGCAGGTGAGCGAAGAGATCGTTGCGCAGGTCGTACTCAACGTTACGCCCCGCGTTGAAGATGAGGCCGCGGGAATAGGTCCGCACAATCCCCTGCAGTACGGCCGCGATTCCAACCAACGCGGCGTAATGGGTTACATCGCCTATTGTCCCGCCCTGCTCGATGATCCGTACCGCCTCGCGAATCCACCATGGAATCCACATGACTAGCGTCGCGGTGCTGAGCAAACAGATAGCGCCCACAAAATATCGACGGCGGTAGCGCCAAACGTAGTGTTTCAATCGCCCCATGTTTTTCAAAAATACTCTAGGGGCCACCTGTTCGCAAGGAATTGGCCAGATGATGACCGTGCCAACCTACCCTGAAGCCGACCAATTTATTCGGTCACTTGACAATGGGAGAACGCTCCCTAATAACAAAGGAACATGAATCAAACGACAATCCGCCGTCACGACATCCGCAACATCGCAATTATCGCCCATGTCGACCACGGCAAGACGACGTTAGTGGACGGAATGCTCCATCAAAGCGGCATCTTTCGCGCCCACGAACATGTAGTCGAGCGCGTGATGGACTCGATGGATTTGGAGCGTGAACGCGGTATTACGATCATGGCGAAGAACACAACCGTCCACTATGGTGTAGTCAAGATCAATATCGTTGACACCCCCGGCCACGCGGATTTTGGCGGCGAAGTCGAGCGCACCCTCGCCATGGTGGATGGCGTGATGCTGCTGGTCGATGCCTCCGAGGGACCGCTGCCACAGACGCGGTTTGTCCTCAAGAAAGCCTTGGAGGCCAAATTGCCGCCCATTGTCTGCATCAACAAAATTGACCGGCCCGATGCTCGCATCGCGGAAGTCTTGAACGAGATTTATGATTTATTTATCGATCTCGACGCCACCGAAGAGCAACTCGATTTCCCTGTGGTCTACACCAATGCCCGAGCCGGCATCGCGACACGCGATTACCAAAAACCGGCGGAAAACTTAAAGCCCCTCTTCGACCTGATCGTGGAAACTTTACCCGGTCCCCCGGTAAACCCCGCAGCACCAACACAATTCCAGGCCAACAATCTCGACTATAACGATTACGTCGGCCGCCTTGCGGTGGGACGTATTAAGAATGGCCAAGTGGCAGTTGGCATGTACACCCTGTGCCGCGTGGATGGGACGCAGCAGCCCGTGAAAGTCACGCAGGTTTACGGTTGGCAAGGGCTAAAACGGGTGGAGGTAGACACAGCCGAAGCGGGCGATATCGCGGCCATTGCCGGTATTGAGGATATCGGTATCGGGGATACCATCGCCGACCGCGAGAAGCCGCAACCCTTGCCGCCGCTGCGCATCGACGAACCGACCATTGCAATGATCTTCAGCGCCAACAACTCCCCATGGGCCGGGCGTGAAGGCGAATTTGTAACTTCCAGAAAATTGCGTGAACGGCTTGTTTTCGAACAGCGCAAGAATGTCAGTCTCCGCGTTGAGGAAACTGAGCAACCCGACGCGTTCCAGGTCACAGGCCGGGGAGAATTCGCACTGGCCATCGTCATCGAGACGATGCGGCGGGAGGGCTACGAACTCCAGGTCTCGAAACCGACAGTGATTACGCGCGAGATTGGCGGCAGGGTCAACGAGCCGATGGAATTGCTCGTCATCGATATCCCCGAGGATTTCATCGGCGTAGTGTCGCAGTTACTCGCCATGCGCAAAGGCAAGATGACCAAAATGACCCATGCCGGATCGAGCCGCGTCCGTTTGGAGTTTGCCGTGCCGTCGCGCGGCTTGATCGGCTTTCGCTCCCGGTTTCTCACCGACACCCGCGGCGCGGGTATCATGAACGCACTATTCAACGGTTGGGCGCCCTGGCACGGAATTATTCAAACTCGGACTAATGGGGCGCTGGTCGCCGACCGCGAAGGTCAAACAACACCCTACGCGGTTTTTCATCTCCAGGAACGAGGCGTTCTCTTCATCGCGCCGGGGGCGAAGGTGTACGAAGGCATGGTGGTCGGCGAGTACGCACGGGATAATGATCTCAACGTCAACATTTGCCGGGAGAAAAAACTCTCCAATATGCGGGCTGCCGGCAAGGATGAGAACATTATTATTTCGCCTCACCGGGAGATGGGATTGGAACCAGGCATCGAATGGATCGCGGAAGACGAGTTGGTGGAGGTTACGCCCGCTTCTATCAGGCTGAGAAAAAAGATTCTCAAGCAATCCGAGCGCCCGCGAAGACGGCACGAAGAGGCGGAGTAGAGAACGCACTAAGGGCGTTTTTTAGACGTCCCAGGGTCCTTGGCGGAGTCCACCGTCCTGCAGGAATCGCTATTGACAAACATCACATAGAGATTCTTACTCGGTACACGCACCTCGACGGCGGGATGGCTTCCCGCTTTATGTTCTTTGATCTCTGCTTTTTGCCCCGCGGCACGGACGATCTCAACCAAGTGATAAGGGCTCTGCACATCGCGAAACTCGGGCCCCCGTCTTGCCAAAACCGATAGCGGCACACAGGTTCCCTCTCGCCCAACAAGCGACCAGCGAGTGATTTCAGCGCTCTTAGCTGGTGGACTGGCGAACAGAGTGATTAGTAACGCGACGACGGATGACCCTATTTTGATATTGCCACTCATTACCGCCCCGTGAAATAAAACGAGCATAAATCCGAGCACAACGCCATGATTTGCGGTAGCGTCAACCACGCAACAGCAAAGTGCTTCGGGAGAGAGAATGAAACGAGCCTCTCGCAAGTTTTCTCGATGTTTCGAAGAGCGACGTTCATCTTATTTTTTTCACCAGTTTGTCATGACTCAATCGATATTTAAACGCCTTTCGACCGTTGATGAAGAGCACCGGCACTTCGTTGCCATACTTTTTTTGAAGGTCAGCAGCAGAATCAACATCGACCTCTTCGAGGGTCATGGGAAAGCAAAGCGCGACCTGTCCGATGACCGTTTTCATCTCCTCGCAAAGACAACAATCTTTTCGCGTGTATAGCAGCAACTCAGGTTTCATTTGGCGGGCGCTGGAGTCTTTGATGGTATGGACTCTTTGGTCTTTCCTTTTTGCACCTCCTCCTTATTTTCATCGTCTCCAAGCCCAATCATTTTCTTGGGAATACCCAAGATACCAAAAACGACTTCAGAGAGAGTACTCAGAGGCGCCGGGGTAATCGTCGGCTCATCGAGAGATCCGGAAATTTTGAAGCTCGCGACCAAAAAAGAGTTTTTAATGGCGGCAATTCCGCGGCCGATTAACGGAATGTAATTGATCGCTGTATCCACGCCGGCAAAAGGGCGAACGGCAAGGACGAAATCGATTTCATCTTTGGGCACGTCGATCTTGCCGGAACCGGACATGCGCAGGTCGTCGCTGTCCACCAATAGATTCTGTGTGGTGTAGACCCCGCTGGTAACCTTGAAATCCCCGGTAATACTGCGAAAGCGGATACCTTGTTTATTGAGATCCGGCATCTGCAAGGTAAACCAACGGGAAAGATCTAGCAGATTTAGGATCTGTACCAATAGCCTTAGTCGGTTGATGGTGCCGTCCTCGATTTTCAAATAAAAAGCTCCGTTTAAATTTCTCTTTTTTTCGGCGCTATCCTTTCCCTCGGTTTCCAACCGGCCGGTCATCGAAACCTTCCCTGCCATTTCGGTGTTCGAAATTTCAAACCACTTAAGCAACGACTCCACCGGTAGACCCTGAATCTTGGGTTCAACAGAATACCCGGTGGTCTTTGGCTTATCTGCGATCGTTGCTTCACCTTGAATCAACCCCCCGGCTGCACGCAGGCTTGGGTTTCTGAGCCGCCAAACCCGGCGGTCAATGGTCAATTCGGTCTTGAAATCCGCGAATTCTAGGCCCCTGAATTTACCTTTGGCGAGCGCAACCCGCCCCATCGCCTGGAGGTTAGCGTAAAAGTCCGAAGATTCCGACTCAATCTGTGATAGAAGATAGGTGATATCGAGATTCGGTGCCGTGAAATCAAAGTGTAATTGCGGTCTCCTCTCATAACGCCAACGGCCGCTGAAACCTGCCGGAAAGCCGGCGAGCAAGCCTTTGACGTTTTGAAAATCGATTCCGGTTTCGTCGATTCTAATTCTACCGTTTAGATCCTTTAGTGGCTGGCGTAATGGCGGCGTGGTAAGTTGCACGTTGGCCAGGTCCAAGGTCCCCGTGAGCTTTCGCCCGTCTTTTTTGGCGAAAGTTCCCTGGTAGCGGATCGCGCCACGGACGATTCCGGGATCTTGCGGCGAGCCCGAGTCGAGCAGGAGACGAGTCACGATTCCGGCCTTAACGCCCGTGGATTCCACTGCAAGATCGAAGGTGCCAATTTCCGAAGCGTAGTCCTTGACCGCCAGCCGCAGTTGGATGGGCGATCCCGCGACCAACGCCCGCACCTTGTCGGTCTTGATTTCGCTGCGAGTCAGGGCGAGTTGACCCCGGATTTCATTGAGCACTAGACCCTCCACTCCCAGGCGCGCACCGTCCAGCAGGATCTTGCCTTCCACACCGGGCGCTCCGTCGGACCCTCGGGCAACGACAATGTCGAATTTGCCTTTTCCTCCAATGTCTTCAATGAGGGAAGCGCCTTTCGTGACCTGAGCCGACATCATCCCTAGTTTTCCTTGCTCGCGAAGTTCGGCCAAATCCGCCTCGCCCGAAGCCGACAGTTGCAAAATGCCCCGGCCCGCCGCGGATAATCGATAATAACCCTCAATATTGGACAAACGACTCTGCCCATAGTTCCCCTTAAGATCCTTAAACGAGAGCAGTCCTTTCTCCAATATCATTCTTCCCTGGAACCCGCGCAGGGGAAGAAAGTCGCCAGGATATTGGGCGCTAATATGACGAAACTCGGCATCGATCCAAAGCCGTTCATCGAGGCCGTTTTCAACCATCCGGCGCATGTGCGAAAGACTGGCATTGACGCCGGCTTTGTTGAGTTGTAGCTCACCCTCATAAATGGCCGCAACCAGGGACTCCGACTTTGTTGCCACAAGCCAGGGCTTGGGCAAATATTTCTTAATCACGACCACTGGCACAGACGGCATGGTCAGACTTAATTGGAGATGGGTATCGTCGTTCGCGCCGTGGCGCACCATCCCCTGCAAAGCCAACTTCAAGTCCTTGGATCGCCACTCAACTCGAGACAGCTCCCATTGCCCGGGCTGCCAGTTCACCTCCATGTTTAAACGGCTGTCGCCGGGGTGAAGCGGCGCGCTAAAAATCGTCGGTGCGTCTACGCCGAGACCTTTGAACGCCACTTCACCCTTGACCTGAACATGTTGGCGCGCGTTGCCTTCCCACCAGAGATGGGAATCCAGCTTGCCGTTTAATGATTTTACCGGCAAATGGTTGGCGAGATTGGCATGCATCATCGAGCCCGGCATATCCCTGGTCCAGGTTTCCACGCTCCACCACGCTTTGTCGAACTCCAAGAATGAGCCGGGAAGAATCAAGGTGCCTTTGGCCCACAGCCCTGTTTGCTCGCCTCCCTGCTCCACGGTTGCCTGAAGCTTGAAATCGAGCCCCGCGCCTTCTGGCTGGTCCGTTCGCGGCCCAACCCGTTTTTCGAAAAATCGACGCAATGCTTGACCCCGGAGCCTTTCTAACTCCAAATCGATGCCGCGGAGCCTGGTTACTGGCGGATAGCTGTCGGCAAAGGGGTCTCGAGCATCGATTTCACCCTCCGTAATCTTGATCGTCCTTAGGTCAAAGGCGAACTGACCATCGCTCTCTTTGAGAAAATGAAGGTTGAGCAGTCGGTCGAGCAGAGGTACTCGGCCGTCTTTATCACGGATAATTTGCGCCACAGGCTTGTGCAGACGTATCTCATAGAATATGAGCTTTCTTTGTAGCAGCGGCAGTAGTGCGACACGCGCCGTAACGCTCGCAGCCGAAATCGTTTCTTGAGCGCTTTGCGGCTCTGAAATCGCAACGTCACGAAATGTGATGCCCAAGATTCGACCCAACTCCAGATCGGCTTCTCCCAATTGAATCTTTAAATCCGTCTTCCGCTCGACTTCACTTATCAAGTATTCGCGAAATTCTCCGGCTTGCATCAAACGGTAGAACGCCAAAGAAGCAACAACGAGAAAAAGCACAAAGATAAATGCGATAAAGGCAAAGAGCTTGAAGGCTTTTCTCATAGTAAACCGAAGATATGATGAGCCGCGGTCGGCTTGCGTCGCCCAGCCGTGAAGTCGTTGAAATTTTGATCCAAACTCATGCTAAAGGAACTTCCATATTGGCGCAAGCCAGGACGGTAGGCGCAACCCTTCAACTGGAGTCGGACTGCCGGAACAATAAATCGAAGCGGAGTAACGATGTCTCTCACCGTAGCAAACCGATATTTTAGTGGGCACTGACAAGCACCATGCCTTTGGCACCCGGGTGCGCCATGGATCGACTGTTTACCTTAACGAGGGATAGGTAAATGTCTCAGCCTCGAATGGGCGCCGCCAGCTCTTGGAGGCTCGGTCGCCTCTCAGGGTGGTCATTTAAGGTGTTGTTTTGCGGCTAACTTTGGCCTCCCGGGCGCCTAGAGGGAAAATACCCCTTTGTCACACTAAGGGGGGGCCAAAAAAGCCCTTAAAAATAAAAGTAAACTTGCCTTGACAGCCACTGGCGAACTTGTTAGATAACAGCAACTTTTGGCCTAACGGTATTTCATGTTCAACCTCCAAGGGAGGGGGTGTTATGGTAGACAAAGAAGAGGAGCTATTGAATAGCAAACAGGTTGCCGTAATACTCGACATGAGCCCTGACACCGTCAATGAATTTGCCCGCAAAAACATCCTCCCAGCCTTCAAAAAAGGCAAGCAGTGGCGATTTCGCAAAAAAGATATTTCTATCTTTTACAAAAAGCAGTCGCGTGACATCCGAGATGCTTGAAACAAACATCTGCGCTTAAGGTTGGGACAATGGGTGAAATTGAGGCACATGAAAGCAAGCTCTACTCGGAATTAGCGCCGCTTTACGATAAAGTTTTTGGCAAAATTTTTTACTCCCGTTTGGAACGGGTGATTGAGGGGCTTGACATCCCCGCCGGCGCGAAGGTGTTGGAAGTCGGTGCGGGCACCGGCACCTCTTTCCCCGCCTACCCTCTCCACTGCGAGGTCACGGGAATCGATCTGGCTCCCGACATGCTGGCTCGAGCGCGGCAGAAAATTCAGGAAAATGACTGGAGACATTTACGGGTTTTAGAGATGAACGCGCTCCATATGGATTTTCCCGATGATAGCTTCGATTATGTTACGGCCTTTCATGTTGTCACCGTCGTCCCGGACCCTGTCCGCATGATTCGAGAGGCCAAGCGGGTGTGCAAACCCGGCGGGAAAATTGTCGTGGTCAACCACTTTACCACCGACGTTCCCGTATTGGGCTCTTTAACGGAAGCCCTGGACCCCTTGACGCGGCTACTTGGATGGCGCACCAACCTGAGACTCAAACCTTTTATTGAGATGACCGCCCTTGACGTGGAGCGGGCATATAAATTGTCCAAAACATCCCTCTACACCGTACTGCTGAGCACAAAGCAAAAAAACGGATATCACTCCAACAGGAAGCAATAAGCAGGCAAGGCGGAGACGCCGCGGGAACAGGACCGTGCACTAGGTATTTTTCAGAACAATCCCTTCGAGCACATTGGCCACATCTTCGCACCGATCGATGGCGTTTTCCAATGTTTCATAGATTTCTTTCCACTTAATGATATCCACCGGATTATTGTTGGGCTCAAACAGCTTAGCCACCGCAGCCCGGTTGAGATAATCCCCTTCATTTTCGAGACGGTTGATTTCGACGCAATAGCGTAGAATGGAGTCCGCCTCCTTTAGTCCGCGTAAGCGAGACACCGCCTGTTCCAGTTGCGTCACCGCTTTGACCAAAATACCGCATAGGAGAACCGATTCTTCTGTCGTCCTTTCAATTTTAAAGAGAAAAAGCCGCTCCGCGCAGGCTTCGATATAATCAAGCACGTCATCAAGCGAAGTAATGAGATTGTGGATATCCTCCCGGTCCAACGGTGTGATAAAAGTGCGATTCAAGCTCTCGATGGTATTGTGAGTCACCAGATCGCCTTCGTGCTCGATATCTTTGATTTGTTTCGCCTTCAATTGAACATTTTGAAAATTCTTAAATAAATCCTCTAAATGCAGCGCTCCTTCCACCACTTTTTTCGCGCTACTTTCGAAAAATTCATAAAACTTTTCATCTCTCGGCAAAAATCTCATAGGCAATCTCCATTAATTAAACAAACCCTTTTGCCCGCAGAAAAACAGCCGACCCTAACAAGGTTCAGCGAGGTAGATCCTTGGGGCTCTCCTTCTTGGCCTCTTTGTCGGTCTCTTCGCTCTCTTCCCCACTGACGCCCTTCTTGAAATCACGAATCGCTTTGCCTAAACCGCTGCCGATTTGTGGCAGCTTCGTCGGCCCAAAAATAACTAGAGCGATAACCAATATCACCAGCAGTTCTTGCAGCCCGAGTCCAAACATACATCCTCCTAACTCTTGCGCCTTACGGCAAAGAATACAGCGTTATCGCCCCGTTGCACAAGAAGTAAAATGCGATCCCCGCGTCTGCTTTGACGCACGGCTCGCTCGAAGTCTCTGACGTTGTTAACCGGCCGTTGATTGACTTCACGAATCACGTCCGCGGGCTCCAAGCCGACCTGCTCCGCTGGGCTCCCCGGTTGAATCTCCACAACCAATACCCCTTTGGTCGAACTCAAGCCCAAGCGGCGCGCTGCTTCTGGGCTGATTCGCTGGACGCGTAGACCGATTTCTGGGTCTCTCGCTTCGAGAGGCTGGTTAGCGTCGCTCTCCTCCGGCAACTCGCCAATTTTTACTGTAAAAACCCGTTCCAGTTTTTCACGATTAATTTTAAGCGCAATTTTCTGACCCGGCGGCGTATCGGCAATGATGGAGGGGAAATCGTGACTCTTAGGCACTGGTTTACCGTTCAACTCGACGACAACGTCGCCGGCGCGAATCCCCGCCTCTGCCGCGGGGCTCCCCTCGGTGACCTCCGTAATCAGAGCCATTTCCCCGGCGCCACGGGTTAGCCCGAGGGATGAAGCCATTTGCGATGTGACGTCCTGGGCGCGAATGCCCAGCCAACCACGAACGACTCGGCCGTGTTTTCTCAGCTGGTCGGCGACTTTTTTCGCTAAATCAATGGGGATAGCGAAACCGATGCCGGTGTTGCCTCCCCCTTGACTGAAAATCGCGCTATTCACCCCCACAACCTCACCTGAGGCGTTGATTAACGGGCCACCGCTGTTTCCCGGATTGATAGAGGCGTCGGTCTGGATAAAGTTGTCGTACGGCCCCGCCCCAATTACCCGACCTTTGGCGCTCACTATACCCGCGGTTACCGTATGCTCCAAGCCGAATGGGTTACCAATGGCCATCACCCAATCTCCCACATCCAACTGATTTGAACTCCCCAGTCGAGCGTACGGCAGATTACCCCCCGATCTCCTTATTCTGATCAACGCGAGATCGGTCCGCTCGTCTTTGCCCACCAGTCGTGCTTCGTACTCCGTCTGGTCCGCGAGTTTGACCTTGATGGTGTCGGCGTGTCGCACGACATGATAGTTCGTGAGGATCTCGCCGTCCTTGCTGATGAGAATCCCAGATCCTAAACTCCGCGGCGCATTCTCCTTGGATGGCACTTCGCCAAAAAAGCGATTGAAAAATTCTTCAATGGGATCGTTGGTGCCGCTCCGCCCGGAGCGTTGCGCGATGGTCGATATATTGACCACCACCGGCATGGTCTTCTTGGCGATCACCGCGAAGGAAGGCGGTCGGCTCTCTAGGGCAGCTAAACTGGCGCCCATGGCTACGGGCAGCGTTGGCGCCCATTGAGCTTGGGGCGTCAATAGCCAAGATCCGAGTATTACACCGAATCGGACCGCGGGTAGAATTCTGCTCTGCGGCATTGGTAGCGCGCTCCTTTTATGGCCACTCTCAAGACGCCAAAAGCATAGCAAATTTTTCTCCTCCCTTTAAGCCAGCCTCAATGGAAAGATTTATTTGCAAATCCGTATACCAATGGTTAAGAAGGGACGAGCGTTACCCCAAACTGATATCATGAAGCCCTCTCCCATCGATCAAGAGACCATCCGTGAAATGCTCCGCACGGCTACCCCGGATCGTGTCCTTAGACTAATCGGCCAACGTCATCCCGCCGATATCGCTCTGCTGTTTAAAGGATTGCAGCCATTCGAAATAATGACGTTGTTCGATATCCTCTTTTTAGCGCGGCGCGCCGCCAAGACTCTCAAAGAGCTGCCTCCCGAGCTCCTGCCGGACATTCTGGCGATGATCGACGATGAAAAAATCAGCCGTCTGATCGTCCGCGCCGATCCCGATGATGCGGTGACATTTATCGACAGCCTCGCCGAGGAAAGGCGGGAACGCATCATCTCTCTCCTAGACCCCGAGCGGCGCGCAGAAGTTAACGAGCTGATCAGCTATCCGGAAGGAGCCGTCGGGCGCATCATGACAACAGACTTTTTGGCGCTGCCGCCTCCCATGACAGCCCAAGGCGCCATCGACAAAATCCGCGAACGAGGAGAACTGGAGGCTTTCTTTTATCTCTACGTCGTCGACGACGACGCCAATCTCGTGGGCGTGGTACCGCTACGAAACCTAGTGATTGCGCCACCCCATCGTACTCTGGGCGAGATGATGATCGCCGACCCGGTCAAGGCCGACGTCATGATGGATCAAGAGGAAGCGGCGCGCTTGGTTGCAAAATACGAGCTCCTTGCCCTGCCCATCGTCGGCGAATCGGGACGACTGGAGGGCATCATCACGGTGGACGACGTGATCGACATCATCCATAAAGAGGCCACCGAAGATATGTACAAGATGGCCGGTCTGGCCGAAGAAGACCGCGTTTTTACGCCGGTGAACCGTTCTATCAGGATGCGGCTGCCGTGGATGGTTTTGAATCTCGCTACCGCTATTTTAGCGGCCATGGTTGTCGGTCTATTCGAGGGAACCATAGCCAAAGTCGTCGCACTGGCAACCTTCATGCCCATTGTGGCAGGAATGGGGGGCAATGGCCTCACTCAAACCATTACGGTGATGGTCCGCGCCATTGCCCTTGGCGAGATCGAGTTTGCCTCCGCTAAAAACGCGGTTTTGCGCCAGGTATCGGTCAACCTGGTGATTGCCTTGGTCACAGCTTTGATCACAGCCGTAATCGCCTTCTACTGGACCGGCAATCCATATCTAGGATTAGTCTTGGCGCTGGCGATGATTATTAACCTGGGGCTGATTGCCGGATTATTTGGAGCTCTTATCCCTCTGACCCTGAAAAGTTTGGGATTGGATCCGGCCATCGGATCCGCAGTTATCGGTACGACATTTACCGATATCTTCGGCTTTCTCTCATTTCTTGGTCTCTCGACGATTTTTATCCGTTACCTCGTTTAAAGCTTGGATTGAGCAATGACAACCCCGGGTCTGGGAGCTTTTTTCAACAAAAATACGAGTCCGCCGATCAGGCTGTCGGCCGCAACGATCATGAAGAGAAGGAATCCGAAGGCGATACTCTGCTCAGAGCCGATACCGATGACGCCGAGCAAAAACAGATAACCCCCTTCCCGCAAGCCTAGCCCATTGAGACTGATAGGCAGAGCCGAGAAGGTACCCACCAAAGGATATACGATAATGCAGTACGAGTAGGGAATTTCGATCTGTATCGCGCGACCCAAAATCAAGTGTATCCAGGCCTGAATGAGATGCACGGCAAATGAAATTATAATGGCCACAGGAATTACGCGCCAACTATCTCGATAGCTTCTTAACACCACTCGAAGATTGACCAACAGCGGATGGCCATCCGCTGGCAGAACGCGTCGCAGCACGGGAATGAGCAACCCCCCAATTACAAAGCCGAGAGCCAAGGCTAGAGTCAACAGGCGTATCGGCTGCGGCACGGCATACTGCGCGGAAATCATGAGTCCGATCGCCCCTAGCCAAATCATAACGATCATACCAACGGCACGATCCATGAACACCGATACGGCTGCGTGAATCGTCGATCCCCCTCCTTCGCTTTCGTCGTGACGTGCTCCCTCCCGAGCAAGATAGTAGATGCGGCTCACATCCCCTCCCACGGTACTGGGGGCAAATAAATTGAAGAACATGCCGATCAGATAGTAGCTGGTAAGCATTTTGTACGCGGTCTTAAATCCCAGAGGGCGCGCTAGAACACACCAGCGCCCGGCGCTGGCGAACTGGGTCATGAGATAAACGATGAGCGCCAGTGCGATGTAAGATAAATTCGCCGAAGCCAGAGTCTCCCAGAAACGATCCAACTCGATACGGCTAAAAAAGAATGCCAAAAGCCCTGCGCTAACCAGGAGCTTTGCCAATAAAACCAATAGTGGCTTTGCGTTTTTCATCCTTTGAGGGGCGGTTGGTAAAGCACCGGAGGCTCTTCTTTGTGCAATCCCGTGACGAAGACCCGGCGACCTTCGACGCGCAATCGCCCTTCGCTATAGAGCTGGATGGCACGGGGATAGATACGATATTCTTGTTGAATTATCCTGGCCGAGAGCGATTCCACGGTATCGTCCGCAGCAACCGGCACCACGGCCTGAATGATAATCGGCCCTTGGTCGCATTCCTCGTTGACAAAATGTACCGTGCAACCGGAAAAACGCACGCCATACTCCAGCGCCTTTTTCTGCACATGAAGGCCGGGAAAAGCAGGCAGCAGAGCGGGGTGAATATTCATGATGCGATTCGAATAGGCTTTGACAAAGACGGGCGAAAGAAGACGCATAAAACCGGCCAATACGACCAACTCCACACCCCGTTTCCTGAGGAGTTCAACCACCGCCTCATCAAACGCTTCGCGGTTTGGGTAATCTTTGTGGTCCAGCACTTCGGTAGCTATCCCGTGGTGCTGCGCGCGCACCAGTCCATAAGCGTCAGGCCGATTGCTGAAAACCAGTTGAATCCTGGCATCGAGACTCTTCGCTTCAATCGCATCGATAATCGCTTGAAGATTCGTACCATTGCCGGAGATTAAAACTGCTATAGGTACTGTCATTTGCGCCTCAGGAACTAAACCTTACGCCACGCGCCCCCTTGCGAATCTCACCCATAACAAAACTCGGTTCGTTCATTCCCTTGAGCAGGCGCGTGACACCTCCAGCATTTTGTTTCGCAACAATCAAAATCATACCGATCCCATTGTTGAAAGTCTGCGCCATTTCCTGCTGCGAGACCCGACCGAGTCTGCGAATCAGATCAAATATCGGCGGCACCGCCCAGGCCTGCCGATCGATCCACGCTTGCCGCCCCTGTGGCAAAACACGCGGCAGATTACCGGGTATGCCACCCCCGGTAATATGAGCTGCGCCTTTGATCGCGTAACGGGCTCCCAGCGACCGCATGATCTTGGCATAGATACGGGTCGGCTCGAGTAGTTCTTCTCCCAGCGTGCGCCCCAGTTCGCTCACGCGGCCATTGAGCTTCATTCGACCCGTTTCGAGCAATACCTTGCGAGCCAATGAATAGCCGTTGCTGTGCAAGCCGCTCGATGGAATACCGATAAGCATATCTCCCGGAATAATAGCCTTCGATTTCCATATGTCCTTTCGTTCCACCGCTCCTACGACAAACCCTGCCAAGTCGTACTGGTTTCTTGGAAAATCACCAGGATGTTCCGCGGTCTCCCCGCCAATCAATACGCACCCTGCCTGGCGACAGCCCTCGGCGATGCCACGAACCACGGCTGTTGCGATGGCGACATCGAGCTTACCGCATACGAAATAATCGAGAAAGAACAGCGGCTCCGCGCCCTGCGTGAGAATATCGTTAACTCCCATCGCGACCAGATCGATGCCCACTGTGTTATGCCTATTTAACGCTGAGGCTATTTTTAATTTCGTCCCCACTCCGTCGGTCGATGTAACCAGCACCGGATCCCGATAGCGCTTGCTTCCTAAGTGAAACAGCCCGCTGAAACCGCCGATCCCCTTTAGTAGCCCCGACCTTCGAGTTTGCCGCGCAATGGGGCCGATGCGGCGCACCAGCTCATCGCCTGCAGCGATGCTCACCCCGGCCTTGGCGTAGGTCATTTCTTGCGTAGATCTCATTTTGTCAGGATGGCTCACCGGGCGGGCATCACTCGACTGGTAATCATAGCCCAGCGCCAATCCAAAATCACATAGTCGAGCCGGACGCCGCCACAGTGGAGCCGCTGGCGGCGGTGAGAAGGGCGCGAATCTGCAGTGTGTACTCGCCGAAATTACCCGAACTCATCATTTCCATGGTTCGCGGTCTCGGCAGCTCAATGGGCAGGATTTTTAACACCCTCCCCGGCCTCGCGGACATGACTAGTACCCAGTCGGAGAGAAAAACCGCCTCCTGAATGCTATGGGTAACAAACAGTACGGTTTTTGTCCGCTCATGCCAAATGCGCAGCAATTCCAGATCCAGTTCGTCCCTAGTCATCGCATCTAGAGCGCCAAAGGGCTCGTCCATTAGCAGCAACTGGGGATCGGTGACCAGAGCGCGGCAGAGCGACACCCGTTGCTGCATACCGCCGGAAAGCTGATGGGGGTACATCTCTTCAAACCCCTCCAGGCCAACCAATTCGATCAAAGAGCGCGCCCGTTCCATGTGGCTCGCAGTGTCGAGGCGGGCGAATTCCACAGGCAGTAAAATGTTCCCCATGACGGAGCGCCATTTTAAAAGCACCGGCGATTGGAAGACCATGCCGACATTTTCCAGCGGGCCCTCAACCGGCCGGCCATTGAAGGAAACCTTTCCCGAACTGGCAGCGAGCAAACCGGAAATAATCTTGAGCAAAGTGCTTTTGCCGCAGCCGCTAGGCCCAACGATGGAGACGAAATAGCCCCCATGCAACTCAAAGGATAGCCGATCCAAGGCCTGGACGGGCTTAGCCCCGCTAGTAAATATCCTCGAGACTTCTTGAACGGCAATCAACGCTGACACATTCGCTCCCCGTCCCTGTCGTGCACTTTCTCGATGGTCTGCTCCCCGGAGGGTCCGCATGTCGTCGAACCCTCCGCTACTTCATACTGGCAGCAAACGCACCTCGATTGACGCTCAATCGATATTATCTCTTGATAAACTGATTTGAGAATAGTTCCTTGGAAGTGACTTTGCGGGCCACATCAAAAAACTCGTTGGTGATACGCACAGTTTTCTCTATAATATCGGGTTTCATGAAACCCAGGCCTGTTTGTATGGATTCGGGCGGTATCATGACTTCGTAGAGCGCGTTTTTCAATTGCACCGTCGCCAAATCTTTATCCAGCTCCGGCTTATGCTTGAGCAATATTTTCAATGACTCCTCCTGATGATCCCGCGTGTAGCGCAGCCCTTCCATCGTCCCCTCCACATAAGCCCGCACCAATTCGGTGCGACGTTTGAGATCCTCTTCCTTCACGATCAGGCCGCTACCATAGATATCCAACCCTGTGTCCTTCATGAAAATCCGGTGGAGTTTCATCCCTTGTTTGGCCGCTGCTATCTCCGCGACTTCGTCGTTGGACGCGCGGAACATGACAATGAAGTCCGCCCTGCGCGCCACCAATGCGGCGGGTTGCAGCGGCGGTGCCGTCTCCTGAATACGAATGGCCTTGAAATCGACCTTGTTGATGCGGCAATAGGCCGGCATCAAAAACCACTGCGCCTGTCCAGGACTGATGGCCCATGACTTGCCTTCCAGATCCTTCAGGGTTTTTATATTTGTATCGTCACGCCACATGATGGTGGTCGGAACATAGCCTAGCTGTGCTACCGCCTGCACCGGAGTCCCCCGTGAACGAGCAACAATAGCGGTGGATATATCGGCGAATCCAAAATCAGCACCCCCCGCAGCAATCGTGCGCACGGTATCGGCGGAGCCCGCACCCGCATGAAGGGTCACCGCCAAACCCCGCTTGGCATAAAATCCTTTCTCCAAGGCGACGAACCAGGGAGCATGCTTGCCGCCGATGATGAAGTCGAGTTTCACGGTTGCCGAAGTGAGCTCAGCGGCTTGCGTAGGACCGGCCCAGTGCAAACCGAAAACCGTAATCGTACACGCCAGCAATGCCGAAGTCAGACTGATCGTCAGCTGCCCCCTCAAATTTTTCATCATAACCTCCACTTCGCAAATAAGATTAAAAGGAGCCCTCGACTTGACGGACCTCTGCGCTCCAGGGTGCGAGTTTTCTTTGCACGATTTCAACCAAAAGGAATAGTCCTAAGGATAACCCGGCCAAAATCAACAGAATCACCAGGGCGAAGGCCGTATCCAAGCTGTAATTGGCTTGCAAGACCAGATATCCAAGCCCTTCATTGGCCGCGACAAACTCGGCGACGATGGCGCCGGTGATGGAAAGCACGATGGCGACTCTGATGCCCGCGAACATATAGGGCAATGAGTTGGGCAGACGAATTTTTTTAAAAACATCGACCTGCGATCCGCGGTTGATGCGCGCCAGTTCCAAAAGCTCCGGTTCGACTTCTTTCAGCCCCACCACCGTATTGACGACGATAGGAAAAAACGCCACGAGAAAAGCGATGGCGATCTTGGAGAAGAGCCCATAGCCCACCCAGATAACCATGAGCGGCGCGAAAGCGCTCTTCGGCATTGCGTAGAGAATAACGATGAGCGGATAAATGGTATTCTGTAAGTGGCGCGAATAGACAACGGAGATGGCGAAGGTGACTCCTAAGACAAGTGACAAGGTAAAACCGCCGAAGGCTTCAATGAATGTTATAAAGGCATGGTTGCCGAGTATCGGCAATTTTTTAATGAATGCTACCCAAAGGTCGCGAGGCGGCGGCAAGATGAACGCCGGAACTTTGATGACCTCCACAAGAATCTCCCAGAGCACCAACAAGCCGAGGAAAAACAAAACCGGCTCGGCGATATTTTTCCAAGAGAACTTCACGACGTCACTCCGCAGCAGACGTTAAAGGAAAGCCGGGGATGTGTCAAGGAAACTGCCGACAAATGCAGCGATTTACGGCTCATAATACTCCGGCTTGAGCTGGCTGTGGCCCAGCAGCGTTTCACGCTTGTGGCGGATGAGTTCTCTCTCCTGCTGCAGATAGCGCTCCACCGCGCGACGCAAGCTGCCGTCGACGATGAAATGTAGGCTGGTGGTCGGCTCTGGATCCAAGCCTCGCAATTGTTTGAAACTACCGCCGGCGCCGGCCTCGAAGCGCTTGAGGCCCAGACCAATGCAGTGCTCGATGGCCGAGTAGTAGCACACGTTGAAATGGAGAAAGGGGAGTTCTTCGGCGGCGCCCCAGTAGCGACCGTACATGGCGGTAGCATCGCGCACGTTGAAAGTCCCGGCAATGATCCGCCCGTCTCGCTCGGCAAGCATGAGGCAGACATAGGGCGCAAAGCGACGATGGAGCTCGTCAAAGAACTCCCGCGTTAGATATTGGCGGCCATAATAGAGACGATCGACATGGGCCTTGTAGAGGCGGAACATGGCTCGCATCCGGGATTGGGTCAGTTCGTCCCCTTCGTAGGCGCGGATCGAAACTCCTTGCTGGGACATTTCACGCCGCTCCCTTTTGATCTTGTTGCGCCGGTCGCTGCGAAAACTTCCGAGATAATCGTCGAATGACCCAAAGTCCCGATTTTGCCAGTGAAACTGGAGTCCCGCCCTGGGAATGAAACCCACTTCCTCCAGCGCTTCCCGCTCATCACTGAGGCAGAAATTTACGTGGACCGAGGAAATCTTATTGTCCATCGCAACCTTGGCGAGCGCTTGACCCATGAGACGGATCAGGGCCTTGCGCTCCTCCCCCATTGCCGTAAGAAACCGCGGTCCGCTCACGGGGGTAAACGGTACCCCAACGAGCATTTTCGGATAGTACTGTATGCCCAGCCTATGAGCCGCATCGGCCCATTCGTAATCAAAAACAAATTCTCCCATGCTGTGAAGCTTGAGGTACATGGGGCAGGCGGCGATTAGGATTCCAGCTCGTTCGACGATCACATGATGGGGCAACCAGCCGCTCTGCTCACTGACACAATCGGTCTGCTCAAGGCTATCGAGCCAGTCCCACTTCATGAATGGGAAAACTTCACTCGCCAGAGCGTCCCAAGCGGGTTGCGGGATCTCGGAAATCTTGCGGGCAATTCTTATTATGGACTCGTTGGTCATTTGAAAGGATATTAGCATCACTTGGCGCCCCTTCAAACCTGATCGAGGCGTTCGCAAGCGACTTAGCTTTGCTATTTACCAGTCCTAATTGACTCGCTGCCAGCTTCAAGCTATAACGGCCCTCCCTCAAGGGCTCCGGGTTCTTGGCTCAAACAGCGGATTCGGCTAAACTTATGCATAGTGGCCTTGACAAAACGGCCGGTAGAACTTAAGGGATTAGCCTATGGTTGTTTACAATCTCAAATGCAAGAAAAATCACCAGTTCGAAGGCTGGTTTCCGAACTATGAGGAGTTTCAGAAACAAGCCGAAAAAAAGTTGATTTCCTGCCCCAGTTGCGGCAGCACCAAGATCGAAAAGCTGCCCCACGCCTGCGCGGTTCATGTAAAAAAGGAAGAGGCACCTGCGCCGCGTAAAAAGAAACGCGCGACGCACTCGCCACAGCCGTCACCGGCCGAGTTTAAAGAGATGCTCATCAAAGTGCATCACTATATCAAGGAAAATTTCGAAGACGTGGGTCCTCGCTTCGCCGACGAGGCGCGCCAGATCCATAAAGGCGAGACCGCGGAGCGCCCCATTCACGGCACCGCTACGGCAAAGGAAACCCAGGAACTGGCGGAGGAGGGCGTGCCCTTCATCACTCTGCCAAAACCGGAACTCGATAGCTGACGCCAGCCCTACGATTGATTTCCTAAACCCTCGTCCAATTTCTCCCATGCGACGCGGTCTGGGCACGGCGCACCCTGCCAACAGTATAGACTCGCAAGCTGATTGAATCCCTTGCAATTTCCCTGTTTCTGCGAAATAGAGAACTTACAAGGATAACAACCCGTCTATGGCGACCGTGGCAGGAACGCCGAGGTTTAACGAAGAGGAGGCAATCGCCCGTCTTAGACAGGCCGTGCATGCCAAGGCGGTCAATTTTTATTCCATGTATTCGAGCGTCATGGGCGGCATCGTCACAGATCCCGCCCTGATGATCCTGCCGCTTGACGACCATATGGTGCATCGCGGTCACGCCGTTTTCGACACCGCAACGCTCACCCACGGGATGCTTTACCAGCTCGATCCGCATCTCGATCGTTTTCTGCGGTCGGCGGCGGCGGCGCGCATTGAGCTGCCGTTTCCCCGCGAGGGGTTACGCCGGATCATCCTGGATACCGCCGCAGCCAGCGGCAAACACGATGGCTCGGTGCGCTATTGGTTATCCGCAGGGCCCGGCGGATTTGGTCTTGGACCGGCGGAGTGCGTGGGGAGCAGCTTTTATGTGGTTGTCTTTAAACAAGAAGCTTACCCGGAGTCTTACTATAGGGAGGGAGTCAAACTCGTTACCAGCAAGATTCCCATCAAACCGCCGTTTTTCGCTCGCACCAAGTCCACCAATTACCTGCCCAACGTACTGGTCGTGCTCGAAGCCAAAGACCAGGGCGCCGACAACGGCATCTTCATCGACCAGAGCGGCATGGTGGCCGAAAGCTCCAACATGAACGTCGCCTTTGTTACCCGAGAGGGTGTGTTTCGCCATCCGCCTTTCGAAGCAATCCTATCCGGCATCACGATCCAGCGGGTGCTCGAGTTTGCTCAACGACTCGTAAGAGAGGGCATGTTGAAGGAAATTAAACTAGCCGAAATTCCCGTTATTGAAGGTCGAAATGCCGCGGAGATGATGCTCATCGGCAGCTCCATCAAAGTAGCTCCGGTGGTCCAATGGGACGGCGAACCCATCGGCAACGGCCAACCCGGTCCCATCACCATAAAACTGCTGCAATTCTGGGAGGAAGATACGCGCTCCGCAATGGATCAGTTGGTGCAGGTGCCCTATCCGGAAGGGGTATGACGCTCACTGGCGCCTCCTCGGTTTTTCTCCGATAGTTTTCCATCAAGATTGCTTTTGCGTCGCCTGACCTCTGACCTTTTACTTTCATCAAATCCTTGGTCCGCCCACCTTCCCATTGTAAATCTTGGCCTGCGGGGCCGCGCTTGGGTACTTCGACCTCGCTGCTATGTGGATGTCAAGTCACCGAGGCACAAGACCTCTTAGGTTTTTAATTTCCCCGACCGAAGAGAGACTGGCTGCCATGCGTGGCCCGGCACAATGGCCGTCACACTTTGTTAGGATG
>Ga0187893_10004676_pt1 | contig 25715 bp, 24 predicted proteins | sample MA1701074metaG_FD_139574 | JGI IMG/M metagenome (GOLD analysis project Ga0187893, IMG submission 139574) | White microbial mat communities from a basaltic lava cave in the Kipuka Kanohina Cave System on the Island of Hawaii, USA - MA170107-4 metaG ... | reverse complement strand
TTTTCAACAGGCTTTGGGAATAGATCTCTACCCCGGCAACACCCTGCAATGCCTCTTGAATAGCACAATCCGCGACAAGACTCAATCCCTCTAATCCCTTAGCCCCAACCACAACCGCAACAGGTGTCTCTTTTGTGCAATGTCTTCCCAATCGGTAAAGGATGTCCGGCTGTGCAGGACTGCCCGGTTATCAAGTAGCTGAATGTCGCCCGGCTGCATTTCAAACCGCACTTGCAGTTCCGGCCGGTTCAGCACGCCGTCCATGTAATCAAACGAAGCGACCTCATCAGGCTCAAGAAGTGCGCCAGCCAGCTCATGGCCCTTTGGGATGTAGTAACGGAAGTAGCGTACCGCCAGCGATTGGTGAAAAGTAAAAACAGGCGCAAGCAACGTACGAGGCTCGCCGGGACGCCATTCGGCGCTGCGGTCGAAATGATACGGCTGGTAAAGGCGGCGCAGATAATCCGGTCTTTCTTTGAGAAGCGCATTGTGGAGAGAAGCAGCGCTGACCAGCGCCGAAGCCCCGCCGGCTTGAGCTATTCTCAACACCAACAGGCCGATGAGGCATGGGGTGTTGCCCATCAGGGCCGGCGCGGAATCGGTGTGGAATTGAAGGCCCTCGGAGGTCTTTGAGAATCGCACGCCGACACGGCCGTAGTCGCGTTCGATGCGTTGACCCTCATCGCGGACCGAATAGAGCATGTCGCCTTTTACGTTTTGCGGCAGGGGGGCGCCGAGCATTTCGCCAATCGTCCAATAAAGCCGCTTGAGATCCTCCTCGCCAAACTGATGCGCCGGGAGACCGCGCAGCAGAACGAACCCGCGACCGGCGGTCAACTCCGTCCGGATGCGGCTTACGTCCCCGGCCAAAGATGGAAGCAGAAACGTGCGTTGCTCCACCGCCGCAGCCATCTCTTTGAGCGTTTCCGGAGAGAACCGGTACGTCCAGGTATCCGGGTCCGCAAAACTTGCGGCATTCCATGCCCGCGGCCCATCGATACTCGCCTCATGAACGGGGGTTGTGGTGATTTGCCAGAAACTCATTTGCCTCCTTTACTCTAATCAATGCTGCCCGCGGGTATGTGAAACATTTTGAGCGGCTGCATGGAGAGCAGTTTGGCTGCCGCGTGCTCGCCGATAAAGATCATGTACTTTAACCAAAACGGAATTCACGCCGATAAGAGAGCAAAGCTGGACACGGATGACTAAACGGAACTGGCGGCTCTAACGGCAGCCGGAGGTCCCTTTTCATTTCCCTACTCCGGCTAGCCGAGCGACTGCCGACGCCTGCCTCGACCACCCGGCGCGGCAGTCGCGATTTTTTTCCTTCCGCAACGGCAAACCCGCTTGCATCGGAATTCCGCTACTCGATGGCGTTCAGCATACGTTCGCGCTCGGCGTTAAATTCACAACTGATCAGCGCGATTACGCTCAGAACATACATCCACACAATCAGCGCGATCACCGCGCCTACGCTCCCATACATCACGTTGTAGTTGGCAATGTTGCGCACGTACCAGGCAAAGGCCACCGTCGCGACCAGCCACAGCGCCGTGGCAAGCATTGCTCCCGGCCAAACCAGCTTGAACTGCTGCCTCCGGTTTGGCCCCACATAAAAAAGAAAGGCGGCCGCCAGTGCGATTGCGCCCAGAGATAGCGTATAGCGAACCAGTGCGCCGGCGATCAATATTCCACCGCGAAGCTGTTCGCCGGCCGGAATGACTCCCAATCCGGCGAGCAACCAGCGTTCCGCGCGGTCGCCCAGAACCAGCAGAACCGAAGCCGATGCCACCGGCGCCGCGGCGATCAGAACCAGCACAATAGCGACCAGCCTTTGCTCAAGGAACGGCCTGCCGCCGGGCAGCCGGTACGCGGCATTGAAGCCATCCATCAGCGTAGCCATCAGGCCGCTGGCCGCCCAAAGCGAAAGCAATGTAGCCGCCACCAGCAGCGAGTCAGGGCGCTCTCCGCGCACCGTGAAACTGTATTGAACCAGCTCTTCCACCCCTGGCGGCACCGCGGTGAAAAGGAAGCGGGCGATGAGAACGGATACCCGCTCGGCGTTTAATTGCACGAGGATGGTGGCGACCGCGGTTAGTACGGGAACGAATGAGAGCAGCGCCGAATAGGCTGCGCCCTTGGCGATGCCAAAACAGCCGTCCTGGTAGCTGGCGGCGAAAGCGCGGCGGAACAGCCACCACAAATTCGCAGCCCTGCTTTGCATGATCAGAAAGAGCCTGGGGGCAACGCCGTGGACTGCAATGTGTTCATGATCTCCCGCGCTTCCCTGGCCTGGTCCCAGCCGAGCCAGGAACCCATCAGCCGTGAATAAGGCTCCAATTGAGCGGCGTCCCATTTGCTCTCGTAACCGAGGTACGTCGATACAAAGAAAACATCCGCCAGCCGCAGGGCCATTTCATGCTGCACGGCATAGGCCATGCGGGCGTACTGGATGCGCGTGACCGGGCCGAAATCCTCGGCCGGGAGCATCGTAAGAAGCTCCCTCGTGTGCACACCGTATTCACGCACCAGGCTCTCCATCTCGGTACGAGCCAGGTAGTGCCGGTCGCTGAGGTTTGGGATCTCAGCCTTCAACCGGCTCAACGCTTTTTCTGTATTTCCGGCCAGCGGTTCGCCGGCCGTCCGCTTTTGCGAAGAGAACCACGGCGCCATCTCTTTGAGCACCAGGTCGACGGCTTCTTCGCTCATAGCCCGGTAGGTAGTGTACTTGCCGCCAAGAATTCGAAGAACGTTATCCTTCGTATTCCAGATTTTGTGCTCGCGGCTGGCCGCGGCGGGATCCTGCGTTGAGTCGGGAATCAGTGGTCTCAGGGAGCTGAACGCGGCGATCGGAGAAAAGGAAGGCGCCGAAGGATAGAGTTTTTGCGCAATGCCGGCCAGATACTCCACTTCGTCCTTCTTGATACGGACATCGTCCGGACCTTCCTTATGGTCAACATCTGTAGTCCCCAACAAGGTGAGGTGCTTATGACTTCCCCAGGGCAGGAAGAACACTATTCGTCCGTTGTCGTCGAAATAAGCGACGGCGTGCTCTTCCGCGGTCAATCGTGGGAGAACCAGATGAGAACCACGGACCAGGCGCGGCTGGTGCTCGGGCGACTCGCTCCAGGCTCCGGTTGCATCGATTACTTTCTTGGCCTGCGTTTCAAAGGAGTCGCCCGTGGCCACATCCTCCAAACGCACAAGCCAGCTTCCGTCTTCCTGCCGCTGGACCAACCGGCCCCGGGTGTAGTTGGCGAGCAGGATTCCGTTGGCGGCGGCGTCGTAAAGATTCTCGAGAACGAAACGGGCGGAATGAACCGTGCAGTCGTAGTAAAGCGCGCCGCAGATCAGTCCTTTCTGAGCCATCGAAGGCTCCAACTGCGCCATTTCCCCACGGCTCACCTCACGGTGCTTGGCAATGCTGTGCTCGCCGGCGAGCTGGTCGTACAATCTCAGCCCCATGAAGTACTTGAGCTTTTCCAAACGGCTGTAGATAGGAATCAGGATGGGCAGAGGCTCCACCATATGAGGCGCCAGGTTCCGCAGGATCGACCGCTCCCGTAGGGCCTCCTTGACCAGCCCCACCTTGAGCTGTTTCAGGTATCGAAGCCCGCCATGGATCAGTTGGGAATTCTTGCCGCTGGTTCCGGAAGCGAACTGTTTCTGTTCCACCAGGGCCACTTGAAGCGAAATGCCTGCCTGTTGGCGCCTCAAACCCAAGTCGCGTGCTATTCCCGCGCCATTGATTCCACCACCAAGGATCAGAATATCGATTGTCGTCTCGCGCATAGCCAACAGGCTTCGCGCTCGGAGGTCGGCAGAAAATCCACTCATTCTCTCCAACCATCATACGCTGAAGGATAGTAGCATTACCTTCGAGTGTTTTCTTCCATATCTGCCCGTCTGATCGTAGTGGGTATAGACGGCGGGCAGTTGCCGCTGGTAGAGGAGACACGACATGCCACTATATTCGAGGAGCCCCTACAGCGTATTTGTCGCGGACAACGGAGAGATAAAAGTAAAGCAGGGAGACTGGCTGAGTAAATACTCCTATGCAATGTTCGGAAACTACACAACCATCAATGACTTCGTCCGCCCCCCGGCCCCGACGAGAAGCGGCTTGAGATCTTCCTTAGAGGATGGAAGGAGATTGAGAACAAGAATCTGACCAAGACCGGCGAGACCCTGTTGTACAGGCCCTTCTTTGAGAAATGGAAAGAGAGACATGGCACGCCGGGCACGCCGGGAGCGCAGCCCAAGCCGCCGATGGCGGCGAGGGACCTCCAAAGCCCGGCGACGTTGAGTCCTCAAGCTGGCAGGCTGACATCACTGGGCGCCGTCGAGGCTTACCTCGCCGCAGGCGGCGGTGTGCTTGGACTTTGCTTTCGGAACGCGAACGCCGCCAATGATTTCTTCTACCTCGTTCCAATAGTCGGAGGCGGATTAACACTGGATCCGGTGGCTGTCATCGGCCGTGAAGAGGCTTGGTTTCGTGACAACAGCTCCCCGATCGCGAACATGATTTTCAAGGAACAATCGGCTTGGGCGCCTCCCCGTGGGTCGATTCGTTATAGCGGGGGTGTTGATCGGAGTGATGTAAGCCGATCCGCCATTGGCGATTACTCAACTGGCGCGGCCACGCCGTACAACGCCGGCGTTTGGCCGAAAAAGCGTTCGTCCACAAGTGTGCTAGAATCCTGAAACTTCATGCGCTATTTGGACTTCGCGATTATCGCGATCTACCTGCTCGGCATCACCTGGTTTGGAGCGCGGTTTCGCGAAAGCCAGAAAAGCCTGAAAGACTACTTTTTGGGTGGCCGGAACGCGCCGTGGTGGGCGATTGGGTTTTCCATCGTTTCGGCGGAGACCAGCACTCTTACGATCATCGGCACGCCCGCACTGGCATTCAACGGGAACCTGGGCTTCCTTCAACTGGTGTTTGGATACCTGCTGGCGCGCGTGCTGATTTCCATACTCTTCCTGCCGCACTATTTCAAAGGCGAGATGTACACCGCCTATGAGCTGATGAAACGCCGCTTCGGCGATCGCATCCGAAAGCTGACCGCCGGAGCATTCCTGGTGCTTCGCGCACTGGCTGAAGGGGTGCGCGTATTCGCCATCTCGATCGTGGTGTCGATCATCCTTGGGACCGGCGACATGCTGTCGATCGTGGTGATCGTGCTGCTGACCTTGTTTTACACATTTGAAGGCGGCATGACTGCCGTAATCTGGACCGACGTCGTGCAGATGTTTCTTTACGTGGGGGGAGCCATCGTGAGCTTCTTCGTAATTCTTGGAGAGATTCCGGGAGGCTGGACGCACGTTGTCGAAACAGCCTCGACGGCGGGGAAGCTCCAGATCTTTGACTTCCGCTTTGATCTGAGCGCCCAGTTTTTCACTCGCACCTATAGCTTCTGGGCGGGAATCCTGGGAGGGATGTTCCTCACCACGGCCAGCCACGGGACGGAACAATTGATGGTCCAACGGCTGCTTGCCGCCAGAACGGAAGCCGAGAGCCGTGCATCGTTGTTCGGAAGCTGGGTGGTGATTTTTTTTCAATTCACCCTGTTCCTTCTGATTGGACTCATGCTGTTCGTCCATTACCAGGACAACGGGCTGGCAAAACCGAGATTCGTCGACCAGATTTATCCGCGCTTCATCTGGGAGCAGTTGCCGCCGGGGGTTTCCGGCCTTGTCATCGCGGCGATTCTTGCGGCGGCCATGTCGAATCTGAGCGCGGCCCTGAATTCACTGGCCTCGACCACGGTGATGGACTTCTACAAACCCATGCTGTTGAGCCGAGGCGCACAACGCCAGGAAGCCCATTTTCTAAAAGTGGCGCGCGCAACAACAGTCGCCTGGGGAGTGATCCTTGTTTGTATCGGCTTCCTGGCGCGCCAATGGGGTAACGTACTGGAGGCGGGACTCAGCATCGCCTCCATCGTCTATGGCGCGCTACTGGGAGTCTTCTTGCTGGGCCTGTTGACGCGGCGCGTGAGTGAGCCGGCAGCCATGGCGGCAATGGTCGCCGGACTTGCAGTCATGTATTACGTCAAATTCCATACCAAGATCGCATTTACGTGGTATGTGATGATCGGTACGTCGGTCACTTTCGCCACAGGGCTCCTGGTAAGCCTTTTTCTGGCTGCCAAGCGCCCGTCCGGGGAGGCAATCAGTCATGAATGAAACGAGCACCGCGGCGCCAACGCTGCGCCGCGAGTTGGGATTATGGACGGCTGTTTCCCTCGTCGTCGGTACGGTTATCGGCAGCGGGATTTTCCTTGTGCCGAAGACAATGGTCCTTGCGGTCGGATCGCCGGAAATCGTATTCCTAATCTGGATTTTCGGCGGTCTGTTGTCGCTGGCGGGGGCGCTCACTTATGCCGAACTGGCGGCGGCCATGCCCGAGGCGGGCGGCGAATACGTGTACCTGCGCGAGGCCTATGGCAGGTTCTGGGCATTCATCTATGGATGGACGATGATGTGGGTAGCCAAGAGCGGCTCCATCGCCACGCTCGCCACTGCGTTTTTTTATTACCTGGCCAATTTTTATCCGCAATTGGAGCCGGACTGGTTCCACATTCCCGTACCGCTCGGGCCCGGCGGCGGCTCACTTCCGGTGTCCAAGGGCCAAATCCTGGCAATGGCGGTCATATTTCTTCTGGCTGGGGTCAATTATTTTGGAGTGCGCTTCGGAGGGGGCGTTCAGGTCGTCGTCACCATAATAAAAGTCGTTCTGATTGGAGCGGTGGTGGTGCTGGGGCTTGGGGCGCCGGCCGGCACGACAGCCAATTATTCAACAACCGTGCCGGCGGCTGGAGGCGTGGCGGGTTTCTTTGCAGCTCTGGTCGCGGCGCTTTGGGCCTACGACGGCTGGAATAATGTAACGATGGTTTCCGGCGAGATTCGCCAACCCGATAAGAACCTGCCGCGCGCGCTTATCCTCGGAACCATGAGCGTCATCGCGGTTTACCTGCTCGCCAACGCGGCTTATTTTTACGTTCTCAGCGCCGCGCAGGTCGGGGCCACCGATCGCGTCGCGGCCGAGATGATGCGCGCCGTGATGGGCGGCCAGGGAGCCGCGGCGGTGAGCATTGCGGCTATGATCTCGATATTTGCCGCTTTAAACGGGTCCATTTTAACCGGCGCGCGCGTTCCCTACGCGATGGCCCGCGACGGCCTGTTTTTTCGTTCGATCGGAACCGTGCATCCGCGCTGGTTCACGCCCGCCAACTCGATCCTGGCGTTGAGCGGCTGGGCGGCCCTGCTCGTTCTCAGCGGCCGCTACGAACAGTTGTTCACCTACGTCATTTTTTCCAGTTGGATTCTATACGGGATGGCAACCGCGTCCGTAATTGTGCTGCGCAGGAAACGGCCTGATATGGTCCGGCCCTATCGCACGCTCGGTTATCCGGTGGTTCCGGTGCTTTTCGTGCTCGTGGCAGCGGCATTGCTGCTATCCACATTGCGGACATCCCCGCGGGAATCCCTGATGGGGCTCGCCATTATTGCCGCGGGAGTACCTTTTTATTTGCGATGGCGGCGCGATTTAGTATAATCGTCAGGAATGGTTCTTGAAGGCTCAAGCACGCCGGCCGCCTCTTCGTTTTCTCTCCCAATGGTATAGCCGGAAACACCCAAAACGAAGTTTTGTTCTGAAAACAGAACAAAACTCTTGTAATCTGGGTAAATCTGGAGTTAAACTACCTTAGCAGCCGTTGACAGTTGCAGACCTTCCGTTCTGATTTCAGAACGAGACCAAAATGTGACCTGAGGGTTGTGGACACATGGACGTAAACAAAATGTTGACTGAATTACGCGCCGAGCGGGAGCAAATCGAGGAAGCGATCCTCAGTCTCGAGCGGCTGGCACGAGGCCGGGGCAAGCGCCGGGGAAGGCCGCCTGCCTGGTTGTCGGAGATGCGGAGGACTGGAAAACCCATTGTCGTTGGGAAATCCAAAGGGTCTTCGGGCGCATCCAAGCCGGCAACGGCGTAAAAAGTAGAATAATAAGGAGCAGAACATGCTCTGCTCCGTCCGGTGGCTCTTCGAATTCTCAGTTGCGCTCTTCCTGCCCGCACACGGTCAGCCTCTGGAATTATTGGCGCCCCGGTCGGTTCCGGCCGGAGAAGAAGTATACCTTTCGGCCCGCATTCACGGAAAGCCCGCATCAGGCGCCGAAATTCGAGTACGCGGACCGGCGAAAGCGGCCGCCAGAATCGGTTCGAGCGGCCTGATGGTTCGGGAGGGGCCGGGGCTTAGCTTTCCCCTCCTCAGAGTTCTTTATCCTCGAGAACTGGTTCTTGTCCTACCGGAAAAATCTGAGGGATGGTGTCGCATTGTCACTCCTGTTTCAGGAATTGGTTATGCGCCCTGCGCTTCCGTTCCTGAGGAGCCCTTCGGACAGCCGCTGGGAGCTACAGATCCAGCCGGGGAGCTCCGCACGCGGGAAATAAGCGCGATCGCCACCAGTTTAGAGATCGAAGCGCGGTCGGGCAGCCAAACGGCAACGCGGCGAATCCTTATTACACCCGCTGAATTCGATCGTACCGGACAGCTCGCCGCGGGAATCCGCTTCCGGGAACGGGTTTTCCTGAAAGGGCGCGATGGACCCTTCCGCATGCAGATCCTGGAGGTAGACGCGAACCATCCCGCCATCCGGATCCTGCCGGCGCGGTAAAGATCGTGCCGCGGGCCGGGAAACGGTAAGCAGCATGACACGCCGCTACGGCGCCACGGCAGCGGTGAACGCCGGCTATTTCATTCTAGGGGGACCATATGCCGGCGCCTCAACGGGCGTGTATCAACTGGGAGGAGAATTTCTCTCGAGCGGTTCTGGACGCAGCGCCCTCGCCCTATGCGCCGGAGGCCGGAATATAGTAGCGCGAATCGGAGTATTTGAATTTCAAGGCAGCGTTTTTGCCGAAAATGTCTCCTTTCCCCTGATGGGGCTGAACCGGAGCCGCCTGGAGCAGGACCTGGTGCTCTACACGCCTGCTCTTGGCCCGCGCACCCTCAGCCCGGCCGGCGGCGTTGAGGCCGTACTGGACGCGGGCCGGCGCGTGGTCGATCTGCTCGATGGTTCCGGTAACGCACTAATTCCCTCCGATGGGCTGGTAATTTCCGGCTCGGGAATCGGGGCGGATTGGCTGCGCCGCCACGTAAGAAAAGGATCAAAGCTGGAAATCGACGCCGGGGTGAAGGCAGACCCACTTCCGGCGAACTGCACTCCAACCGATATCCTTGGCGCCGGCCCCCAAATTGTGCGCGGCGGCCGCGTCCTTGTTCGCCGCGAGAACATCGGACACGAAATGGCGCGACATCCGCGGACAGCATTCGCTATTACGGAATCCGGCCAGTTGCTTTTCGTAACACTGGACGGCAGACAGGCAGTCAGCGCCGGAATGCGGCTGGACGAATTTGCCCAGGAATTGGTCCGGATCGGGGCCGAAGAAGCGCTGAATCTCGATGGCGGAGGCTCGACGACCATGGTAGTCCAGGGGCAGGTACGCAATTCTCCATCCGACGGCGCCGAGCGACCCGTGGGAGATGCGGTTCTTCTGTTCAGCATGGCCTCGCCTGACGCATTACTGCAAACCTTCGACCGTCTGGCCGAGGATTCGGCGCACATTTCACCTGAAATCCGGGCGCCGTTGCGGGCCGCAATCGTTTCCGGCTCGAGCCTGCGCTTGATCGAGACGCTCGACAAGGAGAATTACGGCCGCGTCAGCGCGCAAGCCCGGAGGTTGCTGGGATCGGCTGCGCCTATTCTGCGCTAGACTTCGGAAACCTCCGGTCCCCGGAGAGGAATCCCTCGATGTGGTCGATGAAGGCGCGGGTGTTTGTTTCGATGATGGCAGTCAAGGGGCGCCCGATAATCAGCGCCAACCATATTCCATGGTAGGTAATAGCTGACTGAGACCTCGGTGTATGTTCTACACTAGCTTCTTGATGAAGAATCCGGCAATCGCTCTGCTCATCCTGATTTACTGGGCGCTGCACCAGGACATTTGGTTCTGGAAGTCGGCCGAACCGCTGGCATTCGGGTTCTTGCCGGTGGGGCTCACCTATCACGCGCTTTACACCTTCGGAGCCGCAGGCCTGATGGCGGTGCTCGTGAAAGTGGCGTGGCCCGAGTCGCTGGAATACGAAGTCGATCAGGACGGAGAGGATTCCACCAAGGCATGATCCCTGCCCTGGTGGTATTCCTATATCTGGGAATCGTCTTATATATCGGTGTTTTTGCGTTCCGGCGTCCGCACCCCAGCGGCGCTGAAGATTACTTCCTGGCCAGCCGTTCTCTGGGGCCGTTCGTTTTCCTGCTGTCGTTGTTCGGAACCAACATGACGGCATTCACGATACTCGGCTCCTCCGGCCATGCCTTTCACAACGGAATTGTCACGTTCCCGTTGATGGCCTCGGCATCGGCGCTGATTATCCCTTTGTCGCTGTTTTTCATCGGCACCCGGATGTGGGCGCTCGGTAAGAAATACGGATTCATGACTCCCGTGCAAATGTTCCGCGACCGGTGGGAATGCGGACACATCGGCACTGTGATTTTCGCCGTGCAGGCGGCCTTTCTGGTTCCCTACATCATCATCGGCGTGATGGGCGGAGGGACCGCGCTTTCGGCCATCAGCGGCGGATTGGTGCCGTACTGGCTCGGCGGCGCCCTGGTGGCGCTCACGGTGATGAGCTACGTGTTTTTCGGTGGAATGCGCGGTACGGCTTGGGTCAACACCTTCCAGACGGTGCTTTTCTTGAGTTTCGGCGCGGCGGCCTTGTTGCTGATCGGCAACGGAATGGGCGGCTTTGAGCGCGCCATCGGAGATCTGCTCGAATCCCCCGCCACGAAACCCCTGCTCACCAGGGAGCGGATACCGCCTCTGTTTTACCTCAGCTACACGTTCATTCCGTTGTCGTCGATCGCGTTTCCGCACATCACCATTTTCTGCCTCACGGCCCGGCACATGCGGCAATTCAAGAAAACCGTCATTTTTTACCCGCTGTGCATTCTGGCCATCTGGCTGCCCTGCGTATTCCTGGGTGTTGCGGCCAACCGTGTTGTCCAATCGGAAAAAATCCAGCAGAAAATCGAAGCGCGGCAAACCCTGGCGCAGAATGCGGCGGCGTTGACGTCCGGTGAGCGGTCCAAGCTGCGGGCCGAAATGGCGGCCGATGATGTAGTCCTGATTCTGCTGGAAACTTACGCTCCGCTTTGGCTGGCCGGAATTCTGGGCGCGGGGATCATGGCCGCGGTAATGGCAAGCGATTCACAGATTCTGGCGCTCTCCACAATGTTCACCGAGGATGTTTTCGCCTACTATGGAGGCAAGCAGCGATTTGGGGAGACGGTGCAGGTCAACACGGGAAGGCTGTTTGTGGTCCTGCTCACGCTGGTGGCTTATGCGGTAGCGCTTCGAGCTCCGGCCAGCATCTTCGACCTGGCTGTTCAATACGCCTTCTCCGGCTACGCGGCGCTCTCTCCTCTGCTCGTCGCCGCGCTGTTCTGGAAGAGGAGCACAAAATGGGGAGCCTTGGCATGCGCAACCTGGTGCGCCAGCTCGGTTATCGCCACGGCAGTTTTTCAGGCCATGGTGCCGGCGCCGGCGGGCGCGCCGGTGACAATTCTTAAGCTGGGCGGTTTGGATTTTCTGATGCGCACGGCTAATGGAACGTCGGTTTTCGGCTTAATGCCCGTAGTTCCAATGACACTGATTTCCTGCCTGCTGGTAATCGTCGTGTCCTGGTTGACGAAGCGGCCCAGCCAGGGGGCCATCGATCGCTATTTCGCTATTTCCCCTCAATCACAAAGGTCGGAGCGATTCCAGAAAGCGTAGAGAACCGGCCGGGGTCGACCGCGGATAGCCAGCTCGAGCAACCTTGCGCCTTACCCAGGAAGGTGTGCGGATGCACATCCACGCGCAGCGGACGCATCTCGACGGAACCCCACTGATACAGCGGAAACGTCGAAACGGCTGGCTCGGTCTTCTCCTGCACCACGTAGGGTACCCGCAGTGCGGTTTTCAGCGCACGATCCCAACCGGCTTCGTCCGTTTCCCAGCCGCGGAATTCGTGGTGATCCGAATTTTCGTCGTTGGGGAGCAGCACCAAGGTTTTCCGGTTCTTTTGAATGAATTCGACCAGGTCCACCTGACGGTCCTGATAGATAGTGGTGGCGTCGTTGACGACTCTCGTCCAGGGAATCGAATCGCGAATCACGCGGCGTTCGGCGGCCGGGAACGACTGTGTGATGTCTTCGTCCGTCAAAAGGTCAAAAATTGCCTTCTTCTGCGCCAACTCGGCCCGGAAGCTGTTTACCATGCAAATGGCCCTATCCTTATAGGCCCGGACCAAGGGGTGCGTCAAGTCGTATCGAATCAGAAAATCCTGTACCTTTACGCAGCGGTAGACGAGATCGATGGTGTAGTCGCCTCGCCGCAGAATTCCGTTCCGGTACTCTATCTGATCGAGATTCACCACTTGAGCCGGATAGCCCAGCTTACCGAAGGCATCCGCCAGTAATTGGTATTCGGCTGACTCAATCGTCTGGAACGGCTGTCTAAGCTCGACAATGGCCAAGTTGGGCGTTTTCCTGCCACCGAATTCCTTGTAGCTTTTCAGAATCGCATGCAATAGCGACTTTGAGCCCGCCATCTTGGTCAGCCCATACCTCTTTTTGAATTCTTTCACCGGGGCCGTTTCAAGAAAGAGATTGCTCAGAATCTCTCCGTAGGCGATTCCCAGAGGTCCGTCGGCTACGTAATCCATGAATCGCACGGAGCCATTATCCACGCAGGATTCCAGCAGCGACGTTACCGAGTGATGAGAATAGCCCGGATCGATGGAAGCAAGCATCTTCTCGGCCGGCAGCAACTCCATTCGTGCCTGCAAAGCCGGAGTGCTTAATGCAATCTGCTTGACACGCCCAATCGACGACAGAAGGAGTTCGGAATATTTCGCCAATGAGGCGTACTGGCGGTGGGAAAGAAAATGCGGCCGCAGAACCGGACAAACCGGTCGAGCGGACACAAAAAGGCCGGACTCCTTCATTCTCTGGCTTAGGGCTTCGGCCCAAGCCAGATCTTTGTAGGAATTCGATTCCAGGATCTTATGGTAGCGAGCAACCGCTTCGCTTAACTGCGTCATAACTCAATAGGTTTCTTCCCTCAGTATGACACAGAGCCACAAATCCCGCCACTTCCGGGAGTTTCAAGTTCGATATAACTTGTTAATTATGAATGAGATATGATACTGTATCTAAATTTTCCCTTTCGCTCCTTGACCCTCCGAAACAACATTGTTTCCGCCTTTATTTTGCCGCCTCCCCGCCCACCCAGATTGGCGAGGACCAAGCTCGCGCCCCATTCCTCTGGGTGATGCGAACGTAATAATAGTCACCCTGCTGGGGCTGGTTGGTGTCAGCGTAATCAAGCATATAATCTTTAGGTGCTCCGGAATCAACGAGTTGCAGGGTGATGGTGTCCGTGTGCGGTCCCTCAGTGATACGTTTTACCAGCAACCCTTCCGACAGTTCATGGAACAGGAAGTCATGAGTGGCGGCGGGAATCCGCGCCATGGGCCGTACGGAAACCGGACTAACCCCCGTCTCCATTGCCTGCTCCAATGCGATCCGGACCTGCGTCGACGGCGAGGCATTCTCGAGTTCCAGAACGACGTTCTCCGCTCGTCCACGGGTTGCCGTCAGGAAGCGCACGCGGTTGGGCGCCACGGGATCCGGCAGGGCAAATGAGGAGCGGTGGTCCTGACTCGCCGGCACGGCGCCCACAAGCCGCGCCCCGGTTACTTCGAGCACGCCGCGCCATGTCCGGTACCCGCGGGGATTGTCGCGGACATAGGGCTCGGAGTCGGATTCCAGACCGATCTGCACTTTAGTGGAAGGCCGCAACTGGACTGCCGGAAAACGCTTCGTATAAATGATGCCGCCGTTCTTGACAATGTCGAGCCGGTCGAGGGCATCCGTGCCTGAAATTCGGGCGCGAATGCGCCGCTCGGCGGAGAACGGGGTTCTCTTGCCGGCGCCGCTGCCATTCACTTCCACCTCAAGCAAAATGCGGTCGGCCGAAGTCACCGCATACGTGGAACGTCCGCGAAGAGCGTCGAAAATGGCGGAAGCGGTTTTCCCGGAAGCAAAGACCCCCGCCAGTCCACCGAATTGAGCCAGCGTCCCGCCAGGAGCCGGGCCGCTTAATCCCGGCCGGGCGCGGTGATCGTCGGAAGCAGCAACGAAGCCTACATCGTGTCCGCGCTTGAGGTAGTAATTACCGAACCACTCAAACGTTCCGTGCATGGACATGATCTCGACAAGCCGCTCCATATCGGGGTCATTGCGGCGCCAGTCGGCTGCCTGGTGCGCGTGTGGAATAATGAGCACGTCGCGCGGGTCGTAGGCGGTTCGAAGCGCCGTGTAAAGCAGCGGAAGCCGCCAGTACTTTTGCACGGGAACGAGCCGCTTGCCGGCATCCCGGAAAAAGACGTTGTGGTGGCCGCCATTCTGCCGTGGGCTCGTCCATTCATAGCCGAGAAACGCGATGAATCTTCCGGGGACGGTATAGCGGCGCACCGCCTCCTGCATCGCCCGCCATTCGAAGTCGTCGAGCCAGATGTCGTGCTCGGAAAGACCGAGGAAATCGAGCCGTGCATCATCGCGTCCGTAGCGATAGAAGCCATCGATCGATCCCTGCCCTTCCGCCATGCCGGTGTGTGCATGCGTTTCCCCCCAGTAGATCCTTCTGGACGGATTGTCTTCCACCCAGATCGGATTGCTTTCGCCTTGAAGCCGGCCATCGGCGGACCGGTAGGCAAGCCGGTAAACGCCAGCTTTGCCAATGTTCAACCCGCCAATCACCGCTAACGCACCCGCAGCGGCTGAAACCTCGCGAAGCTTCTCTCCATTAAGCAGAAGATCGCCGCCCGGGAGTCGCGTGGCGGCCCGATTGAGCCGCTCGTCTTCGGCGCGAATGGCAAGTTCGAATTCCTCGCCGGTCTTCAACACCGATGGGGCAATCAACCGCACATGGGCCACGGCCAGCCCTGCGACCCGAAACGACGGCCAGGCCGGCGTGAGATGGATGCCTTTCGCCTCCGGGTCAATGTAGACGGGCAGCAGGACATGGTCGCTCGCGAAGCTTTGCATACGCAGGCCGGGGGAGCCGCCGGTGCGGTCACCGTATGTCAGGACCACCCGGTCTCCGGCTTCCAGGCTCCCGTGCTCCAGGCGGAACGCCGGCATGGCCGCTGTTCCACGAAAACCGCCGTGCATCCCTGCAAGGGGAATCGTGATTGCGGCGAAGCGCACGCCCGGCTTGGCGGCGCTGATGCTAACGTAGTTCTCCGCCTTGGGGTCCGTATTCTGGTAGGGGCCCGAGTCGCTGAATAGCTGCTTTGCCACGAGCAAGGTTGCCCCCGTGCGAAATGGCAGGCGGCCAACTTCCACTGCCAGCGTAATGGTCTGGAAACTGGAGGCGGGAAATGCGCCGCTTGAGGAAAGCGATAATACTGGCAACGCTCCGGGCATTTCGTCCTTGATGCGGAACTCGTAGATGAGGCTGTCGATCTGCCGGTAGAATGCCTCGGTCAGGGCACGCGGCGCGGGTTCGTTCTCTGCCGCCTCGATGGCAAACACGGCGCCGAGCTGCTGCGTGGCATTCACCGGGATGGGTCCGCCGGTGAGCGAGTAAGCGTTCAGCCAATCCCAAAGCACTCGGCCCCGCGTGACTACGTTGGACGCGCCGGTCGGCGTCTGGAGGGCTTCCTTCTTGAGCCGGTTGACGGCCTCGCGCAACTGCGCGGAGAGGTAATCGCCGCCGCCGGGATTGTTTTGCGCCGGCGCATGCAGCCACAGCAGAGATACGCACGTAAAGATCAGGCCGCTTAGAGCCAGCCAGTATCGAGTAGCCACCCACAGATTGTACTGTTTTTACGCCGAAGCGGCGCGCTCGCCCAGTTTGTCGAAGAAACGCTTGATCATCATCCGTGAGGTTGTATCGAGCAGCCGCTGCCCCACCGCGGCGATGGTCCCGCCAACTTGGATGTCGCCTTCGTAGCTGACATTAGTCGCCTCTCCGTCCGGAGTAAGCGTGAGCAGCCCCTCCCCTTTCATAAAACCGATGCGCCCCGAGCCTTCTACGATCAGGCGGAAACTCGAAGGTGGGTTCGGATCGGCAAGGCGTACTTTCCCGTCAAAATGCCCGGAGATGGCCGCCAGCGCCATCTTCATCTTCATTTCGTACTCATCGTCGCCGATGCGCACCAGTTTTTCGCAGCCCGGCATGCAGGCGGCGAGCGCGTCCGGGTCCTGAAGCAGCCGGTACGCGCCCGCCTGATTGAGAGCGAGTTTGTGGGAGCCTTGAATTTTCACGAGCGATCAGCTTGCCCGTTGGATTGCGGCCCGAAGCGCCCGCGCCGTGTAAACACGGGCCAGGTGCTTGCGATAATCGGCCGAGGCGTGCAGATCGCTGCTCGCATCCACGCCATCGGCGGCCACGGCGGCTGCCTTCTCAATATCCGCGGCGCCTCCGGCGGTTCCCGTAATCAGGCTTTCCACGGCGCTCGCCCGGAATGCATTTCCGGAGAGGCCAGTCACGCCGACACGCGCCTTGGAGATCTTACCGTCCTTCTTGACAACGCGCGCGGCAACGCCCACAATCGCGAACCCGGAAGCCGGTTGCAGGCATTTCTGGTAGGAAACACCCGCTCCGGCGTCTTCCACGGGAACCGAGATTTCAACGATCAATTCGCCGGGCTCTAACGCGGTAGTGAACGTATCGAGCAGAAAGCCGCCAATTCCCAACGTGCGATCGCCCGATGAACTCCCCAGCTTGACAGTGGCTTCCAAAGCGAACAGCGAAGCCGGGTAATCGGCCGCCGGGTCTGCGTGGGCAATGCTGCCCCCGATGGTTCCGAGGTTGCGCACCTGCACGTCGCCGATATTGGCGGCGGCTTCGGCAAGCAGCGGGCAGCGGGAACGCACCAGCGGCGAGGATTCGAGCTCATAGTGGGTCACCATGGTTCCAATCCGCAGGACTCCCCCTTCTTCTCTGATGGAATTCAGCCCGGGCACTCCGCGCAGATCCACCACCTTTTCCGGCGCGGCCAGCCGCAATTTCATCAGAGGGATCAGGCTCATGCCGCCGGCCAGCGCTTTTGCGGACGGATTGGACAGCAGTTGCAGGGCTTCCTTCAGACTCTTGGGGGTTTCGTATTCGAAATTCTGCGCAATCATGCGGCGCCTCCTTGCATTACCTTCCAGATTTTGGCCGGCGTCAATGGCATATCCAGATGCCGGACGCCCAGAGGACTCAGCGCATCCACCACCGAGTTGACGACAGCCGGGGAACACCCGATAGTGCCGGCTTCCCCGACGCCTTTCACCCCCAGCGGATTGACGGGCGAAGGAGTCTCGGTATGGGCATCTTCGATCCAGGGCGACATACTTGCCTTCGGTATGGCGTAATCCATGAATTCGCCGGTAAGCAACTGCCCGTTGTCGTCATAAATGGCGCATTCGTATAGCGCCTGGCCAATGCCCTGCACGACGCCGCCGTGCACCTGACCGGCGACGATCAGCGGATTGATGATTCGACCGCAATCATCGACGGCGATATAGCGGCGAATGGAAACCTCTCCGGTTTCCTTGTCGATGTCGGTAACTACAAGATGCGCGCCGAAGGGGAAAGTGAAGTTCGGCGGCTCCCAGAAAGTGGTCGCCATCAACCCTGGCTCGGTATTGGGCGGAAGTTTCATGGCACGGTAGCTGGCGCCGGCGATTTCGGCAAGCGACACCGTTTTCCCGCTCTTGTTGCAAATGCACTGCCCGCCGGAGAAGGAAACGTCGTCCGATTCAAGCAACATGGCGCCGAATCGCTTGATCTTCGCTTTCAAATCCTGAAGCGCGAAGTAAAGCGCGGTGCCTCCCACCGCGGTGGCTCGCGACCCGAACGTGCCGATGCCATACTGTACGATCGCCGTGTCGCCGTGCAGCACGATGACATCGTCCATCGTCAGTCCCAACTCGTCGGCGGCGATTTGAGCGAAGGTTGTCTCCTCGCCCTGCCCATGAGGCGATGCGCCCGTGAGTACGGTGACCTGGCCTGTCGGTTCTATTTTTACCGTGGCGCTTTCCCATCCTCCGGCCGGAGTGGCCGGCGAGGGCCCGAAGGCGCAGATCTCGCCGTAGGTGGAAAGGCCGATTCCCATAATGCGACCTTGGGCGCGGGCTTTTGCCTGCTCCTGGCGCAAGTCGGAATACTTTGCTATATCGAGCGCCTTCTTCAATGGGGCCGTGTAGTCCCCGCTATCGTAGGTGAGACCCGTAGCGGTGGCATAGGGGAAATCTTCGCCCTGAATGAAGTTCTTCAGGCGAATCTCGACGGGATCCATCTTGAGCTCAGCGGCCAGTATGTCCACCATGCGTTCAATACCGTGCGTGGCTTCCGGCCGGCCGGCGCCGCGATATGCGTCGGTGGGCGTGCAGTTGGTAAATGCACCGACGATATCGGCCCTGATGTTTTGAAACCGGTACAGACCCGGCATCATCAGCACCGAGAGCGTCGGAATGGCCGGCGTCAGCAATTGGTGGAAGGCGCCCAGATCCTGGATCAGCTTCAGCTTCAGTCCCAGGATGGTGCCGTCTTTTTTTGCGGCGATCTCAAAGTAATCCACGTGGCCGCGTCCGTGAATGGTGGCCAGAAACGCCTCACGCCGCGATTCAATCCACTTGACCGGTTTGCCGATCTGCATGGCGACGAATCCCATCAGAGCCTCTTCGGCGTAGACGTTGAGCTTGCTGCCGAAGCCTCCGCCGACTTCGGGGGCAACGACGCGGAGCTTGTTTTCCGGAACGCCCAGGACCATGGCGAGCAGGGTGCGCAACAGGTGCGGAATCTGAGTTGAAGCGTAAATTGTGAGGGCTTTCTCCGCCGTCTTGTAATCGGCCACCACGCCGCGCGTCTCGATCGCGCAAGGGATCAGGCGCTGGCTGGTGATCCGCTGCTTGACCACGACTTCGGCTTCGCTGAAAACTTTGTCGACTTCTCCGTTCTCCTGGTGGAAGGTGAACGATACATTATCGGGCCATTCCGGATGGACGGCGGGCGCTCCCGCTTCCAACGCCTTCTCCGGATCCGCGACAGCGGGGCCTGGCTCGTAATCCACGTCGACCAGGTCGGCGGCATCCCGGGCGATATAACGATCCGTTGCGACGACCGCAGCCACCGGATGCCCGGAGAAATAGACGCGATCCTGCGCCAGCAGGTGATGATGCGGCACACGCAGTCCCGGCAGCGATGCGCCGCAGGGCACTGGTCCGGCGTCTTTCACATCGGCGCCGGTGTACACGGCAACCACTCCGGGCAATTCCAAAGCCTTGCTGGTATTGATTCCTTTGATCCGGGCGGCCGCGTGGGGGCTTCGCACGATGCAAGCATGATGCATGCCCGGCATCTGAATGTCATCCACATAAGTGGCCGTGCCGGTGATCAGCCGCGGATCTTCCTTGCGTTTGATTCTTTTTCCGATTAGAGTTTCCGGTTTTGCGACAGTTGTGGCCATCTTCTTATCCCCCCATCTTGGCCGCGGCTGCTTTGACCGCGTTGACAATATGCTGATAGCCGGTGCACCGGCACAGGTTTCCTTCTATGCCATGGCGAATCTCCTCATCGCTGGGCGACGGGTTGCGCTCCAGAAGCTGCTTGGAGGCCATGATCATTCCCGGCGTGCAGAACCCGCATTGGAGGCCGTGCTCGTCCCAAAAAGCGGTTTGAACCGGGTGCAGGCTGCCGTCGGAGGCCAGCCCCTCAATCGTCAGCACCTCTCTGCCGTCCGCCTGAACCGCGAACATCGTGCAGGATTTGACGGCCTTGCCGTCAACCGCAACCGTGCAGGCGCCGCAGATAGAGGTTTCGCAGCCTATGTGCGGGCCGGTCAGGCCCACAACCTCGCGAAGGTAGTGAATCAGCAGAAGTCTAGGCTCGACTTCGTGTGTTTGTGATTTTCCGTTGATCCTAACATTGATGGAACGCGTCATTGGTGTTTCCCTCGGATTGATCCAGCCCGGCTCCCCATGCGGAACCGAGGTACGAATCATGATACATCAACTTGGGCATCTCGCGATTCGTGGCGCGGCCTTCAGGCTGCCGGGTCGAGACTCGTCTCGACCCTCGTCTATCGGCGCGCAGGCTCGGCCAGGCGCCTAACCCGGCGCACCAAAGTCGTTGATGGTCATGAGGGGTCCACAAATCAAATCTCGTGACGGTTTTCAAGCGATTTCATCATTGTCACCTCGTCGGCGAATTCAAGGTCGCTTCCGACGGGGATCCCCATGGCGATGCGGGTGACCTTGACGCCCAAAGGCTTCAGCAGCCGCGATAAGTAGACGGCGGTTGCCTCACCCTCGACGGTGGGGTTGGTGGCGAGGATTACTTCACTCACCTGGCCGGATTGCAAGCGCTCCAGCAGGCTCTTGATCCGTAACTGTTCAGGACCTATGCCGCGCAAAGGACTGATGGCGCCATGCAGGACGTGATAAATGCCGTGAAAATGGCGGGTGGTTTCGATCGGCAGAATATTCGGAGGCTCCTCGACTACGCAAAGCATGGAGCCATCGCGCGACTCATCGCGGCAGTAGGGGCACCGCTCTCCGTCGCTGATGTTGTTGCAAACCGAACAGAGCCCGAGTTTATCCTTGATATCGAGGATAGCCTGCGCGAGCCGCTCGGCATCCTCACGGGCGGCGCGCAACAGGTGGAAGGCGATGCGCTGCGCGGACTTTTGCCCGATGCCCGGCAGCCGCTTGAACTCCAGAATCAAGCGCGCGAGCGGTTCGGCGAAATCCGGCATAGCTTAAAACAAACCCGGCGGCAATCCCAGGCTGCCCATCGTGCCCCGGATTTCCGCATCGACTTTGCGTACCGCTTCGTTGCAGGAGGCCAGCACCAGATCCTGGAGCATTTCGACGTCGCCCGCCACCTCCGGATCAATCTTGACGCTCAGCAGGTTTTTCTGGCCATCCATGGTGACCGAAACCATGCCGCCGCCCGAAGAGGCTTCAACCTTGATTTTGGCGACGGACTCCTGCATGCGCTGCTGCATCTGCTGCGCCCGCTTCATTACATCCTGAAAATCTCCTGGTAGCTTCATTGGGACTCCTTCAGATTCCGCACAGCCCGAACCTCCGATCCGGGAAACAATTCGCGAAAGCGTTGCACCTCGGGGTTTTCCAGCGCCCTCCGCGTCGCTTCCTCTTCGCCATGGCTCGCTTCCGGGCCGGCCATCGGCGCGGCCAAAGCGGCCTCACCCGCCCGCACTACGATCTTAACGGGCCGGCGGGCCAGGGTGTCGGCGGCCTTTTGCAATTCACGCGAACGGATCGCCATGGCGAATTCCCGCGATGTAACGAATTCCAGCTCGCCGCCGCGGTCATTCACTTCGGAATGCTCGACTGCGTCGGTGATAAAGGTCAAGCCTTTTTCACTGAGCGTCTGTACAAGTCTTCGCTTCCAGTCTCCGGCCGAAACCGGACTCCCGGCCGCAGCATCGCCACTGGCCGCCGGGACCGGACCGCTCCTGGGCGGGGAAGGCTTCGACACGGGCGCCGGAGAAGCAGCGCCGCCGCCGGGCTCCAATGCGCCGAGAATCTCCTCCAGAGACCGCAGCCGTCCGGCGTGCACCAGCTTCACTAGTCCCAGCTCCAGATGCATGCGCGGATGCAAAGAAAACTGCATCTGGTGAAACAACTCCAGCGTGAGGTGCAGATATCGGGTGAGCTCCTCCTCGGAGAATTGGCCGGCCAACTGCGCCATACGCTCCCGTTCTCCGGCGGCCGCCGCAATGAGGCGGCTGGACTCACCCGCGATTTTCGTCACCAGCAGGTTGCGGAAGAAACGGCATAGCTCGCGGCAGAAATGCTGCAGGTTCTGACCGTTCGACTCCAGTTCCTGTACCAGCTCGAGCATGACGGGCGCGGACTGCTCCGATAGCGCCGACGCCGCACGTTCCAGCGTGTCGAAGGAGAATCGCCCTAACAATTGCCGGACAGGCCCTGCTTCGAGATTCTCGCCGCAGCAGGCGATCGCCTGGTCGAGCGCCGAAAGCGAGTCGCGGACGCTTCCTTCGCCGGCGAGCGTAATCACGCTAAGCGCCTCAGGCTCCGCCGCGATGCCCTCCTGGCCGCAGATCCATTCCAGCCGCTCCAGCACGGTGTCATAATCGACCGAACGGAAGCTGAACTGCTGGCAGCGTGAGGCGATCGTCCCGGGGATTTTGTGCGATTCGGTGGTGCACAGAATGAACACCACCCAGCCGGGCGGCTCTTCGAGAGTCTTCAGCAGCGCGTTGAACGCTTCATTGGTGATCTGGTGCGCTTCGTCGATGATAAAAATCTTGTAGCGGTCGCGCGCCGGACGGAACCGGACGCTTTCCCGCAATTCGCGCATTTCGTTGATGCCGCGGTTGGAGGCGGCGTCGATTTCGATCACATCCATCGCGTTCCCCGCGGCGATTTCCGTGCAACTGGAGCACTCCCCGCAAGGCTCGATCGCCGGCCCCTTCTCGCAGTTCAAACAGCGCGCCACGATTCGGGCCACGGTGGTTTTCCCCGTGCCGCGCTGGCCGGAAAAAATATAGCCGTGCGCGACGCGGCCCCGCGACAGAGCGTTCTCGAGCGTGGTGCGAACGTGCTGCTGCCCGATCAATTCGGAGAAATTTCGAGGCCGGTATTTTCGGGCGATTACCTGATACATGAAGGCCGGTGGAAATTGCCAGACCCCGGGTGATCCGCGGCACACAAGCAAAACCGCTACCGTTGCTTCCTTCCGGACCTGGCGGGGTTTGCAGCCGCTCGTTGCACGGAGCCCGGAGCCTGACAATTTTTAATGCTAGCACGAGCGGCCGGCCACGGCGCTTGCCTTGCCAAACCGGGAACTACCTGCTCACGCAGGCTGCGCGGCTCCGTGAGAATGCAGCGGGTTATGCCTAGCGCCCCGCGGCGGCTTCCATCTCCTCACACGTCATTTGAAATGCGCGGGCGCCGAACGCCGCCGTCCATTCGCGCACCACCCCGCCAAGACTCTGGTAACGGATCGCTCCCGCCGCCACGCTGGGGGCCAGCCGGTCGAGCTCGCGCGACACGGTCTGAATCGTCTGGGCCGTCATCGACCCCTGGTTGATCATGATGGTGGCTGTGTAGAAGCCGTCCTGCGAAAGCCGTCCGCCCGCCAGCGCCGCAAGGTAGGTATCGATCCCGTACAAGTCCCCTGTGCTGAAGCTACTCTTGCAGCCGCCGCCGATGTGCACGAGCCTGCGCGCGTTATCATTCACCGAAAAATTGTTCTTATCCTTGGGATGCCAGATGCCGTAGGTCTCATCATCGGCGCCCTGGTGGAGCGCTGTTGCCGCGCCCCACAGAATATCCGCGCGCCAGAAATAAGCCGGATACATGCGGCCGAAGATGCCGTTCTCGTGGTGCTCCCAACCCTGCGGGTTGTCGGCCGGAGAAAAAAGGAATCCCCCCACCAGCCGCGAGGGCGTAACCCCGAGTTGTTCATGAAGGTAGGCCACGTCCGCGTAGTTGTAGCGGCTCTCGTGGGCATGGGGATCCACTTCAAAGCCCAAGTCCTCGACCAGCCAGCGGACGATGTTCTTGCCGTTGGTTGTCGCGGTGACCGAGGCGGTGTCGTAACGGGCCACGGCCTGAAGAAACGTCCAGTCGGACTGGAAATTCCACGTCGCGCCTTTGGCTTTGATGATAAGTGCAAGCTGCCGCACCATTTCTCGATTGGACAAATAGTAGGACTGGTTTTCCAAATAGCCGGACGTGCGCCGGGTGGACTCTTCGTTGTGGCTGACAATCGACACACGCAGCGGCGGCATGGCGCCTTCTGCCAAAAGTGCGGTGAAAGCCGCCGTCAGGATCATACGCATTCTTAAATACCTCCGATGCAATCCTGGACGACGATTCCGCCGGGCGGTTTACAAACTCTAGGGAATATCGCGAATAGCAGCGCCGGATTTTAGCGCGACAGCTTATCCGCTCGAGGCGGGCTCGTCCGCTCTTCAGCTTGACTGAAAGGACCTCGACCGATCAGTGGGAAGAAGTCGCGCTGAACCGGACAGGCGCTTGCGGGGAAGATCTCCTGGCCTAGCAGGAACCCCGACAAGCTTCCTCCGGCGCCTGAGCTGCCGAAACCTGGTGACACGGTTAAGCCCAAAGGCGCCGGAGAGCCTTCGATCAGGCGGACCGCCTGCGCCTCCGCGATCACCGGCATCAGCCTTATCACCTCCTCCAGCGATCTCAGGCGCGCTTTCTGCGCATCCGTCAGCACGGCTACGTTGCGCTCGACAGTCCGCGTCCCCTCGGTATCGAGGAACCGGCAGACAAGTTCGATCTCGGCATACCGGTTGCCCAATTCCAGCGGATCAGGCCTGGGACGATTGGTTTCGACGGCGATCTCGCTTCGTAGTTGAATGACGCGCCGGCTGGTCTCCGCGATCAGGCGTGTTAATTGCTCGTTATTACTAAACACCGAAACGAATTGAGCGTCGGTGAGTTGCAGGAACTGCTTGATCTGGAAGCCGGGCGGATTAGCCGGAGTAGGGCCAAGCTGCGCGAGTAAGCACAGCGGGCTAAAAAAGAGCATTGTCGCGTACCGCATATCTCTGATTGTAGCGCCAGGAAGTGGAAGCTAGAACCGTTGAATACACAGAATTCACCTGATCCTACTTCCCGCCGCTGGTGCTACCAGCGCGTCAGCATATCTGATCGAGGGAAGGCGGCCGGATTCCACGAAGATTTGGGTTCGCAGCCGCCAGACACGCAAGTCGTTCTCCTGGGCTAGGGACTCGAAATGCTTTGTTGTTGTTAGTCAGTGCCACCAACTGCGCGTCGGTGAGTTGCAGGAACTGATTGATCGGGAAGACTTTCGGATTGGTTTCGCCAGAAACCACCTGAGCGAGCAGGCACAGAGGGCCAGAGCAACACCTTGGACATTGTTCTGCTCGTCTCGGAGTGTTCTTGTGGGCATACTACTCCTAATTGAGTAATCGTTCGTCCGCACACATCGATAGACTGTATGTTGCTCATGCAATCGCAGATGCAAGCAGAGTCCCCGATGGGGTTCACGGCCTCAGCCTCGATCTTTGGAGCTTTCTCGATAGATGTTCCGGCTTGCAGTATGCTTGGGCCGACAGCGGCCCCAACCGCTACGGAGCGCTCACCCGAAACACGCACTCGCGCCCCGGTTGATAAATCGTGAACGGCTGCCCTGCAATCGTTCTCGTCACATAACGCGCGATGCAAGAGTGGTTCGCTGAAACCTTCAGTCTTACTTCTGCGGGACCGGTTCCGGCAACCGGGCCCGCGATTTCTCCCTCTCCAAAGCCCTCCACCGACCATGCGCAACTTTCTCCCGTCGCGATCGGAATACGAAACTCCCGCTCCTCGGCGGCATAGACGTGTGTTCCCGGAAGCACGTATTCGCACTCACCGCCGCCTTGCGAGATGAGGATGTCGGCCCCAGCTACCGTCACTCGAGTGAGTCGTGGCTGCCCGCTGGCCAGAATCGGAACGTCCACCCCTCTGTGCCAACATGACTGAGACACCTACCCCACCCGCAATCGGCGCTGACAGGTTAACGATGTCGGACTACCGGAAGGGCTACGTACAGTGGAAAGGCCGTGACCATCGGGTGACGTGGC
>Ga0187893_10004674_pt1 | contig 25730 bp, 24 predicted proteins | sample MA1701074metaG_FD_139574 | JGI IMG/M metagenome (GOLD analysis project Ga0187893, IMG submission 139574) | White microbial mat communities from a basaltic lava cave in the Kipuka Kanohina Cave System on the Island of Hawaii, USA - MA170107-4 metaG ... | reverse complement strand
GATGTGTCCGTGAGCTATTCCTTGGGTCTGGAGCGGTGAGGCATCGAGGGCAGCATCCGTCGGCGACTCGTGCTCACGTCTCCGGGTGATCTGTGCATTCAGAACATGGGCTACCTTGACTAGCGCGAACGGGTCACGCCGCGTCGTCGTCATCGGGCTCGACTCGATGCCTCCCCAACGGCTGTTCGGGGACGGGTTGGCGCGCCTGCCGACCCTCAACGCGATGGTCGCGCAAGGCCTGAGCGGCACGCTGCGCAGCTGCCATCCCCCGATCACCGTCCCCGCTTGGCAGGTCATGGCCACCAGCGCGAGCCCAGGACGCCTCGGCATCTACGGATTCCGCCACCGCAAGGGGCCGTCGTACACGCAAGGCTGGACGCCCACCTCCTACGCCATTCGGGTCCCGACGATCTGGGACCTCATCGGGCGGGCCGGGAAGCGTTCCTGCCTGGTCGGCGTACCACCGGGATATCCACCAAAGCCGTTGAAGGGCTGGAGCGTCTCCTGTTTCCTCACGCCACCCGACGCGCCGCGGTACACCTACCCGGCCGAGCTGCGCGCCGAGATCGAGGACCTCGTCGGCACCTACCTGTTCGACGTGCCGTTCCGCATCGAGGACCGCGACGCGGTCCGCGACGGGCTGTTCGAGATGACCCGCCGGCGCTTCGAGGTCGTCCGGCACCTGGCGACCACGAAACCGTGGGACTTCCTGATGGTGGTGGAGATCGGGGTCGATCGCCTCCACCACGCCTTCTGGAAGTACTTCGACCGGGCCCACCCAACGCACGAGCCGGGGAACCGCTACGAGCAGGTGGCCGACGACTACTACCGGCTGATCGACGAGCGGATCGGCGAGCTGGTCGAGCTGCTCGACGACTGCGTCTTCCTGATCGTCTCCGACCACGGCTCGAAGCCCATGCTCGGCGCCTTCTGCATCAACGAGTGGCTGGCCGAGCGGGGATGGCTCGCCGTCCGGGAGCGACTCGTCCGAACGGTCGGCCTCGAGGGCGCCGGGGTCGACTGGAGCAAGACCCGCGCGTGGGGCTGGGGCGGCTACTATGCCCGGATCTTCCTCAACGTCGAGGGGCGGGAGCCCCAGGGCATCGTCCCAGCCGACCAGTATGAGCGGACGCGGCGGCAGCTGACCGACGACCTGCGCACGATCACGGATGCGTCCGGGAACCCGCTGGGCGTGGAGGTGTTCCGGCCGGAGGACCTCTACCGCGTCTGCCGGGGGGACCGGCCGGATCTCATGGTCTACCTCGACGACCTGAACTGGCGGTCGGCGGGGACGATGGGCCATGGCCGCGTGCATCTTGACGAGAACGACACCGGGCCCGACGGCGCCGTGCACAGCATGGACGGCGTGTTCATCCGCTACGACCCACGCCGCCCGCGGCGTGGGACCGTCAGTGGGATCAGTCTGGTCGACGTGGCCCCCACCGTCCTCGAGCTGATGGGCGTGGGGGTCCCTGAGGAGATGGAGGGGCGTCCCATTGCGGCAGCCCGCGCGCGATAGGCCGGTCGCTCGCGTCCTGCGCGCCTTCTTGCCGTTCGTGCGCCCCCACTGGCGCGGCTTCTTGCCAGCCATCGCGGGCGTCGTTGCCGCGAGCCTCCTCGGGCTGCTCAAGCCCTGGCCGCGCGCCGGCCTAATCCTGCACTGTGCAGAGTTAGTCCGGTATACCGGACTAACTCTGCACGATGCGGCACTACTGATAGCCTTCGGCGGCGGCGCGGATCCAGTCGAGCACGTGGGCGGTGCGCACGGAGTCCTCGACGGGGAGCAGCGGTGGGGTGTCACCGGCGGCGGCGTCGGCGAAGGCACGGATCATGTGCTCGTACGGGTCGGCCCGCCATGTGCCCAGGGTTTCCGTGCCACGGATGATCGTCGCGGACTCGTCGCGCCATGCGGTGAACGCGCGGGGAACCCGCAGCGTGGCTTCGGTGCCGACGATCTCCAGGTGTTGGTGCTCCGCGCCGTCGAAGCTTGCGTGGATGGTGGCGAGCACGCCGGACTTGAATCCCAGCAGGGCGACGACCGTCCCGTCCACGCCGGTCGCCCACCGGCGCTGTTCGGCCCGGACGAGGTCTGGCTCCTCACCGGCGAGCCATCGGACGATCGCCGCGGCGTAGAGGCCGATGTCGAGCAGTGCGCCACCGCCGTGCTCGGGTCGTGCCCGGTAGTTGTCGGCGACGCGCATGGGGAACGTAAACGCGGCATGGATCAGCCGTACCGCGCCGATCCCCCCGGTCCGTACCATCTCGAGCAACGCGAGCGTGCGGGGGTGAAAGCGGGTCATCGCCGCCTCCATCAGCAACCGGTCGTTGCGCGTGGCGCACGCGGCCATCCGGATCGCGCTCTCGGCCCCGATCGCCAGGGGCTTCTCGCACAGCACATGCTTGCCCGCCTCCAGCGCCGCGATGCTCCAGTACTCGTGCAGGTCGTTCGGCAGCGCGATGTAGACCGCGTCGACGTCGCTGGCGGTCACGACGTCTTCGTAGGAGCCTCGCGCCCGCCTCACGCCTTGCGCGGCGGCGAACGCCCGCGCTCGGGTGAGCGAACGCGAACCCACGACCGCGAGGTCGTGCCCGCAGGCGCGCATGGCTGGCGCGACCGCTCTGGTCGCGACGAAACCAGGTCCCAGGATTCCCCAACGGAGCATCCACGCAGGCTACCCCGCCGTGCGCGCGCTCAGGCGCACAAGCTCGCCTCCCGACCTCGCGCTGACACTCGCCGCCTCCAACACGGCCGTCGTGATCGCGGCTGAGGCCACAGTGACCTCCAGTGGCTCGCCGGTGAGGAGATGGTCGGCGAGGTTGCGATGGAACGGCGCGTCGAGGAGCGGTGGCAAGACCACCGTCTCGACGTGCGAGCCGCCCGCCCGGCCGGGTGTATGGACGCGCACGATGGCTTGGGAGTCGGTACGAGCGGCCGAGGATTCGACGAGCTCACCGGAGGTGCGGCGCTCGACGAGCCGCTCTTCGCGCCACTCGGTGGTGATCGCCCCTCGGGTGCCCAGCACGTACCACTTCGGCTTGGGCGCCGCGGCGATGTCCGAGTGGACGAACTCGGCCTCCCGCCCGTCCTCGAACCGGATCGACACGCGCGCCATGTCCGCGTTCGTCACGTCGTGCCAGACGCGCTTGTGGTGTGCCCCGCCTACCGCGGTGACGGGAGCGTCGACCACCTGGAGGATCCAGTCCACGTAGTGGCTTCCCCAATCGTAGATCAGCCCTCCAGAGATCGGTTCGTGGCTGTGCCAGTACGAGCACGGATGAGCGAACGCGCCGACGAAGGTCTCGATGTGGAACACCTCACCAAGGCGACCGCTGCGGACACAGTCGCGGATGGCACGGAAGTCAGGGTCCCACCTGCGGTTTTGATAGATCGTGAGGCTCTTGCCGGCAGCCGCCGCCTCGGCGCGCACAGCCTCGGCCTCGTCCAGGGTCAGCGCGAACGGCTTCTCTACGACGACGTGCTTGCCGGCACGCAGCATCGCGATCGACATCTCGGCGTGGCGGTGCGGGGGCACGCTGACGAGCACGAGGTCGATCGCGTCGTCGCGCATGAGCTCGCCCGCGTCGGCGAGTAACCGCGCACCGGTCGCGGCCACGCTCGCCTGGGCAAGCCGCCGGGGATCCCGGTCGCAGATCGCGCCCAGCGCGAGGCCGTCAGTCAACGCGATCGCGCTCGCATGCTCCGCGCCGATCGCGCCGTAACCCAGCATCCCGATCTGTACTGGCTCGGGCTCGGCGAGACCGGACGCGTGGCGCACGGCACGGAGCACCAGCCGGGCGACCCGCTCGTCGGCGCAAGCCTGCGCCGTGCCCCCGAGCGTGAGCACGACGAGCCGCTCGCGGGACCAACCCAGGATCTGGTCACGGAAGTGCCAGCTCGTCCGCAGCCACGGGTCCGCATCCGGTGGGACCGCCGAGTCGAGCCATGCCCGGTCGGTGAGATTGATCCTGGGATCCAGGCGTCGCAGCGCGGGGTGCGCACAGATTTCGACGACGAGTTCGGTCTGGGCCTGGCACTCGCCCGGCTTACCGATCAGGCCGGCCAACACTGTCGCGTCGCGCCAGGCATGCAGCGTGGCGCCGAGGAGCACCAACCCGCCCCCCCGTCCCACATGCGCGGCGAGCGTGTGCTCGCCACCGGCGGCGAGTGGGTGCTCGTCGACGAGGGCGACGACGACATCGTCTGGCGACATCCCTTGCAGCCCTCGCGACCAGCGGGTATCCAGGACGCGGTCGATCTCGAGCCCGTCGACGCGAGCGAGCCAATCGCAAAGGGGCACCGCCCGTGTCGCGGACATCTCATCGAGCAGGACGATCACACTCACCGCTACTCCAATCGCATATGTCTGGACAGACGGTACGCGAAGGGTGCAACGGTGGCGCCGTAAAGTTCCGGGCTTTGTGAATTACGCCGCTGTGTCGGAAAGCGCACGCCCGCGCGACGGATGGCGCAGCTTCGACAGCGCGCGCGCCTCGAGCTGGCGGATGCGTTCGCGGGTCAAGCCGAAGTACCGACCGACGTCATCGAGCGTCCTCGCCTCCCCGTCGAGCAGGCCAAACCGAAGCTCCAGGATGATCCGCTCGCGCTCGGGCAGCCCCGCGACCACGTCGAGAAGCTCTTGCCGTGCGAGTCCCTTCGCGGCGACCTCCAGCGGGTCGTCCGCGTTGCGGTCCTCGATGAAGTCGCCAAGCTCGGCGTCGCCGTCCTCGCCTACCGGCGTCTCGAGAGACGTCGGCGTCCGGGCGTAGGTGAGCAGCTCCTCCACGGTGGCGATGTCTTCGCCCAGCTCCTCGGCAAGCTCCTCCAGCGCCGGTTCACGTCCCAGCGCCTCGGCGAGGTCACGCTGCATCGACAACGCGCGGCGCACACGTTCCATCATGTGGACGGGAAGCCGGATGGTCCGACCCTTGTCCGCCACCCCACGCCCGACCGCCTGGCGGATCCACCAGGTCGCATACGTGGAGAACTTGTACCCACGCCGGTAGTCGAACTTCTCCACGGCGCGCAGCAACCCGAGGTTGCCCTCCTGGATCAGGTCGAGCAACGGCAGCCCTTGACCCTGGTACCGCTTGGCTACCGAGACCACGAGCCGTAGGTTCGCCTGGACAAGCCGCTCCTTCGCCCGCTTACCGTCCCGGTCTACCTGGTTGAGCTGCCGCCGCCGTGGGGCGGACAGCTTCTTCCGCTCGGTCAGCACCCGCTCAGCCTCGAGTCCCGCCTCATACCGCTTCGCGAGGTCGACCTCCTCCTCGGCGGTCAACAGCGCGGTGCGGGCCATCTCACGCAGATACAGCTGCACGTGGTCGTGCAGCGGCATCTCCTCGACCATTTGCGGCACGGTCGCTCCTCATCCTTCCTTGTGACTCACACGCGGTGAACACCGCCTATCTTACGGACCAACCCCCACAACCCCGAAAGTCGGGACTTGCCCCTTGTCGGTAGGCGCAGAAGGCTGCGGATTCGATGACGGTCGATGACCTGCGACCTGGATCCGTTACGCACCCATCCTGCTTACTGAACCGATCAAGATTGAACGCCGAAGCCTCCCCTCCGTCCGGGGTGAAAGCATCGACCACCAGAGTACGACGAAACTACCAGCGAGGGGCAAGCCCTTTTGTTCGCCAAACACGAACGACTTCGCGCATCGCGAGGGATCCGGGATTGGAAGGGCCTGCCGGCGGGTAGCCCATAAGCTGTAGACCCCACCGCACGAAAGACCCTAGCTGATGTGGAGTAACGCCCCGCCAACCAGCGCGCGCACCGTGGTAGAGGACGCAACCGCCTTGGTCCGCGCCGAGATCGCCTTGGCGAAGGCCGAGATCATGCAGGCCGCGCGCCAGAAATCACGCGGTGCCGCGCTTCTCGGCGCCGCTGGGGTGCTGGCCTGGCTGGGGGTACAAGGCCTGCTGATCACGATCGCGCTCGCGATCGCCGCCGCGGGTCTGCCTGGATGGGCGGCGGCCGCGATCGTGACGCTCGTGCTCTTGCTCACCGGGGGCGTCCTCGCATTGGTGGGGAAGCAGGCGTCCAAGACCAAGCTCAGCTTGGACACGACCAAGCGATCCGTCGAGGAGGACGTCGCGTGGGTCAAGACCCACTTGCCGACCAAGAGCGCGTAACGATGCCCAAGCCTGCGCCCGTGAGCCCCGCCACGCTCAACGGTCTCGCCGATCATGTCGCTGCCGTAGAGGCGGCACGACGAAAGCTGGGCAAGGATCTCGACCAGCTCACCGTTGAGGTAAAGGCGCAGATGAGTAAGCGCATGCAAGAGACCACGTGGAAAATCGTCGGCACCGGAGGCGCGATCCTCGCGGGCATGCTGGCCCGCAAGGCTCTGGTGGCCAGTTGGACGAAGTCGACGCGCCTCGCCGATCCCCCGACCAACCCCGCCTCTCCCACCACCTCATGGGGCGAGGCCCTCATGTGGGCGGCCACCTCCGGCCTCGTCGTCGCCCTAGCCCGCCTCGTCGCCCAACGAGGAGCGGCGGCGGGCTGGCAAAGAGCCACCGGAGCCCTCCCCCCCGGCCTGGAGGAAGTCACCGCGTAAGAACGCGGCATGATCGAGGCGGATCCGCGCGCCCAAGCCCATGGTAGACTGATGGCATGAAAGCAACCATTGACAAGGCAGGACGCTTGGTGATCCCCCGGGCCCTCAGGGAGCGGGTCGGGCTCGTCCCTGGAGAGGTCGAGGTTAGTGTCGACGGCACAGGGCTCCGGGTCGAGCCTTTGGCCGGGGAAGAGCTCGGCGAGCGAGACGGGCGACTGGTCATCCCGTCCGCTGGGGCCATGATTGACGACGATGTCGTGTGGGCGCTGCGCGATGCCGACCGGCGCTAGACGCGCACCGTGCCTTGTCGACACGAGTGCGGCCGTGGCCTTTCTCGTCGCCGACCACGAACATCACGACGCGGTCTTCGAGTTGCTGGCCGATCGTCCGCTCGGGCTCGCGGGGCATGCCGCCTTCGAGACGTTCTCTGTGCTCACCCGTCTACCTCCACCAGCCCGACGGACGCCCGCCACCGTGAGCCGGCTGCTTGCCTCCAACTTTCCACAGAGTCGCTTCCTCAGCGCTGAGCGGATGGCGTCGCTGCTTTCGGAATTGCCCGCTCACGGCATCGCCGGAGGGGCGGTCTACGACGCACTCGTCGGCGCGACCGCTGTCGAGCACGGCCTGATGTTGGTGAGCAGGGATCTTCGAGCGCTAGAGACCTACCGCGAGCTAGGCACCGACGTCGAGGTAATCCGCTGACCGTGCCCAAATCATGGGCACGTCAGTAGATCAGCACTGGCGTGCCGATCGGCACACGGTTCCCCTCCCAGAGGAAGTCCATCGCCGCGTCCGTGATCCTGACGCAGCCGTGGGAGTCTGGGTAGGGGGGGATGAAGTTGGCGCCGTGGATCGCGATGCCGTCGGGGTGGAAGTACTTCGGCCGGTAGAGGCGGCCGAGGTAGCTCTCGCGGATACCGTCGACCTGTCGCGTGATCTTCCAGGTGCCGTCCGGTGTGTCGGCGAGATAGGTCTTGCCCTCGTACTCGTACTCCAGCTCCGTGCCGGTCGAGGTGTTGAAGATCCATTCGACCTTCCCGTCACGGACCAACATGACGATCTGCCGGGGTTTGTCGACCTCGACGATGAACCCACGCGTACTGCGTGCCGCAGGGCGGGCAGGTTGCGACTCCAGAACCTTGCGATCCTCCTCGCCGTAGACGCCGCTCAGGTGCAGGCCGTTCACCTTTTGGAACGCGGTCAGTGCCTGCTGCGTCAACAGCCCGAACTCGCCATTGACCGGGCCCAGCCAGTAGCCGGCGTCGGTCAGGCGTCGCTGCAGGTCGGTGACGGCCTCCCCGGTGTCGCCATGGGCGATCTCGGCGCTGCTCAGCTCGAACAGGTAGTCGAGGTGGCGGACCTGGTCGCCGTCTGAGGCGGCCACGACGACCCGGACGGGATAGCGAGGCTGCCGCTCGGTCTCGGGGGGCATCTCGGTGATCTGATAGACCAGCGTGTTGGGGAAGTCGCTGGTCCCGAGCGTGCCGACGACCTCCTGCCCGCCCACGGTGACGTAGACAGTGGAGGACTCCAAATCGATGTCGCGGTCGAAGGTGATGACGATCTGGTCGAGCGTGGAGGCGAGCGTTCCCGCGGCGGGCGTGATGTCGGTGACGACTGGGCCCTTCTCGGTGAGGAGGCGCTCGAGGTCGCCGAGGGCTGAGTCGCTGATCGCCGCGGCTGGGCCGTAGACGACGGCTTGGCCGGTACCGAGCGATCCGGCCGCGGCGAGCGTCGCGTCGGGCAGGCCACCCTGGCTCCCGAGCAGCACGGGAAGGTGATAGGCGGCGGCGTGGCGTGCGCCCGCCAGTCCCTCGGCGAACTCCTCACCGCTCGCGAGGCCGATGGTCTTCGCGTTGCGCCAGAACCTGCGAGCCACCGCCGCCGCGGTCTCAGCGGCTGAGGCGCCAGCAAGCCGCTCGACCTGGGGAGCCATGGTCCCCAGCTTGGCCACGACCTCGTCGCTGACCGCCGTCTGGTCGCCGACGACGTAGACCCGCCGCGGACCCCGGGCGCTCAGGAGTGCCTCGGTCTCGGTGGGGAGCCCGTCCGAGCGCGTGAGCAGGATCGGGATGCCCTCGCGCCCCGCCGGACTGGACATCGCGAGCGCCTCGGCGAACGACTCACCGGGCACCACGGCGACGCTCCTGCTACCCGGCAGCTGCTGCGCGATCGCCGTGGCGGTGCTGAAGCGGTTCTCGCCTTGGATGCGCTTGGGAACGAACCCAAGGGCCTTGACGTCAGCCTCGACGTCGGGGCTCAGCGCGGAGGTTCCTCCGAGGAGGTACACGACCGAGCCCTCGTCCAACACGCGGATCAGCTCTTGGGTAGCGGCGTAGCTCAGATCCCTCTGCTCGGTGAGCAGCAGCGGCCCATCGACGCGCGAGGCTAAAGGGACGCCCGCCAGCGCGTCCGCGAACTCGTCGACGCGCGCGACGACCGCGGCGCTCGCCTTCCGTGTGCGGTAAAGGTCACGGCTGATCGCCGCCGCGGTCTCGACGGAGTCCTCGCCCGCGAGCCGCCGGACCTTGAAGGCACTGACCGTGAAGCTCCACGACCGCTCCGTCTCGCGCCCCTCCGCGTCCGTGACCGTCACGGTGGCGGTGTGCTCGCCCGCCTCCACCTCCGCCAGCCCGCTGATCGTGGGGTGGTCACCTTCCTGCGCGCTGGCCCGTACCCCCTTCCCGTCAAGCTCGACCGTAAACGACTCCAGAGGGGTGTCGGTGGCCGCGAGCGCGGCGATCTCGACCTGCGCAGCGTCCCCGTCCTGCCGGATGAGCTCGCCCGGCGCGGGTCGTGGGTTGAGCAGCCTCGGCCCATCGGAATGCTCAAGGGGATGAGCGATCACGGGCATAGAGCCTGCAACCATGCCAAGGCACAGCAACGCAACGATCGTGAGGTATCTGTACATTCCGCACACTCTCCCTAAACCCCTGCACTTCAGGAGGAGCTTAGGTTATGCGGGCGAATCCGAAGAACGTGATGCCCAGAGGGTCAGGAGCCGCCTTGTGGCCAGGGTTCGGCACGCATGCGTGCCGAACCCTGGCCATTAGGGCGAGAGTTCCAGGTCCCGCGCGTAGGAGGCTGCGCGCTCGATCAATGGGCGGAATAGGTCCCAGGCGCTCACGCTCCCGGCCCACCCAGGGGGATCCCCCAGCAGCTTCAAGGCCGCGGCCGGGGTGGACGGTGGGCAGAGCGTGACAAGATGCATGTCTTCGAGTGGTGCGCGCGCGCCAGTCCAGCCGTGGGCGTCCAGGTCTTCGACTGGGATCCCCGCTCGTGACGAGGGTACGGGTGAGTCTCCGTCCCGCCGGCGCGCTTCGGAGAGCTCGGCGAGGAGCTGGTCCCGGCCACGTCCACGAACCCGGAAGAGGAGGAACGGGTCGGAATCGAGATGCTCCGCGGCCGCCTCCCACAGTGCCGCGGCGTGGGCGCAGACGAGGGCTGCATCGCCGCAGGCGCAGGTGACCTCGAGGTCCTCCACCAGCGGGAACAGCGTGACGCCGGCCGCCTCGAGCTCGGTATCCAGGCCCTCTGGCGCCAGACCGGCAAGCAGCCGCGCACCATGGCGGAGCTGGCTGGCGAGCACGCCCACAATGTGCGACCACTGCTCGTCGCACAGCGTCCCGACCTCGATCTCTACGAGGAATGGTGTCACGCGCGTGCCCTGCACGCGGCCCGACAGGAACCCTGTGGTGGCACGCACGCCCGATACGCGCCCCGATCGGTGAAACTGCCTGCCCCTGGACACCCGTCCGGACAGCCGGCGATCCTGGATCACCTCGCGCCACCGCGCCGCCCAGTTGCTCATCCGGCCGCCTATCCCGACCAGGCCGACACGACGGACTCTTCGTCTTCGTCGTCGGTCAGGTCCATCAGCTCGGCGTCCCGCGAGAGCGCGACCAGCTCGGCGAGCGCGTCGTCGTCAAGCTCGGTCACCCATGCCTCGCCCACGCCGACGACCGCGTCCGCGAGCGCGCGCTTGCGCTCGAGCATCTCCGCGATCCGCTCCTCAAGGGTTCCGGCGGTGACCAGCTTGTGGACCTCGACGGTACGGGTCTGGCCGATGCGATGAGCGCGGTCCGTCGCCTGGTCCTCCACTGCTGGGTTCCACCACCGGTCGTAGTGGATGACGTGAGTGGCCGCCGTCAGGTTCAGCCCGGTGCCACCCGCGCGGAGGCTCACGATCAGCACCGGGCTCGCATCCGGGTCGGACTGGAAGCGCTCGACCATGCGATCGCGCCCGCCAGCCGCCACCGCGCCGTGGAGGAAAGGCACCTCGACGTCGAGATCACGCGAGAGCTGCGCCGCCAGCAGCCTCCCCATCGCCACGAACTGCGTGAAGAGCAGCACACGGTCGCCGGCGTTCGTGGCCTCCGCGACGATCTCTTGCGCCGCGGCCAGCTTGCCGGCGCGACCGGGAAGCCGTGGCAGCGCCTCGTTGAGGTACTGCGCCGGGTGGTTGCAGATCTGCTTCAGCTCGGTGAGCAACGCGAGGATCCGGCCGCGTCGCTCCATCGTCTTGGCGTTCGCGAGCGCCGCCATCGCCCGGTCGACCGCCGCCTGGTAGAGCGCCGCCTGCTCGGGAGTGAGCGGGCACACCACGGTGCGCTCGATCTTGGCGGGCAGGTCCGCGATCACGTGGGGGTCGCTCTTCGACCGGCGCAACACGAACGGTGAGATGAGCTGCCGCAGCCGCGCCGCGGCCGCCCCGTCTCGCTGCTTCTCGATCGGCGCGACGAACCGGCGGCCGAAGCTGGTCGGCGTCCCGAGCAGCCCAGGGTTGGTCGCGTCGAGGATCGACCACAGCTCCGAGAGCCGGTTCTCCAGCGGGGTGCCCGTCAAGGCGACGACCTGGCGCGCCCGCAACCCCCGGACCGCCCGTGCCGCCGCGGTCGTCGGGTTCTTCACATACTGTGCCTCGTCGAGCGCGACCACGTCCCACTCGACGCCCGCCAGCAGGTCCGCGTCCCGCCGCAGGGTCCCATAGGTCGTGAGCACCGCCCCCGCCAGATGCCGGAGATCTCTCGGCCGGTCGGCGCCATGGTGCCGCACGATCCGCATGAGGGGGGCGAAGCGCTGGATCTCGCGCTCCCAGTTGCCCACGACCGAGGTGGGACAGACGATCAGATGCGGGCCGTCGTCGTGGGGACGCTCGAGCAAGTGCGCGATCAGCTGGATCGTGTTGTGACAGAGCACGCCCCGCGTCACGAAGTTGTGGTGCTCGGCCACCTCGAAGTCGTAGACCCAGCCTTCGTAGTCGAGCAGTTCGATCCCCGCCACTCGACCCCAGGCAGCCTCCGGCGAGTCTCCTCCCACTCGCTTCGGTACCGCGACGCGATCGCCAGCCTGGACCTGGTTCGTCCATCCCTGGGTCCCGAGCAGCTTGTGCTGCCTGGTCACCGTGATGGCGTTGCCGTCCTCGAGCACGATGCGGCGCACGGGCTCACGGAGGAACTGGCGGTACAGGTGCCGGATGCGCGCGGGAACGATGCGCTGGCCAGTATCGAGCGCACCGGTCACCAGCTCGCCCGTCGGATCGGCCCACTCGCCGAGCCCGTCGCTGACCGGCTCGGACGCGTAACGCTCCCAGATGTCGGAGGCCGCCACCAGCGTGCCGTTCGCGAGGATCAGGGTGTCCGGGGCGACGCACTTGCCCAACCCCATGTCGTCCGCCAGGACGGCGCCGAGGCCCAGCTCACCCATCCCCCCGAGCCAGGCGACGCCACGACGCTGGTAACCGCGCAGCTCGCCCTCAAAGCCCGCCGGCGTCGACGGCGCCGGCGGCTGGTCGGCCGCGGCGCGGATGCGGTCCAGCAGGAGCGCGACCGCGCCGTCGGCGACGACCTCGACCGCCTCGGCATCACCCTCGGCGAGATCGTCAGCGGAGCCGTCCTGGCGGCGTTGCGGGGCCCTGGACCACCCGGCGGCCACGTCACCGCCGAGCCCGAGCGCGAGGGCCTCGGCGAGCGACACCTCACCGGCGTCGCCGAGCCTGCCGATGCGCTCCACCGCGCTGGGGTCGACGCGAACCCACCGGTCGCGCCATCGCACCAGTGGTTGCTTGGTCGCGACGATCGCCTCGAACTCCTCCGCGGTCAGCGTCTCGTCGCCGATGGCGATCTCCCACTGGAACCCGACCAACAGCCCAGTCAGCCCGCCCGGGCGCGCCTGTAAGCCGTTCCCCGCGAGCGGATCGAGCTCATCGTCGAGCACGATGCCCGCCGTCTTGGGGTCTGCGGCGGCAGCCCGTGCCTGCGCGCCCACTCGCAGGCGAGGTCGAAGCTGCTCTTGCACGAGGTCACCCGGCAACCGGACGGCCACGCCGATGGCGGGCAACATGGGGGCGGCATCGCGGAGCAGCTCCCATGCCTCGACCAGGCTGAGGTTCAGGTACTCCGGCGCTGGCTCGTCCAGGACCCGGTCGATCGGCGCGAACACCCGCGCGCAACGGCCCAACCCCCGCAGCAACGTCTCCTGAAGGAGCGCGCTCTCGGAGTCTTCTCTCTTCGCGGTCCACACCTTCGCGGCGAGACGCAGCTCGCCACCAGGAGTGCGGACGCCAAAGTCGAGCCGCCACACGCCGTCGTGCGAGTCGGGAGCGGTCAGCCATAGCTCTGTCGCACCGACGCCGCCGTCCTCGTTCGCTCCGGCGTGCCAGCCTCCGACGCTCGCGACGAGCTCGGCGGCGTCCTCACGCACAGGTACGAGTGGGTCCACGGGATCCGCCAGGGCCTCCGCCCATCGCGCCGTCCAGGGCAGCAGCCGGGCACGCGGGCGACCGGCGGATGGTGGTGGGCCACCGTCGCGAACCGCGAGGTCGGCCACCGCGTCGAGAAGCGCCCCGAGCAACGTGTCGGGGTCCCAGACGCGGCCGTCACCGCGTGACAACGCGTGCCCCGCGGGGGGCATCGCGTTCGCCAAGCGCGCGAGCAGCCCGCAGACCTCGGGGTCGTCGGAGACCACGACCCGCCAGACGGCGGAGACCTGACCGTCCCCGATGCTGATCAGGGTCGGCGTGAGGCGGTGTGCGCTCACCAGCCGCACAGCCAACCTGGCGGCGAGCGCCCACACCACCGCGGACGCGGGAGCCCTCCGCCACGCGGGTACGCCCTCGTGACGGAGGGGCAGCCTGAGCAGCACGGGGAGCGCCGCCCGGAGCGGGACCGCCCAGACCGGTAGCTCCTCGACCGCGACACGCCCGTCCCGCGGGCGCGCGAACGCCATGTGACCCGGCGTGCCCTCATGGCCCAGAAAGCCGAGCGTCGCGGCGGCGTGCCGGAGGTCGTCGAAGGGCTCGGCGGTTCCCGTCCCCTCCAAGGGGTCGATCGCGTAGACCACAACCTGGCCGTCCGCCGGTATCACCGGATCAGGGCAGAACGTGACCTGCGGGGTCGGACCAGTCAGTGGGCAACCTCCACGGCATGCGGCATCCCGCCTACGCTATCGCAGGCGCGGGCCCTCATTCCACTGCGTCAGCAGCAGGTATCTGCGAGAGAGTCCGCTCTGAACGCGCGGAATGCCTCGATGGCGGCGACCGTGCCGATGACCAGCCCGGCAGCGGGATCGGCCCACCACCACCCGAGAAGCGCGTTCGCGGACAACCCGATGAGCAGGACCAGGGACAACGCAGCGCACAACATGGTCTGGCGCGCCTCCGACTCCACGGCACGCGAGCCAAGGGCTGGCGCGAGTCGTTGCTTCGTCCTGGCCAGCATCGGCATCACCGCGAGGGACACGAGCGCGAGCACGATGCCGGTCGCGCTTGCCTCCGGCGCGGCCGCACTGACCAGATCGCGCGCCGACTCGAAGGTCACATACACCGCAAGCAGCGCAAAGCACACACCGATCATCACGGTCGCGCGGCGGTCGGTCTCGGCCATGCACCCGCCACCCCGCTCCGCCCGAAGGCGCCACGCGAGCACGAGCGCCGCGGACACCTCGATGCTCGAGTCGAGCCCGAACCCGACCAGGCTCACCGAGCCAGCCACGATCCCGGCCGCGATCGCGACCAGACCTTCGACCGCGTTCCACGCGATCGTCGCGACATTCAGCACCCGCGCGCGCCGCAACGCAGCCCCGCGCTCCAACCCCACCACGCTCACGCCGAGAAGGGTAATGCCCGTGCACCAGCGGTACCACCGACCGGCCTTTTCCTGCACAGTACGGCGGCGTGCTCCAGCCCGTGGGTCCTTGACCGGTGGGGGGTGGGGCATGAGCCTGTCTGGTGTGGCGCTACCAGAGACGGTGTTCAGGCGCGTGCCGGCGCACGCCTGGTCGTGGCTGCAGCGCTCCCGGGATGTGCTGTCGGAGATCGGCACGCGGCTGTACGGGGAGGACCCACCCACCCAGCTGACCGAGGAGCTGCGCCGGCTCGTGCCGGTTGACCCGTTCGTACGCGACGTGGTGCTCGACGTCATCCGTGAGAGGGCGTTCCACGGGCGACCGCCCGACAGGCGTCCCCATGGAGCGTCGTGGGACCGCGGCCTGGTGTGGTGGGCGGCCGCACTCAACGGGGTGTCCCCCACCGAGTTCGAGGCCGCGACCACCGAGCCGGCGCCCGCGCAGCCACGCCTGTTCGGGCACGAGCCGCCGCCGCCTGACCCGCGCCCCGCTCCCGGACGCCCCGCTCGGCCGCCGCGGGTCAGCGACCGTGAGGCGCTCGCCGATTCCCTGCGATCGCTCCTCGCCGAGTCCGACGGCGACCACGTCCCCGCTGAGGCGATCCGCCGGCTGCTGCGCCAGCTGGAGCCGTAGCGCAACCGCTAGGTCAGGACCCTCCTGTGGAATCCCCGGACGCCCAGCCACCCCATCCCCACCGTGAAGCCGATGAGCGCGAGGTAGATCGCCGGCGCCGGCATGTGGCCGAGCTGTGGGGTGAGGGCCATGCGGAATCCCTCGGCGATGTATACGAGCGGGTTGACGAGGACGAGCATCTGCAGCCATGGGATCGGGCCGAGCGCCGACCATGGGAAGTACGTCGCGCCGAGGAACGTGATCGGCAGGATGACGACGCTGAACATCAGCGGGACCTGGCTGGGCGCGACGCTCGTCCCGAGCGCGAGGCCGAGCGCGGACGCCACCGTGGGAGCGAGGACGAGCACGATCACCAGCGCGGGCCAAGAGATCCGGAGCGCGACGGGCTCAGCGGGCATCACCACGGCGATCGGCAGGACGATCAGTGCCGCGACCAGCCCCTGCGCCGCACCGACCAGGATCTTCTCCACTGCCACGGCCCAGACCGGCAGCGGCGCCATGACACGGTCTTCGATCTCCCGGGTATAGCCGAACTCCTGCACCAGCGGCAGCGCAACGGCTTGGATGCCCTTCGTCAGCACGGTGATGGCGACAACCCCCGGCACCAGCACGTCCGTGAACGAACCACGACCACCAAAGGCTTCCAGTCCCTGGCCAATCCTGGGGAAGACATAGGTAAACACGAAGACCAGGAGGAGCGGCTGGCTCAACGACCGCACCAGGAATCGGCCGCGCTCCGCGGTCACCACGTGCAGGTCTCGGAGCAGGAGCCCGCGGAAGGCGGCCTGCGGCGTCGCGCGAACGTCCGGGCGCTCATCAGCGATGGCGCTGAGGCTCATTCTCGCAGGTCCTTCCCCGTCAAGGCGATGAACACCGTCTCCAGGGTGGGCTCGGTAACCGACACGTCACTGATCTGCCAGCCGTGATGCTCGGCTTGGGCCACCAAGCGGTACAGCAGCCCGTCCGAGCTGTTCGCGGACACATGGATGGCGCTGTCGTGGGCCTCGGCGCGTGCGACTCCTGGCACGCGCCCGAGCAGTCCCGCCAGGTCAGGCAGGTGCCCGTTCGCGCTGACGCGCACGAGGGTCGCATGGTTGATGGCGCGCTTCAGCTCCTTCGGAGAGTCCAGCGCGAGGATGCGTCCCGCGTCCATGATGGCGACGCGGTCGGACAGGCGGTCGGCCTCCTCCATGTAATGAGTGGTGAGGAGGATGGTCTGCCCCTCTTCGTGTAGCTCGGTCAACAGCTCCCACAGCGCGAGACGGCTCTGAGGGTCGAGGCCAGTCGTCGGCTCGTCCAGGAAGAGCACGGCCGGTGAGTGCGCGAGCGCCCGGGCGACCATGAGCCGCTGCGCCATCCCACCTGAGAGCACGTCGACGCGAGCAGTGGCCCGCTCCGACAGGCGGAACCGGGCGAGAAGCTCGTCGGCACGCTGGCGGGCGTTGTCGCGTCCCATGCCGAAGTAGCGGCAATGGAATACCAAGTTGTCACGCACGTTGATGCCGCGGTCCAACGTGTTCGTCTGTGGAACCACGCCGATCAGCCGCTTCACCGCGACCGGGTTGGCCCGCACGTCCACGCCAGCGACCCGCGCCGTCCCCGCGGTGGGGATGACCCGCGTCGTGAGCATCCCGATCGTTGTGGTCTTGCCCGCTCCGTTGGGCCCGAGCAAACCGAAGATCTCCCCGCGGCGAACATGAAGGTCGATGCCCGAGACGGCGGTCACGCCGTTCGCGTACACTTTTGCGAGACCTTCGGTTTCGATCACCTGCATCCCGCTAGTCTGCCGACCGGCCACGCAAGAGCCACACGCCACGCCGCCCCTTGACCCAGGCAGGACAGAGGCGTTTGATCGCACTACGTGGTCCCTGACAGAAGTACCGTGCGCACCGAGGGTGGCACTACGACATGGATCGCTTGGGCGCGCGCTCCCGCGCGCATACCCGCCAGGCGACAGACGTGTTCGCGAGGCACAGGGATCGCGCGCGGCGATGCAGGATCCGCCGGAGCATGAGGATTCGCGGAAGGGACGACGAAGGCTCGACCGCCCAGACACTCGCGGGGTGAGCGTAGTGCCAAGCACGTCACGAACGTCACGAGACCGGCCTGGAGGGAACCTAAGCCCGCACTGCCAGTGCGACGGCGGGCACCCAAAGAACTTCCTGCGTGCGTGCCTGCTCCTGCTCTTGAAGGAGCAGCCCGCCCACGGCTATGACCTCGTCGAGCGACTCAAGGACTTCGGGTTCGACAAAGACCCGGGTGGTGTCTACCGGGCCCTCCGGGCCCTCGAGCGCGACGGGCTCCTGCACTCCGCGTGGGAGGCTTCGCCCGCGGGCCCCGCCCGGCGCGGCTACGAGCTGACCTGGGAGGGCGAGGAGATGCTCGCCGCGTGGTCCGCGACGTTGGCCGGGAGCCGCGCCGTCCTCGACCAGTATCTCCGGCGCTATCAAGGAGCACGCCCTCCACGCTCCGCCTGAGGTCAGTCCTTTGGTTTGGAGCGGTGAGGCGTCGAGTGCGCGTTTATCGGCGATCACGCGTTCGTCTTCGGGCGATTCGTGCATCTTATCCAAGGACGGCGGCCGGGCCGGGGTGGCGGAGGCGCTCGTTGGTCATGCGCAACGTTTGGGTGGTATAGGCGAGCAGGTTCTGGAGCTGGCGCCTGCTGAGCCTGTCACAGACCCAGTCCCAGTGAAGGGAGATGAGCTCGCCAGGCCGCAGGTCGGTCACGAAACCGCGACCGCCGACGGCCGCGACCGCCGTCTCGGTCTCGACGGGCCCAAAGGAGAGCTGCTGGCCGTCCCACCGCAGCGGCCGGGATCGTACCGTCACCTGATCGCCCGACACCGAGACCACCATGCCCGGGCGGATCCGGCAGCGGTCGAGGACATGCAGTGGCTGACCCCCGTCCTGCTCGCGGCGGAGCAGCCCTACCCACGGGTATACGCAGAAGACGTGGAAGCTGTGATGCGGGATCCCCCCCGCGGGGATGGCCTCGGCGAGCCGGTTCCACGCGGGTCCCGCGCTGTTGCGAAACCGGCGCTCGAGTGACTGCTCCAAGGATTGCCCGTCGATCCTGTCGAGCAGGTGGTTGCCGATCCAGTACGCCTCGACGACCCGGTGATCGAGCGGGTCCTGCAGCCCGGTCACCTCGGCGATCAACGAGAGGTACGGCCACGCGCCACGGAACGACTGCTCCAGGCGGATGAGGTTCGCGTCGACGAATCCCTTCGTACCGTAATCGAGCAGCGCCGCGTGGTCGGCTGGCCCGCAGTATCCCTGGGCGTTGGGAGGATAGGCGTACCGTGCAAACAACAAGGGCCCGAAACCACCCGCCCGAGCGGCGGGAGGCGTCTCGGGTGCGACAAGGGTCCGAGGACCCGGATCCATAGGCCTTCGCTCCTGTGGTGTGGGAATCCACGGTACGCCCAAGGTGAGACTGGTTGTCAAGGGGCTGTGGGGCGCCGGAGGAGCAACATGGCGTTTGGCGCGATGATCCCAGGGTATATGGGGGAGTAAGAACATCGAGGAGGATTGCATGGCGAGCGCCAACGACCTTCACAACCTATCGCTCCCTGACCTGATGAAGCTGCTCGCCGACCAGGCGAGCACTCTCGCGCGACAAGAGATCGAGCTCGCGAAGGCCGAGCTGTCGGTGAAGAAGACGGAGGCGATGCCCGCGCTGAAAACCCTCGTGGTCGCCGCCGTGTTCGGCGTGATCGCGCTCTCCGCGCTCACGACCTTGATCATCGTTGGCATGTCAGCGCTCCTGCCCGCATGGGCAGCGGCGTTGTTGATCACGGTGATCGCCAGCCTCGTCGCCATCGCGCTCGCGGTTAACGGCAAGAACACCCTGGAATCATTGTCTCCGATGCCCGAGGAGACGATCCTCACTCTGAAGGAGGACCTGCGTTGGGCCAAGCGCCAGCGAACATCCATCGCGAGATAGCTGCCACCCGCAACCAGATGAGCGTGACCATCGAGGCGATCGCCGGACGGCTCGCGCCGAAGGAACTGGCGAACGAGGCCTTGGAGCGCTCGCACCTGTCCAGCATCCTCGGCCTCGCTCGTGAGGTCGTCGAGGCAGCCGGTGCCCAGCGAAAGCGGAGTGCGAACGGACGGGGCGCCAGCCTCTAGCAGTCCCTGAACAGGGATTCGGGGCGTATCTCCCTCCGAATCCCTGTTCAGGGGCACGGGGACTTTCTTACCGCGCGGGGTTAGCTCCGCATGCCACCATGTGGCCAGGGGTCGTCCAAGGACCAGCGGCAGCGGTCGGCACCGCCCGTCATAGAGTTCAGCTCCGCGAGGAGGTCGGTGAAGAACGCGTCCCATTTGTCGTCGACCGGCCACGCACCCGTGTAGCACATCCACGCGTCCGGCAGGACGGTGTCGCTCCCCATCACGCCACGGGCCCACGTGTACTCGTCCCCGCGCCGCTCAAGGTAGATCAACTCGCCTGGTGGCAGGGCGGCGGTACGCAGCTCAGCGCTCAGCTTCTCAGGTGTCATCGCCGGCTCCTCGTCTGGGCAGACGCTGGCCTTCGCGGGCTCGCGACTCCATCGGCATCGCGCCCCGGTTCATACCCCACGTGACGCCGCCCAAGCGCCCCTCCTCGGGCTCTTCCGGCGGCCGCTCACGGTACTGGTCGGCAAGCATGGGCCTCACGTCCTCCCCCGCGGTGAGCACGAGGCAGGGAGCTCGGTAGCTGCAGGCGCGGCAGTGCTCAGGCGAGGGATTTGGATACACCCACAACCCAGGAGCGATCATATCCAACGCCTCTAGGGCGATTCGCTCACCCACCGCGTCAAGCTCACGCCGGCTGCGAGGGATCCGCGTCCGCCGGAACGGGCCCTCACCCGTTTGCTCCAGCGCGGCGGATGGCTCAGAGGCCGCTTGCACGTACATCCGCCGGTGGCCGGGACCCGCGGCGGCAGCGGGAGCATCACTGGGGATGGGAACCGGTTCTAGGTCGATGTCGATCCGGATCTCGGTGATGACCGTCCCCGCGATCCTCATACCGAGGTAGAACCGCTCCCAGGCCCAGCACGCCGCCACCGGCTCGTCGTCGAGCAGCAACATGTCGAGGTCCGTCCAGGCGCCGGTCACCAGACGGTGCTCGACGATCCAGTAGACCTCGGCTTCGTCGATCACGAGCATCGGGATCCTGCCCTCATAGCGGACCTCGCCCACGGCCGGGGAAGCCAAGTCATACCCGGGTCGGGCCAGGTCAGGTACGTGGGCGGCGAAATCCGTCTCGACACGCACGGGTGAGAACCGGTCGACCGACGGCGCCCACGCGAAATACGCCTCGAGCAGGCGCAGGCCTAACGCCCGCTTCGCGGCGGTGTCGTCGGTGACGGTCCCTGATCCGACCTGCCGCGCAACGGATTGCTCGAACGCGTTGCGGACGAGTGGAAGCACGATGGCCCTGTTCCACTCCCACATGCCCGGGAAGTAGTAGACGGCCAACGCGTCGCGGACCGCCTCGTCGAGGTCGAGAACACCTCGGGCGGGCTCGACCCGCTCGAGGTTCCGCCGGTTGCGGGAGCTCAAATCCCACTGGCGCCGGCACTGTTTGAACGAGGTGCGGTCCGCCGGCCGGATCACATATGCCATTTGCGCCGATCAGTTCCCTAAAAGTCGGGTACGCCGGTTCGGGTGGACAAACAACCCCAGCATCGGCCGTGGAGCCGCAGCGCACTAGGTGTCCCCGATACCTAGTTGGCGCCTGCACTTACTCGATGAGAATCCGCCTCACAGACTGGATCGACCTAGGAGGACGAGCCTAATTCGGGCGTCCACCCCTGTTGTGGAGCCTGAAGGAGAGGTGGACCCCGTATGTCGACGGCCACTGAGCAGGAAGAAACAGTCGTCCACATTCTTTGGTGTACCGGTGGTCTCAGTTGCGACGGTGACTCCGTCGCGTTGACTGCGGCTACCCAACCCAGTATCGAGGAAATCGTCCTCGGTGCATTGCCTGGTCTCCCGAAGATCGCGGTCCACTGGCCGCTGATCGACTTCGAGTGCGGCCCCGAGACCGGCGCGGACACGTTCATCGAGTGGTTCCACAAGGCTGACCGCGGTGAGCTGGAGCCCTTCGTTCTCGTCGTGGAGGGGTCGATCCCCAACGAGGCCATTAAGTCCGAAGGCTACTGGTGCGGGTTCGGGAACAACCCCGAGACCGGCCAACCGATGACCACGAGCGAGTGGCTCGACCGCCTCGCCCCGAAGGCGCTCGCGATCCTCGCCGTCGGCACCTGTGCGACCTACGGCGGCATCCACGCGATGGCCGGGAACCCGACCGGTGCCATGGGTGTACCCGACTACCTCGGGTGGGGCTGGAAGTCCAAGGCCGGGATCCCCATCGTCTGTGTCCCGGGCTGCCCGATCCACCCGGACAACCTGTCCGAGACCATCCTGTACCTCCTCTACATGGCGACGGGCCAAGCCCCGCTGATCCCGCTGGACGATGCGCTCCGACCAGCATGGCTGTTCGGCGCCACTGTCCACGAGGGTTGTGACCGCGCCGGCTACTACGAGCAGGGCGAGTTCGCGAGCACGTACGACTCGCCGACCTGCCTGGTCAAGCTCGGATGCTGGGGTCCGGTAGTGAAGTGCAACGTCCCGAAGCGTGGCTGGATCAACGGTGTGGGAGGCTGCCCGAACGTGGGCGGTATCTGTATCGGTTGTACCATGCCCGGTTTCCCGGACAAGTTCATGCCGTTCATGGACGAGCCGCCTGGAAGCAAGGTCTCCACGGCCGCGAGTGGCCTCTACGGCAACGTCATCCGTACCCTACGCACCATTACGGGCAAGACGGTCGACGAAGAGCCGAAGTGGCGTAAGACAGGATCGACACTCACGACAGGCTACAGGCCGTCATGGTGAGGCTCTGGAAATCATCGTCGAGACGAACGGATGCTCCCGAGGAGGGCGCGATGACGAGCACGCAGACAGGCCCCGGCATCGTCGATATGGCGTGGGACCCGATCACCCGCATCGTCGGGAGCCTCGGGATCTACGCGAAGATCGACTTCAACAATAAGAAGGTCCTCGAGTGCCACAGCACGTCGTCGATCTTCCGTGGCTACAGCATCTTCATGAAGGGCAAGGACCCGCGCGACGCGCACTTCATCACCAGCCGTATCTGCGGCATCTGCGGTGACAACCACGCGACGTGCTCGGTCTATAACCAGAACATGGCGTACGGGGTCCGCCCGCCGCACCTGGGTGAGTGGATTATCAACCTCGGTGAGGCCGCGGAGTACATGTTCGACCACAACATCTTCCAGGAGAACCTGGTTGGGGTCGACTACTGCGAGAAGATGGTCAGCGAGACCAACCCCGGCGTCATGGACCTGGCGAACCGGACCGAGGCGCCACACGCGGCCGACCATGGCTACAAGTACATCGGCGACATCATGCGGTCGCTGAACCCGCTGTCCGGTGAGTTCTACCGCGAGGCGCTGCAGGTCAGCCGCTACACGCGTGAGATGTTCTGCCTGATGGAGGGACGCCACGTCCACCCGTCGACCCTGTACCCGGGTGGCGTCGGCACCATCGCGTCGATCCAGCTGATCACCGACTACATGACCCGCCTCATGCGCTACTGCGAGTTCTTGAAGCGGGTCGTGCCGCTGCACGACGACCTGTTCGACTTCTTCTACGAGGCGATGCCCGGCTACGAGATGGTCGGGTACCGGCGCACGCTGACCATCTGCTGGGGTGCGTTCCAGGACCCGGACCACTGTGACTTCACGTATCAGAACATGACCAACTGGGGCCGCAAGTGCTTCGTGACCCCCGGTGTGGTCGTGGACGGCAAGCTCGTGACGACCGACCTGGTCGACATCAACCTCGGCATCCGTATCCTGCTCGGTCACTCGTACTACGAGGACTGGGAGGGCCAAGAGGTGTTCGTGACCAAGGACCCCTTGGGGAACCCGGTCGACGTGCGCCATCCCTGGAACCAGCACACGATCCCCAGGCCGCAGAAGCGCGACTTCGACGACAAGTACAGCTGGACGATGGCACCGCGCTGGTTCGACGGCGAGAACTACCTCGTCGCCGACACCGGTGGCGGCCCGCTCGCTCGGCTCTGGCCGATCGCCCTCGCGGGGTTGGTCGACACTCCGTACGTCGGCTCGACGGGACAGAGCATCGAGTTCCACCTACCGAAGACGGCGACCAAGCCCGAGGCGAACTACACGTGGAAGCCTCCGAAGTGGAGCAACGCGCTGGAGCGCAACCGCTCCCGGACGTACTTCCAGCTCTACGCGGCCTGCTGCGCCCTGCACTTCGTCGACAAGGCGCTCGCCGAGGTCCGCGCTGGCCACACCAAGACATGGGAGCCGTTCACTGTCCCCGACGAGGCCGTCAGCTGCGGCTTCACCGAGGCCGTCCGTGGCGTGCTGTCCCACCACATGATCATCCGCGGCGGAAAGATCGCCAACTACCATCCGTACCCACCCACTCCGTGGAACGGCAGCGTTCGCGACCACATGGGCCAGCCCGGTCCATACGAAGACGCGGTTCAGAACACGCCGATCTTCGAGGAAAACCCGCCTGAGAAATTCAAGGGTATCGATATTATGCGCGCGGTGCGCAGCTTCGATCCGTGCCTGCCGTGTGGGGTACACATGTACCTCGGTAACGGCAACGTCGTGAAGAAGCTGCACTCCCCAACCATGATGAACACCGTCTAGATCGGTAATCAAAATGGCCCAGGCTCGCAACCTTCGTGAGGTCGGCGACCGGGTCGAGACGTTGCTCGGCGAGCTCCGCAATGATGCGGAGCCCGCCGTGCAGCGTAAGGCCGAGGAGATCGTCCGGATCCTGATGGAGTTTTACGGGGCCGGGCTCGGACGCATGATCGAGTTGTGCGCCGACGAGCGCGTCACCTCCCTCGCGGCAGCGTTCTCGGACGATCCCCTGGTCTCAAGCCTTCTGTCCCTGCACGGCCTCCACCCAATTCCGGTGGAGATCCGTGTCCAGGAGGCACTCGACAAGGTCCGGCCCTATCTCGGTTCCCACGCGGGGGGAGTCGACTTCCTCGGTGTTGACGACGAGGGGGTCGTCCACCTGAGGCTCCAGGGCAGCTGTGATGGCTGCCCCTCTTCGACCGTCACTGTGAAGCTCGCGATCGAGCGGGCTATCGAAGAGGCGGCTCCCGAGATCTCTCGGGTCGATGTCGAGGGCGTGACGGCGCCGCCCAAGGCCGGGGGCACCGGTCTTATGCAGATCCAGCCGCTCCGCCAGTCGGCCGACGCGGAGCCGACGAGGTGGACACACGTCGGGACCCTCGGCACCGTCCTGCCCGGCACGATGGCCGCGCTCGACGTCGGGGGTTACAACGTCCTCCTCCTCAGTGCCGCGGACAGCCTTTACGCATACCGCAACGCCTGCGCCTCGTGTGGCGCCACGTTGGATGGCGGCAGCCTCGACGGCACCGTCGTGCGCTGCGCGGGGTGCGGCGCCGGCTTTGACGCCAGGCTCGCTGGTCGGGGCATCGACGACGACACCACGTACCTCGACCCTCTACCGCTGCTCGCCGACGAGCGCAGCGTAAGGATCGCGCTGCCAACGGCGGTGGCATAACATGAGCGCGAACGCGGGGCAGTTCGGGATCCCACCGCTGCCACCAGAGGGACTCGCGCGGTTCCTGAAACCGCGACCACCCCAACCGAGGCCTGGCGAGCGCTGCGAGATGTGCCTCGAGCCGATCCCGCCTCACGGATCGTTCGGTCACGGGCATGTGGTGAACCTGGAAGGGCGTGCCGTCATGTGCACGTGCCGGCCGTGCCAGATGCTGTTCGAGCCCAAGGGCGCCAGCCAGGGGAAGTTTCGCGCGGTGCCCGACCGTCACCGCCACGACCCCGGGTTCGGATTGACCGAAGGCCAGTGGGACGCGCTCCAGGTCCCGGTGCGAATGGCCTTCTTCTTCTTCAACTCGTTGGAGGACCGTGTCGTCGCCTTCTACCCGAGCCCGGCCGGCGCCACCGAGTCGCTCTTGCCGCTCGACACCTGGCAGGACGTCATGGACGCCAACCCGGCGTTCAAGGACGCGGCACCCGATGTGGAGGCGCTCCTGATCTACCGCGCCCGCGGCGCGGAGCACTTCGAGTGCTTCTTGGTCCCGATCACCGCCTGTTACGAGCTGGTGGGAAAGGTGCGGATGCACTGGAAGGGCTTCGACGGCGGCCAAGAGGCCTGGGCCAGCATCGACGACTTCTTCCAAGACCTGCGGGACCGCAGCGAGAAGGTCAGCGGATCAGATGATGATGGTCCCGCTGCCGAAGGCAGCGTCGGCGGGCGGGGATCAGAGGGGGAGGACGCTGCCGAAGGCAGCGTCGGCGGGCGGGGATCAGAGGGGGAGGACGCTGCCGAAGGCAGCGTCGGCGGGCGGGGATC
>Ga0187893_10004673_pt1 | contig 25739 bp, 23 predicted proteins | sample MA1701074metaG_FD_139574 | JGI IMG/M metagenome (GOLD analysis project Ga0187893, IMG submission 139574) | White microbial mat communities from a basaltic lava cave in the Kipuka Kanohina Cave System on the Island of Hawaii, USA - MA170107-4 metaG ... | reverse complement strand
ATGCGAGCCGAGCGCGCGCGGCGCTTCGGCGGAGCCGACCGGGGCTGGGTCGAATCCTGTTTGAGCGGAACCCAAGGTCCAGTGGTCGCGGCGAGCGACTATGTGAGCGCGGTGCCGGACCTGATAAGGCCTTACATTCAAAGGCCGTACGTTGCTCTCGGTACCGACGGCTTTGGCCGCAGCGACACGCGCGCCGCGCTGCGCGAGTTCTTCGAGGTGAATGCGCGCCACGTCGCCGTCGCGGCGCTCGCCGCGCTCGATCCGAAGCTAGTGGGGAGTGCCTTGCGCCGGTATGGGATCGACCCCGTGGCGCGGGCCCCCTGGCAGCGGTAGCGGCGCCTCGGGCGGCCGCGCGCGCACGAGCGGAGGCGAGAAAACCAGGTCGCGTTCCCGGGCCATGCGGCTGCGGTTGGGCATGTGCTCACGGAGCTGTCTTGCATGCAGGCTTTGGAGCGCCGCGCGCTCCTGTGAGCTGCGCAGCCCTGCGGCGAATTCCGCCGACTGCTGGTCGCGCTGGATCAGCGCGCGCTGAACCTGTTCGTCGGCGAGCGCGGGGCTGCAGCCGGCGCAAAGCACGACGGCAACAACAAATCTCATTCCACTTCCATGGCGCGCCGCTCGCGCACCGTGCGCGCGAAGTCGAGCACGGTGCGCGCGAGCGCCAGCCGGTCATCGACCGAGCGCATGACGGTCGGCGCGGCGAGCGCGTGAATGCCGAGCGAGCGCACGCTCTCGACGAAGTGCGCGTCCTCGCGGTCGATGACGAAGCCGTCGATCAGGCGCAGGTATTCGCCGGCCACGGCGCGCGGCGAGGGCTCCTTGCCGAGCTCGCGCATCATCTTGCCCGCCGAGCCTTTCAGCGCCTTGCCGCCGACGATCGGCGTCACCGCGATCACCGGCGCGCCGCGCTTGCGCAGCAGCTCGCGCATGCCGCTGATGTCCAGGATCGGCCGGATCACGTGATAGGGATTCGCCGGGCAGATCACCACGGCCTCGAGGTCGGCCGCGTGCAGCGCGTCGAGCACCTCGTCCGGGATCCGCGCCTGGTCGGCCCCCGCGTACTCCAGCCCGCGCGCCCGGGGCTCGCACGCGAGCTGCCCGAAGTACTCGGGGAACGGGATCGCGCCGTCGTCGGTGAGCACGTGCGTGCGCACCGGGTCGTCGCTCATCGGCAGCACGCGCGCCGCGATGCCGAGGTTGCGGCAGAAGTCGAGCGTGATCCCGGTGAGCCGCCGGCCCGCGGCGAGGCCCTGGGTGCGCAGCAGCGGCGCGGCGAGCGACTTGTCGCCGAGCAGGGGCTGCTCCGGCCCGCCGAGCGCCTTGAGCATGCCGTGCAGGGCGCGGGTCTCGCCCTCGGGCTCCCAGCCGGCGGCGGCGGAAGCGACGCCGCCGAGCGTGTAGAGCGTGGTATCGAGATCCGGCGAGAACGCAAGGCCGAGGTGCTCGTAGTCGTCTCCGGTGTTGACGATCAGCGCGAGCTCCTTGCCGCGCAGCCGGTACAGGCCCTCGGCGAGCTTGGCGCCGCCGACCTGCCCCGTGAGTGCCACCACCGTGCCCATGCGGCCGATTCTAATCGAGCGCTGCGGCGAGGGCGAGGCACTCGCCGCGCAGCTGGGCGCGCTCCGCGCCGGCCAGGCCCTGTGGATCAAAGCGGTAGCGCCGATGCAGGCTGAGGGCGCGCTCGAAGCGAGCGCGGCTCGCCGCATCCAGCGCCTGAGCCGCTCGCGCTCCCCAGGCGCGCAGCGATTCCTGCGTCGCGCGCGGAAAACCTCCTCTCGCCAGCGCGCGCTCCACCGCGTAGAACTCCGAGTCGGCGCCGGCATGGATGCGATGCGCAACCGTGCGCTGCCGCCCTCCGGTCACCCGCTTGCCGCGCGCGAGACGCCAGGCGAGCAGAACGGCGAGCAGAGCGACCGCGGCGTACCAAGCGAGGCTGCCTTCGATCGGCCCGCGCTGCGACCAGCGGAATCCCGCCCAGCGCAGAAAGTCGGCGAGCCCCTCCCATGCAGGCCCGAGGCTTTCCTCCTCTTGGAACCAGGACGGCGGCGTGGTGTCGACGTCAAGCCAGCGGCCCGCGACGTAGGCGCGCGCCCAAGCGTGCGCGTGCCGGGCGCGCACCACGTAGGCGCCTTCGAGCCTGCTGTACTCCTGCATCGCGAAGCCGGTGGCGTAGCGCGCCGGGATGCCGGCCGCGCGCAGGAGCAGCGTCGTCGCCCCGGCGAAATACTCGCAGTGGCCGCTCTTCGAGCGCCGCAGGAAGTCGGCGAGCGCGGTAGTGCCCGCCGGCACCGGCGTTTCCCGGTAGATCGAATAGGAGAAGCCGGCAAAGTGCTCGCGCACCCGATCGAGCGCCTTGCCCGCCGGCAATCCGGCCAGGCCGAGCTCGGCCGCGAGGCGCTCGAACTCGGCGCGCTCGGTTTCGGGCAGGGCGAGATCCTCGGCGCGCGGCGCGGCATAGTCGCGGATGGCATCCGCCGCCTCGACGACGTAAGGCGACCAGTCGCCGCCGACCTCGGCCTGCGTCGCGCCCAGGACATTGCGCCGCACGGCGATCGCCGGCAGCCCCGAGACGCGCAGCGTCCCCGGCGGCAGCGCCAGCAGCGCCTTGCCGCCCTCGAGCCGCGCAACGATGCGCGCCGAGCGCGACGGCGTGCCGGGCGCGAGCTGCCAGGTCGAGCCGTCGGCCTGCGGCTCGAGCGGAGTCATCGGCGCCTGGCGCGCGATCCAGGTCGTGCCGTCGAGCGAGCCGAAGCTCGCCCGGTGCAGGAGCTTGAGCCGCGGCGCGTCCTCCTCCGCGGCGTAGACGCGCAGCACGATGGCGTCGACCAGCTTCAGCCTCCCGACCGAGCCGAGATCGGTGGTGCTGCGATAGGGGTCGGCGGCCATGCCCGCCACGAACCAGTCGCTCACCCAGTCGTCGATCGCCGCCTGCAGGCGGGACAGGCCGAGGTGGGCCGAGAATCCCAGCCCGGTCGCCACGACGAGCGCTCCCAGCCATGCGAAAGGCGAGGCATGCTTCGGGCGCAGGGACGCGAGCCACCAGGCGAGGAGCAGCACGATTCCTGCGTAGAACCCGTGGTCGCGCTGGTTCGGTATCCCGGCCGCGAGCAGGCACAGGACGAAGTACACCCCGCCCAGGTCGACCGGCGGATCGGGAATCGACGGGTCGCGCTCGCGCGCCTTGCGCAGATAGCGGAACAGCGCGCTCAGCGGGATGCGGCCGCTCGCCGAGAAGCGCTGCACCAGCAGCACCGGCATGAGCATCGCCGGCAGCCAGAGCAGCGAAGTCAGCACCGCGCGCGCGGTGCGCGGCTCGTCCAGGCTGGCGAGGAGCCAGATCACCAGCCCGACGAACAACGCCGCGCACAGGTCGGCGATGCGCGCGAGGTCCGCGTGGCGGAACTCGAAGCGCGCGCGCACGACATTGGGCGCCTCGGCGGCAGCCGCGAGCACCGCCGCCGCGGCGTAGTTGCCCGAGCGCCAGCCCCAGAACGCGAGCGCCGCGCCGAGGATCCATGGTTTCATCGGAGACGTGAAAGTCCCGATTCGATCTCGCCGGGGCGCAGCACGCTCAGGTGCGGGGCGGAAACCTGCTCTTCGGAAACCAGCAGCGCGCGCACTTCCAGCCCGCTGCGCGCGAGCGCCTCGACGAACGCGCGCCGCTCCCGGTCCCAGGCGAGCAGCACCACGATGCAGCTCGAAAGCGCGCGCCGCTGCCCGAGCACCGCGCGCGCGAGCGCGCCGAACTCCTCGGGCCGGCTCGGCGTGACGCCCGCGAGCACTTCGAGCATGTGCTCGAGCTGCATCTGGCCGCGGCCGGCGGTATAGGTGCGCAGCTCGCCGCCGACGAAGAGCAGGTCGAGCAGGCACTCGCGCGTGTCGATCGCGTAGACGAAGGACGCGGCGACCGCGATCGCCTCCTCGAAGCACGCGTCCTCGCCGCGGCCGGCGCTGGTATCGAGGATCAGGGCGTGGCGCTCGAAGAACTCGTCCTGGTATTCCCTGACGATCGGGGCGCCGCTGCGCGCGGTGCTCTTCCAGTCCACCTTGTGCAGCGGATCGCCCGGCCGGTACTCGCGCAGGCCGACGAACTCGGCCGAGTCGCCGACCGAGACCGCGAGCGTGACCCCGCCCTGCTGGAAGCGCCGCCGTCCCGGCAGGGCAAGCGCCGGCAGGCGGTAGCGCCTGGGAAGGGCGATGACGCGACCTTCCAGCGCGACCCGATTCAGGCTGCGAACCAGGCCCAGCGCGTCGGCGCGCGCGAGCGCAAGGCCGGCGAGCTCGATGCGCCCGCGGCGCCGCGGCTTGAGCGACAGGGTCACGGTTTCGGACGCGGCCGGCGCGATGTCCGGCAGCGCGTGCTCGCGCGGGCGCTCGGGCGTGCGCCGGTCGATCAGCCAGCGCCAGCGGAAATAGCCTCCGGTGCGGTCGAACCAGTTGCGGCGCTCCTCGCCCGGCTCGCGCGCGTTGCGCCACTCCTCGAAGCCGGGGCGCGGGTCGCGCAGCCACTCGACCAGCGCCGCTCCCCGGACGGGCCGCTTGCCGCGGTTCTCGATCACCACGCGGTATTCGAAAGCCTCGCCGGCGGTGGCGTAGCGCGGCAGCTGGCGCCGCGCGCTGAACCGCACGCGCCACAGCGGCGCGGCGAGGGCGGCGAGCGCGAACAGCGCTCCGACCAAGGCCGCGAGCTGGTAGCTCATGCTGCGCGTGGTGTCGATGCCGACCGCGGCTGCCGCGAGCCCGGCTGCGAGGGCGAGCCAGCCGGCAGGCGTAAGGCGCTCGTACAGGAAGTGCTGCAGGACGCTGAACGCCCGCAGCGCGAGGTACATGGCGCGCTTCACGCCGGCACCGCGGTCGCGCGCAGGATCTCGGAGACGAGCGACGCGCCGCTCGCGCCGGCGAACCTGGCCTGCGGATCGAGCACCATGCGGTGCGCGAGCACCGGAACGGCGAGCTCCTGCACCTGCTCGGGAGCGACGAAATCCTCCCCGTCGGCGAGCGCGAGCGCCTTCGACGACTGCACCAGCGCGATCGAGGCGCGCGGCCCGCAGCCGAGCACAACTTGTGGCGTGGCGCGCGTGCGGCGCACCAGCTCGACGATGTAGTGCTTGACCTCGTCGCCGATGCGCACCCTGCGTACACGATTCTTCAAGGCAAGGATTTCCTCCCGGGTAGCGACGGCGCGGGCTTGGGCGAGGGGGTGCTCGAGCTCTTGCGCGGTGAGCACCTCGACCTCGGTGCCGGCGTCGACGTAGCCGAGCGACAGGCACATGGCGAAGCGGTCCATCTGCGCTTCCGGCAGCGGATAGGTGCCGCGGAACTCGACCGGGTTCTGCGTCGCGACGACGAAGAACAGGGCATCCATCGGATGGGTGCGCCCCTCGATCGACGCCTGGCTCTCGGCCATCACCTCGAGCAGCGCCGACTGCGTGCGCGGCGAGGCGCGGTTCACCTCGTCGGCGAGCAGGATCGAGGTGAACACCGGCCCGGGGCGGAACTCGAAGCGGCTCTCGCGCTGGTTGAAGATCGACACGCCGAGGATGTCCGCGGGCAGCAGGTCGGGCGTGAACTGGATGCGGCTGAACTGCGCGCCGATCGAGGCCGCGAGCGCCTTGGCGAGCGTGGTCTTGCCGGTGCCGGGGGTGTCCTCGATCAGCACGTGGCCGCCGCCGGCGAAGGCGGCGAGCAGCTTTCTCACCGAGGCGTGCTGGCCGCGCATCACGCTCTCGACGTTCGCCGCGATGCGCTCGAACAGGCGCCGTGCCTCTCCCGCATCCACGAGCCGATCCTCCCGCGGCGATGCTAGCACGCAGCTAGCCGGCGTCGGTCTCGCCCAGCCACGCGAGCAGCGCGTCGTTGAACCCGCGCCGCTCCTCGATCATCACCCAGTGCCCGGTCGGGAAACCGACCACCCGGCTGCCGCGCCGCGCTGCGAGCTGCGCGGCCCAGGCGCCCGAGTGGAACATGAACCGCTTGCGCTCGCCGTAGATGAAAAGCATCGGCGTGTGCGGGTTGAAAGCCCTGATGCCTTGCAGCCCGCCGGCGACGCGCAGCCAGCGCAGCGCGTAGAGATAGCCCATCTGCGAGCCGATCGCGTGCGGATCGGTCGGGCAGCGCGCGACGCGCGCCATCCAGCGCGCCATGGCATTGCCGATGCCGCCTCCGATGCGCCAAGCGAGCGCGAGCCATACCAGGTAGGCCATCACCTTGAGCTTGCCGCCGGGCCCGAGCTCCGCGCGGTGGCTGCGCGAGCCGGCGTCGCCGATGTCCACGCCGACCACGCGCTCGACGAGCTCGGGATGGCGCATGGCGAACTGGTAGCCGAGGAAGCATCCCCAGTCGTGCAGCAGCAGGGTGACCTTGCCGGCCGGGCAGGCTCCCTCGACCGCACGGCGGATGCTCTCGAGCAGCTCGACGAGGGAATAGGCGCGCCCGCGCTGCGAAAGGTCGAATCCCGGCAGCGTGAAGCGCACGCACCGGTAGCGCTCCTTGAGCGCCGCCACCTGCCCGTCCCAGAGCCGGTGCGTGTCGGGCCAGCCGTGGATCATGACGATCGACTTGGACCCGGCTCCCTCGACGGTGACGTCCAGGCTCAGAACTTCTCCGCCCAGGGCCGCAGGTCGGCCTCGAAGGTCCACGCCGACCGAGGCTGGGCGTGCAGCTGCCAGAAAAGATCCGCAATGGCGTCGGTCGCGAGCATGCCGTCGGCAGGCAGGTCTTTCACGCGCTCGGTCATGCGTGCGCGGGTCCTCGGGTTGTCGATCATGCCGTCGATCACGACGTGCGCGACGTGGATGCTCTTCGGGCCGAGCTCGCGCGCCATCGACTGCGCCACCTGCCGCAGCCCGCCCTTCGCCGCGGCGAAGGCGGCGAACTGCGCCGCGCCGCGCAGCGAGGCGGTCGCGCCGGTGAACAGGATCGTGCCCCGGCCGCGCGGCGCCATGCGCCGCGCCGCCTCGCGCCCGAACAGGAACCCCGCGTAGCAGCCCAGGCGCCACACCTTCTCGAACATCTCGGCCGGGGTGTCGAGGATCGAGGCGCGGAAATTGGCGCCGGCGTTGAAGATCGCGACCTCGACCGGCCCGCGTCGCTCTACGCGGTCGAAGAGCTCGTTGACCTGCGCCTCGTCGCGCAGATCGGCCCGTTCTCCCTGGCTTCTCGAGGAAAGAACCACGTCGAAGCCGCCATTGGCGAACCGCCGGCCGAGCGCCGCGCCCAGGCCCTCGCCCGCTCCGCCGATCAACGCGATCCCCATGGGCTAGTTTCTTAGCACGAAAACCGTGCCCAAGACCACGAGCGCGCCGCCGGCGAGCATGGTCGCCTCGAGCGCTTCGCCGAGAAACAACGCACCCCACAGCACGCCGAATACCGGGATCAGGTAGGTCACGGTGAGCGCCCGGGTCGCGCCGATGTCGGCGATCAGCCGGAAGTAGAGGAGGTAGGCCACCGCGCCGCACACGAGGCCCAGCGCGAGCATGCTCGCCGCCACCAGCGGGGTCGGCGCCTCGGCTGGGGGCCACAGCGCGATGAACGGAACGAGCAGGATTCCCGCGGCCAGCTGCGTGCCTGCCGCCATGCCGCGCGACGGCACGCCGCCCGCCCAGCGCTTCATGTACGCGCCGGCAAGCCCGTAGCAGAAAGCCGCCGTCAGCGCCGCGCCCACCGCGCCATAGGAAAACCCGGAATCCGGCCGCGTGACGAGGACGACGCCGCCGACGCCGATGACCAGGCCAAGAACGCGGCGCGCGTTCAGCCGCTCGTTCAGGAGGAGCGCCGACCAGACCGCGCCCCACATCGGCGAAGTGGCGTTCAGCACCGCCATCAATCCCGCCGTGAGGCTGAGAGCGGCATAAGCCCACAGCAGGAAGGGCAGCGCCGAGGTGAAGATGCCGACGATCACGTAATGGCGCCCCCACCGGCGCCATTCGGGGGCGAAAGCAATCGCCAGCGCGAGGCCGGCGATGAGGGTGCGCAGCTCGGCGGTGAGCACCGGGCCCAGAGCCGGGGCCGCAATGCGCATGAAGAGAAACGACGCGCCCCAGATCGCCGCCAGCAACACCAGGCGCGCGGTGTCGGCGCTTCTCACCTACCGGGTCAGCGCTTCTTCTCCAGGGCGAGGAGCTTCCTCTTGCGCGCCAGGCCCCAGGCATAGCCGCCGAGGCCGCCGTCGGTGCGCACCGCGCGGTGGCAGGGCACGACGAGCGCCACCGGGTTCGCGCCGCACGCGCTGCCCACGGCGCGCACCGCGGCCGGCGCGCCGATGGCGCGCGCGATGTCCCGGTAGGTGCGCGTCTCGCCGCGCGGGATACGGCGCAGCTCGTCCCATACCCGGCGCTGGAACACGGTGCCGCGGATATCGAGCGGCAGGCGCGCCAGGCTCGCTTCGCCCTCGATGAACGCCAGGATCTTCCCGCGCAGGTCGGGCAGCGGATTTTCGACGAACTCGGCCTCGCTGAACTCGTCGGCGAGCAGGCGCCGCAGGTGCGCGGCGTCATCGCCGAGCTTCACCGAGCACAGCCCTTTGCGCGTCGCTGCAACCAGAACCATGCCGAGGGAGGTAGCGAAGCAGGAAAAGGCAATGCGCTGGCCTTTGCCCTTCGCGCGGTAGTCGCGCGCGCTCATGCCGAGGCGCGGCTTCTCGTAGAAGCGCGAGACCGAGCCGTAGCCCGCCTCGAACACCGCGTCGGTCACGCGGCTGCCGTTCTTGAGCGACGATTTCACCGCCTCGACCCGGTGCGCGTCCTGGTAGTCGCGCGGCGAGACGCCGAACGCCTCCTTGAAGCGCCGCTGGAGGTGGAACGGGCTCGCGCCGACCGCGGCGGCGAGCTCGGTCAGCGTGACGCGCCGGCCGCGGCGCGCGTCGAGGTACGCCCGGGCCTTTGTCGTGAGTTGCTCCATACCCGCACTTTAGCGGTTCGCCGCGGCCGGTTCTATCCGGATATTGCGAACGCGTAAGCGATCGGTAACCGGTTCTCCCATGATCGCGGGATGGTGCGTCGCGCCGAAGCCGCCTAGGCTTGGCCACCATGAAAACCTTCCTGATTCTCGCGGCGCTCATCACGGCGTCGGGCTGCTCGGTGCGCGAGTACGCGCTGCGCTCGATCGGCGACGCGCTCGCGGGCGGCGGCGAGGTCTACGCCGCCGACGAGGACATCGAGCTCGTCGGCGCGGCCACGCCCTTCGGGCTGAAGACGATCGAGTCGCTGCTCGCGGAGGTGCCCGATCACCGCGGCCTGCTGCTCGCGGCGGCGCGCGGCTTCACGCAGTACGCCTATGTCTACGTCCAGACCCCGGCGGAGCAGGCGGAAGAGCGCGACGTCGCGCTTGCCTATGCGCAGCAGGCGCGCGCGCGCCGGCTCTATCTGCGCGCCCGCGACTACGGGCTGCGCGGCCTGGGGCTCGGCGGCGAACCCGCGCTCGCCCGGCTGCAGACCGAGCCCGCGAAGGCGCTCGCGGGCACCACGCGCGACGACGTCGCGCTGCTCTACTGGACCGGCGTGGCGTGGGCGGCGGCGATCGCGCTTTCGAAGGACAGCCCCGCCACCATCGCCGGGCTGCCGGCGGTCGACGCGCTGATCGCGCGCGCCGCGGCGCTCGACATCGACTACGACCACGGGTCGCTGCGCACTTTCCTCATCGGCTACGAGATGGGCCGGCCCAACGCCGGGCCCGGCGCCGAGGGCCGCGCGCGCACGCATTTCGCGCGCGCGGTCGAGCTGTCCGCGGGCCGCCACGCCGGGCCGTACGTTTCGCTCGCCGAATCGGTCGCCGTCGAGAGGCGCAATCGCGACGAATTCGAGGCGCTGCTCAAGCGGGCGATCGAGGTCGATCCCGGCGCGCGCCCGGAATGGCGCCTCGCCAACCTCGTCATGCAGCGCCCCGCGCGCCAGCTGCTCGCGCGCGCCGGCGAGCTTTTCCCGGAGTGAACATGCTGCGATTTGTCGTCTTGCTGCTGACACTCGCGGCGACGCCCGCCCTGGGCCAGTCCACTACCCTCAAAGTGGCGACCATCGCCCCCAAGGGCTCGATCTACCACCGGGTGCTGCAGGAGATGGGCGAGGCCTACCGCGGCGCGGCCGGCCCGCAGGCGCGGTTCACCATCTACACCGACAGCATCCAGGGCACCGAGGCCGACACCGTGCGCCGCATGCGCATCGGCCAGCTCGATGCGTCGATGCTCACCGTCGTCGGGCTGGTGGAGATCGATCCCGCCGTGGCGGCGCTGCAGTACATGCCGATGATGTTCCGCTCCTGGGAGGAGCTCGACTACGTGCGCGAGAAGCTGCGGCCCGAGCTCGAGGCGAGGCTCGCCGCCAAGGGGTTCGTGGTGCTGATCTGGGGCGAGGGCGGCTGGGTACAGTTCTTCGCCAAGGAGCCGATCCTGCACCCGGAGGAGTTCAAGCGCTCGAAGATCTTCGTCTGGTCGGGCGACGCGGTGCAGGCGAGCGTGATGAAGTCGCTCGGCTACCACCCGGTGCCGATCCCGATCGCCGACATCCTGCCCGCGCTCGAGACCCGCATGATCGACGCCGTGCCGGTCGCGCCGCTGTGGGCGCTGGTCGGCCAGTTCGACCGCCACACGCGCTACATGCTGCGCATCAACTGGGTGCCGATCGTGGGCGCGACCGTGATGCGAAAGCAAAGCTTCGAGGCGCTGAAGCCCGAGGCGCGCGAGGCGCTGCTCGCCGCGGCGCGCAAGGCCACGGTGCAGCTGCGCGCCCACCGCGTCCCGCAGGACGAGGAATCGATCCGGGCGATGGAGAAACGCGGACTCACCGTGCGCACGCTTACGCCCGAGCTCGAGCAGGCCTGGCGCGCCGTCGCGGAGCGCTCATACCCCCTGGTGCGCGGCACGATGGTGCCCGCCGAGACCTTCGACCAGGTGCGCGCGGCGCTCGCCGAGTATCGCAAGGCCGGCCGATGATCGCCGCCGGCGCTCTCGCGGCTGCGCGCCCGGCGGGGGGCGCGCTGCTGGCGCTGGAAAACGGCGCCGTCGCCGCGCTCTTCGCCCTCACGGTGGCGGTGCCGATCGCCGAAATCCTGCTGCGCGCGACGCTGGGTATCGGCATCCAGGGAGTCGGCCCGATCGTGCAGCACCTCACGCTCGCCCTTGGGATGCTGGGCGCCGCGATCGCCGCGCGGGACGGCCGCCTTCTCACGCTCGCGGTGTCGGGCTTCTTCAAGGGCAGGGCCGCGCGCGCCGCGCAGTTCGGCAGCCGCGTGGTGGCCGCCGGCGTCACGGTGCTGCTCGTGCTGTCGACGCTCGAGTTCATCGCCGCCGAGCGCGGCTCGGGAAGCGCGCTGGTCTACGGCGTCCCGGTATGGGTCGCGGAGCTGCCGCTGCTCGCCGGCTACGCGCTCATCGCGTGGCGGCTGCTGGTGCAGTGCGCGGATTCGCTCGCGGGCCGTGTTGCGGCCGCGGTGCTCGTTGCCGCGGCAGTGATCGGTGTGCGCCTCGTGGTGGCGGACGCCGGCGCCATCGCACTGCCCGCCGTCGCGATACTGGTCGCCGCGGCAATCCTCGGCGCCCCGATCTTTGCCGTCATCGGCGGCGCCGCGCTCTTCCTGCTGGTGGGGCGCGGCGTGCCCGCCGCCTCGATCGCAGTCGATCACTACAGCCTGGTGGTGAACCCGTCGCTGCCGGCGATTCCGATGTTTACCCTCGCCGGCTACCTGCTGGCGGAAAGCCGGGCGCCGCGCCGCCTGCTCGAGGTCTTCGACGCGATCTTCGGGCGCTTTCGCGGCGGCGCGGCGATCGTCACGGTGCTCGCCTGCACCTTTTTCACCAGTTTCACCGGCGCGTCGGGCGTCACCGTGCTGGCGCTCGGCGGCCTCGCGCTGCCGATCCTCCTCGCCCACGGCTACCCGGAGCGGCGCGCGCTCGGCCTGGTGACTGCGGCGGGGCTGCCGGGCACGCTGCTCCTGCCCGCGCTGCCGCTCATCCTGTACGCGATCATCGCCGGCGTCGCAATCGAGGAGATGTTCCTCGCCGGCCTGCTCCCCACGCTGCTGATGGTGGGGATCGTGACGGCCTGGGGGATGTGGAACCAGCCGCGGCAGCCGGCGAAGCCCTGGGAGCCGGCGCGCATCCGCGCGGCGCTCGGCGCCGCGAAATGGGAGCTCTCCGTGCCGGTGGTGCCCATCGCGGCGATGGCGAGCGGTCTCGCGACCCCGGTGGAGGCGGCGGCGCTCACCGCGCTGTACGTCCTGTTCGTCACCTCGGTCGTGCAGCGCGACCTCAGCCTCGCGCGCGATGTGCCGCGGGTGATGGCCGAATGCGGCCTGATCATCGGCGGCATCCTGCTCATCATGGGGGTCGCGCTCGGGCTCACCGACTACCTGGTGGACGCCGAGGTGCCCGACCGGCTGGTCGCCTGGGCGAAGGACACGGTCGGCAGCAAGTTCATGTTCCTGCTGGCGCTGAACCTCTTCCTGCTCGCCGCCGGCTGCGTGATCGAGATCTACCCCGCGATCATGGTGCTGGTGCCGATCGTCGTGCCGCTGGGCGCCGCGTTCGGGGTGGACCGGGCGCACCTGGGGATCGTGTTCCTCGCCAACATGGAGCTCGGCTACCTCACGCCGCTGGTCGGCCTGAACCTGTTTTTCGCCGCCTACCGCTTCGGCAAGCCGGTCATGGAGCTGTTCCGTGCGGTATTGCCGCTTTTCGTTGCGCTGGCGGTCGGGGTGCTGATCATCACCTACCTGCCCTGGCTGAGTACGTTCCTGCCGGGACTAAGGCCATGACAGGGATAGGGTCATCTGTTGCCCCGCTGTGCCGTATATTCGCGCGTGGGAGGGGATCCAGTCCCTGTTTCGAATCGAGCGATACCTGTCGCGCCGCCGTGCGCTAGCCTTTTCGTGGAGAGGTGAATCATGAAGACCATCCCGATTGCCAAGGTTGCCAACCCGGTGCCCACAAGCATGCGGAGCGTCGCGCCGCCGGCGCGCACCGCGTCCGAGCCCTACCGCGCCTACAAGCCGCGTCCCTTCACGCGCGAGGAGCGCGACGAGGTTACGGTGCTGTTCGGCGGCCTGCACTGGCGCGCCGAGCGCCTAGTCCAGGGCGCGATGGAGAACCTCGGCTACCGCACGCAGGTGCTGCCGACCGCGACGCGCGAGGACCTGCTCACCGGGCGGGAAGTCGCCGACATCGGCCAGTGCTGCCCGACCAGCTTCACCACCGGCAACCTCGCCAACTACCTGCGCCAGCAGGCGAAGCAGATCGGCGCCGAGGAAGTGTCGAAGAAGTACATCTACGTCACCGCGGGCTCGTGCGGCGCGTGCCGCTTCGGCCAGTACCACCAGAGCTACGAGCTCGCGCTGCGCAACGTCGGCCTCGACTCGTTCCGCATGTTCCTGCTCGGGCAGGAAGGTCTCGACCAGGGGCCGCAGGCGGGCGGCGGCCTGGAGCTCAACCTGCCGTTCACGCTCGGCGCGGTGTGGGCGATCGTGCTGTCCGACGTGGTGCAGGACATGGAGTACCAGACGCGGCCCTTCGAGGTGAAGCCGGGCGAGACCCAGCGCGTGGCGAAGGAAAGCGTCGAGTACCTGTACCGGGCCTTCCTCAAGCGGCCGCAGCGCGGCAAGAAATGGGGCGCGCTCGCCTGGCATGTGGCGACGCCGTACTTCGTCGACGCGATGCGCGAGGTGCGCCGGCGCTTCGACCAGATCGAGGTCGACCGGCTGCGCGTCAAGCCGCTGGTCAAGATCACCGGCGAGTTCTACCTGCAGACGGTGGAAGGCGACCCGAACTACAACATCCACCGCTGGCTCGAGGCCGAGGGCGCCGAGGTGTACCCGGCGGCGATCACCATCTGGCTCGACTACCTGATGCGGCTCGCCGGGCAGGAATTCGAGGACCACATCGGCATCGACCGCTATGCGCGGCTCAAGCTCGCCGGCATCCGCGTCGGACAGGGCGGGCTGCGCTGGACTTACGCGCGCATGCGCCGCGCGCTGGGCGACGTGCCGCATGCGATGCCCGACCAGTACGAGCTGCGCGAGCTGGCCGCGCCCTACTACCACAGCCGGCTGAACGGCGGCGAAGGCGACATGCTGGTGGGCAAGGCCCTGTGGGCCTACCACCAGAAGAAGGCGCACATGATCTGCGAGCTCTCGCCCTATTCGTGCATGCCGAACACCATGAGCATCGGCGCGATGGCGGCGGTGATCGGCAAGTACCCGGATCTCCTCTACGCGCCGCTCGAGATCAAGGGCGACGCCGAGGTGCACGCGCTGTCGCGCTGCCAGATGATCCTCACCGAGGCGAAGAAGCGCGCGCAGCGCGAGTACGAGGACGTCATGGAGCGGATCGGAATGTCTCCCGAAAAATTGGCTTCCCTTGCTACGCCGGAAATGCGCAAGGCCACGTACAAGGTGCCGCGCTACGGCGTGGCCGGCACCGCGGCCAACTACGCGCTACACCTCGCCGGGAGCCGCTGATGCTGATCGTCGGGCTCGACGTCGGCTCGACCACCGTAAAGGCCGCGGCGGTCGACGGCGACCGGCTGGTGTGGCAGGACTACAAGCGTCACAACACCAAGCAGGCCGAGATGGTGCTCGAGTTCCTCGGCCGCATCGAGGCCGAGTGCGGCCTGACCGTCGGGCGCGACCGCGTGTTCCTGACCGGCTCGGGCGCCGGCCTGATCGCACCGCTGCTCGGCGGCAAAATGGTCCAGGAAGTGGTCGCGGTGTCGGCCGCGGTGGAGAAGCTTCACCCCGAGGTCAACTTCGTCTCCGAGATCGGCGGCGAGGACATGAAGACGCTGTTCTTCACGCCGAGCGGCGAGGGCAAGTCGAAGCAGGTCTACATGCAGTCGGCGTGCAGCGGCGGCACCGGCACCTTCATCGAGAAGACCGCGCGCAAGCTGCAGGTCAGCGGCGAGAGCCTGGCGCAGGCCGGCTACGACGGCTACAACCTGCACAAGATCAGCTCGAAGTGCGGCATCTTCGCCGAGGCCGACTCCAACACGCTGGTCAAGTCGGGCGTGCCGGTCGACGAGATCATCGCCAGCCTGTACGAGGCGGTGGTCTACCAGAACCTCGCGACGCTCACCAAGGGCAACACGCCGCAGCCGGGCGTGCTGCTGCTCGGCGGGCCGAACCTGTTCTTCCGCGGGCTGCAGGAGGCCTGGCGCCACCACCTCGGCAAGCTGTGGAAGGAGCGCAACATCGACGCCGATCCGGCCACCGCCATCGCGGTGCCCAAGGAGGCCGTGTACTACGCCTGCCTCGGCTGCATCGAGATCGCCAACGGCGAACCGGGCGTCGGAACCTATTCCGGCAAGGAGAAGCTGCAGTGGTGGATCGAGAAGGGCCAGTGGGAAGAGAAGGCGAAGGACGGCGCCAAGGGCCTGGTGCGCGACAAGGACGACCTGGAGTTTTTCCTCGACAGCTATGCCACGGATCAGAAAGGCGCGGAGCAGAAGAAGGCATCCGGGCCGGTGCTGGTCGGCTGCGACTTCGGCAGCACGACGGCCAAAGCGGTGGTGCTCTCGGCTGAGCGCGAGCTGCTCTTCAGCTGCTACGCGCCGTCGAACGGCAACCCGATCGAGGACGCGAAGGCGCTGTTCCGGCAGCTTCGCGAAGCGGGTTTTCTCAATATTGGTGGTTTGGCCCTTACGGGTTACGGCAAAGACCTGCTGAAGGACGTGATCGGCGCCGACCTCGGCATCGTCGAGACGGTGGCGCACGCCACCGCCGCGCTTCATTATTTCCCGGACGCCGACGTGATCTGCGACGTCGGCGGCTGCGACGTGAAGATCATGATCCTGCGCCAGGGGACGGTGTCCGATTTCCGCCTGAACTCGCAGTGCTCGTCGGGCAACGGCGCGTTCCTCCAGGGCGTGGCCGAGCGCTACTCGGTGCCGCTCGAGCAGTACGCAACCCACGCGTTCGAGGCGAAGGCGGTGCCGGCGCTCGCCATGGGCTGCGGCGTGTTCCTGCAGTCCGACATCGTCAACCAGCAGAGGAAGGGCTGGTCGGCCGACGAGATCATGGCGGGCCTCGCCGCGGTGCTGCCGCTCAACGTCTGGGTGTACGCCGGGCAGCTGCAGAACCTGGCGGCCGCCGGGCGCAAGTTCATCCTGCAGGGCGGCACGCACCGCAACCTGGCGGTGGTGAAGGCGCAGGTCGACTTCATCCGCGGCAAGGTGCCCGACGCCGAGATCGTGGTGCACCCGTTCTCGGGCGAGGCGGGCGCGATCGGCGCGGCGCTGTGCGCCGGCGACGCGCTTGTGCAAGGCAAGGCAAGCCGCTTCCGCGGCTACGACGTGATCGAGTCGCTCGAGTACACCAGCACCACCAGCGAGCACACCACCTGCAACTGGTGCCCGGTGAACTGCAAGCGCACCTTCATCGACGTGCGCCTGCCCGAGGGCAAGGGCCGCGAGTGGAGTAAGGTGCCGCTCGTCGCGGGCTGGGAGCGCGTGATCAGCGGCAACTCCTGTCCCAAGGGGCTGCTCGAGGACGCGAACGAGATGCGGGTCGTGAAGAAGAGCATGGAGGCGGTCAAGGATGCCCACCCCAACACTGCTGCGATGGTTCGAGAGGACGCCTTCCGCGCGAAGGCCTACTCCTGAGCCGATAGCCAAGGAGCGCTCCAAGCTGCGCGTGGGGATCCCGCGCGTGCTGAACCTCTGGTCGACGCACCAGTTCTGGATCGCGTTCCTCGATGCACTCGGCCTGGACGCGCGCCGCATCGAGTTCTCCTCCGACAGCTCGGAGGACCAGGCGCGGCAGTTCGGCAAGGGGCGCGGCACGGTCGACTGCTGCTATCCGGTGAAGTGCATCTCCGGCCACTACGGCGAGCTGCTGGCGCGCGACAAGCACCACAAGATCGACCTGCTGCTCTCGCCGATGATCTACTCGCTGCCCTCGTACCTGAACGGCCATGTCGCGGCCTCGCTCGCCTGCCCCCGTGTCATGGCCGCGCCCGAGAACATCAAGGCGGGTTTTCTCAAGGAAAAAGACGTGTTCGCCGAGCACGGCGTGCGCTACGCCTATCCGATGGCCTCGCTCGCCGACGCGCCGCTAGTGCCGAAGCAGCTGTTCGAGGGCCTGCGCGACCACATCCCGGGGCTCACCTTCGAGGAAACGAAGCGCGCGGTGCAGGCGGGCTTCAAAGCCCTGGAAGGCTACAGCGGCAGCTTGCGTGCCAAGGCACGACAAGTGCTCACTGAATGCGCCAAGCACGATAAGCCCGCGCTGCTCGTCCTCGCGCGCCCCTACCACATGGACCCGGGCATCGGCCACGAGATCGAGGTCGACCTGCAGGCCTACGGCTACCCGGTGCTTTGGACCCAGTACCTGCCGACCGATCCCGACCTCGTCGGCTGGATGTTCGGCCCCGACATCGCCGAAGGTCACATCAAGGACCCGTTCGACATCGCGGACGTCTGGCCCTCGTCGTACAGCGCCAACACCAACGAGATCCTGTGGGCGTCGAAATTCGCCGCGCGCATGCCGTGGGTCGCGTGCGTGGTGCGGTTGTCGAGCTACGAGTGCGGCATGGACCAGCCGACCTACACCCCGACGCAGCAGATCGTCGAGCGCTCGGGGACGCTGTTCTTCTCGTTCCAGGATCTCGACTCGACCAAGCCGGCGGGCTCGGTGAAGATCCGCGTCGAGACCATCGCCCACTATCTCAAGAAGTACTCGGCCGAGATCATCGCGAAGAAGAAAGCGGCTGCGCCGCCGGGTTGTCCTCTCTTGTAAAGATCTTTTTGCTGTTGCTGTGCGCCGGATGCTCCGGCCCGGAGCCCGGCCACCCGTTCTTCCGCGGCGAGAAGCCCGGCGTCCAGGTCATCGCGCACCGCGGCGGTGCTGGGCTGCGCCCGGAGAACACGCTGGCGGCGTTCCAGCACGCTTCCGAGCTCGGCGCCGACGTGCTCGAGATGGACGTGCGCCTGACCGCCGACGGCGCGATCGTGGTGCTGCACGACGCCACCGTGGACCGCACCACCGATGGCAGCGGCGCCGTCGCCGCGCTGACCCTCGCACAGCTCGAAAGGCTCGACGCGGGCTACCACTGGCCGAACTACCGCGGCCGGGGGTTGCGGGTGCCGAGGCTTGAGGAAGTATTCGCGCGCCTGCCGCAAATGCGCATGGTCGTGGAGATGAAGCAGTTCGCGCCGCCCTCGGCCGTGGCCCTGTGCGCCCTCATCCGGCGCTCGGGCATGCAGGCGAAGGTGCTGGTGGCCTCGTTCGCCAACGACGCGCTGCGCGCCTTCCGCGACGCCTGCCCCGAGGTCGCGACCTCGATGAGCGCGTTCGAAGCGCGCCTGTTCGTCATGCTGCGCGGCTTCTACGCGCCGGCCGCCACGGCGCTGCAGGTTCCCGACCGGATGCGCGAAACGGTGCTGGTGACGCCCGGGCTGGTCGAAACCGCGCGGCGGCGCAAGCTCAAGCTCCACGTGTGGACGGTCAACGACGAGGCGCGCATGCGCGAGCTCATCGCCCTCGGTGTCGACGGCATCATGACCGACCGGCCCGACCTGCTGCTCGGCATCAGCCGGCCATCGTCAGGCCACCCGAAACGCTGATCACCTGCCCGGTAATGAACGCCGCCTCATCCGACGCGAGAAACGCGACGATGCCGGGGATGTCGTCGGGCTGGCCGACGCGCTTCATCGGGATCGCGCGCACCAGCGCGTCGTAGACCTTCTTCCCGGCCTCGTCCTCGCCGAGGAAGCCGCGCAGGATCGTCGTGTCGGTCGGGCCGGGACAGACCACGTTGACGGTGATGCCCTGGCGCGCGACTTCGCGCGCGAGCGTCTTGGAGAACGAGATGATGCCGCCCTTGCAGGCGGCGTAGACCGCTTCGCCCGAGGAGCCGACGCGCGCGGCGTCGGACGAGATGTTGATCACCCTTCCCGAGCCGCGCGCCACCATCTGCGGAACGATGAGGTGGTGCATGTTCATCGGGCCGCGCAGATTGATGTCGATGAGGGCGTCCCAATCCTCCGGCTTCGTGTCGACGAAATTCTGGAACCGGTCCCAGCCGGCGTTGTTGACCAGGACGTGAATCTCGTGGGAGGCGAGCGCGGCCTTGGCCTGCGAATAGTTCGCGATGTCGAAGACCAGCGCTTTGCCGTTCACTTCCTTGGCGACGCGCTCGGCGGCTTCGCGATTCCTGTCTACGACCAGCACCCTTTCGTTCGCAAACCGTCGGCAGATCGCGGCCCCGATCGCTCCACCGCCCCCGGTGACCATCACGGTTCTCATTTCGGACGCTTGTCGATCACGCGCTTCGCTTTTCCGATCGAGCGCTCGACCGCGCCGATTCTCACCTCGGCGCTGATGCCGATGGTGGCCTTGATGTCGTGCTGCAGGCCGGCGGTCGCCGCGGCGTCGCCTTCCACGACCACGGCAAGGTGATCGAGCGGGCCCTGCTTGGAGACTTCGAGCACGTAGTGCGGCGCGAGGCCGGGCTGCTTGAGGATCAGCTCCTCGACCTGCGAGGGGAACACGTTGACGCCGCGGATGATCAGCATGTCGTCGGAGCGCCCGGTGACCTTCTCGATGCGGCGCATCGTGCGCGCGCTGCCGGGCAGCAGGCGCGTCAGGTCGCGCGTGCGGTAGCGGATCACCGGCAGCGCCTCCTTGGTGAGCGAGGTCAGCACCAGCTCGCCCTTCTCCCCGTCGGGCAATACGCGGCCGCTCTCGGGGTCGACGATCTCGGGATAGAAGTGGTCCTCCCACACCGTGAGGCCGTCCTTGGTCTCGCCGCACTCCGCCGCCACGCCGGGGCCGATGACCTCCGATAGCCCGTAGAGGTCCAGCGCTTCCAGGGGAAGTCTTTCCTCTATCTGCTTTCTGAGCTGGTTGGTCCACGGTTCCGCACCGAAAATCCCCAGCCGCAGGGAGCATCGGCGCGGATCGACGCCCTGGCGCTCCATCTCGTCGGCGATCGCCAGCATGTAGCTCGGCGTCACCATGATGATCTCGGGCCTGAAGTCGGCGACCAGCTGCACCTGCCTCTCCGTCATTCCGCCGCCCAGCGGCACCACCGCGAGGCCGAGCCGCTCGGCGCCGTAGTGTGCGCCGAGCCCTCCGGTGAACAGGCCGTAGCCGTAGGCGACGTGCACCTTGTCGCCGGGCCGCGCGCCGGCGGCGCGGATCGAGCGCGCCATGACGTGGCTCCAGGTGTCGATGTCCTTCGCGGTGTAGCCGACCACCGTGGGCTTGCCCGTGGTGCCCGACGAGGCATGGATGCGCACCACGCGCTCCATCGGCACGGCGAACATGCCGAACGGGTAGGTCTCGCGCAGGTCGGCCTTGGTGGTGAAGGGAAAGCGCGCCAGGTCCTCGAGCGCGCGGCAGTCCGCCGGTTTCACGCCCGCGGCGTCGAATTTCTGGCGGGTGCGCGGCACTCTGTAGGCATGCTGGAGCGACCAGCGCAGCCGTTCGAGTTGCAGGCTTCTCAGTTCAGCAAGCGGCGCCTTCTCGATCGGCTCCAGCGCAAAGCTTTTCACCTTAGAATTCTGCCATGCCGAAAGTCTATGCCATCGACGGCATTACGCATGCCTGACACCGCGCTCCTCGTCATCGACATCCAGAACGACTACTTCCCCGGCGGCGCGATGGAGCTCGAGGGCGCGGACGCCGCCGGCACCAAGGCGGGTTCCGCGCTCGCGCATTTCCGCAAGAAGGGCCTGCCCGTCATTCATGTGAGACACCTGTCGGTGCGGCCGGGAGCGACGTTCTTCCTGCCGGGCACGACAGGAGCGGAGTTTCATTCGGCCGTTGCTCCCAAGGGAAGCGAGACCGTGGTGGAGAAAAACTTTCCGAACAGCTTCCGTAACACCGATCTCAAGGCAATCCTCGAAAAGCAAGGCATCAAGAACCTGGTGGTCGCCGGGATGATGACGCACATGTGCGTCGATGCCACGGTGCGCCACGCGGCCGATCTCGGCTACAAGATCACGCTGCTCGCCGACGCCTGCGCGACGCGCGCGCAGGCATTCGGCGGCGAGAAGGTTCCCGCGCGGCAGGTGCACGCGGCGTTCCTCGCCGCGCTCAACGGCTTCTACGCCAAGGTCGTCGACACCCATGAGCTATGAGTTCATCACGGTAGAGCAGCGGGAGCGGGTCGGGATCATCACCCTCAACCGGCCGAAGCAGCTGAACGCGCTCAGCCCCGGGCTGATGGCCGAGCTCGGCGCCGCGCTGCATGCCTTCGATGCCGACGCCGGCATCGGCGCGATCCTGCTCACCGGCAGCGAGAAGGCGTTCGCCGCCGGCGCGGACATCACGGCGATGAAGGACTTCAGCTACATGCACGCCTATCTGACCGATTACATCACCGGCTGGGAGCATTTTCGCGGCATCCGCAAGCCGGTGATCGCGGCGGTGGCGGGATACGCGCTCGGCGGCGGCAACGAGCTTGCGATGCAGTGCGACCTCGTGATCGCCGCCGACAACGCCAGGTTCGGCCAGCCCGAGATCAACCTCGGCATCATGCCGGGCTACGGCGGCACCCAGCGCCTGCCGCGCTATACCAGCAAGGCGAAGGCGATGGACCTGTGCCTGACCGCGCGCATGATGGACGCGCAGGAAGCCGAGCGCGCCGGCCTGGTGTCGCGCGTGGTGCCGCTGGACAAGCTGATGGACGAGGCGCTCGCCGTGGCCGCGAAGATCGCCGGCTATTCGGCGCCGGTGGTGATGATGATCAAGGAATCGATCAACCGCGCCTACGAGACCAGCCTCGCCGAGGGCACGCTGTTCGAGCGGCGCGTGTTCCAGTCGCAGTTCTCGCTCGAGGACCAGAAAGAGGGGATGGCGGCGTTCGTCGAAAAACGCAGGCCCGTCTTCAAGAACCGGTAATAGAATCTCCGGCAGGAGGAGACATGGAGCGCATCTGGCTTAAGAGCTACCCCGCCGGCGTGCCGGCGGACGTCAAGTTCGGCGAGTTCAAATCGGTCGGCGCCCTGGTCGACAGGAAAGTGGTCGAGTTCCGCGAGCGGCCCGCGTTCCACTGCATGGGCAAGACGATCAGCTTCGGCGAGCTCGACTCGCTGTCGCGCGCGTTCGGCGCCTGGCTGCAGTCCAAGGGCTACGGCAAGGGGGCGCGCGTCGCGATCATGATGCCGAACTGCCTGCAGTACCCGGTGGCGCTGTACGGCACGCTGCGCGCGGGCGGGATCGTGGTCAACGTCAACCCGCTCTACACGCCGCGCGAGCTCGAGCACCAGCTGAAGGACTCGGGCGCCGAGGTGATCGTGATCCTGGAGAACTTCGCCACCACCCTCGAGCAGGTGCTGCCGAGGACGCCGGTGAAGCACGTCGTGCTGGCGGCGCTCGGCGACATGCTCGGCTTCAAGGGCGTGATCGTGAACTTCGTGGTGCGCAAAGTGAAGAAGATGGTGCCGCCGTTCAGCCTGCCCGGCGCGCTGCGCTTCAACGACATGCTGGCCGAGGCCGCGGGCAAGGAGCTGAAGAAGGTCGAGGTCGGCCCGGACGACATCGCCTTCCTGCAGTACACCGGCGGCACCACCGGCGTGTCGAAGGGCGCGATGCTGCTCCACCGCAACATCCTCGCCAACATCGAGCAGGCCTCCGCCTGGCTGACCCCGGGCCTGGGCAACGAGACCGCGGTCATCATCACCGCGCTGCCGCTCTACCACATCTTCTCGCTCACGGTGAACTGCCTCAACATGATGAAGGTCGGCGGCCTCAACATCCTGATCACCAACCCGCGCGACATCCCGGCGTTCGTCAAGGAGCTCGGCAAGCACCCCTACAACGTCATCACCGGGGTGAACACGCTGTTCAACGCATTCTTGAACAACGCGGAGTTCCACAAGCTCGATTTCTCCAAGGTGCGGCTGTGCGTGGGCGGCGGGATGGCGGTGCAGAAGGCGGTGGCCGACCGGTGGAAGCAGGTGACCGGGCGCACGCTGCTCGAGGGCTACGGCCTCACCGAGACCAGCCCCTGCGCCACCATGAACCCGCTCGACCTCAAGGAGTACAGCGGCTCCATCGGCCTGCCGATGCCCTCGACCGAGGTGGTGCTGCGCGACGACAACGACAAGGACGTGGCGCTCGGCCAGCCGGGCGAGATCTGCATCCGCGGGCCGCAGGTGATGAAGGGCTACTGGCAGCGCCAGGACGAGACCGCGAAGGTCCTCGGCCGGGACGGGTTCCTGCACACCGGCGACATCGGCATCATGGACGAGAAGGGCTTCGTGCGCATCGTCGACCGCAAGAAGGACATGATCCTGGTGTCGGGCTTCAACGTGTACCCGAACGAGATCGAGCAGGTGGTGGCGATGCACCCCGGCGTGCTGGAGGTGGCGGCGATCGGCGTGCCCGACGAGCACTCGGGCGAGGTGCCCAAGGTGTTCGTGGTGAAGAAGGATCCGCAGCTGACCGAAGCCGACGTGCTCGAGCACTGCAAGAAGGAGCTCACCGGCTACAAGCGCCCGAAGTACGTCGAGTTCCGCACCGAGCTGCCGAAGACCAACGTCGGCAAGATCTTGCGCCGCGCGCTGCGCGAGGAAAAGAAAGCCGCCTAGGGAAACTCTGAAAAAGCGCTAATCGTCGTCCCCGCCTTCGCGGGGACGACTTCTTCAGCCCCTAGTTAGTTGACCCGCGCGAATCTCGTCGCCGGCATCGGCTGGATGGCGCTGGCTATCGTCTGCTGGACGCCGTTGTTCTCGGTGGCGAAGCGCACGCTGCCGCTGCTCGACGCGTTCGCGCTCGGCACGGTGCGCTACGCCCTCGGCGTGGCGCTGTTCGTCGCGCTGCTCGCGGCGTTCGAGGGTCGCCAGGCACTGGGCTTCGGCGGCCGTCTCGTGCCCGCGACCCTGGTCGGCCTGGTCGGCATTACCGGCTTCAACCTGTTCGTCTGGATCGGGCTCGTCCACACGCGGCCCGAGCATGCGTCGATCATCCTCGCGCTGCAGTCGCCGCTCACCGCGCTCGCCGTGTGGCTGCTCCACGGCCAGCGCCCGGCGCCGTTCACGCTCGGCTGCGTCGCGGCCGCCATCGCCGGCGTGGTGATGGTGATCACGAAAGGCGACCTGGCGAACGCGCTTGCCGGCGGCAGCCTGCTGGGGGACGCGCTCATCTTCCTGGGCGCGATCTCCTGGGTGGCCTATACGCTCTCCGCGATGCGCTTCCCCGGCTGGTCGCCGCTGCGCTTCACGGTCCTGACCTGTATCCCGGGCGCCGTGGGCCTGGTTGTCGCCAACGCGGTCGCCTTGGCCATCGGGGTCGCCAGCGTGCCGAGCGTCGAAACGCTGTTCGCCGCCGGGTGGCAGATCCTCTACTTCTCGGTCTGCACGGTGGTGCTCGGCGTGCTCGGCTTCAACGCCGGCGCGCGCGCGCTCGGTCCCTTGAACGCCATCCTGATGCTGAACCTGATTCCGGTCGGGGTGTTCGCGATCGAGGCCGGGCTTGGCCGCCGCTTTGCCGCAATCGAGCTCGCGGGCGCGGCGGTCGTGATCGGCGCGCTCGTCGCGAACAACCTCTACTTACGCAGAGTGAGCGCTAACCGCTGATGCGGCAGTGCCGCAATTCTGCTATAAGTCATTGAATGCTCTACAGCCTCTACGAAGCCCAGCATACGGCGCTAGCCCCTTGGCGATTTTGGGCCGAGATGTCGCGGGGCTGGTTCGGGCATCCCTTCAGCCCGTTCATCTACCTGCCGCTGGCGAAGCGCGTCGCGGCTTCGAGCGAGCTCTTTCTCCGCGTCACCGAGCGCTACGAGAAGCCGAGGTGGGAGATCGCCGGCGCCGAGCCCGAAGTCGTGCTCGAAAAGCCTTTCTGCAACCTGGTGCACTTCAAGCAGACCCGCCCCCCGGACCTCAGAGTCCTGCTGGTCGCACCGCTCTCCGGCCACCACGCGACGCTGCTGCGCGACACGGTGCGCTCGCTGCTGCCCGAGCACGATCTCTGGGTGACCGACTGGGTGAACGCCCGCCTGATTCCGCTCACCGCCGGGCCGTTCCATCTCGCCGACTACGTCGACTACGTGCGCGAGTGGATCCGGTTTCTGTCGCCCGACCTGCACGTGGTCTCCGTTTGCCAGCCGACCGTGCCGGTCCTGGCCGCGGTTTCCCTGTTAGCGGAGAATTGTGAGGTTCAACCCAAAACCATGACGATGATGGGCGGGCCGATCGACGCGCGGCGCAGCCCGACCGCGGTCAACAATCTGGCGCGCCGCAAGCCGCACGCGTGGTTCGAGCAGAACCTGATCCAGCGCGTCCCGCCCAAATACCCGGGCTACATGCGGCGCGTCTATCCCGGGTTCCTGCAGCACCTGGGTTTCGTCGCGATGAATCCCGACCGCCACCTGATCGCGCACTGGGACTATTACCACAAGCTGGTGCTGGGCGATGGCGAGTCCGCGGCCGCGCACCGGCGCTTCTACGACGAGTACAACGCGGTGCTCGACATGCCCGCCGAGTACTACCTCGACACGGTGAAAACGGTGTTTCAGGACTACGCTCTGCCGAAGGGCCGGATGTTCGTGCGCGAGGCGCTGGTGCGGCCCCAGGCGATCCGCGAGCCGGCGCTGCTCACGATCGAGGGCGAGCTCGACGACATCTCGGGCAACGGCCAGACCGAAGCGGCGCACGCGCTGTGCCTCAATATCCCGCGCGGGCGCCGCAGCCACTACGTTGCGCCCGGCGTTGGACACTACGGCATCTTCTCCGGGCGGCGCTGGCGCGAGATGATTTTTCCGAAAGTCAGGGACTTTATTTACAAGTCGTAGCGCGAGCCTTCTTCCCCCT
>Ga0187893_10004672_pt1 | contig 25745 bp, 24 predicted proteins | sample MA1701074metaG_FD_139574 | JGI IMG/M metagenome (GOLD analysis project Ga0187893, IMG submission 139574) | White microbial mat communities from a basaltic lava cave in the Kipuka Kanohina Cave System on the Island of Hawaii, USA - MA170107-4 metaG ... | reverse complement strand
TGTAACCCGCCACCCGATCCACGCCAAGCGTGACTCTCGAATGGCATTTTTCATGGCGAACTAGGTTAGGATTTCCACGCGGCTTGCACCTGAACATGCAACTTCCGCCGACCGACGATCTGCGTGTCCGGCAAGCGATCATCCATGCCGTCAGCAGCGAAGACCTCGTTCAGACAGTCCTCCGGGGGGTCTACCCAGCTTCCTATCAGATGCTCGTTAGAGGCACGAAGTACTACGATCAGGCGTCTGAACGCTATTACCAGCCTGATCCTGCGCGCAGCCGCCAACTGCTAGAGCAAGCGGGATGGCGGGTTGGACCGGACGGAATTCGGGTCCGGGAAGGCCGCAGGCTCCGCGTCGCTATTGCGACAGGGACAGGCTTCGTCTTCGAAGCGCCTGTCGAGTATGTCCAGGCGAAGCTCAAAGAGGTCGGGGTCGACGCCGATGTGCGTGTCATTGCCGGTGCGGCCTATATCCCGAGCCTCGTGAGGCCTGATAGCGAGTTCAATATGGGCCTCATCGGCAGTTTTGATGTTGATCCAAGTTCCCTGCTGCTCCGCTTCTACCACTCGAGGAATTACGGTGCTTCGAACTATGCCCACTTGAGAAATCCCGAAATCGACGGTCTGCTAGAAAGAGTCCGGAGTACGGTAAACGAGGCCGAGAAACAGCGTCTCCTCACCCGCATCCAGCGCTTCGTCGGAGAGCAGGCCCTTGTGCTACCGCTCTACGCCAACGCCTCGGTCTTTGCCTCGCGCTCCGACCTACAAGGGATGCAGTTTGACCCTCGGGGCAATCCCTGGTTCTTCGGCGTGACGATCGGGGGGCCGCGGTGACGCGGCCATTGGCGCCGGCAACGGCGGTCAGTCCATCGCGTCATCTTGTGGTCGTTCCGGCGTACGCCCGCGAATTTGTCCTCGGAACCCTCGGGCCTCATCTCCGTTCTGGACAGATTGTCATCCTTCACCTGGGTTATCTGCAGACCCCACGGGTTGTCGAGGTTTCGAGTCGCCTTTCCCAGTGCGAGGGGGCAGCGAATACCTTGGAGACGGATTCAACAACCCCAATCCAGTTATCCACGTGCCCACAACACTACTCAACTATGGCCGCGCGGTGTCCCGACCTACGCAATTCGCCCATTTGAAGAGTGGATCTCCCCATGGCATCAGGCGGGCCATCGCTTCCGCGCACCATTCTGCTGGCCGGACAACTGGCGTTCCAACAGGGAGGTGGAAGACCGGAGCTCGGAAAGAGCTGAGACGGTCCCCAGGCACGAAGGACATCGACCGGCAGGATCTCCGCCAGATCTCCCGCTCTGATCAGACACTCCAAGCCTTGCTCGACAGTCCGCGTCAGAATATTGGCTCCACCACATCCATCTCGTGACAGCCGGTTACCCCTTCCGAGAGTCCAGGTATACTCCAGCGCCTGACGCTCGTAACGATCAGGATACGCGTCGGTGCCCATGGGTCGCGGTTCAACGTGTCGTTATTTGCTGTTGATCGTCCGCTTGGACAATCAACAGTACCTCCTGGCTCCCAGATATGGTGCTACCCAGGATGATAAAGTCATTCGCTGTCAGTGTGTCCATGAAACGGGCATGATTTATCCCAGTCGGGCTGTTGGCGCATCGGTTCATTCTCGACCCAGGCGGGACCTGGGCTTCGCGGCGCATGCCGCATGATGCTACCATGCCCCGGTTGCCGTTTGTCAGAGCCGGGCAGAGGAATGCGACGCTGCGCAGGAGGTTCGGGCCCAGCCTCGTTGTCATTGCCTTTGTGGCGGCGGGCTTGCTGCCCGGACTGCAAGGTCCCAGCTTCGCACAACCTGTGGTAATTTCCATAGGCGCCGTTCAGGGCCAGGTGCCTCAGACGCCGGCCTGCCGTCTGTCGCGCTCCCCTTTTGCGCCGCCGGCCGGAAACGGCCCAGGCGCGACCGAAGTGCGGATCCAGGGCGTGATCTACGAGCGGACGCTCGCCCGGACGTCTACCGGGGAATCCCAGCACGCGTTCTTCATCCAGAATACTTCCGCGACCGCTGACGGTGACCCACGTACGTCCGATGGGATCTTCGTCTTCCTCGGCAGCCTCGCCACCATGCCCCGTGATGACGTGCCCGGACGCTACACCCCGACGGACGGCGATGAAATCGTTCTCCGGGGACGCGTAGCCGAGTTCTTCTTCCTCACGCAGCTCTCCGGTCCTCGGCTCGTCCAGGTCGTGCGCTCTAAGGTAGATCTCGACGCGGCGGTTCCGGCCTTCGACATGACCCCGCCGGACGATACGCTGGCGGCGGACTGCTACCTGGAGTCCGTAGAGAGTATGCGGGCCAGGGTCCCCGAGGGAAGCGTGGTGGTCGGCCGCCGGCACGTCCCGCCGGGCACCGTCGACGGCGAGGTGTGGGTGATCAGGGGGGACCACCCGGTTGCGCTCCGCAGCGACGCGTTCGCGCGCCGCGTGTTTCGCGATCCGCATCCGGCAGACAATGTCGCAGACCAGCTCTTCGACGACGGGAACGGTTACCGCATCCTCCTCGGCAGCCTTGGAATCAAGGCCGCAACGGACGACAACCGAGCGGTGATCGCGCCCGCGCGCACGTACGACCGCCTGGCCGCGGCTGCGGTCGGCGGGGTGTACTTCGCATTCAACAAGTATTCGGTCCAGACCGGTCAGCAAATTACGCTTGTGAGCGGTCCAGACCCATCCATGAACGCTCCGTTGCGCGCGTACAACCGCGCCCTCGAGTACAGTGTCGTGACCTTCAATGTCGAGAATCTGTACGACTTCAGGGACGATCCTTTCGATGGCTGCGACTTCGCCGGGAACCCGGGCTGCCCCGGCGTCAATCCTCCGTTCGATTACGTGCCGGCCAGCGACGCCGTGTACCGCCGAAAGCTCGAGGAACTGGCATTGCAGATCCGCCATGATCTGCTTGATCCGGAGATCATCATGGTCCAGGAAGTAGAGGATCAGGATATCTGCGAAATTACGGCGCGGGCCCTGGCGTGTGGAACGACAGACAACGCCGACGGCAAGCCGGACGCGCTGCAAGACCTGGCGCTGGCCATCCTGCGCCTGGGGGGACCGCGCTATGAGGCGGCGACCGATCGGGACGGCGCGGATGACCGGGGCATTACATCAGCCTATCTCTACAGGGCGGAGCGAGTCGAGCAACTCGCTCCCGATGGTGCGGATCCCGTCCTCGGCGTTCGTCCGCGGGTCGAGTATCGGGCTCCGGGTGTGCCGTTCAACACGCAGGCGCAAAATCCCAAGGCGCTGAACGCCGTTCTGCCGTCCGATGTCGACCCATGCACCGGTATCGACGGCACGAATGTCTTCACGCGCGCGCCGCAGGTTGCGGCCTTCCGAGTCTGGCGCGGCCGGATCGGGTCAAGCGCGTTCACGCCCCTCTATATCGTGAACAACCACTTCAGCAGCGGGCCGGATACCAGAGTCGGTCAGCGCAGAGAACAGGCCGCATACAACGCGGCCATCGTCGCGGCACTCCAAGGGCGCAACCAAGCAGTCAGGGTCATCGTCGGCGGAGACCTGAATGTCTTTCCGCGACCCGACGACCCGTTTGCCCCCGGTCATCCCCTGTTCCCCAGCGATCAGCTCGCCGCGTTGTACGCGCGCGGGCTGACCAACCTCTGGTCCCGATTGGTGGGATTGCGAACCGTCAGCGCCTACAGCTATGTCTTTGACGGCCAGACCCAAACGCTGGACAGCCTCTTTGTAACGCCCACCCAACTGGCCACCGTGACGCGCGTCTGGGCATCACACGTCAATAGCGATTGGCCCGCAGACCACGACGGGGACGGTCCGCGCGGGGCCTCCGATCATGATCCGCAGGGGGCGCGCTTCAGGGTGCTCACGTTCGACAGCGTGCTCGAGTTGCTAGGGTACCTTCACGCCCGCGGCGCGATCATCGGGCCAAAGACGCCGGGCATCCTGAGCAGCCATCTGAGGCGGGCGCGCGAGTCGGGAGCCCGGGGAGAGCCGGCTGAGTATCGAGGCCACCTGCAAACATTCATTAACCAGGTCGAGGGTTTCGCGCCACTCTTTATACGCCCGGCTGCGGCGGATGCGCTGAAGCGCGAGGTGAGCCGGCTGCTGGAGCTCGGTCCGTAGCGGTCCGCGCCGGCCGCGCCCTCATTGTCACGCGACCGTCTGGGGCCGTTCGGACACGACCAACTCGTATGTGATCGCCGTGGCTCGAGACAGCATCGCGGAGACCGAGCAGTACTTGTCTTTGGATAGAGTCACGGCCCGCTCGACCTGATCGCGCTCGAGCCCCGCACCCCACGCAGCGTAGCGGAGGTGGATTTTCGTAAACACGCGCGGGTGCTCAACGGCTCGCTCGGCTTCGACGCTGATCGTCAGACCTTCCAGCGGCGCGCGCATCTTTCTCAGGATCTCCGTCACGTCGCTGCCGGTGCAGCCCGCCAGGGCCGCGAGGACGGTTTCCATCGGTGACGGGCCGGCGCCGCCGCCCCCGCTTTCGAGGCGCGCATCCATCAGCATCTTGGCCCCGCTCTCCGCCGTCGCCTCGAAGCGTTTGGGCGGCTGCCATGCGACCGTGATCTTCACGACGATACCTCCCGGCCGTGCCGTGTGATGATCAAGGAACGGCCGAGGCCGGCCGCGTATTCGCCCTCATGGGCTTCGACGTCATCGTTGCGGGGGCGGGTCCAGCGGGCAGCACGGCCGCGCGTGAGTGTGCGGCGCGTGGCCTGAAAGTGCTGCTGCTGGACCGCGCAGCGTTTCCCCGGGACAAGCCCTGTGGGGGGGGCGTGAACGTCCGTGCGGCCCGGCTGCTGCCCTTTGACCTCACCCCGGTCCTCGAACGCGTTGCCTTCGGCGTTCGCTTCAGCTTGCGCGGTGACGGCGCGTTCGTGCGGTACGCGCCGCAGCCGCTGGTCTATGTGACGCAGCGCCGCCGCCTCGATACCTTTCTCGTTGAACGAGCCGCGGAGGCCGGCGCAGAAGTGCGGGAGCGCGCGGCGGTGCGCGGGATCGAGCGTCTTACGACCGGTGTCGTGGTGCATGCGGACGGGTACACGGCGCAGGGACGGGCGCTCGTTGTCGCCGATGGCGTGTGGGGGTCCACTGCGCGGCTGGCGGGCCTGACCGTGCCCCGCCGGATGAGCCTGGCGCTCGAGGCGGTAGTACCCATGCCTGGTGGGCTGCCAGCGCGGTGGACGCGAGTTGTTGCCCTGGACATCGGCAGTCCCCCCGGTGGCTACGGCTGGATCTTTCCCCGCGGCGATCACCTCAACATCGGCGTCGGCGGGTGGGTAGATGCGGCGCCCGATCTGCGCGCGCGGCTGGCGCGTCTGGCGGAGCGCAGCGGCATCAACCCTGCGAGCCTGCATGGTCTGCGGGGATACCATCTGCCGGTGCGACGCCCCGGTGCGCCGCTGGTGGCCGGGAACGTCCTGCTGGTCGGCGATGCGGCGGGCCTCCTCGATCCGCTCACTGGCGAAGGCATTTACGCCGCGATCTGGAGCGGCGTGGCCTCGGCGCGGCATCTGGCAGCCTACCTCGCGGGAGCCGTCCCAGATCTGCAGGGATACGCGAAGGAGGTGGAGGGGGCATTTGCGGCCGATCTGCGCGTGGCGGGCCGCCTGCACGACCTCGTGCACCGCGCCCCAGGGCTTTTTCTACGCAGCATCCGGTATGCGCCCCCGGCGTGGCGGCTCGTCTGCCGTATTCTGCGTGGCGACGAGTCGTACGCGGATGCGGTGCGCCGGTTTCGCTGGGCCGCGCGGCTCGTCCCGCGGGCGCAACGCGATCATGCCAGGTCCTCCCGCGGCAGAATCTCGCGTTCAGCCATGACATCCCACAGCCCGCGATAGGTTATCCGCACGTACGGCAGCGAGTCGAAGCTCATGAACAGCAGCGTGTACGTCAGATCGTGGTGCCGGTATCCCCGCGCGCGCAGGAGCGCGCCGATGCGCTCGATGTCGGTCGCGAGGGTTCCAACCGGTTTGGGCGACATCATGCCCCCCAAAGGCAGCGGCAATTCGAACCGGATGGTCCCCTGTTCTGCGAGCACAATGCCCCCGCCCAGATCGAGCGCCCGTGCGGCGGCGGCCGCCATGTCCTCTGCGTTGTGTCCGATTGTCAGGATGCCAGCCGTCGACGAGTAGGTCGACGCCAGGCCACCGACCTCATCGGCAAAACCGCTCAGCAGCGTACGGCATCGCCACCGCCCAGCCGGATCGACGAGGACCAGCCGCAAGACACCGGGCGGCAGGGCGCCGTCATGCGAAATGTCGCGCCGCGCCGTGATCACGGCATTCTCCATGTGCACGCCGGGCGTTGGATGAGGCAGGCTATCGAGGGTGAAAAACGAAGGATCGGGGCGCCAGGTGCCACGCGCGAGCGGCCGCAACCACGTGTCCCACGGCAGCGTCGGGAACTCAGCGAGGAGCCGGCCCGCCATGGCCACAACCTTGCCGCCGGCGATGACAACCTCAGGCCTGGGCTGTTCCAAACGCTCCAGAATGGCGAGGTCCGCACGCCGGCCCGGCGCAATACCGCCGATCTCTTCATCGAGCCCGTAGTAGGCAGCGGGATTCATGGACGCCATCTGGTACGACGCCACCGGGTCAATGCCCGCGCGCATCGCGTTTTCGAGAACATGATCCATGTAGCCGTGGGCACGCAGAAACGCGGGGCTCGCGCCATCAGGAGTGAGCATGAGCCGTCCCGAGGCGGCGCGCGGTCCCGTCGCCACGGCAGCCAGCGCCGGGAGGTCGGGGCGCAGGCCACCGTGGCGCAGCATGACGTAGAAGCCGGCGCGCAGCCGCGTGAGCGCCTGGTCGGCGGTCATCGCCTCATGCTCGGAGGACACGCCCGCAGCCGCGAGCACCTGCAGGCGGTCGGCGGACACTCCGGGCGCGTGCCCTTCGACCCGGCGGCCCCGGGTGAGAGCGACCGCCATCTGCCGAAGCACCGTTGGATCGCCAGCGTACACCCGCGGCCAGCGGGTCAGCTCGCCGGCGCTGCGGACATCCTCACGGTCCATCAGGCGCTCGAGCAGGTCATCGGTCATGAACGCGGCTTCCTCAGGACCGTGGGCCTGGCCATGAAGGCGGATGAACCAGAAGTACCGCAGCGGCAGATCCGCGAGCGCCGTGAGCGCCTCTTCAATGCGGTCGCGATGGCCGAGCATCAACAGAGGAAGCGTATCGGCGACGACGGTGGTGGTGCCGAGTGGCAGCACGGTCCGAGCCATCTGGTCGGGTGTGTAGAGCGCATGAGGATGAGCGTGGGGGTCGACATACCCGGGCACGATCACCCGGTCGCGCGCGTCGATCGTTGTCGTCGCGGAGCCGGATTCGAAGGTCCGCCCGCCCACGTAGGCAATTCGGCCGGCGGCCACCGCCACGGTGCCGGGCAGCGATTCCCCCGAGTACACGTTGAGGATGGTCCCGCCGGTGATCAACATCTCCGGCGGTGCCTCGCCGCGCGCCACGGCCATGAGCGTGCGTGTCTGGTCGAGCGTGCGGAACGTGCGCTTCACGGCGCCCATTCTAGCATGCAGGATGAAGGCGCCGGTCCGCGTAGGATGGAAGCATCCGCTACCGAAGTCAAAGACAGGTCTTGGAGGTCACGATGGCTGCGACGTTGCCCGTATCCCCGCCCGCGCCACCGATATCATGGAAGGCGGCGCTCGCCGAACTCATCGGAACGCTGACGCTGGTCTTCATCGGCGCCGGCGCGATCCTGGCCGACGGGTTGAGCGGCGGCAAAGTGGGCGTGGTCGGGATCGCACTGGCGCACGGCCTGGCGATTGCGACGATGGTGTCGGCGACCGGGCATCTGTCGGGGGGCCATTTCAATCCCGCGGTGACGGCCGCGTTTATCGCCACCGGCCGCATGCCGCCGGGAACCGGCCTGGGCTACATCGCCGCCCAGTTGGTGGGGGCATCGGTGGGCGCGTTCTTTCTGACGGCGGTCTTTCCCGAGATCGTGCGAGAGACCGCGCTGCTCGGCACGCCGGTGCTCGCGCGCGGGATCACCCCGGGAACGGGAATCGTGGTCGAGGCGATCCTGACGTTCTTTCTCGTCTTCGTGATCTTCGGCACGGCCGTGGACCCGCGTGGCCCGCGCACCGCCGGAGGACTCTTCATCGGCCTCGTGATTGCGATGGACATCCTGGCCGGTGGAGCCCTGACGGGTGCCGCCATGAACCCGGCGCGCGCGCTCGGTCCCGCGCTCTTTTCCGGCGTATGGGGCGACCACTTCGTGTACTGGATTGGGCCGCTGGTGGGCGGCGTTGCTGGCGGATGGCTGTACCACAGTCTGTATCGACCGACGACGTGAACCTTCAACGCTGGGAGGTGAAGCCGTGGAGGTACGGTATTGTGGACATTCCACGTTCTGCCTGACTTCTGGAGGGAAAACGATCGTGATCGATCCCTTCAACGACGACATCGGCCACCCGAAACCGGAAGTCGCCCCCGACGCCGTGGTGATCAGCCACGAGCATTTCGATCACAACAATCTTGGTCTGATCAAGGGATCTCCCAAAGTGATCCGCGGCCTCGCGAACGACGGGAAGACCTGGGCGACATTGGACGAGCAGGTCGGTTCGGTGCGCATTAAGAGTGTGCCGACCTATCACGATGCCGAGCAGGGCGCTGCGCGCGGCAAGAACGCGGTGACCATCTACGAAGCCGAAGGGCTGCGGGTGGTCCACCTGGGTGACCTGGGCCACCTTCTGACCGACGAGCAGGTGCGGGCGATCGGCAAGGTGGATGTGCTCATGATCCCGGTGGGCGGCCACTACACGATCGGTCCGGCCGAAGCCGACACCGTCATCGGGCAGCTCCGGCCGCGCATCGTCATACCGATGCACTTCAAAACCAAGGTGAATGAAGGCTGGCCGATCGGAACCCTGGACGACTACGTCAAAGGGAAGCCCAAGGTCAAGCGCCCGGGCTCGGCCGCCACCATCACGGCCGGCGCGCTGCCCGACACGATGGAGATCTGGGCCTTAGAACGCTAGCGGCTGCGCCCTACGTACGGCTGGTCAGGTACTCCAGCAAGGTCCGCACGCCGAAGCCGGAGGCGCCCTTTGGCTGCGTGGGGCCTGTGCCTTCGTCACGGTCGAGGTAGGCCACCGGCGCGATATCGAGGTGCGCCCACGGCAGGCCGCCCGCGAACTCCCGGATGAACGCCGCGCCTTTTTGCGCGCCCCCATACCGACCGCCCGAGTTCTTGATGTCGGCGATGTCGCTGCGCATGGCCTGGCGGTATTCATCGTACAGGGGGAGTGGCACCAGACGCTCGCCCACACGTGCGCCACTGGTGACGAGCCGGTCCACGAGCGCCTGGTCGCTGCCCATGATCGCGGCGGCGAAGGGTCCGAGGGCAATGGCCGCGGAACCGGTCAGGGTGGCCAGGTCGATGATCTCGTCCGGACTGAGCGACGCCAGATGGGCCACCGCATCCGCGAGGATCAGACGCCCCTCGGCATCGGTGTTGTTGATCTCGATCGTCGTCCCATTGAGGGCGGTCACGACATCGCCGGGACGCATGCCCCGGCTGCCGACCGCGTTTTCCACGGCGACGATGGCCGCGATGACGCGCACCTGGGGCGACAAGAGCGGGAGGAATCGCATGGTCGACAACACAGCCGCCGCGCCGGCCATGTCATCCTTCATGTTGGCCATGCTCTCCGCAGGCTTCACGTCGATGCCGCCGGTATCGAAGGTGACACCCTTGCCCGCCAGGGCCACGGTGCGCTTGGGCCGCGACGGTGCGTAGTCGATCAAGATGAGGCGCGGGGTATGTATGCTGGCGGCGCCGACGGCCAGAATGACTTCCATGCCTTTCTTCTTGAGGTCCTGCGGTCCCCAGACCGACACCTTGAGTTTGGTCCCGCGGGTGACGCGGCGCGCCTCGGCCGCGACGGCCTCGGGCGTCAGCACGTTTGGCGGTTCGTTGACCAGGTCGCGTGCATAATTGACCGCGTCGGCCACGACCTGGCCGCGCCGCCGGCCGGCTTCCACCGCGGCGGCCTCGGCCCGATTGGCGGTCAGCAGCTCGAAGTTGACATCGTGCGCTTTCTCCTTGCGGTACTTTGTGAATGAATACGTGCCGAGCAGCGCGCCCTCGGTGCGCGCAGCGGCGATGGCCGCCGGCTCCCACTCCTTGTGCTGCAGCGGTGGAAAGGCGACGCGGTTGAGGTGGCGGTCCTGCGCCGCGCGCCCGACTGCCCCGGCGGCCGTGCGGAGCCGGTCGAGGCTGAATGTCGCGCGATCGCCCAGGCCCACGACGGCGACCCGAGCCGCGGGCAGCCGTCCGTGCGTGTGAAGAATGGTGACCCTTCCAACCTCGCCGGTGAAACGCTCCTCGTGCAGGATCTTCCCGAGATGGCCGCCCAACGCCTGATCCACTTTCGCGGCCGTGCCTTCCAGGCGCCCGGGGGCGCTGAAGACGCCGACCGCCAGCAGGTCGGTGCGGTGCGTCGTGGGATCGGCGGTGGTCACGCGAACGGTCACGGATCATCCTCCTCGGTGATCATCATCGTCCGGCTAGCGTCGTATCCGGCTGGCGTCCTTTGACAACGGGAGTGATTCTCCGGCCCCCGCGGCGACGGCGCGCCTGTAGAGCAACTCCATGGTCACGACGTCTTCCAATGCGATCCCTTGCGACTCGAACAGCGTCGTCTCCTGATCGCTCTGCCTGCCGGGACTGCGGCCGGCGGTGACCGCGCCCAGCTCGACAACGCGATCCCAGACCGGGTCACCGGCACGCTCGGCCGCGAGAAGGTCGCCACACTCGATCCGCGCCTGCGCGACCGAATCCACCGCGATGCGTTCGCTCCGTCGCACCGCCACGGCGTCGAGTTCGGCACGCGACGCCGCGTTCGAGCCGACGGCGTTGACGTGCGCACCGGGCCGCAGCCAATCACCTCGCAGCACAGGCTCCCGTGCCGAGGTCGCGGTCACGATGACGTCACAGCCCTCGACGGCCTCCTCGGCGTTGCCTGCGGCGACCACCTCGGTGCCGAGGTCTTCGACCATCGCTGCGGCGAAGGCTTCGCGCCGATCTTCGGAGGGGCTGAACACTTTGACGAGGGCGATCGGACGCACGCGCGCGATCGCCTGCACCTGACTGCGGGCCTGCCAGCCCGCCCCGATGATGCCCAGCGCGCCGGCATCGGCGCGGGCCATGTACCTTGTTGCCACCGCGCTGGCTGCGCCGGTGCGCATCTGACCGAGCCGGTCGGCCTCGGCGATCGCGATGACTTCACCGTCCTCAAGTCGGTAGAGGACTGCGATGAAGCGTGCGCCCCGAGGCGTCGCCGCATACGACTTGACGCCCATCACACCGAGCGTCGGCACCGCGGCGTGCATGACATGGAGCACCCCCGAGGGCGTGACCGATCGACTGCGCGGCTGATTCGTCGCGGCGCCCTCGCCAAGGAAGCGAAAGCCTTGCTCAACGGCGGCGATGACATCATCCATCCTGAGGAGCGTAGCAACGTCGGCTTCTCGCAGCCACAGTGCCATCGTGTCGTGTAGGCTCACCACTCCTGGTTGGACGCGGGGGACATTCAGATGTCCGGCCGTGTCAATGTTCCTCAACGTTCGGAACGGCTCCTCTATTCATAGGCGCCCCAGGTGCGCCTCCGTGAAGGTGACCGGGGCTACAACTCGAACGAGTCCTCGGAATCTCAGGGGGTCACGAACAGACGTTCGCCTGTATAGCGTGTTCGGTCACCGGTGGCTCGCATAGGGGAGGTTCGAGGTGGCGCTACCCAAACGACGGCTGGTGATGTACTCGCTGTCAGATTGACCGACCTGCGTGTCGGTGAGGCGTGTCCTCACCGGTCGGGGCATCGATTTCGAGGAAATTGCCGTTGACGATGACGAGGCGCTGCAACGTCGCGTCATCGAGATGAGCGGCCAAAACACGGTCCCGATCTTCGTTCATCCGGACGGCCGCATCGAGGTGGGATTCGAAGGGGAGACCGGCTGACACATCTAAACTGCCGTGCCGGGTAGCACGGCATCCAGGAAGGCACTCAGCGCGCGTGGAGCGGGGATGCCCGCATTCGCAAACGCGCGCCAGGTCGCCCTGACGTCGTCAATCGCCACGCCTTCCTGTAGATCTCGAAGCGGCGGTTCGGTCCAGGGAAGCGCATCGATCTTGAGCGCGGCTTCGTCACAGTAGTCCAGCGCGGCTTCGAGATAGTCATCCAGCGGTCGGTCTCCGAGTTCAGGCGTCGGGGGCAATGTTCCCCAGCGCTCCGCATATGCCGCCACCAGCACCTGGGTCAGCGCGGCGAGCGCGCTCAGCGCACGCGCCCCTTCCCACCGCGCCTGAATGTCCTCCGCCGCCACACCGGTGGCGGTAGCACTGAGCGCCACCGCCTCGATGCCCGCCGCGGCCAGCAACATCCTAATCGCACCCGCCAGCCGCCCGGCGGTGTCGCCGCCAATGGCGGTCCGGTGCAAGATTGCCGCGGCCGCCTCGCGGGCCTTGTGACTCTGCTGTGGCTTGGCGATCCGGGGCATGGTGACGCGGGTCGCAAACAGGCGGTCGGCGATGATGGGTAGCACATCGGAGCGTTCGTAGCGGCGCGGATCCGTGGCGACCCGATCGCCGACCACATCGCGCATGCGCGCGCCCACGGTCTGCAGCGCCTCGACGCCGATGCGCAGCGGAATGAACAGGAGGACCACCCACACGACGAGAACAAATACCCAGCGATCCGCATACCCCAGGGCAGCGAGCGCGACGAGCGTGGCGGCACACCCCAGGCCACACAGCACGATCAACCATCGGGCAAGTCCTCTGCGCGCCTCGGCATCGGCGAACCGGGTGAGAAAGAGACGCAGGTCCATGACGGAGCGTTGTTCGACGCCGCACCGGGAACGGACCTTGCGGCGTTCGCGCAAAGTGTACGGCACCGCGGCCGCGTCGTGGAGCACGGAACGCCCATGATCGCGCGACCGCTGCTCGCGGCGCTTCTCGTCGTCCAGGCGATCGTCCCTGTGGGCAGCTTTCGCGTCGAGCCGGGCGGGCCGCCCAGGCCGGCGGTCGAGTTTCTCATGCGCGACAACCGCGGAGGCTTTACCGGGTCGACCGACCGCGTGGAAGGCACAGCGACCGTGCGCCCCGATGGTGATGGCGTGGTGGCCTCGATCGAGGCGCGCATCGATGCGCGGACGCTTGCCACCGGCAACGGCATGCGCGACGGTCAGATGCGGCGGGATTTCCTGCGCACCGACCAGCATCCCTTCATCACATTTCGCGGAACCGCGGCCCCCCGGGGCAGTCTCACCGGGGACATGATCCGCGCCACCATGCGCGGAAGCCTGACCATCCGCGAGGTCACCCGGGAGATCGAGATGCCGCTGGACATCGTCGCCCTGGCCGATGAATATCGCGCTTCCGGCGAGGTCACCATTCGCATGACGGAGTACGGCATTCCCATCCCGCGCTTTCTGATCTTCGTCGCGGAAGACCCTGTCGTCGTGCGCCTGCGGATTCGCTTGCGCCGCCCTGGATAACCGCCCCGAGGGACGCCCCCGCCTCTCGTCGAATTATGCCAACTTATGGACGCGGCGATCGCCTACGCGCGCGAGCAGCGCCCGCGCTTCCTCGACGACCTCCACGACTTTCTTCGCATCCCCAGCGTCAGCACCGCGCCCGACCGCGCCGCCGATGTCGCCCGGGCCGGACAATGGGTCGCGGAGCGCCTTAAAGCTCTCGGCTTTGCGACCCGCATCGAGGCCACCCCACGCCACCCGATCGTGCGCGCGGATTGGCTGAAGGCCGCGGGCGCGCCAACGATCCTCTGCTATGGGCACTTCGATGTCCAGCCTCCCGAGCCGCTGGGCCTCTGGCGGCATCCGCCCTTCGAACCGACCGTGGAAAACGGGGCACTCTACGCGCGCGGCGCTTCCGACGATAAAGGGCAACTGCTCACGCATGTGGCCGCCGTGGAATCGATCCTGCGCACCACAGGCACTCTCCCCGTCAACGTAAAGTTCCTGCTCGAGGGCGAGGAAGAGATCGGCAGCCCGTCGCTGGTGGACTATCTGCCCCGGTACCGCCGCGCGCTCGCCGCCGATGCCGCGCTGGTGAGCGATGGGATAATCTTTGCGCCCGGCATACCCGCCATCACCACCGGCCTGCGGGGCCTGCTCTACACGGAGATCGAAGTCACCGGGGCCCGCACCGATCTACACTCGGGGGCATTTGGCGGCGCGGCGCCGAACGCGGTGGCCGCCGCCGCGCAGATCGTTGCGTCCCTCAAAGACCGCCGCGGCCGCATCAAGATTCCCGGGTTTTACACTTCTGTGCGCGGGCCCGACGACGCCGAACGGGCGGCGTGGTCGCGCCTGCCGTTCCATGAGGCCGCCTATCTGCGCGAGCTCGGTATCGAGGTGGCGCCGGGGGAAGAGGGGTATAGCATTCTTGAACGCCTCTGGGCCCGCCCGACGCTGGACGTGCACGGCATTGACGGCGGGTTCGTGGGCGAAGGCATGAAGACGGTGATCCCCGCGCGCGCGGTGGCGAAGGTGAGTATGCGTCTCGTTCCCGACCAGCGGCCCAACCGCGTTTTGAAACAACTCGGCCGTTTCGTCCAGCGGAGCGCGCCGCCCGGCGTGCGCGTCGACGTCCGCGAACTGGCGGGCACCCCACCAGTGCTCGTTGCCGCCGATACGCCGTATGTGCGCGCCGCGGCCAGGGCTCTGGAGGACGTGTTCGGGAGGGCGCCGGTGTACATGCGCCTGGGCGGAAGCATTCCCATCGTCTGGGACTTTACCTCCAAGCTCAAGATCCCCACGGTGTTGATGGGATTCGGTCTGCCCGACGACAATTTCCATGCGCCGAACGAGAAGTTCGCGCTCGCGAACTTCTACCAGGGAATCGACGCCATCATCCGCTTCTTCTATCACGTCCGTGGCTGATCAGGTTCACCAGGTGCGGACGGACGCCCACGTGGTTGGAGCGCTGGGCCGGGCTCCCGAAGAGCCGGCGGCGTATCGCTGGGTATCCGCAGCCCTTGGCGTCGCCGGGTTCGCCCTCCTGGTGCGCGCCGCGATCGGCCTTCCATCTGTTCATTGGACGGCATGGCTGCTGTTCGGCGCGATGTCGATCCTGGCGGCGTTGATCGCCTTCCAGCTGCCCAATGGGATCACGTTCAACCCGCAGAGCGGCATCCGTTTGGCGGTCCTCTTCCTGTACGGATGGGAGGTGGCGGTCGTCTTGAGCGCAGCCAGCCTCGTCATCTACTGGCTGCGCGTGCAGCGCCCGTTCCCCCGCGCGGCGTTTGATCTTGGCAACATCCTGCTCAGCACCTCGGTGGCAGCGGCGATCGCCCCCGTCGGCGTCGCGGGACTGAGGCCCGAGGCCGTCGTGACGTTCCTGGTGGCCGGTACCCTCTACGCGGTTGCCAACACGGCCTTCACGCACCTGGGGCGCATCCTCCAGACCGGCGATCGCACATACCTGAAGGGCAAGGTGGCGTTGCGGACGTTCGTGCTGCCGGCAAGCATGGTGCCCATGGGGTACGTCATTGCATTTCTGTTCGAAACCTTCGGCGACATCGGCGCGCTGCTGAGCCTCTCATGCTGGCTGCTCGCCAGCCTTGCCCTCAAGAGTAGTTTCGACGCTCGCGCCGCAGGGGAGCGGCTGACGGAGACCAACCGGCGGCTTGAAGAGGCGTTGGTAGCCGTCGAGCGTTTGTCGTTGACTGATTCACTCACAGGCCTGTACAATCGCCGGCATTTCAGGATCAGACTGGAAGAAGAGTTCAAACGCGAGGCGCGCGACGTGACGCCGTTCAGCCTGATCGTGCTCGATGTGGTCGGCTTCAAGGGCGTCAACGATGGGCACGGCCATCTGGCCGGCGATATCGTGCTCCAGCAGTTCGCCCGCCTGTTCGACGGCGCCGTTCGACCCGGAGACCTGGTCTTCCGCTACGGTGGCGATGAGTTCGCGATCATCCTGCCGAGAACCGACCGTCCTGAGGCCGAGGCCGCCGCAGCCCGCCTGGTGCGCCTGGTGGCGAACACGCCGTTCCTGATCGACACGAAGCGGGTGTTCCTGGGCCTCGATGCGGGGATCGCGACGGCGCCCGCCGACGGTGGCGACCCCGATGTGCTCATCGCACGGGCGGATGCGGCGATGTACCGAACCCGCGACCGCCGGCGCGGGGTGCACGGGTCGGGCCGCGGACGTGGGGAGCCGCGCGAGGCGTGATCCCTGAGATCATCAACAGCATCGTGGGGTTCGTCCTCCACCTTGACAAGTATCTCGATAGTATCGTTGGGGCCTACGGCGTCTGGGCGTACCTGATCCTGTTTCTCGTCATCTTCTGCGAAACCGGACTCGTCGTGACGCCGTTCCTGCCGGGCGACTCCCTCCTGTTTGCGGCCGGCACAATTGCCGCGCGCGGCACGCTCGCGGTATGGCCGCTGGCCGTGCTCTTGATTGTGGCCGCCGTGGGCGGCGACGCCGTCAACTACTGGATCGGCCGACTGGCGGGCACGCGGATCCTGCGCGCCCGTGGGCGCTGGTTCCTACGAGCGGAACACCTGGACCGGACGCACGCCTTCTATGAACGGCACGGCGCGAAGACCATAATCCTGGCGCGCTTCGTCCCCATCATCCGAACGTTTGCGCCATTCGTCGCCGGCCTCGGACGCATGACGTACGCGCGCTTCACGCTCTACAACGTGACCGGCGGTATTGCCTGGATCCTCATCTTCGTGCTCGGCGGCTACTACTTCGGCAACATCCCCGCCGTCCGAGACCGCTTCTCGCTGGTTATCCTAGGCGTTATCATAGTATCTGTTCTCCCGCTGATCGTCGCGTTCATTCGAGACAGGCCGCGCGCCGTCGCGGGCAGGAGGAACCGTTCACGGCGGAACGAGGACGGTTCGGAATTCACAGATGTTTAAGGAGGGATTTCATAGCATGCGACGACTTCTGGCCTTAGTGGCCTCGCTCGTGTTGCTCGGAGGGGTGGGCTTCACGGCATCTGCCGGCCCCGCCGCCCCAGCCCCCACGCGCGGTGGGGTCATGATCATCGGCCACGGCACGGACGCGGTCATCCTCGACAGCGCCACCGCGACCGACGCTCCGACGTTTACCATTCTGGAGCATCTGGCTGAGACGCTCTTCGAGTTGACCGCCGAGGGAAAGGTGCGGCCGCGCCTGGCGCTCTCGCAGACCGTGTCCCCTGACGGCAAGACCTGGACGTTCCGGCTGCGGACCGGCGTCCGCTTCCATGACGGGACGCCGTTCGACGCGGAAGCGGCGAAGTTCAACCTCGAGCGTGTGCTGGACCCCGCGACGCGCTCGCCGTGGCGGTTCCTGATCAGCCGGATCCAATCGGTCTCGGTTGTGGACGCCTCGACGATCCGTCTGGTCACCGACGCGCCGTTCGCGCCTCTTCTGGCACACCTGACGCACGGCGGGATGGGGATGCAGAGTCCCACCGCCATCCGCCGTCTCGGTGCTGATTATGCCCGCCAGCCCGTGGGCACCGGCGTCTTCAAGTTCAAGGAATGGGTGCGCGGCGATCGGGTCTCCGTCACCCGTAACGACGACTACTGGGGGGACAAGGCGTTCCTGGACGAGGTGCAGTTCCGCGTGATCCCCGACGATGGCGCGCGCCTGGCGGCATTGGAGGCGGGTTCCATCCACGTCGCCGTCCGCGTGCCCCCACGGGAGATCGAGCGTCTGAAGAACGCCAGCGGGCTCGGCGTGGAGGTCTCCACCAGCCTCCGCACCATCTTCGTGGCGTTCAACGTGACACGTCCGCCGTTCACCGACAGGCGCCTCCGCCAGGCATTGAACTACGCGGTGAACAAACGGGCGATCGTGGCGTCCGCGCTGGCAGGGACGGCCCGAGTCTCCGACGCGCCTATCGCGCCGAACGTCGAGGGATACTCCCCGGTTCCCGGGTACGATTGGGATCTCGAGCGTGCCGCGGCGTTGTTGCGGGAGGCCGGCTATAGCCGCGAGCGGCCGCTGCGCGCTGTGTTCCACCACCCGTCGGGACGGTACATCCGCGACGCCGAGATTGCGGCCAGCATTCAGGGGCTCGCCCGGCGCGTTGGGATCGAGCTCGAGTTGAGGACGCTGGAGTTCGGCGCCTACATCGCCTTGACCAACCGACCGCAGGCACAGAACGACATCCAGATGTACATGCTCGGCTGGGGCACGGTCACCGGTGACGCCGACTACGGCCTCTACGCCCTGTTCCATTCCTCGCAGTGGCCGCCAGTGGGTTTCAACCGCGGCTTCTACAAGAACGACCGTGTGGATGCGCTGCTCGACCGGGGTCGGGTCACGATCGATCAGGGCGAGCGCGACAAGATCTACGCGCAGGCGATGAAGATCATCACCGACGACGCTGCATGGATCTTCCTGCACAGCGAGTCACAGGTGACCGGCGTCCGGAGCGCCGCGCAGGGTGTCATCATTCACCCGGCCGAGCGCGTGATGTTCACCCGGGCGTGGCTGCGACGCTGAAGACCAGGGGAACGTAGCGGGTCGAGGGGAGAGGGAGCGCTTCCTCTCCCCTTCTCGCGTCCGCCGACTATGTGGGCGTATATCGCGAAGCGGCTGCTGCTGGCCATTCCGGTCGTCCTCGGCGTGGCCTTCGTGGTCTTTGCCATGGTACGGGTCATCCCTGGGGATCCGGCACAGATCATGGCCGGGGAGGCCGCGACGGAGGAGTTCGTCGAGGCGATTCGCAAGGACATGGGCCTCGACCGGCCGCTGCTCACGCAATTCGCGTCGTTTGTAGGCAACGCGCTGCGCGGCGACTTCGGCCGCTCCGTGCGATCGAAAGCGCCCGTGACCATTGAACTGCGGGCGCGCATCCCCAACACTATCAGCCTCACCATCGCAGGCCTGGTCGTCGCCGTCGCGGTCGGCGTGAGCGCCGGCGTCATTTCGGCCATCCGACCCTACTCGCTGATCGACGCGGCCGTGATGCTCGTGGCGCTGGCGGGTCTCTCGATGCCCGTGTTCTGGTCGGGGCTGATGCTGATCCTGGTATTTGCGGTCTGGCTGGGCTGGCTGCCGGCGGTGGGCACGGACACGCCCGTGCACCTGATCCTGCCGGCGGTGACGCTGGGGATGGCGACGGCGGCCATCATCGCGCGAATGACCCGCTCGAGCATGCTCGAGGTCCTCCGGTCGGACTATATCCGTACGGCGCGGGCGAAAGGGCTGGCGGAGCAGTCAGTGATCAACCGCCACGCCTTTCGCAACGCCCTGATTCCGGTGATCACCGTGGTCGGACTACAGATGGGGACGCTGCTGTCCGGCGCGGTGCTGACCGAGAGCGTCTTCGCCTGGCCGGGGATCGGCCGCCTGCTGGTGGAAGGCATCCTCACCCGCGACTACCCACTCGTGCAGGCCTCGGTGTTGGTGGTCGCGCTGGCGTTCGTGCTCGTGAACCTCTTCGTGGATCTGCTGTACGCGGTCGTCGATCCACGCATCCATTATGAATAGGATCGACCGAGAACAACCCCACGTGCCGGCCGCGCGCACACCGTGATGGCGACCGCGGAGTCGGTCGCGCCGGCCGCACCCGAGCGCCCGACGCGGACCCGCGCCCGGATGGTGTGGACGCAGTTCCGCCGCAGCCGGGCTGGGCTGATCGGCCTCGGGATCCTGGTGCTGTTTCTGTTCTCCGGCCTGTTCGCCTCGCGGCTCGCGCCGCGTGATCCTTATGAGATCATGCTCGAGTCGGGCCTGAAGAAGCCGAGCGCCGAGTACTGGCTAGGACAGGACGAGCTTGGGCGCGACCTGCTCAGCCGGATCATCTACGGCGCGCGACTCTCGATGGTCATCGGTGTCATCGCGGTCGCGATCGGGGTCGGCTTCGGTGTGCCGATCGGCGCGCTCTCGGGGTACTTCGGTGGATGGGCGGATCTCCTGACGCAGCGCGTGATCGATATCATGCTGGCCTTTCCCGGGATCCTCCTGGCGATCGTGTTGGTGGCGGTGCTCGGCGTGGGGCTCCCTCAAGTGATGGTGGCGGTGGGCATCGTCTCTATCCCTACGTACGCGCGCCTTGTACGCGGGCAGGTACTGGCCATGCGCTCGCAAGAGTTCGTGGATGCCGCGAGGGCACTAGGGGCCACCAGCAGCCGGATCATCTGGCGGCACGTCCTCCCGAATACACTGGCGGTGATCATCGTGCAGTCCACGTTGCAGTTTGCGTCTGCGATCCTCGCGGCCGCGGCCCTGGGCTTTTTGGGATTAGGCGCGCAGCCGCCGGCGGCGGAGTGGGGCTCCATGCTCAGCAATGCCCGGCAATACATCCGCCTTGCCCCCCACAGCGTGATGTTTCCAGGTGTGGCAATCATGTTGACCGTGCTCGGGTTCAACTTGCTCGGCGACGCGGTACGCGACGCGCTCGATCCACGCATGCGTATCTAAAAAAAGGCTGATCGGATGGTTTGACAGGCGTGGCGGAGAATTCTAGTATTGGAGTTCGTGCAGGGAGATGACGTGCGCATTCGGTGAACGTGTGCGCGAGGGGGGTGAGAGGTGGAACCGGTCGGGCATCACTATGTTGCCGAGGCCTCGGGGTGCGACCCCGAGATCATCGGTCGGGTCGACAAAGTTGAACAGATCCTCGTTCGTGCCGCCGCGGTCGCAAACGTCACCATCTGGTCGATCTCCTTCCATCGATTCAGTCCCAACGGCGTGTCCGGGGTCGTGGTGATCTCGGAATCCCACCTTTCAGTGCACACGTGGCCCGAACTCGGCTACGCCGCCCTGGACATCTTCACGTGCGGGAATGATGCCAAACCCGAGGCCGCGGTGGAGTACGCCCTGAAGGGGTTCGGCGCCAAATCCATGCACATCACGGAAGTCACCCGCGGGCTGGAGGAAGGCGATCGCCTTTTCTTCCACAGCATTGTCACCTGGGAGGAGACGCTGCCCACGCGCGACGGTCAGCGGCGGTCGCGGGCGGTCAAGCGCGCGAAGCATCCGGTGCGGCGGGCCAGCCGTCGCTAGGAGCTGAGTCGGCGCGGGGAATGCTTCTCGCGGGGCGCCTACTCATCGGAGGAGACCGTTCGTGCGAACGTTCGTCGTGGTGATACTCACCGTCGCGGCCGCGCTGCTGGCGGCCGCACCCGTAGGTTCTGCGCCCGGTGGCCTGGGCCGCTGGGTGCGGGCGGCCCCGATGCTGACCGAGCGCACGGAGGTTGCGGGCGCCGCTATCGGCAACAGGGTCTACGTTACCGGCGGCTTCGTGCCCGGCGGCACCACCGGAACCATGGAGGAGTACGACACGGCGGCCAATACGTGGCGTTCCCGTGCGCCGCTGCCGGCCGGCGTGACGCTCCATCATGCCGCCATGGTGGCCGTGGGCCAACGTAGTTTTCTGCTTGGTGGCTTTACGCCGACCTGGACGCCGCTCGCCGACGTGTGGGAATACAATCCGACATCCGATGCGTGGCGGTCACGCGCGCCCATGAACATTGCCCGCGGGGCGCTCGCGGCGGCGGTTACCGGTGACCGCATCTTCGTGTTCTCCGGCACGGCTCCCGACGGTCGAGATACGCCGGTCACGGAGGAATACGATCCCGCCGCGAACGCGTGGCGTTTGCGCGCGCCGATCCCCACGCCGCGTAACCACCACGCCGCCGTCACGGTAGCGGGCAAGATTTACACGTTTGTCGGCCGCGTTCCGGGCCGCGGCAACGTGAACGTCACCGAGATCTTCGACGTCGCGGCGAATTCATGGACGCCCGGGCCCCCCATTCTCACCGCGCGTAGCGGCATCGCCGCGGCCGCGGTCGGCGGACGGATTTACGTCTTCGGGGGCGAGCTGGGCCGTCCCACCACCTACCCCGAGAACGAGATGTACGATCCGGTGAGCAATGCCTGGGTGACACGCGCGCCGATGCCGACCCCGCGGCACGGATTGGCCGCGGTGACGATCGGCGATCGCATTTATGTGATCTCGGGGGGGCCGCGTCCTGGGGGCACCTTCAGCAGCGCCAACGAGGTGTTTGTACCCGAGGAAGGGCGGTAGCCTCGGGTCCGTGCTGACGCACGAGCAGGCCCCGCCGGCCGCTCCGACGCGCCCCCGCCGGCCTGAGTGGTCGCGCCTGTTGACGATGACCTTTGCCCACTTCACCAACGACCTGTACGCCGCGTTTCTGTCGCCGCTCTTGCCGCTGGTCGTCGCGAAGTTCAACCTCTCATTGGCCCTGGCGGGGCTGATGGGCACGTCCTTCAACACGACCGCCGCCTTTGCCCAACCATTCTTTGGGATGGCGGCGGACCGGATCTCGCGGCCGGTCTTTACCATTCTGGGACCGCTGCTCACCGTAGTAGGCATGGGGGTGTTGGGCCTGGCGCCCTCGTATCCCGCGATGCTGCTGATGCTGTTCGTGACAGGGATTGGCACGGCGTCGTTTCACCCGCAGTCGTTTGCCCTTGCCGGAACCGCGGGCGGGGACCGGCGGGGCACGGGACTCTCCGTCTTTGTCTCAGGGGGCGAACTCGGATACGCCCTGGGTCCGCTCTTCGCGGCGGCGGTGGTTGGGGCCCGGGGGCTGCGGGGGACGATGGCCGCGGCAATCCCCGGGCTGGCCGCCTGTGCGTTGATCTGGTGGCTCGCCCGCTCGTGGCGCGTGGCCCGGGCCGCGCCCCCCGATGCGCTCGGCAGCGATCTGCGGCAGCACGGCCGCCTGCTCTCGCTCATGTGGCTGCTGGTTGTGACGCGAAGCGTGATTCAGCTGTCGTTCATCCTCTTCTTGCCACTCTTGCTGCGTCAGCGAGGGCAATCGCTGATCCTTGGCGCGACGGCCGTCTTTTTGTTCGGGGGTGTCGGCGCGATCGGGGGACTGTTGGGTGGAACCCTTTCCGATCGGATCGGCCGGCGTGCCGTGATGGCGGCATCGGCCCTGCTCAGCGCGCCGCTGCTGCTGATCTTTACCCAGACGACGAGCGGCTGGGGGTTGCTGCCGCTGGCGTTGGGGGGGATCGCCTTCTTTCTCTCCGCGCCGGTCACGGTGGCCATGGCGCAGGAGGTGCTCCCCCGCCGCGCGAGCCTGGCGAGCAGCATGGTCACGGGGATGGCCTGGGGAGCCGCGGGATTGCTGCTGACCGCGATAGGCGCCATCGCCGACCGGATCGGGCTGGCGAGCACGTTGGCGGGAATCCTCAGCCTGTCGGGAGTGGCTCTCCTGTGCGTCTGGGCGCTCCCGCGTGCCAATCAGCCGTCGGGCCGCACGGCGTAGCCGCTATGGGCCACTGACCGGTGTCACCACGCAGGTCGTCGTGCGCGTGACGCCGGGCGTTTCCTGAAAGCGTGAGACAATCAGCCGGCCCAGCGTATCCATGCTCTCGGTCTCGACGTAGGCAATGATATCAGTCGGCCCCGTCACGGCATGCGCCATCTTGACGCCCGGGGTCTTCTGAATCTGTCCCAGCGCGTCGGTCAACTTTCCCGGAAGGATGCGTATCAGCACGTAGGCTTTGACCATCGACGGTCTCCCTCTCGAAGAAGCCCCGAAGCGCAGGGCCGGAGCGACGTTACGGGAGCATCAAGAGCGCAGCCTTCAGGAGATCTCTGGCAAGCGCGAGGAGCAGGATCGCCACGATCGGCGAAAGGTCGAGGCCGCCGATAGGCGGCATGACCCGGCGAATCGGATCGAGGATCGGCGACGTGATCTGACTGACGGCGTGAACAAGGGCGGGGAATCGATGGCCCAGGTCGGGCACCCATGAGAGAATGGAACGAATGATGATCAGGGCGAAGAAGGCCTTATAGAGGAAGTCAACGAGTGCGGTTGGCTCGAACATCTCCCACCCGCATTGCGGACCGGAACCCTTCAATTGTAGCAAGCCGCGCGGCCGGCGCGCAACGAAGCGCGCCACTAAAGGTTCGGCGGCCTCGGGATCACCCCGGGGCCGCCGCAGATTATGCGACTACAGGATCGTGACGTTCGCTGCCTGGGGACCTTTGCGGCCCTCGACGACCTCGAACTGCACCTGCTGACCTTCCTGCAGGCTGCGGAATCCGTCCGACTGGATCGCCGAGTAGTGCACGAACACCTCCTTGCCGCCTTCCACGGAGATGAAACCGTACCCCTTCTCCGCGCTGAACCACTTGACGGTGCCTGTTACCATCTTACCTACACTTCCTTTCGTACTGGTGTACAGATAGCGCCGTATACACGTCGTACCTGTCCGGACGAAGATAACATGAGCCCCAGAATTGTGTCAACGAACGTGCGCCTGCAAGGATGCCGGACATGCGCGCAGAAGTGATGCGTATCATCGTCTATAGATTGCGGGTGATCCGTACGTGGCATTGCGCAGCGTGACCGGCCGCCATTTCCTGCAGATTCCCGGACCCACGAACATTCCCGACCGTATTCTCCGGGCGATGGACCGTCCGGTGTTGGATCATCGCGGTCCGGAGCTCCCGGAGTTGCTCGGCGAAGTGCGCGAGGGCCTGAAGCGACTCTTTCAGACGACCCAGGGCGAGATCGTGCTCTTTCCGGGATCCGGAACCGCCGGGTGGGAAGCCTCGATCGTGAACACGCTGAGCCCCGGCGACCGCGTGCTTGCGTTCAACATCGGTCAGTTCAGCCACCTCTACGCCGAGTGCGCCAGACGATTGGGCATGGCCGTCGACGAGATCGACCTCCCCTGGGGGCGCGGGGTGTCCGCGCAGGAGGTCGGCGACCGGCTCTCAGGTGACGCCGCGCACGCGTACCGCGCGGTGCTGCTGGTGCACAACGAGACCGCCACGGGCGTGACCTCGGACCTGGGAGCAATCGCCGAGGCGGTTCGGGCCGCGCGGCACCCCGCGCTCTTGCTGGTGGACGCGGTGAGCTCACTCGGCAGCATGGAGGTCGACTTCGATGGCTGGGGACTGGACGTCGCGCTGACCGGTTCCCAGAAAGGGCTCATGCTTCCCCCCGGCATGGCGGCGGTATGTATCGGCCGGCGCGCGCTTGCGGCGAGCGAACGGGCCACCTGTACCCGCTACTTCCTGGACTGGCGGCCGGTGCTCGACGAGCACCGACGGGGGTACACACCGTACACGCCCGCGACGCTGCTGATTTACGGCCTGCGTGAAGCGCTGCGCATGCTGGACGAGGAAGGGCTCCCCAACGTTTTCGCGCGTCACCGCCGGCTGGCCGAAGCCGTGCGGCGCGCGGTCCGCGCGTGGGGACTCGCCCTCGTCTGCGAGAATGCCGAGGAGTGCTCGAGCAGTCTTACCGCAGTGCGCACACCGGAGGGCATCGACGCCAACCAGGTCGTGCACGCGGCCGCGACCCGTCTCAACCTGTCCCTGGGCATTGGGTTGGGGAAGTTGCGGGGCCACGCGTTCCGCATCGGACATTTGGGAGCGCTCAACGATCTGGAGGTTATTGCCACCATCGCCGGCTGCGAGATGGCGCTTGCGATGAATGGCGCGCGCCTGAAGCTCGGTGGCGGCGTCGCCGCATGCCAGGAGTTTCTCCTCAATCAACATCTGGCGCCTCAGGAACACGCGCCGCGCTGATTCCGGCTCGATGAATGTCGTCCGCCTGACCCGGGCGCTCACCTCGTCTGTCAAGGGTGAAGTGCGCTTCGATGACGTGTCCCGCATCCTCTACAGCACCGACGCGAGCATCTACCAGATCATGCCGGTCGGCGTAGTCGTGCCGCGGGATGCCGACGATATCGCGGCCGCGTTGCGGGTGTGCGCCGAAGAGCGGGTCCCGA
>Ga0187893_10004670_pt1 | contig 25750 bp, 24 predicted proteins | sample MA1701074metaG_FD_139574 | JGI IMG/M metagenome (GOLD analysis project Ga0187893, IMG submission 139574) | White microbial mat communities from a basaltic lava cave in the Kipuka Kanohina Cave System on the Island of Hawaii, USA - MA170107-4 metaG ... | reverse complement strand
TTTGCCACCGCAGGTGACCTTCGACTGTGCCGACCCGGACGGGCTCGCGACGTTTTGGGCGGCGGCGCTGGGCTACGAGAAGCAGCGCCCGCCGGAGGGCTATGACAGCTGGTAGGCGTTCCTCGCGGACCGTGGCTTCCCCGAGGATCAGTGGAACTCCGCCAGCGCCATCAACGACCCAGAAGGGAACGGGCCGCGGATCTACTTTCAACGCGTGCCCGAGCCCAAGACGGCGAAGAACCGCGTGCATCTCGACGTGAGCGCCGGAGGCGGGCATACCATCCCGTCGCACGAGCGCCAAGGCCGCGTGAACGCTGCCGCCGAGAAGCTCGTGGGCCTGGGAGCCGAGGTCGTGAGCCGCGCGGAGGGCCACTTCGGCGAGTACTGGGTCGTCATGCTCGACCCCGAGGGCAACGAGTTCTGCGTCCAGTAGCGGTCGGTGTGTCGACCAGGTCGTCTATTTGGCGACTGAGCCGACACACCGCCTACGGCGGCAGCACGTCACACCCATTGGGAGTGGAACGTGCCCTCGCGGTCGACGCGTTCGTAGGTGTGGGCGCCGAACAGGTCACGCTGGGCTTGGATGAGGTTGGCTGGCAGCCGCTCACGCCGGTAGCCGTCGTACCAGGCCAGCGCCGAGGAGAAGGCCGGGACCGGAATGCCGGTATGGACGGCCCCTGCCACGACCCGCCGCCAGCCTGGCAGGCAGCGGCGTACCGCCTCGAGAAAGGCGGGAGCGAGCACGAGGTTGACCAGCGCGGGGTCGGCCTCGTACGCCTCCCGGATGCGGTCGAGGAACCGCGCCCGGATGATGCAGCCGCCGCGCCAGATGGTGGCGAGGTCACCGAGGCGCAGGTCCCACCCGTACTCATGTCCCGCCCGGCGCAGCTGGTCGAACCCCTGCGCATAGGCGACGACCTTCGAGGCGTACAGCGCGTCGCGGACGTCGTCCACAGATACCTCGAGGGTCTGGGGCGGTGGGCCGGGCAGGACGCGCGCCGCACGCAGCCGCTCGTCTTTCAGCGCGGACAAGGCGCGCGCGAACACCGCCTCGGCGATGGCGGTGACGGGAGCGCCGAGGTCCAGCGCCGACTGCGCCGTCAGGCGGCCGGTCCCTTTTTGCCCGGCGGCGTCGAGCACCTTGTCGAGCAGCCAGCCTTGGCCATCGTCGTCGCGGCGCGCGAGCACCTGGGCGGTGATCTCGATCAGGAACGAGTCGAGATCGCCACTGTTCCACTCGGCGAACGTCGCCCGCAGGTCGGGCATCGCCAGCCCCATGCCGGTGCGCAGCAGGTCGTACGCCTCGGCGATCAGCTGCATGTCGGCATACTCGATGCCGTTGTGCACCATCTTCACGTAGTGGCCGGCGCCGTCGTCGCCGATGTAGGTGCAGCAGGGGGTCCCGTCGACCTGGGCGGCGATCGCGGTCAGCACCGGCTCTACCAGCGCATACGCGGCCCGGGTGCCGCCGGGCATGATGCTGGGCCCGTGGAGGGCGCCCTCCTCGCCGCCCGAGACGCCGGTCCCCACGTAGCGGATGCCGTCGCTGGCTAGCTCGTGCATCCGGCGCTGGGTGTCACGGAAGTCGGAGTTCCCGCCGTCGACGATCACGTCACCCTCGTCGAGCAGCGGGCGCAACGCGGCGATGAGCTCGTCGACCGGTGGGCCGGCCTTGATCATCGCCATGATCACCCGCGGCCGGGCGAGATCGCCGACCAGCTCCTTCAAATCACGAGCGCTGACGAACGTGCCCTCGGGGCCGAACGCGTCGAGGAAGCGCTCGGTGCGTGCAACGGTGCGGTTGTGCACGGCGACGGGGAACCCGTGGCGCGCCACGTTCCGCGCTAGGTTCTGGCCCATCGTAGCCAACCCTGTGAGGCCGAAGTGCAGCTCCCCACCCACGGCCAGCGGGCTCGTCGTCGCCATCGCCATCCCTCCTCGCCGACCAACCGAGGAGGTCACCCTAGCCCCTTCCGGTGGGTCTAGCCGCTAGTGGCCAGGATTCGGCACGCATGCGTGCCGAATCCTGGCCATAAGGGCTAAGAGATCACGCCGTCCTCGCGGAGGTCGGCCGTGGAACATGGCGGTTTGGAGGGCGGCGGGGCTGGGCTGGACGACGCCGTCGACCGATGTCGTGGCCGGCCATCTTGGCCCACGGGCCGTCCTGTCCCCATCCGGTCATCCGCCCGTAGACCAGGCGGGGGTTGCGCTGGAGGCACTCGTCCGGTCCCAGCCCCAGCCGCTCGGCCACACCGGGACGGAACCCTTCGATGAGCACGTCGCGGCCCTCCACCAGCCGCCTCACGACCTCGACGCCGCGCCGGTCCTTCAGGTCCACGGCCACAGACCTCCTCCCGCGCCCGAGCACGTCGTGACCCGCCTCCGCGGGCGGGATGGCCGTGTGCGTAGCCGGCCATACTCGGTCGACGCGGACGACGTCGGCGCCCATGTCCGCCAGGAGCATCGCGGCGAACGGCCCAGGACCGATCGATGCGACCTCCAGAACCCGCACTCCCGCGAGTGGTCCGGTCACAGTCACACGGTAACGGCCGATGGCTCGCCCATGCCATACGGACACGGAGGCCGAACTGGCTTCCGATAGGCTATGCGCCTATGGCCACCGGTATCGGGGACACGCTGCGGACGGCGCGCCGTCAGCAGGGACGGACTCTCGCCGATGCGTCCGCCGAGACCTGCGTCCGCGAGACGTATCTCGCGGCGCTGGAGGAGGAGGAGTTCTCCGCTGTTGGCGGCCATGTCTATGTCAAGGGGTTCATCAAGAGCTATGCCCGCTACCTCGGCGTCGACCCGGATCCGCTGCTCGACCAGTTCCGAGCCGAGCATGAACGCCCAGAGGACCGTGCGACCTTCGCGCAGCAACCGCTCCCCCCGGTCGGTCCGGTCGGGCCCATGGGACCGATGGGCGAGCGGCAGCCGCCTTCACGGATGGTGGTGATCGGCGGGATCGTGCTGGGGATCTTAATCGCGCTGGGCATCATCGGCTTGCTCGGAGGCGGCGAGCAGGAACCCGCGTCGCTCGCGCCAGAACCGGTCGACGCCTCCCGCGAAGCCGTCGCGCCGGCCCCGAACGTCGCGCCGAGCGAGTTCCGGACCTTGCCGGCTCCCGTCGAGCCCGAGCTCGTGCCGTTCGAGGACATCGTCGTCCAGCTCAGGATCACCAGCGGGGAGTCGTACATCCGCACCGACGCGGGCCAGCCGCGGGTCGAGGGGGTGAAAGAAGCCGGGTTCATCGAGACCTTCCGCAACGGGAGCGCGGATCAGGTGAGCTTCAGGATCGGCGACGCGTCACGGGTCCAGCTCGTGGTCAACGGACGGGACCTGGGGCAGCTGGGCGACCGCGGCGATGTCGTCGACGTGACCTGCGAGGTCGGGGAGACCGCGTGCGACATCAGCAACAGGGCCCGGTAGTGGGCCCCAACATCGCGATCATCACGCTGGGGTGCGGTCGCAACGAGGTTGACAGCGATCAGGTGGGCGGGGCGCTCCAGGCGCGCGGGTTCCAGCTCGTCACCGACTCGTCACGGGCCGACTGCGTGCTCGTCAATACGTGCACGTTTATCGAGCCCGCCCGCGAAGAGTCGATCGATGTCATCGTCGACGCCTGCGACCTGGGCCGCCCGGTGCTCGTGATCGGGTGCATGGCGCAGCGGTACGGCGACGAGCTGGCCCAGGCACTGCCGGAGGCGGCGGGGGTCGTGGGGTTCGCCGACTACCCCCGCCTCCCCGAGATCGTCGCCGGGCTTGTCGGAGCCGAGCCCTCACGGCCGGCGTTGCCGCTGCTACCCGCCCCGGAGGCGGGGCATGAGCGCCCGCCGACCGCGGCGTTCCCGGTCAGAACCTCACCGCGTGGGCCATGGGCGTACCTCAAGATCGCGGGAGGGTGTGACCGGATATGCACCTTTTGCACAATCCCGTCGTTCCGCGGGCGGTTCCAGTCCCGGACGCTCGACGAGCTTGAGGTCGAGGCTCGCTGGCTGGTCGCCCACGGTGTGCGAGAGCTCGTGTGCGTGAGCGAGAACACCACCAGCTGGGGCAAGGATCTCCCCGGAGGAAGGCGCGGCCAGGCGGACCTCATCCGGATGTTCGAGCGCGTCGAGGGGTTAGCCCGCGTCCGGCTGCTGTACCTGCAGCCCGCGGAGCTGACCGACGTCTTGCTCGACGCGATGGCCTCCAGCGCTGTCGTGGCCGGCTACTACGACCTGTCGCTCCAGCACGCGTCCGGGCCGGTGCTCCGGCGCATGGCGCGGTCAGGTGACGCCGAGCGGTTCGCCGAGCTCGTCGCGGCCATCCGGAGGCGCGATCCAGACGCGGTCTTTCGATCGTCGTTCATCATGGGCTTCCCAGGCGAGACCGAGGCCGATGTCAGGTTACTCGAGGAGTTCCTCGTGCAGGCGCGCCTGGACTGGGCGGGGTTCTTTACTTTCTCTCGTGAAGAAGGAACCCCGTCAGCGGAGTTTCCCGACCAGGTCGACCCCGCGGAGGCGAGGGCTCGCCGCGACCGGCTTGTGGCCGTGCAGGAGCTGGTGGCTGAGGAGTGCGCGGAGCGGTTCGTGGGGCGTGAGCTTGACGTCTTGGTCGAGGAGGTCGACGACCAGGGCGCCGTGGGACGTTCGTTCCGTGAGGGCCCCGAGACCGATGGGGAGGTGCGACTTCCCGGGTGCTTCCCGCCTGTGGGGCGGATGGTCAGCGTCCTGATCGAGGCTACGGACGGAGTCGACCTCGTTGGCGCGCCCGTGCTCGCGCCTACGCGCAGGTGAGCGCCGGTGAGCCCCACCGGGCCGGCTGACTCGGCGGACAGGGCTCCGACCACGGCCCTTATCACCTGGGCGAATGCGCTCACGTTGCTGCGCGCCGCGCTTGCCCCCGTCGTGGTCCTGCTGCTGTTGGACCAGGGATCCTCGGCGCGGTGGTGGGCGTTCGGTCTGTTCCTGTTCGCCGCCTCGACCGACTCGGTCGACGGGTGGGTGGCCCGCCGGTCGAAGATCAGCCGGTGGGGACAGCTCGCGGACCCCGCCGCGGACAAGGCCCTCATCGTCACCTCCCTCGCCGCGCTCGCTGCCCTCGGGGAGCTTCCGTGGTGGGCGGTCATCGTGATCGTGGCCAGAGAGATCGCCGTGTCCGCGCAGCGGTGGGTGCTCTCCCGCCGCGGTCGGGTGTTGCCCGCGAGCCTGCTCGGGAAGGCGAAGACGGTCACACAGATCGTCGCGGTCACGCTCTACCTCCTGCCCGGGTTGCCGTCGCGCCTGCGCGCGTCGGGCTTGGCCATCGCGGTGTTGCTCACGCTCGTGAGCGGTATGGAGTACGTGTTGAGAGGAGAGAGGCTGTCCCGTGCAGGCTGAGCTGGTTGCCGTCGGCTCCGAGCTGCTGCTCGGAGAGGGCGTCGACACGAACTCCGCGTGGATCTCCCAGCGCCTCGCCGAGATCGGCGTCGACGTGTACCGCCATACCACCGTTGGTGACAACGCGGCGCGGATCCTCCGCGTGCTCCAAGGGGCCTGTGACCGCGCGGACGTCGTGATCGTCACCGGTGGGCTCGGGCCGACGCACGACGACCTCACCAGGGTGGTCGTCGCGAAGCTGGCCGGAGTCGAGCTGAAGCGTGACGAGGAGCTGGCGGACGGTATTCGCCTCTACTTCGCCGAACGTGGCCTCCAGATGCCTGAGAGCAACCTGGTCCAAGCCGACGTGCCCGAGGGCGCCCAGGTACTGGAGCCCGTCGGAACGGCACCCGGCTTGGCCGTCTCGGTTGGCTCCGCGACGGTGTACTGCGTGCCCGGCGTGCCGCGTGAGATGGAAGGCATGGTCGCCCGTGATGTCATCCCCGATCTCATGCGACGCGCGAACCTCGCGGCCACGATCTCTCGCGTCGTGCGCACGGCGGGAATGTCGGAGAGCGGCGTGGCCGAGCGGATCGGGGAGGTGATCGACGAGCTGGAGGAGGTCGGGAACCCGACGCTCGCGCTGCTCGCCTCCCGCGGCGAGACCCGCGTACGTGTGACCGCGAAGGCGGCCTCGCGCGAGGCCGCGCTCGTGCTCCTCGACCCCGTCGTCGAGCGCCTCATCGGGCTGTTGGGTGCCGGCGTGGTCGGCGTCGACGACGAGGGCGTCGAGGCGGCGATCGGTCGGCAGCTGCGCCGCCTCGGATGGACGCTCGCCGTGGCGGAGTCGATCACCGGCGGCGGTGTCGCCTCGCGCATCGTGAGCGAGCCCGGGGCCAGCGACTGGTTCCGGGGCGGCTTGGTGACGTACGCGACCCCCGTCAAGGTCTCGCTCGCCAGGGTCGATCCCGACGTGCTCGAGCGAGACGGGCCGGTCGCCGAGTCCACCGCCGGCCAACTGGCCGTCGGCGCGGCCGAGCGGCTCGGCGCCGATGTAGGGCTCGGCGTGGTCGGCGTCGCGGGGCCGACCGGCCAAGGCGGCCGGGACATCGGCACCTGCTGCCTCGGCGTCGTCCTGCCCGGCGAGCAGGTCCGCACCCGCACCGTCCACCTGCCCGGTCGGACCCGCAGCGACGTGCAGGAGTTCGCCGCCAGCGCCGCCCTGGACTACCTACGCCGCCGCCTCGCCAACCACGCCTGATCCCGCCGACCTTGGCAACCGTCCCCATCTCCGCCGCCCGTGAACGCACCCCCGCCCGCCCAATTCCTGCACTGTGCAGGAAAAGGCCGATATACCGGCGTAACCCTGCACAGTGCAGGATTATGCCGGCTAACGCCGTCGCCGCAGAGGGCGCAAATCAGACCTACCGGACGATGTGCGCCTCTTGGAGGTTCACAGGATGAGGCCGGCTGGCACCTGCGCTCTAGTGGCGCAAATCCGGCAAACCGGGCGACGTGCGGCCGATTCTTATCTCAGTGCAGGTTAGCGGGCTCAGCCGATGGCGGGCGGTAGCGGGTCGAGCATGCGGCTCTTCGTTGCCGTCGGCGTGCCACAGGTGGTGCGGGAGGAGGTCGGCCAGGCGCTCGCGCCGCTGCGATGCTTTGGCGCGGATGTGCGCTGGGCGGACCCTGCCGGCTGGCATCTGACGGTGGCGTTTCTCGGCAACACCGATGTGGCCCTCGTCGAGCCCCTGACCGTGGGTCTTCGGCGAGTCACGTCCGGGTTCGCACCGTTCTCGGTCCGGCTGCGGTCCTCTGCCGGGCGCGCTTCCGGATCCGGTGTGCTGTGGATCGAGCTCGCGCCGTCCGAGCGGCTGTCGATGGTGGCCGAAGCCGTCCGCGCGATGCTCCGTATGCTAGGGATGCCTGGAAAGGATCGTGACTTCCATCCTCACCTCACCCTCGCGCGCGCCCCTGCGCGCCTGCCCATCCCCCGCTCGCTCGCCGACGCCTACTCGGGGCCGGCGTCCACCTGGACAGTTCCTGGTCTCGAGCTTGTGCGCTCTCATCTGGGGCGGACGGGAACACGGTACGAGACTATATCCACGTTCCCGTTTCAGGCGGACGTGTGATTGAGGGCGTATCCGCCCCCTCTTGCACCAATTTCCCCCGAAGTGGGGAAGATTTGCGGTTCCGAACGTACGTTCTGCTAAGGTTGTCCGCGTCACCTGATCCATCCGCCTGTCACAGGTGGCGGTTACGGTGGCCTTCAGAACCGAGACCGTGAGTAAGGAGCACGCCGTGGAGCGCGACAAGGCCCTTCAGATGGCCCTCAGCCAGATCGAGAAGCAGTTCGGCAAGGGCGCGGTCATGCGCATGGGCGACGAATCCAAGGTTAAGGTCGCCGTCATCCCCACGGGCGCCCTCGCCCTCGACATCGCCCTCGGCGTGGGAGGCCTTCCCCGAGGCCGTGTGGTGGAGATATACGGACCCGAGTCGAGCGGAAAAACCACGGTGGCGTTGCATGCGATCGCCGAGGCTCAAAAGGCGGGGGGGATCGCCGCGTTCATCGATGCGGAGCATGCGCTGGACCCGAACTATGCCGCCGCGCTTGGCGTTGACATGGAAGCGCTGCTCGTCTCTCAACCGGATACGGGTGAGCAGGCGCTTGAGATCACCGACATGCTGGTCCGTTCGGGAGCCGTCGACATCGTGGTGATCGACTCGGTCGCCGCGCTGACCCCGCGTGCCGAGCTCGAAGGCGATATGGGAGACACCCATGTCGGCCTGCAAGCCCGGCTCATGAGTCAGGCGTTGCGCAAGCTCGCGGGAACGCTGAACCGCTCGCGCACCTGCTGCGTTTTCATCAACCAGCTGCGCGAGAAGGTCGGCGTCATGTTCGGCTCGCCCGAGGTGACTCCCGGTGGGCGGGCACTGAAGTTCTACTCTTCTGTGCGACTCGACGTCCGCAGGTCCGAATCGCTGAAGGACGGCACTGACTTCGTCGGCAACCGCGTGCGCGTGAAGGTCGTAAAGAACAAGTGCGCTCCCCCGTTCAAAACGTGTGAGTTCGATATTCTCTTTGGGCAGGGAATCTCACGTGAAGGATCGTTGATCGACATCGGTGTCGAGCATTCGGTCATCAAGAAGGCCGGTGCTTGGTACACGTACGGCGGTGAGCAGCTTGGTCAAGGTCGCGAGAACGCGCGGAAGTTTCTCAAAGAGCACGATGATATCGCCGCCGAGATTCATAAGAAGGTGACCGAGCAGCTCGGGCTTGTTCCGACTGACGTGACTGGCGACGAGCGAGTCGACGAATGAACAAGGTACGCACAATGGGACAACGTGGTGTACCCCTGCCTGGCGGACGGCACCCGGTCTCTGAGGCACTCGCGTTCATCCTCCGGAGCACGGCGGCCAGGCCGCAGACAGAGGCCGAGATCGTCGGGCGGCTTCGAAGTCGAGAGGTGCCATGCGAGATTGCGGACGCTGCCGTCGAGAAGGCGAAAGCGCTCGGAGCGATCGACGATGCGGCATTCGCTCGCGCATGGGTCGAAGATCGCGGAGGTCGCCGCGGGTACGGCATCGCACGGCTGCGTGAGGAGCTCCGCCGTCGCCTGATCTCGGAGGAGATCATCGACGCGGCGCTTGACCAGTTGGATCACCGGGATGATCTCAGCGTCGCGATGGAACTGGCCCGCGAGCGCGCCCGTCGCTTCCCGGGTTCGTTGAGTCGCGAGGCCGCCACCCGACGGCTGCATGGCTACCTCACACGGCGCGGGTACCCGAACGCCTTGGCCGAACGGGTCGCGATCACCGTAGCCGGCATCGACCAGCACTAGTCAGGAGTTGGCGTCAGGCCGGTTCGTGACCTTCCCAGGACTCCGAGCCATCGAGCACCAGGTCCACGACGCTCCTGATCACCTTTGCCGGAGAGGAGTCGTTCCTCGTGATGAGACGCCGGGGGGCTACGTCCGGGGAAATCAGTTCAGTGCCGGCATCGGCAGCGACCTGTGGACTGTCTTGGAGAGGAGCCGGCGATGACGGCGCTACGGATCGCTGCGGCACACTGTCCGGAGCGAGGTTCGGCTCCTCTCCGGTGGCGTGGGAGTGGAGCCCACCGCCGGCCATGCGGGCGACACCGTCCACCGCGGACTCCGGAGGTTGAGTGTCCTCGGGTGGCGAAGCGGTGAGTCCGGGGATCGAGCCGTCGGTGGGGACGATCGCGCCGGTGACGGGGTCGACATACTCGCCGATGGCGGTGTCGTAGACGACATCGGTGAGGTTGATCACGAGACCGGTGATGGGGTGGATGAGCAGGCCCGTGACGGGGTCGAGGACTGCCAGCCCTCGCTCGATTCGATAGGACAACCCAGGCTGGTCCCGATGCGGATACGCCAGGGCGGACACGAGGGGGGTAGCGAGTGAGGACAGGATGACCGCGCTGACGCCAGCGAGGATGACCGCACGGCTCTTCGGCACTGACAGCTTTGGACGGGCCATCAGTCCTCCACTTCGCCATGAGTCTGCGGTTTAGGATGAACGCTTCGACGTTGCATCGACCGCCCTGGCACCTGATAGTCGAGCGCCCGGAACGACCGTGGGGCAGTAGTCTACTGACTAGCCGGTCTAGAGCAAGATGGACTAGTCAGTCATGACGACGCCGAGAAGGACGCGGACGTTGAAACCTATGCAAGTGTGGCTCATCGTGGGTGTTCCTACACTCGCGATGGGGCTCGCGCTGTTCCTCCGTCGCTCTCCTGTTCGTGCGCTCCTCGGATACCTGGTCCTAGGAGCGGGCTTTGCGCTCACGAGTGTCTTGCACCGGCCGTCAGGGGCGGTCTTCGGCGGCGTGCTCGCGCTTCTCTACGCCGCCGGGCGGGGCGGTGCCATGGAGCGCCTCGACACGCATCCTGACGAGGAGGGCGTACCAGACGAGGCGCTGCATCCACTCCGTCGTCGCCTCACGCCTTCGGAAACCCAGGAATAGCCGCAGCGCTCCCCCCGCGATCAGATTGCGGCCCCAGGTATCCTCGACCTGTGAGTACACGTACCTACTTCATTCGCACCTTCGGGTGCCAGATGAACGAGCACGACTCCGAGCGGGCCGCCGGGGTGCTCGAGACGATGGGCTACCGCCGGGCGCCCGATCCTGAGTCGGCAGGCCTGGTGCTCTTCAACACCTGTGCGATTCGTGAGAACGCGGACAACAAGCTCTATGGGCAGCTGTCGCACCTCAAGCCGTTGAAGATCGCCGATCCCTCGAAGCGCGTCGTGGTGGGCGGATGCCTCGCGCAGAAGGATCAGGAGAGGCTGGTCCAACGAGCGCCGTGGGTCGACGTGGTGTACGGCACGCACAACATGCAGCGGCTCCCTGAGCTTCTCGCGCGGGCCGACTCAGCTGCGCTCCCCGTGATCGAGATCCTCGAGCACACGGAGATGTTCCCCTCGGCGTTGCCGGCGCGGCGTGAGGTCCGCCATCACGCATGGGTTTCGATCTCGATCGGCTGTGACAACACGTGCACGTTCTGTATCGTCCCCTCGCTGCGCGGTCCGGAGAAGTCGCGCCGGCTCGGCGAGATCGCCGGAGAGGTGCGTGACCTGGTCGCGGATGGAGTCCGCGAGGTCACCCTTCTAGGGCAGAACGTGAACTCGTATGGTCGGGACCTCGTGCGCGAGGGGGCAGACGCGTCCGGTCGCCGGAACCGCACCCTGTTCGCCGAGCTGCTCTATGCGCTTGGCGAGATCGATGGTCTCCAACGCGTACGCTTTACGAGCCCGCACCCCAAGGACTTCACATCGGACGTCTTCGCGGCGATGCGGGACGTGCCGAACGTGTGCGAGCAGCTCCACCTCCCGCTTCAGTCGGGCAGCGACCGTGTCCTGCGCCGTATGCAACGCAGCTATCGCAGCGCGCGCTACCTCGACCTGGTGGCCGAGGCGCGGGAGACCATCCCCGGGCTCGCGATCTCCACCGATATCATCGTCGGGTTTCCAGGTGAGACAGAGGAAGACTTCCAGGACACGCTCAGGGTTGCCGAGGCGGCGCGGTTCGACTCCACCTTCACCTTCAAGTACTCGAAGCGTCCGGGCACGAAGGCCGTTGAGCTCGATGGGCACGTCGCCCCGGACGTGGTCGACGAGCGCTTCGATCGGCTCACCCGGCTCACGCGGGGACTTGCGGCGGCGTCTTGCGCACGGCAGGTCGGGCGCGTCGCGGAGCTGCTCATCGAAGGCCCCTCCAAGACCAATGAGCATCGGATGAGCGGCCGCACGCGGGAGAACCGCCTCGTCCACGTGAACGCTGACCCTCGCGCCACGCCGGGGGAGCTGGTGAACGCCCAGCTCACCGCGTCGGCGGCGCATTACCTGCTCGGCGAGATCACGACCGAGCAGGCGCAGCCCCCAGTCCCCACACCCCCACCGTCCACCGCGGCTTGACGCTCATCGGTATCGCCATCCTCCCTGCCGCGCCGGTGCTCGTTCCCGGCGTAAGCGCGACGCTCCCCGATGGTCTGCGGCAGGTCCGGGACGCGGCCGAGGCCTGCGTCGGGGACCTGCCCGACGCCGAGGCCGTGGTCCTCCTCGCGGTGGGGAACCCAGCTGGGCGGTACCGGCGAGTCGAGGCTAGCCTTGCCGGCTTCGGGCGGCCGGACCTCGCCGTGAGCCTTCGCCCGGCCGGCTGCGCGAAAGGGCACGACCGAGCACTGCCGCCAGCCCTCGCGGTGCTCGCGATGATGCTCCGCCGCCATGCGCCGGTGGCGCCGATCGCCCTCGACCCTGGGGCAACCGCGCGGGACCTCCATGAGCTGGGAACCGGCGTTGCGAGGTGCTCGCGCCGGATCGTCGCCGTGGCTGCTGGCGACCTATCGGCTGGCCTCGACGAGCGCTCGCCCCGGTCGTGCATCGATGGGGCACAGGCCTGGGACGAGGCGGTCCTCACCGCTGTTGTCGACGGCGATCTCCAGGCGCTGGCCCGCCTTGGTCCCGTTGAGGCCCGGCGGGTGGTCGCGCAGGGTTGGGCGCCCGTCCTCGCCACAGTGACCGCTGGAGTCGAGGCCGCCCTGGACCTCCAGCTCCGTCACTACTCGGCCCCCCGCGGGGTGGGATACCTCGTCGCCAGTGCGTAGCGCTCCTCGCGTGGTGTTGGCGGTCGTCGGGGCGACCGGAACGGGAAAGTCGGCGATCGCCGTCGCGCTGGCCGAGAGGCTAGACGCGGAGATCATCGCGGTCGACGCCTTTACCGTCTATCGCGGCATGGACGTCGGTACGGCCAAGCCGGGTACGGCCGAGCGGCTTCGGATCCCGCACCACATGATCGACGTGTTGGATCCGGCGCAGGAATGCACGGTGCAATGGTTCCAACGTGCCGCCCGTGAGGCCATCGCCAGGGTCCAGGATCGTGGCCGGGCGCCGCTGCTCGTGGGGGGGTCAGGCCTTTACTTCCGGGCGGTGGTCGACCCGCTCGAGTTCCCACCGACCGATGCCCGCGTCCGCAACGAGATCGAAGGGCGTTACCAAGCGAACCCCGCCGCTGCCCATGCGGTCCTGCAGACGTGCGACCCTGCCGCTGCCGCCCGCATCGATCCGAGCAACCTGCGCCGTTCGGTCCGCGCACTGGAGGTGCTTGCCCTTACCGGCCGGCCCTTCAGCGACTGGCGGCAGACCTGGGACTCGTATGGATCGCGCTATGCGAATCTGCAGGTCGTCGGCCTCGAGGTACCGCGGGCGCAGCTTGCCTCCCGGCTCGACGAGCGGGTCGACGAGATGATCGCCCGCGGGCTCGTCGAGGAATGCCGGACCCTTGCCGGTGGGGAGCTCTCGCACACCGCGCGCCAAGCCATCGGGTACGAGGAGATCTTCGCCGTCCTCGCGGGCACCTACGGTCTCGACGAGGCGGTGAGACGGATCAAGACGCGGACTCGGCAGTACGCGGTCAGGCAGCGGCGATGGTTTGGGATGGACTCGCGAGTACGCTGGACGAGCCCAACTGTTCGCCGAGTCCTCGAGGTAGTCCGCGACTCATGCGGTTTGTGAAAGCCCACGGCGCGGGGAACGACTTCGTCCTGATTCCCGATCTCGAGGATCGGATCACGCTGACGCCTCCGTTCGTGCGGGCGCTTTGCGCCCAACATACGGGGCTCGGCGCTGATGGCGTCATCCGGCTGGCTCCCCCCGCATCAGCACGCGAGGGCGACGTGTTTATGGACTATTGGAACGCCGACGGATCAATCGCCGAGATGTGTGGGAATGGGGTGCGCTGCGTCGCGAAGTACGCCATGGACCGTGGCCTAGTCGGGGGTGACACCGTCGAGGTGAGCACTCGGGCTGGCGTCAAGCTCGTACGGATTGTGGATCGCTGGGGCGACGGAACCGTCGCGACCGCCGCGGTCGACATGGGGATCCCGCGGTTGTCGGGTGAACGCCAGGTTGACGTGAGCCCCAGCCGGTTGAGCGCGCCTGAGGTGCCGGGGCATCAGGTCGTCACGCTGGAGCACGTCGTCGTGACCGTCACCACCGTGTCGATGGGCAATCCGCATGCCGTAGTGCTCGTCGACGATGTCGCCCGTGCGCCGGTCGCGGCCTGGGGCCCGGTGATCGCGTGCGACGACGCCTTTCCTAGAGGCACGAACGTGGAGTTCATCGCCGTGGAAGCCCGTGACCATGTGGTGGGGCGGATCTGGGAGCGCGGGGTCGGCGAGACGCTCGCCTCGGGCACAGGGGCATCGGCGATGGCGGTCGCCGCGCACGCCTTGGGCCTCGCGGACCGGCTTGTCCAGGTCGACCTGCCGGGCGGGATCTTGGAGATCGACTGGACTGGTAAGAGCCTCTGGGTGAAAGGCCCGGCCGCCGAGGTGGCGACTGGTGAACTTGACCGTGGATGGGTGGACTCGAACGCCATCCTTGCCTTCAATGATCGTGATGATGCCTCATGACTGACGGACCACTAGAGCTTTCCCGGGCCGCGCGACGCCGTGCTCAGGCCCAGCGGATCGATGACCACGCGCCCCAAGAGGGCGTTGCGATCTTCCGTCCCGCGGAGAAGGCGGTCGTCGTCGGGGTGCACCGCAGCGGTGCGATCGCCCATGACGTCGATGCGTCGCTCGACGAGCTGGAGCAGCTCATCGACACCGCCGGGTCCGTGACGGTAGGACGCGTCGTGCAGCGGCGTGACACTCCCGACGTGGCAACGTTCGTGGGGAGGGGAAAGGTCGCGGAGCTGAAGGCGCTCACCGCCCAGCTGGGCGCGGATGCGGCAATCTTCGACGACGAGCTTTCTCCCGCACAGCAACGCAATCTGGAGGAGCGGCTCGGAGTGAAGGTGCTCGACCGCACCATCGTGATCCTCGACATCTTCGCCCAGCACGCGTCGTCGAGGGAAGGGCGTGCTCAGGTCGAGCTCGCGCAGCTGACGTACCTGCTTCCTCGATTGAGGGGATGGGGACAGGCGCTGTCACAACAGGCGGGCGGCATCGGCACGCGAGGTCCTGGTGAGACCCAGCTGGAGGTTGACCGCCGTAAGCTCAACCGGCGGATCACCAAGCTGCGCCAGGACCTGGCGGAGTACGAGCGGACCCGTCGCCTGAAGCGGAAGCAACGCGAGCGCCGGGAGGTCCCGACGATCGCGTTGGTGGGATACACGAACGCGGGCAAGTCGACGTTGCTCAACCGTATGACCGGTTCGGACACATTCGTCGCTGATCAGCTCTTCGCAACGCTCGACACGACAGCTCGGCAGATCTCCCTGCTCGGCGGGCGCCAGGCGGTGATTACCGACACGGTCGGGTTCGTGAGAAAGCTGCCGACCCAGCTCGTCGAGGCGTTCAAGTCGACCCTAGAAGACACTCTTCGCGCCGGCCTTCTTCTCCATGTTGTCGATGCGGCCCATCCCGAAGCCGAGGCGCAACTCGCCGCCGTCGACCGAGTGCTCGACGAGATCGGCGCCGGAGCCATGCCGCGCCTCGTCGTCCTGAACAAAGCGGATGCCGCCGATCGTGACGAGTTGGTTGGGCTGCGACGCCGCCTCGGCGACGCCGTGGACGCCGTGGTCGTGTCCGCGAGGACCGGCGAGGGGATTGAGGCGCTGGTCGCCATGGTGACCAGTCGGATCCCACCCGAGCGTGACCTGGTCGAAGCGGTCGTCCCTTATGACCGCAGTGACCTGGTCGCGCGCGCCCACCGTGAGGGCGAGGTGCTGCAGACGGAGGCGCGAACGGACGGCACCTGGCTGCTCGCCAAGGTCGACCCGGCGGTGCTTGCCGCCTTGCGGCCCTACACGAACGGCTCAAGCCGCTAATGGCCAGGGTTCGTAACGTATGCGTGAGGAATCCTGGCCATAAGGCGCGAAGGCGCGTCAGATGTTGCGCATGACCGCCACTACCTTGCCGAGTATCGCGCCGATGGCGTCGGGGGGCACTGGGATCGGGTCATAGCCCTCGTTCGCGGGGTCCAGGAATATCGCACCGCTGGGTGCCCGGCGGAAGAACTTCACCGTGGCCTCGTCCTCGATCAGCGCCGCGCACATCTCACCCTGCTCGACGCGGGGTTGCTGCCGAACCACGACCAAGTCGCCGGGGAGCACGCCCGCTTGGACCATGGATTCACCCCTCACGCGCAGCATGAAGAGGGTGCCTTCACCGACCAGGTCCTTCGGCAGCGGGTAGACGTGCTCGACGCGCTCCTCGGCCAGGACAGGCGCTCCGGCTGCGATCTCGCCCACGAGTGGCACGAGCTTGGTCGCGGACGCCGGAATCGACAGTTCGGTATCCGGGTCGAAGTGCACCTCGATCGCGCGGGGCCTTGATGGGTCACGCCGGAGATACCCGCCACGCTCCAGCGTTGCGAGCTGGCTGTGCACGCTGGAGGGCGACTTGAGCCCCACCGCCTCTCCGATCTCGCGCACACTGGGTGGGTACCCACGCGTCTCGACCGCCTCCCTGATGACCTCAAGGATGCGTTGCTGCCGGCTGGTCAACTGTCGTGCCATCTCCCCCTCCTGTCTTGGCCCCTCTTGGACTTCGGAAGACCGTACCAGGCAAGGCGCGCGAAGGCAAACATGTGTTCGTACACACTAGGCGCGGCTAGCCCCGAGTTCCGCACATGGGGTTCGTTCGGCGGGTGGTAGTGGGTGGTGGACCGTCCAGGTTTTGCGCGCGCACGCGCAAAGATCAGGGCCAAGGGCCTGCCGAGACAGCCACAACCTCCTTCGGCCCCCGCTTTTGCGCGTAGGCGCGCAAAGACTCCCGGCGCGCTCTGCGACCGCCCACCACCGAGCACGCTGGACGTCAGGCGCCTGCCGAATGAGTAAGGGGGTTTTCCGCGTCCACGCGGGAAAACGGGAGATATAGGAGTCAAACGGGCTTTCACTCGGCACGATCAACAGCTCCACGCCGCCTTTGGTGTCTAGGAAGGCGAAACACCTACAGCCCACCATGTGCGGAACGCCCGGCTAGCGCGGGTCGGGCGTGCGTTGTTCGAGGTCCGCGAGCTCGCGGACGAAGTCCTCGGGGGAGGTGAAGCCCTTGTACACGCTCGCGAAGCGGACGTATGCGACCTGGTGCAGCTCGCGGAGCGCGGCGAGCACCTCAGCGCCGATCTGTTCGCTAGAGACCTCACGGCGTCCCAATCCCCGGATGCGGGCTTCGACCTGGGCCGCGGTCCGGAGGGCAGCGTCGGATGGCAGGGAGAGGTTCGCGGTCGCCTTCTCGATCCCGGCGAGCAGCTTTCGCCGGTCGAAGGGCTCCTCGACACCCGCATGCTTACGCACCGTAAGCGGGAATTGGTCTGGCCGCTCGTAGGTCGAGAACCGTTGGCCGCAGGCGCGGCACTCACGCCGACGGCGGATGGAGGCGCCGCCCTCGGCGGGGCGTGAGTCCATCACCTTGTCGTCGTCGCTGGAGCAGTACGGACAGCGCATCTCAGCTCTCCGTGAGAATTTCCTCGTTCGCGATTTTCTCAAGTCTGTCCACAGCCTTTTGTCCTTTTTATCCATCTTCTAGGAGGTTGTCCACACGACGTCCACAGGCCGTGTGCGCACTAGTCCGCAGCCGCCCCCAGATGTAGTGCGTCCGGCCGGGACCTCATCCAGGGGGGAAGCGGCGGTGGCGTTCATGCTGCGTTAGCTTTCAGCCGGCTCGTCCGAGCCCTGGCTCATGAGGCCACAAGATATAGTGGTTGGCCCGTGGATGCACATCTGCATCTGGGGTCACGAGGGGTCGAGCACCCTTGACGGATCGTCCCGGAAAGGGCATGGTTACATGGTTGTAACTACACGTGCAGTAGGGAGCGGCACCGGGGAAGGAGCGTCCTTGATCACCACGAACACCGCGCTTACCGCTCAGCCAGCAAGCGCAGACGGACGGCTGGGCTTGAGGGTCGAGCGCCATTTCACGACCCCGGGCATTCACCCGTACGATCAAGTCGAGTGGGAGCTTCGCGACGCGGTCATCAACGACTGGAAGAGCGGCAAGGTCGCGTTCGAGCAGCGGGGCGTGGAGTTTCCGAAGGCATGGTCGCAGAACGCGACCATGATCGTGGCGCAGAAGTACTTCCGTGGCCACCTCGGCGCGCCGGACCGCGAGCATAGTGTGCGGCAGATCATCGATCGTGTTGCCGACACGATCACCGGCTGGGGCGTCAAGGACGGCTACTTCGTGGATCGCGAGTCCTCCGAGGTGTTCAACGCCGAGCTCAAGCATCTTCTCGTGCACCAAAAGGCCGCGTTCAACTCCCCCGTCTGGTTCAACCTCGGCGTCCCGGGACGGAAGCCTCAAGGCAGTGCGTGTTTTATCTTGTCTGTCGAAGATGCGATGAGCTCAATCCTCAACTGGTATGTCGAGGAAGGGATCATCTTCAAAGGCGGCTCCGGCTCCGGTGTCAACTTGTCGAGCATTCGCTCCTCCTACGAGCCGCTGACAGGGGGAGGCACCGCATCGGGTCCGGTCAGCTTCATGCGAGGCGCCGACGCGTCCGCCGGAACGATCAAGAGCGGTGGAACGACGCGTCGCGCGGCCAAGATGGTGATCCTCAACGTCGACCACCCCGACATCGAGGAGTTCATCTGGTGCAAGCAGCACGAGGAACTAAAGGCGCGCGCATTGAGCGCGGCCGGATTCGACATGGATCTCAACGGTCGTGACTCCGCCAGCATCCAGTATCAGAACGCCAACAACTCGGTCCGCGTCACAGACGAGTTCATGCAGGCAGTGTTGGCGAACAAAGACTTCGCTCTGCGCTCGGTCCTGCGCGGCGAGCCGGTCAAGGTGCTCCCCGCTCGCGACCTCATGCGGCAGATTGCGCAATCCGCCTGGGAATGCGCTGATCCCGGAATGCAGTACGACACGACGATCAACGACTGGCATACGACCCCCAACGCCGGTCGCATCAACGGCTCTAACCCCTGCAGTGAGTACATGCACCTCGACAACTCCGCCTGCAACCTGGCGTCGCTGAACCTACGCAAGTTCGAAGCGGGTGGTGTATTCGACGTCGACGCGTTTCGTCGCGCGGTCGAGATCGTATTCACGGCGCAGGAGATCATCGTCTCCAACTCCAGCTATCCGACGGAGAAGATCGCGACCAACGCGAACGCCTATCGCCAGCTGGGGCTCGGGTACGCGAACCTCGGTGGCCTGCTCATGAGCCAAGGTCTCGCGTACGACTCGGACGAAGGCCGGGCGTGGGCCTCGACGATCACCGCGCTGATGACCGGCCACGCCTATCGGACGTCGGCCGAGATCGCCAGAGTCGTCGGACCGTTCGACGGTTACGCCAAGGACCGCGACGGGATGCTCCGGGTGCTCGGGAAGCATCGGGCGGCGCTCGACGCGATGGATACGGCGCACGCGCCCGCACACCTGCTCGCCGCCGCTCGGCAGGCATGGGATGAAGCGGTCGAACTGGGTACCGAGCACGGCGTGCGCAATGCCCAGGCGTCGGTGCTCGCGCCTACCGGATGTCTTGTCGGTGGCTCGTTGGTGACCACGGACCGAGGGCTGGTCCGCCTGGCGTCGCTGGGCGAGGAGTCGGGAGCACAGTGGCAGGACCTCGACGCGCGGGTCGCGACGGACGAGGGTCCCCGACCCGCGACGAAGTTTTACGTCAACGGCCTCGAGGCAGTGGTGTCGGTCGAGACGTCCCGGGGTTATCGAATCCAGGGAACGCCGGCTCACCGGATCAAGGCCGTCGCGTCCGATGGAGGCTGGGAGTGGAGGCGTCTTGCCGATCTCCGGCGGGGCGACGTCGTGCCTCTGTTGGCCGATCAGCTCGTCGGGGCGCCGAGGCGCGTCGAGCTCGCACCGTCCCGCCCGTGCGTCCATCCCGGAGCGCACGAGAGTTTTCCACAACGAGTGACTCCCGACCTTGCCCAGTTCGTGGGCTATCTCTTGGGCGGCGCACGCCTGCATGAAGGTGGGTTCAGCTGGCTGATCGGAGAGGGTGATTTCCAGGTCGCCGAGCATGTGCGGCTCTTGGGGAAAGCCCTGTTCGGGCTCGAGGCACAGATCAGCGAACGTCAGGGCTCCACGGAGGTCGCATTCGGCTCCGCTTGTGTCGCGGGCTGGCTACGCGCCCATGGCGCCGACCCGAGGGCTCCGCGGATTCCCGACATGGTGCTCGAGACAAACGATCGCGCCGTCTATGCGACCTTCCTGAACGGGTTACTCGAGGTTGGGGCGACGGTCCACAAGGGTCGCAATCGTTGGTGCTCGCTGTCGGTTTCGTTCAGTCATGATGTGCAATCCATGCTTCTGGCGTTGGGATACCCCACCACCCTCGAGTTCGACGCCGCGAATTGGCTCGTGCTCGACGCGATCAGGATCGAAAGCACGCACAACGATGCAGAATCCCGGTTCCTCTACGACACAGTGGAGATCGTCGAGCTTGGTGAAGATGAGCTCACCTATGACCTGTCTGTACCCGAGAACCTGACGTATATCGCCAACGGCTTCGTCAGCCACAACACCATTGGGCTGATGATGGACTGCGACACCACCGGCATCGAGCCCGATCTCGGCCTCGTAAAGTCAAAGAAGCTCGTCGGCGGCGGCACGATGCGAATCGTCAACCAGACGGTGCCAGCGGCGCTGGAGCGGCTCGGGTATCAACCTGAGCAGATCGAGGCGATCGTCGAGTACATCGACCAGCAAGCGACGGTCGAGGGCGCTCCCGCGTTCCGGCCCGAGCACCTTCCGGTCTTCGACTGCGCCATGGGTGAGCGCAGCATCTCGCCTATGGGCCATGTGAAGATGATGGCGGCCGTGCAACCGTGGATCAGTGGCGCGATCTCCAAGACGATTAACCTTCCCGAATCGGGGACGATACAAGACGTCGAACAGGTCTACATCGAAGGATGGCGGATGGGGCTCAAGGCGTTGGCGATCTATCGGGACAACTGCAAGGTTGGGCAACCCCTGTCGCTCGCGCCGAAGAAGGAGAGCCAGAACGCGACGGAGCAGGCCGCGGCCGCCTCGGGGATGGTGCGACGGAGGCTCCCGAAGCAGCGGCCGTCACAGACGATCTCGTTCCAGGTCGGCGACGCGGAGGGGTACCTGACCGCCGGAGAGTACCCAGGGGACGGGCTAGGCGAGATCTTCGTCAAGCTCGGCAAGCAGGGGTCGACCCTGGCCGGCGTGATGGACGCGTTCGCGATCAGCGTCAGCATCGGGCTCCAGTACGGTGTGCCGCTGGACGTCTACGTCCGCAAGTTCACAAACATGCGGTTCGAGCCAGCCGGCATGACCGACGATCCCGAGGTGCGGTTCGCAACCTCGATCGTCGACTACCTATTCCGCCGGCTCGCGATCGAGTACCTGCCCCCGGGCAAGCGCCACGACCTGGGGATCTACACGATCGACGAACGCACCGCGCTCGAGGCGGGATCACCGATTCCGCCGGCGCCACCGATTCCCCTTACCGACGCGACCGGCCAGACTGTGCTGCCGATCGAGCGGCCAACCCCCGTCGACGACACCCACGGCGACGCACCCATGTGCTACCAATGCGGCGTCGTGATGATCCGCGCCGGGTCCTGCCACTGCTGCCCCCAGTGCGGCACCACGTCCGGCTGCAGTTGATGCGGGAATCTATACCAGCACCGCACGCTCGGTATGATGTGTCATTGGAAAGTATTCCCTTGAACGCAATTCTGGCGTTGGAAGTAGAGTTGGTTAAGCGCAGCTCAGCCTGCCAGAATGCTTCTCGAGACACATGGCGGCCTCGGGGCAAGCAGCGCCCGAGCCCGAGGCCGTCGGTTCAGGCTGTATGCCTTGCCGAAATAGACAACGGCAGACGGCACACGCCCCTAGACTGGCGCAACCTTACCTTAGGCAGGTAGCTTCTCCGACGGCTTGAACCCCGTAAAGGGAGCTGCCTGATGGTGCGCACGTATGTGTTCGAAGATGAGGGCGGCGACTTTACGTTCAAGCGGAAGCGGGGTGCCAGCCGATACTTCATTATTGGCACTGCCACGATGGACGACTGCAACCTTGGTGAACGCCTGCTGACGCTCCGCCGAGAGCCGATGTGGCAGGGCACCGTCCTCGAGCAGTTTCATGCCACGACCGACCGTCAGCGCACCAGAGACCAGGTCTTTGACCTCATCGCTGACAGTGACATCCGCGTCGATGCAACCATCCTCGACAAGGCGAAGACGCAGGACCACCTCCGAGCGGATCCTCCGGCGTTCTACAAACAAGCGCTTTACCTACACTTCAAGTATGTAATCCCCAGGGTTGCCGGTAAGCATGACGATCTCGCCGTGGTCGCCTCGTCGCTCCAGATCAAGAAGATGAAAGGCGCCCTCGCGGAGTCGGTACACGACGTCGTGGAGCAGGTCGCCAGCGCGCGCCGCCACATAACCGCCTTCCACCAGGCCAGCACTGACCCATGTCTGCAAGTGGCCGATTATGTCACCTGGGCAATACAGAGAAAATGCGAAAGCGCTGACGATCGCTCATACAAACTGATCCGCCACCTCATCAAGTCCGAGTTCGAGCCCTTCAAACTCGGGCCGACCACGTACTACTAGCCCGCAACGAAGCAAGAGCAAGGAGGGCCCTGAGCCAGCTAGCCTCTCGGCAAGGCCCCTGGGCCCTTTCGCCAGCACCGGCACCCTCCTCCCATGCTCAGCCTAACAGCCAGCCTGGTCGCTGTGAACACATTTCATGCCCTTGTGGACGTTGCAGATCCCGGCTTCCTAGGCGCCGACCCACCCGCGACACCCAGAGACGCCGGCCTTGCGGCCGGCCCGCACCAACATTATGTGGGCATGACCACGGTCTTGAGCTCGGTGCATTCGTCGATTGAGTAGCCGAGGCCCTCGCGGCCGACGCCCGAGTCGGGCTTGCGGCCAGTAGGAGGAGAGGGGGAGGCGCCGCTACCGTCACCGGGGAAGGACGGTGCGCCGGCTAGGGACGCCTCCCCCTCGGCGCGCCGTTGCCTGCCGCGCGGCGTGGGAGGCAGCAGGTCGGCCGGGCCGGGGAGATATCGCGTTCCTCTGTAGTTTGTAGTTATTCGGTGTAGTTGGCTTCGACGCGGTCGGCCCACCGCCGCAGCGCCACAACGATGTGCGGGTAGTCCGCCGCGACCAACCCGAGCGTGGCCGCTCCGGTCGCGTCATCCACGACCACCACCGCGTCCCGACCCCGCCTGGTGACGACCACCCGATGATCCTGACCGCGCGGCTTGACACGGAACGTGAGGCTTTGGTGATCGCGGTAGCGGTGTGGTACCACTACCGCGGCGAGCTCGTCGATCTGGTCGTCCAACGTATCGGTCGCCCGGGTTAGGTCCCAATCGTCGGGCCGGTCATCCGCCAGCCGGCGGGCGTGGAACCGTAGTGACTGCAGCATCTCGAGCAGCTCGGCTACTCCCATGCTCAACAGCTCCCCCGTTCTGGTCATCGCCATAGTCCTCCTGCTCCTGCTCGTTGGCGGCGGCTGGGATGGGCGGGGGTCCTGTCCCGCTCGGGAGCGGTAAACCGGACAGGGGACCTGCGACCCTGGCGCGAGGGGATATACCGCGAGATTGTTGGGGATGCGGACCCACCTAGGGAGTCCTGAGTCGGTTAGGTAGCGCCTTCGGCCTGCCATGTGGGCGACTGTAAGGGCGACTCATCGGGTGACCCCGCACCACCGTGCGGGGTTCTCAGCCGCACTTTAGTGCGGGATCGCCTGGACTACGGCTGTTCTTACGCGAGAACGCCAGCGCGACGCGCGAGGTCCCTGAGCTGCGGCGTAGTCGCCTTATGCTCGCGCTTCAGCAGCTCACGCAGCATCTCATGGACGAACACATTGGCACGAACTGCCTCCGGTGCCAACGTATCCGCATTCACCAGCGTGTTGACGGCCGCTGCATCCATCCGCCGCTGCGCGTAGCCCCGCGCCAACTCCACGAGCAATGTCGCGCGACGACTCTTCAACCCGGGCGGCAAGCCAGAGACGTCGATCGATTCTCCAAGCCGGACAGCTTCACCCGCATCACCAAGCTCTGCCGCAACTGAGACCGCATGGATCCTCACGTTCGTCGGGCCAAACGCAGTCCAAAGGTCATTGCGGTCCTCGCCCAGGCGCTCCGCGGCCACCTCCGCCCTGTTGAGGAATTCGTCCGCCTCTACCCTCTCGTCCTGCCGGGCCGCCGCGATCACGGCCGTCAAATGAAGTGCTCCCCACCCTGACGTCAACTCCGGCGACTCAAACCGCCGATCCGCGAGCGCCTCAGCGGCATCCAGCGACACATGTTTCGCCTCATCAAGGCTACCCGCGCGCAAAAAGACGAGACCAAGCTGATAGGCGCTCCCGACAACAAGCAACGGCATTTCCGCTCGCCGTGCCGCAGCCAAAGCACGCTCCGCCGCGATCCACGCGAGGTCTGTTTGGCTCGCCTTCGTCAACGTCTTTGCGGCGATCTGATACGCCTCCGAAAGAACACTGACCGCCTCGTGAGGATTGTTCGGACCCGGTTCCCGCTCGGCCATCTCCGCCGCATTCACGAGCGATGCGAGCATCCTCCCCGTGGTCGCGTAAAGACCCGCCTGATAAAGCTTGTTCGCATCCGCAATCTCGCGCCTCAATGCCGCTAGGGACGAGACCTCGCCCGTCTCGCCCGATGCCGGCGCCAGCAGCGCGGGGATCAGCTCATAACGGACCGAGGACGCGCCGCAGATCCTCGAGTCCTCCGATCTCTACATTCCCGTTCGGGGCTAGAGACAATGGTTGTCCAGTCAGATCCGACACATCGACGCGAAGCACTCACGCCAGCTCGATAATCGTGGAAAACTTATCGACCGACCGAAGGCCACGCTCAACCTGTGACAGCCAGCTTTCCGACCTCCCAACCGCTCTCGCAAGCGCCGGTTGAGACAGTCCACGCCTCCGCCGATACGTGCGGACACGTTCACCAATCGGCATTACGTCATTCAAGAGATCCTCCGTACCCGATCAGTAGGTCGCGCACCGCGCGCTCAAGGTCTACCCAGCCACCCGTTTCGCGGTGTCAAGAATACTTTTCCATGCGGGTAGGCGGGCACCTCCCGGTTCGGACCGCTGTTCCATGACGTGGACACCCCAAGTTCGAAGTTGTTTCAGACTTTCGGAAAACGCTGGATGCTCGGCGAGGACCGCCTTCACGTTGGGCGCGACGACTATCGGTACCTTGGCGCGAAGACACTCGCACAGTATACCCACTGCCAGGTTATCCGCGATCCCGTGCCGAAACTTATTAACCGTATTGAAGGTTGCCGGAGCGACAACAATGGCATCTGCAGGGGGAAGCGATTTCCCCTCACCAGGGAGGCGATACTCCGACCGAATTGGATGACCACTGATCTCCATCAACGTGTCAATCTCCAACCAGGGAATGGCATCTGGAGTAGCTATAACATGCGTCACCCAACCCTGATCACGAGCTAGTTTCACCAACACCTGCACTTCGCCCGCCGGAGGGGCTGCGCAAACGATGATGTAGATAACTCGATCGCCAGCGACTCCCATCTCCGCCACTCCTATTACAACTCTTGCACTCACGGTACGGCGGCATAGTAACCCAAGACTTCACGGCAGCTTCAATGCGGGCCGTCCTGAGCCGGCGACTCACGGCTCGCTCAAGGTGCCGCCGGGTGTCAGCGCCGTATCGACCCCATGCCGACGGCATCGCGCTCGTCCAATGAGCGTCTCACGCCGCCTCGGCCAGTCTTTCTGGTTACTTACCGGACACCATGTCCGGTAAGGGCCTGGGCGAGAATAAGGTTTCTGTTTGCTGTCTTGCGCACATGCCGGAAACCGATGTGCGGTTGCGGGCGTCTGCGCCCGCAACCGCGCTCGCCTGGCTGCCATCCCCGTTGGCGATGGGTTCGCGCCGCCGCACACCTCGGGGTGTGTCGACTGAGTCACCATATAGACGACTCAGTCGACACA
>Ga0187893_10004669_pt1 | contig 25752 bp, 32 predicted proteins | sample MA1701074metaG_FD_139574 | JGI IMG/M metagenome (GOLD analysis project Ga0187893, IMG submission 139574) | White microbial mat communities from a basaltic lava cave in the Kipuka Kanohina Cave System on the Island of Hawaii, USA - MA170107-4 metaG ... | reverse complement strand
GAAACAAGAAGCAGGAATGCTGCGGCAACGGGCAAAAAGATTATTCTTTTCATTAGATGTGTGTTTTAATTTTTATTAATTATTGGTGAAATAAGCTGTTTTTAAAAATTCTTTGAGCGAAGCAGGCTTTCTGCCAAGCAATGTTTCCAAATCATTGCTTGCTGCATTAAACTCATCCCGTTTCATGGCTTCTGCAAAACCACTCATAAAACCAATATATTCCTGGGGTACACCGGCCTTCGCCAATGCTTCTTTGTATTGCACAGGATCGGCATCTATATAAGGAATGGTTTTTCCTGCCAGTTCAGAAAGCGTGGTGGCTACATCGGCAAATGAATAAGCTGTTGATGATGAAATAGGATATACTTTATTTTCATGGCCGGAAGTGCTTAATACTACTGCGGCGGCTTCTGCCATATCGAGTCGCGAAGCAAAAGGTATTTTACCACTTCCAGCAGGAATGAACACACCAGTTTCTGTTACTTTTGGCCCAAGAAACATCGGAAGCATATCAGCATATATCGAATTGCGCAGGATAGTATAAGGGATGCCTGATTTTTTTATGGCTGCTTCTGTATCGAGATGGCTTTGCACTACAAAAGGAATGGCCGATGGTTTATTTTCCCTGCCCTGGAAGCTTGTATAAAGTATATGTTTAACACCAGCCTCTTTGGCCGCATTTACAGCATTGATATGCTGTTGAGAACGGTCATTAAAATCACCGGAAGAAACAAGTAAAAGTTTTTCAACTCCTTTAAATGCGGATGTCAATGATGCATAATCATGATAGTCGCCTTTACGCAGTGTAATACCTTTTTCTTTGAGATCGGCAGCTTTTGCTTCATCTCTTACAAGGGCAATGATCTTATCTGCATTAATACTTTTTTGCAATAAGAAATTAATTACAGCCTTTCCGAGATGACCGGTGGCTCCTGTTACGAGAATCATTTTAATTGTTTTTATGTGTATGATAAGAATGAGAACACAAAATTATTTATCTTCGCTATACATCAGTAACCACTATACCCAAGTATAGCGCTATACTCCGGTATAGTATCAAAAAATGAACAAAATGCAAACAACAAAAACTGAAAAGCCAAAATGCTCCATAGAATTTGTTAAAGCGGTAAATGACACGCTTGATTTTTTCAGCGGCAAGTGGAAGTTGCCCATTTTGGGCTGCCTGATGGAAGGCAAAAAAAGATTTAAAGAAATAGAACGCACTGTTGCTGGTATATCTCCACGTATGCTTTCAAAAGAGTTGCGTGACCTGGAAATGAATCACATGATCACACGGACGGTGTATAACACTATTCCGGCTACAGTGGAATATGAGATCACTGAATATGGCAAATCACTGGAGAAAGTTTTACTCGCCATGTATGAATGGGGTACTGAACATCGTAAAAAGATAATGGGGAAGAATAAAAGGTTGGTACGTGAAGGACATGTTATTAGTAAGGCGGTTTATCAGTAATGATATAACGATAGTTGGTTAATAATTAAAACGATCGTATAATTTTTTTTATACTTGTGATGATGATGGAAGTCTTCAATAAATTATACAATAACTCAAGTTGTCACTTGTTCCTTCAATTGTTTTAAGCAAAGTCTTTAACTGAAAGGTTGAAAACATTTTTATTGCTATCTTTCTCCCCAGTTAAATGATTCAGGTCTAATATTGCCGAGCAGAGTTACCGGCCGTACAAGAGTGCGACGCAACAGGCGATGACATAAGCACAACAGCCGGGACAATAAAAAAATTTAATTCATAAAAAAAATAACGATTATGCCTTCACGCCGACAGTTTATCAACCAATCAGTAAAAGCTTCTGCTGCGATGTATGCAGCCGCAATGGGTCTAAGCGCTAAAAGTTATGGAAGAATATTGGGCGCTAATGATAGAATAAGAGTGGGAGTAGTTGGTTTTTCGGATCGCCACCGCAGCTCACACATGCCCTGCTTTTTGAATCACTACAAAGAATTGAATTTTGATTTGGTGGCCGTATCTGACATTTGGAAAAAAAGAAGAGAAGAAGGCGCTGCTATGTGGAAAGAAAAAATGGGACATGATATAGCTATCTGCCGCAACAACGAAGAGATGTATGATAAAAAACTGGTGGATGCTGTGTTTATCGGCACATCCGATTTTCAACATGCTCTGCATGCTATTGAAGCAGTAAAAGCAGGTTGTGATGCCTATGTAGAAAAACCTTTTGCAGAAACAATGGAAGATAACCGTGCTGCATTGAAAGCTATTAAAGCGACAGATCGGATTATATCAATCGGGTCGCAAAGAAGAAGCGGAGCGAATTATCATGCAGCAAATGAGTTTATACGTTCGGGTAAGTTTGGTGATATAACAATGGTAGAGCTATCATGGAATGTGAATCAACCGGGCCGCTGGCGCAGACCTGCATTGCTCACTCAACTGAAAGAAGAAGATACTGACTGGAAAAGATTTTTAATGAACCGGCCTAATGATTCATTTGATCCAAGAAAATATTTGGAATATCGTTTGTTCTGGCCTTATTCATCAGGATTGCCGGGACAATGGATGAGTCACCAGATAGATACGGTGCATTGGTTTAGCGGGTTGAATCATCCAAGATCAGTAGTGGCCAATGGTGGTATTTATATGTGGAAAGATGGAAGAAAAAATTGGGATACCATGACAGCAGTATTTGACTATGGCCCATCCAATGATCCTTCAACGGGTTTCCAGGTGACGTTTGCAAGTCGTATGCATAATGGTGATGAAAGACCGTCAGAAATTTATTATTCTAATGGTGGCGAACTGAATTTAATTACAAATAAAGTTTCCCCGACGGGCGGTTTGAATAAAAGATTTGCTGATGAAATGGGCATGCAACCATTTTTATTACCGGAACAAACATTGTCGGCCGTTGAAAAAGTCGTTGCGTCTGCAAATACCGGTGGTGATTCGTTGACTTCAAACCATATTCGCAACTGGATGGAATGCATCCGCAGCCGTAAACAAACCAATGCACCTGTTGAAGCTGGCTATAGCCATTCGATAGCGACGATCATGACAAATGCAGCGGCACGTACTGGAGAGAAAGTAACGTTTGATGAGAAGAAGCAGGAAGTGATGGCAGGTGGAAAAGTGTTTAAGTATTGAAACGCTAATGGACACGAATGAGCCACGAATGAAGAACACGAATGAACGCTAATGAAGAACACGAATGAACGCTAATGAAGAACACGAATAACCGCTAATGAAAACGAATAATATGCTAATTGATACAGGTGTTTGGCGCAGGAAAAAATTGTCTGTGAAACTTTTATTGATCGCTTCTTTGGTAATGTTAGGTATTGTTTCTGCAGCTCAATCGAAGGGTTTTGCTATTGTGGAGCAAAAGGATAAAAAGCAGGTTGATATTTTATACAATAACAAATTGCTGACGGCATATTGTTATTATGATTCGAGCCGGAAGCCGATACTTTTTCCGGTGAATACTGTTGATGGCATTACCGTTACCCGTGGTTATCCCTTTCAAATAATAGCAGGAGAGAGAACCGATCATCCGCATCATACTGGCATCTGGCTGAATTATGAATCAGTGAACGGATTGGACTTCTGGAATAATTCTACAGCGATACCGGTAGAAAAAAGAGATCGTTATGGAACGATAGTGCATCAGCAAGTCGTTAATAAAAAATCGGATGAAAAATCTGCATTGTTGGCAACGACTGCAATATGGATAAGACCGGATAAAAAAGTTCTGTTGAATGAAGAAACAACTTATCATTTCAATGTAAAAGAAAACGATTTTATTATTGATCGCATCACTAAATTAACGGCGGCAGATATACCTGTTTTGTTTAAGGATGTAAAGGACGGCATGTTTGCCATAAGGGTAGCAAGAGAACTGGAACAGCCTTCGAAAGAGAAAAGCAGTTTTGTGGATGATAAGGGAAACATAACAGAAATAGCTCCTTCCAGTGCTGATGTAACAGGAACATACTATAGCAGTAGTGGATTGAAAGGAGACGAAGTTTGGAGCAGTAAGGGCCCATGGGTGATGCTAACGGGTAAAAAAGACGGAAAAGATATTACAATTGGTATTATTGATCATCCGAAGAATGTTGGTTATCCTGCTTACTGGCATGCCAGGGGTTATGGTTTGTTTGCCGTAAATCCATTGGGAAGAAAAGTATTCAGCAATGGAAAGGAGGAATTGAATTTTTCATTGCAACCGGGTGAGTCGGTTACATTCCGGTATAGGGTAGTGGTTCGTTCAGGGAATATGATGACAAAAGAAGAAATGAATAAACTTTCTGAAGAGTTTGGAAAAGTGGAATGAACTGATTGTATTGAGGAAAATTGAAGAAATGCTGCATCAATAAGAGGTTTATAAATAACATATATTTACTAAAACGAACTTTATGAGCCGTCAAATTATCTTTTGTATTATTTTTTTTACTTTTCTTCAACCCGTTTTTCCTGTATCTGCGCAGCAAACAGATTCATTGATGAATAAAAGTGGATTGCCTGCTATTCTTGAAGGCAAATTGGATGGTAAGTTTATTCATCAATGGTCAGGCAGAGGAGGCGACCACGGCAGCACTAACACTTCAGAGCCTGTTGTGGACAGAGACAATATATATTTACCGAATGGAAACTGGATGATCTTTGTTTCAAGTCATATAAATCACATGAACGGACAATTCCAAATGCAGCTTGAATGTGATGGGGAGCTTTCTGAACCAATTTATTTAAATGGACGGGGAACTAATAATCAGTGGGAAACCATTACACTTGCAAATTGTTTTAGTGGAATTAAAGTGCATGATAATAAGCCAGTGCAAATAGTTATCAGAATGAGTAAAAGTGGTTCGTCAACCACAGCAACTCTTGGCGATATTTTTCATTACATCACTGCTTTCAAAATCAAAAAAGTTCACAAAAGAATCAGCAGATAGCAAGATAACTATGTTACATGGATTTGTTTTAGTGTTATCATTGATTTGTTTTAGTGGATATGGGCAATCACTTTATCCATCAGCAGCCAATGCTCATTCACATAATGATTATGAACAGTCTTCTCCATTTTGGTTGGCATGGAAACATGGGTTTGGTTCTGTCGAAGCCGATATATTTTTAGATAATGATGAACTGATCGTTACTCATGATAAAAAGCAGATACTAAGGCGATGGACATTGGATTCTTTTTATCTCCAGCCACTGCAACAATGCATAACCGCTAATAAAGAATATGTATATACTGACACTTCGCGACATCTGCAACTGATGATAGATATGAAGTCAGATGCAATATCAACACTGAATAAGCTGGTTGAAAAACTAAAATCTTATCCTTCACTGATCAATTGTTCTTCGTTGAGAATCGTTATCAGCGGTAATCGTCCTGCTGCTTCTTCATTTAGTGATTGGCCGGAATGGATAAGATTTGATGGTGTATTGCAACAGGAGTATAGCGAAAAAGAACTGGAGAAGATTGATATGTTGAGTGATAATTTTGCCCATTATTCATCATGGAAAGGCGAAGGAGAGTTGCCGGAAAAAGAAAAACAGGTTTTACAAGATATGATTAACAAAACTCATCGCCTGAATAAAAAGATCCGTTTTTGGAATGCACCGGATAATCCGTATAGCTGGAAAGTTTTTATTGAGCTTGGAATAGATTATATCAATACTGATCATATTGAAACATTAAGCTCTTTCTTAAAAACATATAAAAAAAAAATATTCTGATTTGCATAGTCATCTATTTGTTCGATCTTTTCATGCTTCATTGATCTAAATACCCGATCTCCGGCTTCTGACCTCTTCTTCACACTTCCTTACTTTCCCTTACATTTGCACCCATGACAACAGAAAAATTACAGGATATGCGGTCCCGCATTGCCGGGATAAGGAGGTTTCTTTGACGTCGAAAACCGGCGATATAAAATTGAAGAAGATAAACAGCTTTCACTAAGCCCGGGATTTTGGGATGATAACAAACGGGCTACTGAGATCCTCAAAAACATTAAGCTAAACGAGTATTGGGTAAAGTTGCACGAAGCCACTGAAATGGCGGTGGAAGACTTTGCCGTATTGTTTGATTTTTGGAAAGCAGGCGATGCTACCGAAGAAGAAACAAAGAGTGCCTATCAAACAGCATTAAGCATGCTGGATGATGCGGAATTTAAAGCTACGTTGAATGAGCCCGAAGATGAGTTGCCTGCAGTGTTGCAAATCAATTCTGGCGCTGGCGGTACCGAAAGCCAGGACTGGGCCGAGATGCTTGCACGTATGTACCGCATGTATGGAGAGAAACAGGGTTGGAAAGTAACCGAACTGGATTGGGTTTGGGGTGATGGCGCCGGTATTAAAACTTGTACGCTGCAATTTGACGGTGAGTTTGCTTATGGTTTTCTGAAAGCGGAAAGCGGTGTGCATCGTTTGGTTCGTATTTCGCCTTTTGACAGTAATGCAAGAAGGCATACTTCTTTTTGCTCAGTATTTGTTTATCCATTGGTGGATGATACAATCAACATTGAGATAAAAGATGCGGATGTAAAGATGGAAACTGCAAGAAGTGGTGGCGCTGGTGGTCAAAACGTAAACAAGGTGGAAACAAAAGTGATGCTGACGCATATTCCAACCGGTATTGTTGTAGTATGTCAAACGGAACGTTCACAATTGGGCAATCGTGAAAAAGCGATGACAATGCTGAAAAGCCGGTTGTATGAAGAGGAGCTTCGCAAAAGAAATGAGATGAAAGACGCTACCAATGCTACCAAGAAAAAAATTGAATGGGGCAGCCAGATACGCAGTTATGTTTTTCATCCTTATAAAATGATCAAAGATCACCGCACTGATTTTGAAACCGGAAATGTGCAGCCGGTGATGGATGGCGAACTGGATGGATTTATTAAAGCGTATTTGATGAGTGAGAAGGAGACAAGTTCGTAGCTATTTGTTGCAGGTACAATAATTATGTATGAAAAAACCTGTATTAAATAAAAGGATTTTTTGGGATACTGATTTCGAATCTATCGATTATGACAAATACTGGCAATTTGTTATCTGCCGTGCATTTGAAAGAGGCGATGTTGACGATATTCGCCAGGTAAGGAGATATTATGGTGATCAAAAGGTAATTAAAGCGTTAACGGAATCAAAATGGCTTTTTTATCACACTTTTTCCCTCGCAAAAAATATGTTTGATTTAAAGGATACTGATTTCAGATGCTACATTTTGAATCACTCAAAGGGGATACCCTGGACATATTGAAAGGTCTAATGACAATTCCTGATCTGAGTATGCTAAGTCTTGCAGGTGGAACTGCTCTTGCATTGCGATATGGCCACCGAACGTCATATGATCTTGATTTGTTTTCATCATCGGAGTTTGAAAATAAAATCGTTGTTCAGGCAATTAACAAAAAATATCCATCGTATCAGGTACTCAATTTAAATAATAAAGCAGGAGTTTTTGGGTTTATTGATGATATAAAATTGGACATTGTAAGACACCATGAATTTCAAATAATCGCTCCTATTGAAAAGATTGAAAATATCAGATTTTTATCTGATGCTGATATTGCCGCTATGAAAATTTTTGCTATACTGGACAGAGCCAAAAAGAAAGATTTCTATGATATTAGTCTGTTGCTTGATAAATACGGACTGGAAAAAATTATAAACTGGTATTTTAAAAAATATCCTGACAATCAAATGCTGATTTCTGTTCCAACAGCATTACAGTATTTTGTAGATGCTGAGACAGATAAAGACCCGGAACCGCTTATTGGGCAAACCTGGAAAGAAGTAAAAAAGAACATTTCAAAGCATGTTAACAAGTTTCTTAAATAATTTATCATGAGTTTCGGAACATTTTCATATCCCATGCCGCCAAACGAACCAGTATTAAGTTATGCTCCCGGTTCGCCGGAAAGAAAAAGATTAAAAGAAGTTTTGGCAGAGCTGAAAAAACAGGAGTTGGACATTCCGATGTTTATCGGCAGCAAAGAAGTGCATACCAATAAAAAACTGTCTTTGCATCCGCCGCATGAAATAAATCATGTGCTTGGTTATTATTATGAAGGTGATGAGCGGCATATAAAACAGGCTATTGATGCAGCACTGGCAGCAAAGGAAAGCTGGGCTGCTATGAGTTGGGAAAACCGTGCAGGTATTTTTTTAAAAGCTGCTGATCTTATTGCTACAAAGTATCGTCCGTATATGAATGGTACAACGATGCTGGGCCAAAGCAAAAATGTTTTCCAGGCGGAGATTGATGCCGCTTGTGAGATCATTGATTTTCTTCGTTTCAATGTTCATTTCTTAAGTGAAATATATAAACAACAACCTATCAGCAGTCCCGGCATGCACAACCGGATGGAGTATCGTCCGCTGGAAGGATTTGTTTTAACAGTAACTCCTTTCAACTTTACGGCTATCGGAGGCAATCTTCCTACCAGTGCAGCTATGTGTGGCAATGTAGTGATATGGAAACCGGCGCATACACAAATTTATTCTGCGCAAATGTTCATGAGGATTTTGAAGGAAGCCGGTTTGCCTGATGGTGTCATCAACCTTATTTATGTAGATGGCCCTGCATTAGGTAAAATATGTTTTAATCACAGAGATTTTGCCGGTGTTCATTTCACAGGTTCTACCGGTGTGTTTAATAATATGTGGGAAACGATTGGTAAGAATATGGGTATGTATAAATCGTATCCACGTATAGTAGGTGAAACAGGCGGCAAAGATTTTGTAATTGCACACAAAACTGCTGATCCCGATGTAGTGGCTACTGCTTTGTTGCGCGGCGCTTTCGAATTCCAGGGGCAAAAATGTTCTGCCGCCTCAAGAGCTTATATTCCTTCCAATATTGCAGAAGAAGTAAAGAAAAAAATGATCGCCGGTGTGAAAAGTTTTAAGATGGGAACAGTTGAGAATTTTTCCAACTTTATTAATGCAGTGATTGACGAAAAAAGTTTTGATAAGATCAAAGCCTATATTGATAACGCAAAGAAAGATAAGAAGGCGGAAATATGGGTGGGTGGCAAATGTGATAAAAAAGAAGGTTACTTTGTTCAGCCAACTGTTATTGAAGCAAAGGATCCAAAATATGTGACGATGTGTGAAGAGATATTTGGGCCTGTACTTACGGTTCATGTTTATCCCGCCAATAGCTTTGAAAAAACACTTGAACTGGTTGATACCACTTCGCCTTATGCTTTGACCGGCGCTGTGATTGCACAGGACAGAGCAGCAGTTGAATTAGCCGTAAACAAGCTTCGCAATGCAGCCGGTAATTTTTATATCAATGATAAACCGACAGGGGCCGTGGTAGGTCAGCAACCATTTGGTGGCGCAAGAGCCAGCGGCACTAATGATAAAGCCGGAAGTATTTTGAATTTATACCGCTGGCTGAGTGCAAGAACCATTAAAGAAACATTTAATCCGCCAACGGATTATCGCTATCCGTTTATGAGTGAAGAGTAGATCATGAAGGAAATAATAAAATTTGACGGCCTGCAGACTGCAGGCTTTTTTGTATGTTTACTTTTTTTAATAACTGGCAGCAAAAACACTTACTTTTTAGAAATGTAATATTAAAAGAATTACTTTCTTGCTTCCAGAAATAATCTTTCGATTGATTTATTTCATTTTAAGCAATTTTTATTTTTCTTTTGCGAATGGAAAAACGCCGAAATCCATTAACATCAGGCGGAGGAAGCTGAAAATCCCGCAGAGTAAGCAAAAATTTTAAACCTAACTGTTTATGAAGTTTATCAGGAACTTTAGTTATGTCCTTGTAACGCTCGGCTTTGTTGCTTTGTTGACATCAGCCACCCCTGTTTCAAAAGGCCCCATCCCCACAGAAAAAATTAAAACTGCAATTGCTGCTTTAGATGTTGCAGCAAAAGATGGCAAAGTCACTTATCGTGAACTGAAAGCCATTGCCACTGATTTAAAAGGATCGAAGCTCACATTAAAGGAAAAAATTGCGCTGAAAATTTTCGGCAAGAAAATTTCCTCTAAAGTCACTTCAGCGCCTTATGCCGGAGGCAGTAAATCGCAAATAGTTGCAGCAATTCTTTGCGCTTTTATCGGCGGCCTGGGTATCCACCGTTTTTACCTCGGTTATACCTGGCAGGGTATCGTACAACTGCTTACATTGGGTGGTTGCGGTATCTGGTCACTGATAGATTTTATCAGGATATTAATGGGTACTCTTACGCCTAAAAACGGCGATTACGATGTTACTTTTTAATTAATCATGGTTCCGGCCTTTTGGCCGGAACTTTTCTAAGATATGAAATTCAAATACTTTTTTACTCTTACCAAGCTTATTTTTATTGTAGCAGTTCCCCTGGTTTTACTGATATTGCCCGCCGGTTTTTTTGACAACGGCAAATCCCTTTGTTTGTCAAAGCTGCTTCTGAATGTGGAATGTTTTGCTTGCGGCATGTCCCGGGCCTGTATGCATTTGATTCATCTCGATTTTGAAGAAGCATATGCTTATAACATGGCGAGCTTTTTAGCTTTACCTGCGTTGGCCATAGTATGGGTGCAATGGTTTTTAAAAGAATGGAAAATGTATAAACGATACCGCTATGCGATGGCAGCACAGCCCGCCAATGAATAATCCTATTATTCTTACACATCCCGCTCAAATAAGTTTTAAAAGATTCATTCATCTTCTTCTTTAGGACCATTTAAGCTATTAATCATTTTGCCAATTCTATTCGCAATCAGAAACGCTACATAGAAAAAAGAATAATCTGAAAATGCTGCTGCAGGTTGGCATTTGGATATTTAACTGTTAACCAAGATCACTATAAGGCATGAATTTGCAGGCAATGCAACAGCAGTTTATGAACTTCCAAATGGACTTTTTACTGCTCTTAGTTATTATCTCGGTTTAAGCAATCTTGTTATTAACGGCGACAGCGGCAACTCTGCGAAGAACCGTTATTTCGCAATAAGAATTGGGTATTTTTTGTCTCAGTTAGGGAATAAATGATGAATGTTTTATAGTCACAAAAAGAGGTCGCAGCAAAATGCGGCCTTTTTTCTTTTATGATTATTGTTTTCATGTTGATTGATAATGACGTCAAAAACGTGCAAACAGACTTATCTTTCTTTAAAGTAAGTATATGTTAGTTGCTCTGGCATGATTTTTTAAAAATTAGTAATGTGAGCTGGGTTGTTGTGGAATAGTTTACCCTAAATCATGTATGTATGAAAAAAATTTTTTGTTTTTTGATGGTTGTATTTTTTGCCGCATCTTTTGTGGTAGCGCAGGAAACGCATTGGGGTGTGAAAGCAGGAGTGAATATATCAAGCGTTGCTATTGATGGTGGCGATGACTATGCAAGCAAAGCAGGTTTTCATGTCGGTGGCCTGGCACATATTCACCTCAACAAGAATTGGGCGTTGCAACCAGAAGCAGTCTTTTCTACGCAAGGCGGTAAAGATGATGATAACGATGACATAAAACTAAAGCTGAACTATATCAACATTCCGTTATTGGTTCAGTACATGACAGCGGATGGATTCCGTTTGCAAACAGGGCCGCAATTAGGCATATTATTGTCTGCTGAGTCTAAGATCGGCGACATAGAAACAGATGTGAATGATGATCTTTCTACTATTGATTTTTCCTGGTCATTTGGCGCCGGTTATCTTTTTCCATCAGGTTTCGGAATAGATGCCAGGTATAATCATGGCATCAGCAATATCAGCGACGATGAAACCTTTGAAGCTAGAAACCGTGTATTTCAAGTAGGACTTTTTTATCAATTTATGCGTGGAAAAGGCAGGAGATAAAAATATTCAGCCATTGTTTTTTCAAAGCCCTTTTCGAAGGGCTTTGTTATTTTTACAAAAATCTTCTTACTTGAAATCAATACTCAGCGAGCAGCAATTGACAATTACGATCAAAAGACTGGCTCACCAAATATTGGAAAATAACACCGACCTCGCCAATACCGTTTTAATAGGACTTCAGCCAAGGGGCATTTATGTTTCTGACCGTGTGGTGCATGCTATCAAAAAAGATTTTCCGGAAGTGCCTGTTCAATACGGCAAGCTCGATATCACGTTTTACCGGGATGATGTCCGTAAAGAAATTCGCATAGCTAACCAGACGGATATTTCTTTTTCTATCGAAGGAAAAAAAGTAGTACTGATTGATGATGTGCTTTATACAGGTCGTACCATTCGTGCAGCTCTTGACGCTTTATTAGATTTTGGCCGGCCTGAAAAAGTTGAATTATGTATTTTAATTGACCGCCGCTTTAGCAGGCAACTTCCCATACAGCCCGATTATGTCGGTAAAGCCATTGATTCCATCATATCACAAAAAGTAAGAGTGCTTTGGAAGGATAAAGATGGGAGAGATGAGGTGGTGATTTTGGATTGAGTTGTCAAGACACAAGGTACAAGGAACAAGGGGTAACGGACAAGCATATTATTAACTTCAATCTTTAGTTATGTCTCAGCAATTAGAAGACAGATTTCAAAATTTTGCCAAGGCTGTCAGAGATTATTGTTTGAAGATAAAATGGGACATAATCAATACGGAATATATAAAACAGATGGTTCGCTTCGTCGGTTCTGTAAGTGCCAATTATACCGAGGCATCCGATGATTTGGGCAAAGCTGATGAAAAAATGAAATTAAAAATTTCACGACGTGAAGCCAAGGAAACTATCAAATGGCTTGATCTTTCTCTGACGTATGATAATGTTTCTTTAGAAAAATGGAAAGTTCTACTGATTGATGAAGGACAACAAATCAGGAAAATCTTATCTGCAATCATCATTAAATTAGAAAGAAAATAACCTGTTTCCGCCTTGTACCTTGTCTCTTGATTTTCTTGTGCCTTGTACCTTGTACCTTGTCCCTTGTATCTCATTTTCCCCTAATTTCGCTTTTTAATGCAACTATCTACAAGACATTTACTGGGCATTAAAGACCTCTCGTCAGCCGACATTTCCCTTATTTTACAGACAGCAGAACAGTTTAAAGAAGTATTGCAACGACCGGTAAAGAAAGTGCCTTCTTTGCGTGACGTTGTAGTCGTTAACCTGTTTTTTGAAAACTCTACCCGTACAAGAATTTCATTTGAACTGGCTGAAAAAAGACTTTCAGCTGATACGATCAGTTTTACTGCTTCATCTTCTTCGGTAGCTAAAGGTGAAACACTGCTGGATACAGTAAATAATATCTTATCCATGAAAGTGGATATGGTGGTGATGCGGCATAGTGCCAGCGGAGCTCCGCATTTTTTGGCTAAACATATTCCCGCTGCAATTATCAATGCCGGTGATGGCATCAATGAACATCCGACGCAGGGTTTGCTGGATGCATTATCTATTAAGGAAAAGCTTGGAAAGCTTGAAGGCGCTAAAGTGGCGATCATTGGCGACATCATGCATAGCCGTGTGGCGCAAAGTAATATTTACCTGTTGAAAAAAATGGGTGCTGATGTAACAGTATGCGGCCCGCCAACACTGATTCCAAAATATATTGCCGAAGCATTGCATGTAAATGTAAGTTATAACCTGAAAGAAACGCTGGAATGGTGTGATGTTGCGAATGTATTGCGCATTCAACTGGAAAGACAAAACCAGGTATTGTTTTCTTCACTGCGGGAATACAATCTTGCTTATGGTATCAGCAGAAGATTGCTCGACAGCCTGCACAAAGAAATTGTGATCATGCATCCGGGGCCTATCAACCGCGGAGTAGAATTGGACAGTGATGTGGCCGATAGTAAACAATCCATTATCTTACAGCAGGTAGAAAATGGAGTGGCGGTGAGGATGGCTGTGTTATATTTACTTTCAAATCAAAACCCATCATAAATTTTGGATTTTAGATTTTGATTAGTTTTTCAGTACAATCTAAAATCTAAACCAGTAATCAAAAAAAGTTATTAATGCGCATTTGCTTGTTTCCCGGCACCTTTGATCCTTTGACATTAGGCCATGTTGATATCATTAACCGGGCTTTACCTTTATTTGATAAAATAGTAGTGGGTATTGGTTCCAATATTGCAAAAGCGCCTATGTTTTCTTCCGAACAAAGAGTAGCATGGATAGAAGAAATATATAAAAATGAACCAAAAGTAGAGGCTGCTTCCTATGAAGGATTGACGGTAAACTTTTGCAAAAAGATCGGCGCTCAATTTATTTTAAGAGGTATTCGTTATGTCAGCGATTTTGAATATGAAAAAACAATTGCTGATGCTAACCGTACGCTTGACAGCTCGATAGAAACTATATTTCTTACAGGCGAGCCAAAATATACTTCGGTAGCTTCCACGATCGTAAGAGATATTATCCGCAATAGGGGAGATGCCAGTCATTTCCTGCCTGAAATAGTTTATAAGTCAATCAAAAAATAATGTTATGCGCATCTGGCACAACAAAGACGTAACACTTGATGAACTGAAGCCGCTTGGACAGGGCACCATGGGTGAGTACATTGGCATTGAATGGGTGGAGATAGGAGATGATTTTGTAAAAGCAAAAATGCCGGTTGATCATCGTACACAGCAGCCCTATGGATTGTTGCATGGCGGCGCATCCTGTGTGTTGTCAGAAACGGTTGGCAGCATTGCATCTGCATTAGTAGTAGATCATACAAAATTTGTTTGTGTGGGGATGGAGATAAATGCCAACCATGTTCGCAGTGCAAGAGAAGGATTCGTTACAGGCACTGCCACAGCATTACACCTTGGCACCAATACGCATGTTTGGGATATTAAAATACATGATGAAGTGAACAAACTGGTTTGTGTAAGCCGGCTTACTGTTGCAGTCATTCCAAGAAAAGAATCATACCGGCAAACCAGTTTGTAATACATCAACAATTGAGGGGAAGCTGTTGTTCAGATATTTTTGCAGATCATTTTGTTTCACCCATTTTATTTCACTTATATCTTCTTCAGTTTGCGGCGTGAATGATTGATTGCCATTAGTGCTCATGCTAAACCAATGCGATTCTTTCAGGATAAACCGGGCGCCTTCATGATAAGTATGATAAGTTACCAGCAAAGGGCCGGTTAATTTAATATTATTAAGCCCTGTTTCTTCCTGTACTTCTCTCACTGCACATTCTTCCAGCGTTTCTCCTTTATCTAATTTTCCTTTTGGCATATCCCATTTGCCGCGGCGAAAGATCAGCAGCACTTCATCTTTTTCATTTCTTATCAAACCGCCTGCTGCCTGCACCAGTACAAATTTTTTAAAGAAAGCTTTTTTTAGTTCTTCGAGGTTGGGATGAAAAAAAACACCTGCATGAATTTTTTCCAGTTGCATTTCATGGATCATTGATTTTACTGTGTGCGAATCCAGTTCATCAATAAAAACTGCATCGTCGTGATGAATATACGGCTCAATCACCTCATCAATATTATCACAAAGAAAAAGCGGTTTGTCGTTGAAGTAGATTTTGATATGCATAAGTAACAGCTTTGGCGGACATCTTTTTTATTTATTCTGAAGTAAGCCTTTTCTCACATAGGTTATAAACTAATAGTATTTCTTTGTCTTCTACATAATACTTGCATCTTTTTGCAAACGATGTATCTGTAAACCATGTTTCAAGAATCGTTTTTTCAATAAATCCGAACAGTTGAGTTTTGTTAACTATCAAAGTTTTTTCTTTCTCATATAGCTTGGGTTCAAGCTCTAATGCAATGTAATTATTAAATTTAGCTTCATTAATCACTTCTCTTTCTCCGCCACCAAATGAAGCACCTATTGATGCCAGGATTACTATCCCAATTATCGGTAATGTTCCAACAATTGCAATTGCAAATTTTAGCCCCGTTCTTTCGTGAATTATAGTAAAGATTCCCCAAAAAATACTCATTATAATGAGCATTGTTGCAAACCAATGAAATGCTATATCGCTATAGTCATATCCTGTCATCCATATAATAAGAGATGGCAAAGTCACTATAGCTATAATTAGAGATACTCCTTTTTTGGATAAGAATATTTTTTGACTGATGTAATGACAAGCAAAGGCTAAGACTGGAGATATAGCTAATATCAGCATACAAATGAGTTGTTGAGGAAACGTCTAAACTACAAAATATCCTTGTTTTTGTGAAGCTCAAAGCTCGATGCTTTCTTTTACCTTCGCCGCATGACAGATGCAAAAGTAATAGCTGAAAAATTGTTGCAGGTTGATGCGGTAAAATTGAACATAAAACAACCATATACATGGGCCAGCGGATGGAAAAGCCCGATCTATTGCGATAACAGGAAAGTGTTGTCGTTTCCTTTCATTCGTGATTTTATTAAGTCAGAAATATGTAATGTGGTATTTACAAAATTTCCCGATGCGGAATTGCTGGCAGGTGTAGCCACAGCAGGTATTGCCTGGGGTGCTATGGCGGCCGATCAATTGAAGTTGCCTTACATCTATGTTAGACCAAAGCCAAAAGAACATGGATTGGGAAATCAAATAGAAGGTTATTTTGAAAAAGGACAAAAAACTGTCGTGATCGAAGACCTGGTGTCAACCGGTAAAAGCAGCCTGCAGGTAGTAGATGTACTGCAAGAAGCAGGATTAGATGTGGTAGGTATGGTTTCTATTTTTACTTATGGATTTCCTGTAGCGGCAGAGGCATTTGCAAAATATGGATTAGAATATCATTCACTAACCAACTACCATGCATTGATAGAACTTGCCGTTGAAAAAGGTAATGTATCAGCGGCCGATCAGGACATTTTGTTAAAATGGCGTGACGATCCTGCTAATTGGAAAGGAGTTTAGTAATTTGGCTTTTACAAATCATACCAATGAAACAAATAATAATTGCGATAATTACAGCATGTTTTAGTACAGTTTCTTTTGCTCAGCAAAAAGCACTGGAAACCGCCAAAATAAAAACTCCTACGGCTCTTTGCGAAGCATGTAAACCAAGAATTGAAACTTATTTGAAAAGAATAAATGGCGTGTTGCAGGTAAATGTAAATTATCGTAAAGGAGAAACTACCGTAAAATATCTTACTGATCGAACCAATATTGAAGAGATCAAAACAGCTATTGCCAATACAGGCTATGATGCCGATGATATTCCTGCCAACGAAGAATCTTATAAAAAATTACCGATAACATGCAAGAAACCTGAAGATGGTGGCGGGCATCCTAAACCTAAAACGCTGCCGGCTACACCACGGGAGCAGCCATAGCACTGACGAATTAGATTAGCCACAAGTAATATATTTTTTATGTTGACAGACTTTCGATGAACTGAAAAAACTAAAAAATTTAGAAAAAGCACTAAATTTGGCTTGTGAATAGGGTTTATCCATATAAATTAATTGCTGATTACTTTATTGCGTTATCAAATGAAATGCAGTCACCGATAACTAATTTAAAGCTGCAAAAGCTTGTGTATTATGCTCAAGCATGGAATCTTGCTTTATTAAAAAGGGAACTGATTCATGAAGATTTTCAGGCATGGGTACATGGACCTGTTATTTCCAATTTATATAACGATTACCGCCATTTTAGTTGGAAACCTATAATCAGGGAAGATCTTCAGGAAGGCAGCTTATCTGAAATCAAAAATGAGTTTGAACCTGATGTATTAAAAGTACTTGCCGACGTAGAGTATGAGTATTTCGGCCTTGAAGCATATCAGTTAGAAAAATTAACCCACAACGAAGATCCCTGGATATTGACAAGATCTGGTTTAGCTGATGATGAACCCTCTGACAGGGTCATTCCAAAGAGCCTAATTCAGGGTTATTACTCAAAGTTTGTGGTTAATGAGTAAGATTAAAAAGACTACTCCTCCAGTAGGAAACCCTTCGATATCTCAAGCTAAACAAGCTGCCGAAAAACGAGCCGCTGAATTGATAAATTTTTCGTTTAAATACTTAGATGGAGATCATGATAAATTTAGTTATGCTCCCTACAATACAGAATACTTTTGTGAAGTGCTGAAAAGAGTGAAAGATATTTCGGGATGGACTAAACTTGAATTACTGTCGAATCGAAGCTCCTCACTGCGGGCACACCCGATAGAGTGGACAACTACCTCCGAAGCAAATGGATTTAACTTTCCTAAGCATGAAGAAATAGTTGATACTCCATATCAATTTGCAGTTTCTGGAAACGAACATGGAAGAGTACATGGTTTTTTTATCTATAATACTTTTTATGTCGTATGGTTGGATAAGAATCATAAACTGTATCCATGATGGTTTTCGAAGTTATTTCGAGCTTTCTTTTTAAAGAATCTTTTCCTTCAAACTACTCAAATCCTCTGTAATTCGTTCCCTATGCAGGTCGTTGAAGTAGTAAAATAATTATCTGAAAAGTTGTTTCAAATTTTGCTTTCCCTGGTAATTCAAAGAAAAATTTTTATAAAAGCCGGATTTGCCAGCCCTTGCTATTCCTGTTATTCGAAGCAATACTTCTTCCTGCAAAAAAACAGTGAGTGAATGTCTCATTAGTTGCTTCATATCAATGGCCAATTTTACAGGTACCAAAAATTCACTGTTGGCCGGAATATTTACAGAAGTATCCACAATAAAATGACCAAGAAAAATACTATCAACCCATGCATCGCCTTCGGCTTGTTTTAAACGGCCTTTAAAATTGTTGGGATTGTGATATCGTATATCAAGTGTCACCGCAGATTCGCCGGCTCCCATTTCGTTTAACTTCACGTTTTCGATTCCCTTGAAAACTGGATCGTTCATGCTTTTGCAGGAAGCAAGCAGGCTGATAACAGCCAATACATAGAGGAAATTTTTCATAATGGCCGCAAAATAGGCAATGTTATACGCTTCGCCTTCCTTTTGGATAGTTAAATTAATCCGGTAGCCTGAAGAGAAAGTAATAGCCGGCAGGAATGAATTAATTTTGAGCTTTTGAACCGGGCCATAAAAACCGTTTTTTATCGTTATTAAGTAAGAAAAACCTTGTGGTATGAAACTTATATTATTCATCAGCTTGTTTATCTCATCGCAGTCTTACGGGCAGTGGAAAAGTTTTATCATAAGTGTAAGAGGCGATACGCTGAATCGTGTAGATATGAAAGGGAAAAAACAAGGCCCCTGGGTAATACATGTGGATGAGGCAAGAGGAGAGCAGGGTTATGATGAACAAGGCTATTTTGAAGATGATAAAAAAGATGGCAAATGGGTGAGGTTTTCATTGATGGGTGATAAAATTGCTGAAGAAAATTTTCGCTGGGGCAGCCTCGATGGAAGATCAAGATACTATACCCGTACCGGCGGTTTGGTACGGGAAGAAAGCTGGAGAGCTATTGAACCGGGAAAAACTTTTGATACGGTAGATGTATTGGATATTAATGATCCCACTAAAGTAATTGACAGGGTAGTGATAAAAGTAGAAGGCACAACCATACGTCATGGCACCTGGACTTATTTCGATCCTGAATGGGGCACTATTAAAAAAACGGAAGAATATTGGGCAGATAAATTAAAGACAGATGAGGTTGCAACTGCTGATAAAAAATCAAATAAGGAAGACGATCTAAGTCCTGTGGAGTTTAGCGATAATACAGATGATGCAAAGACAACCGATACAAAAACGAAGGCTGATCCGAACAAAAAAAATACTACTGCCAAACCGAAGGCAGTGCTCGATTACGAAAAGAAAAATTCAGGTAAAAAACGAATTAAAGTAAGAGACGGGAGTACAGGCCAGTAAATTTTAAGTTTTGTAATCCTCTCTCACCGGGTTAAAGATATCAATGACTTTGCAATCAGTGACGGCATGTGCGCCATGCAAAACATTAGAAGGAATTACATGATACATGCCGGTTTTTAAATGATAAATGATTCCGCCAATGATCATATCCAACTCTCCTGAAATAATATAAGTGATCTGTTCATGCTCATGTTTGTGTTCTTCTAAATTGCTTCCCGCTTTTATTTCTACATAACCCAGCGTCATGCTGTTGCCATGAGCATAGTAGCCTTTGAGACCGGGAGCCAGTTCTTTTGGAGGAATGTCTTTTATTAATTGCATGATGCAAATATGCGACGAGTTTTTTATAAACCCGCTTTTGTCTATATTTCCGTTCTTCCCATTAGAGAAATGCCTATGAACCCTCTTACTTTTAAACTTGTTGGGTTTTTCAATGATATATAACAACTATATGCTTTTCCGCAACCTGGCAGGCTATGTTTACATTTGCAGCTGAAATGAAATAAGTATTTATTGCATCATATATTTTTATATTTTATTTTCTCTCGTTGAAAAATTTTGTTTCTTATCCAGGCGGTAATTTTTACAAGACTGCTGCCGCGGTTCATCCTGTTAAGAATAATAAAAGCTGAAAGAATAGTAAGCAATCCTATTGCCATGACAGAAGCATTGATGCCAAAAGCATCTGCAATAACCCCGGTGAGCACAGCCCCGATGGCATATCCCATGTCTCTCCAAAAACGAAATACACCAAGACTATTAGCCCTGTCAGAAGGATGAGTGTTTTCTGCAACTGTTGCAAGAAAAGTTGGATACACCATGGCAGTGCCCCAGCCAAGGATAACGGATAGAATAACAAAATGTGTAATGGTATTGGCAAATATCAAAACCATTAAAGCCACTCCTTGTAAAAACATGCCAAGGAACAATAAATCTTTTTTGCAAAAAACATCGGCCATTCTTCCGGTAAATAATTGACCAACGCCCCACACTGCAGGATAAATCGCTGTTACCATACCTATCTGTTCAATGCTGAATCCTTTTGCAGCGAGCAAAATGGGAAGCAGACCCCAAACCATTCCGTCATTGAGATTGTTAACCAGACCTGCTTGCGTTACGGATCCGAGGTTTTTGTTTTTCCATGTAGTTTGCCAGAAAACATTTTTAAACTTTTGAATGTTACTGGTAGTTGTTTCTTTAGCTACGTGATGTTTGGTATCTTTTACCAGCAGCCCGCTTGTAAAGAATCCCATCAATGATAATGCAACTCCTATATAAAAAGGATAGGGACGAAGCCCATATTCAGAAGCGATCCATCCTGTGGCAAAAGCAATTGCAGCCAAAGAAATATATCCTGCAAATTCATTCAGGCCCATAGCAAATCCTCTTTGCTTTTCTCCTGCAAGATCTATTTTCATCATTACTGTGCTGCTCCATGTTAGTCCCTGGTTGATGCCAAGCAAAACATTGGCGGCTACAATCCAATTCCAGCTATCGGCATACATTAATACAAAAGGAACAGGAATGCCAATCAACCAGCCAATCGTCAATAAATTTTTTCTTCCGATCTTATTGGCCAATGCCCCGGTGAAATAGTTGGTAAAGGCTTTTACAATGCCAAAAACAACAATGAATGAAAGAATAGCCGTTTTGGCTGCAATATGAAATTCCTCTTCTGCTATTTGTGGTAAAATACTTCTTTCCAGGCCGATCATGCCGCCAACAAAGGCGTTGATGATGACCAGCAACGTAAATTGTTTCCAGTTTTCTTTTAAACCAAGTCGTACCATTTTCATATTATTTCCATGCCTGACTGATTAGAGCACTCATAGGTGCTATCATAGGCTCCGCTCCAAATTTTTCAGAGAGTTCTTTTTCTGCCATGTCTTTTATTTCATCCATCCAGGCAGGATTTCGTTTCATGATCTCGTTATAAATCATCCCTCCCTGTGCCAACCCATTGACGGCCTCCTTAGCTGTACGGCAGAATGAAGACTTTATAACATGCCCGATCGCAATTTTAGAAAAACCGGCATCCTGTAACAACGACCTGATCAGGGTGTCGTCATATAGGGAAAATGGAAGATTGTATGCTTCCGACAAAACATCTCCCAAATACTTCTTTGCTATTTTTCGATAAATATGAGAGGCCGCATTCAGTTCCAGTTTATCCCAGGTTGTAAACAGTAACATCCCACCCGGTCTTAAGATGCGGTGGGCCTCTGCAAGGGCCTTAGCCCTGTCCGGGACTAACATGTAGGCAAAACAACAAACAACCAGGTCAGCGCTATTATCATCAAATGGCAGTGATTGCGCATCTATTATTTTCCATTCAATGTCAAAGTCCTTCAATTTTTTCTTTGCTATAGATAACATATCCTCGCTTATATCGGAGGCAATAAGTTTTGCAGAGGCGGGGATTCGTTCACGCAGATGCCGGGTAACTCGTCCTGTTCCGGAAGCAATCTCTACAGCTAAACGAATTGAGGCAGGGTCAATCCGGCTTGCAACTTCTATAGCATATGGTTCAAAAAACATCGGGCCGAGGAACTCTTCATAATTCGCAGCGACTTCTCCGGCAAAGACAAAACTGGGTGTTGGAACATCTGCAGTATTCATGAATTATGGTTTAAGGTTAAGAAACGGCGCAGCGGTTGGCACCCGCTTCCAGGTCAACAGGATTGACGCCTTCATAATTGCCAATTATATTTTTTTCAACAATAGAAAGAAAGTTGGGTGGGGTAGCAGGTATTTTTTGTAAAAGAGAATTGATAAAATCCTCTTCATTATTTTTCAGCATCGCTATATTTTTCTTTGCTTCGCCGATGGTGGTTTGAACCAACTTATTGTCAAACTCAACCGGCTTGCTGGTATGGGCAGGAAGAATAATTACATCATCAGGAAGCGACAGCAGGTTTTGTAATGATTGATATAACAGCTTTGCTTTTTCCCTGCTTTCTTCTTCTGTCGATTTCAGATCAGGGCGGCCCACTCCATTGGTAAAAAGCGTATCACCGGTAATTAAAATTTTATTGTCAATATAAAAACTAAAGCTTTCTAATGTATGACCCGGTGCAGGAATTGATCTTAGAATAACTGAACCAACTGTAAATACAGTATCTGATTTTATCGGGTGATAATCGAACTGCACTTTATTAGGAACCGGAAGGTATAACGGCGCATTGAAATATTCCGCCAGTTCTTTTGACCTTGAAAGATGATCGGCATGAATATGCGTTTCAATAATGTACTTAATGGAAAGTTTGTGCTCAATTACTAATTGCGCATACACTTCCACCGGAAGCGAAGCATCAATAATGATCGCTTCTTTATCGGAAGCTATGATATAAGATAAACATCCTTTTCCTGTTCGCCTTATTTGCCACAGTTCAAAATCGTCATAAGAATGATGAGCTTTGTTCCAGGCAAGACTCCAACCTTTCATACCGTCTTTCAGTGAATAAGCTTCAATCCCTTTTTTTCTCAGCTCGTTTGCTGCAACCTGGCTTGTTCTCCCGGCAGCGCAAACGGTGATCACTTTTGTGTTATCAGGGATTTCAATTTCATCCAATACTGTGAAATCACTTGCATTTAACCGCTTATGAGCATCCAAATATATACTGCTGGGAATCTGCCACTCTTCCCTTTGTTCCTGTGGTCTTACATCGAGCACAACGACAGGTTCCTTATTTTCTAACATAGTTCTTAACTCATCTGTAGTAACCAGCAGGTCTGTATTTTCCATAATAAACGGCTTTGATCAACACTTATATGACAAAAAGTAATGGATTTGCTATTGGCTTAACGGCGTTCACTTAACACCAGCAGCACTTATATATTGGGTAACATGTGATCCGAGATCGTAAACTTCAAGGGAAGGCATATCTTTTTTTAAGATGCTGGCAGCAGTGGCTGATCTGTAACCCGAACCGCAATAAACAAGAACCGGCTTTCCTTTCGGAATTTCAGATAAACGATCAGCGAAATGTTGCATGGGAATGTTTATGCTATTTTTAAAACCAGGCTGCTTCTTTACTTCTTTTTCTGTTCTTACATCAATGTAAGTAAACTTATTCCCATTGGGATCAAATGAATTATTATCAAAGATGCTAAATTGACTACCATTGTTTGCGTCATACACGAATGCTCCCTGGATGTTCATTTCATATCCAATAGCGGCTGCCTTCCTGATCGCTGCCTGCAAACTTTGGTCGTCGGCTGCAACCAAATAAAATCTTGATTCGGGTGGTACAATAGTACCTAACCATGTTTCAAGCTGACCTGTTCCCTGGATGTTGATTGCACCGGGCAAATAAGAAGCTTTGAATGCTGTTTCAGGTCGTGTATCAATTATCAATGCGCCCGGTGCAGGCTGATAATTTTTAGGAAGATAATTAAGCTTTGCCAGGCTTTGTTTGAGTTCAGGCGCCCCTTTGATATTTAAATGTATATCGTAAGCAAAATATTTAGGAATAAAAGGCTGATCACTTAATAACAAATTGACAAATTCGTCTTTCGTTCGCTTTTCAAATGCATAATTGGTTTGCTTTTCATATCCAATAGTAGAGCTTGCTGCTTTACGAATTGATTTACCGCATAAAGAGCCGGCGCCATGAGATGGATAGACAATCACATCATCATTGAGTTTGGCAAACTTGTCGTGGATAGTGTCATACATCATTGCCGCCAAATATTTTCTCTGTTTATTGCTTTCATTTGAAAAGTCCAATAGATCCGGCCTTCCTACATCACCCAGGAATAACGAATCGCCGCTAAATACAGCTCTGTCTTTTTCATTTTCATACAGCACTGCAGCCATATGGTCAGGAGCATGACCAGGTGTAAACATACCTCTAAGACCTGCCTGGTCGGTTAACTGAATGACACTTCCTTCATCAAATGTTTTGAAAGGATATTTAGCCTTAGCTAAACTGCTTGCATAAACCGGCACATTTAGTTTCTGGTGTATTTCAAGATGCGAACTGACAAAGTCAGCATGCGGATGCGTTTCTATCACACCAACAATGGATGCGTTATTTTTTTCCGCGAAATCAAAATATATCTGCGGGTTTCTTTGCGGATCAATGATAATTATTTTCTTGCCAGCCATCACTGCATAAGAAAAGTGAGCTAATCCCTTATCCTCAAACTGCTCAATTATATAAGCGGATGAAGATTGGGTTTTTTGACCCCATAATTTAAAATTATCTAAAACTGTGATTAAGCCTAAGCCAGTCACATTAATAATAAATTTTCTTCTTTTCATATGCTTCAAAATGTTTGATTGAATCAATGTTTTTTTCCGTAGCAGACAATGCGGCTATTATCAGGCTATGTTTGAATAAGCAACCGGTAATCCTTCTAAGTTCCAGTCAGGAAAGCCTTCATTTAATCTTTTAGCTTTAAAGCCTTTTTTAACGAGCATAGCTACTGCCTCATCTGCATACACACAAAACGGCCCGCGGCAATAGGCGATATATTGCTTTGATTTTTTTAATTCCTTAATTCGTTTGGGTAACTGATCTATAGGTATATTCAGCGCATTAGGAATATGCCCGGCATTATACTCTTTCTCTGGTCTTACGTCGAGAAGAATTACATTCGATAAATTAGGCAGCAATTCTTCAATGGTTACCGGTTGAAAGCTGTGAATATTGCTTCTGAAATCTTTGACGGTCTTTTCTACTTCAGCAAGACTTTGCATGCCTATTGCCCGTAAGTCCTTCCATGACTTATATACGCTGTCATTGGCAAGCCTGTACAATATAAAATTGCCATTTCGCTTTATCTCTACAAGATTTGATTGCTTTAACACCTGAAGATGCTGTGAAGCATTAGCTATGCTCATGCCTGTTTCCCGTGCAATCTCATCTACCGATCTTTCTGCCTGTGCTAAAAGATCAATGATCTCAAGCCGGCGCGGATTTGCCATCGCCTTGATCATTTTAGCAAGAAAGGAATATGCTTTGTCTTTAAAAATTCTTTTTTCCATTCAGCGGAATTTTGTCAAAAATATGTAAATTCAACTATTCAATAAAATAATTGAATAG
>Ga0187893_10004667_pt1 | contig 25763 bp, 35 predicted proteins | sample MA1701074metaG_FD_139574 | JGI IMG/M metagenome (GOLD analysis project Ga0187893, IMG submission 139574) | White microbial mat communities from a basaltic lava cave in the Kipuka Kanohina Cave System on the Island of Hawaii, USA - MA170107-4 metaG ... | reverse complement strand
GACTACCGCACCAAGCAATAGGATCAACGATGGAGTCATGTCGCCCTCGAAAAAAAGTAGCGGGGGGTGGACTCGAACCACCGACCCTCGGCTTAATTGGCCGATGCTCTCCGAGTGTGCCACGCCAAGCCTTTCACCGCTTGTACTTCACGGCTAATCATCTTAGTGCTTTCCACCCGTGACTCTAACATAGAGAGTAATCTCTCCCAACGGTTCGTTTGCAACCTCACCGTGGTCGTATTACGCCCTACGTCGTACCCAACTGAGCTACCCCGCCATGTTCTTCCTTTGGTAATTCGCCATTCGCCGCAGCACGGAGGCACTGACCGTTCGGGCAGATGCACCAATTGAGTCTTCCCGAATTATACCCGGCTGCGGACACCGCAGTTTTCCGGGTATCAATCACGCCGCTGTTTCCACAAAGGGTGCAAAGATGGTCACAGTAATGATCGAGCCAATAGTCTGTGACTATCTTGCGACCCTTGAAACGTGGCCTTGCCATCGAGGTTAATCCTTGCTTTTGAGTTTGGCGTACAACCGGAGGATTTCCAGATACAACCAAACCAATGTAACAAGCAGTGAAAAGCCAGCGTACCACTCATACCACTTGGGCGCTCGACTCTCTGCTGCATCGGAAATCTGGCCGAAGTCCGAGATTAGGCAGAACGATGCCACGCCGACGATGGCGACCTGTAAGGCAATGCCCCAGGGACCATTCGAGTGAACAACCGGGACATAACTACCAAACAAAATCATGATATTGTCCACAAGATACAATGCGACAATACCGAACAACGCCGCCAACAACATGGCGTGGAACCGGGCGGTCGGCCTCACAATCCCGGTCAAGAACAACACCAACATCCCCAGGAAAACGCCGAATGTACTCCCGACCGTTTCCAGCACGATGCCAGGGTATTGGGCCTCAAATGCCGCCGATATACCGCCCAAAGCCAGCCCTTCCAGGGCTGCGTATATGGGACTCAGATACGGAGCAGATCGTTGGAAGAAGATGATAATCATCGCCACTACAAATCCGCCCAAGCACCCACCCAAGATCAGCGGGATCGCCGCCGCCGAAATAGGAATCGAGTCGGGCAACTTCCCTTCGACCGTCTCGGCTGCGAATGCCTCACTGTATCCTGCCGTGGCCACGGTCCAGGCGTACCCGAAGGTGCAAGCCAGGATCACCAACAGGAACAGCGTCTTGATTGCCGTTCCTGCCACGCTAAATGTTCCCTCTTCCCGCTCCAGCGGCCCGTCGTATTCCCGTAGGGCCGGGTTGTCCAACCAACTTCGTTCGTTCGTTGCCATAGTTACCTCATGGTGAATTTTGGTTTGTTACGACGTATTTCATCTCCGAGCAAACACCCTTGCTCGAAACCTTGTCGCACCATCTTGAACTTCGTCGTAACCGCCTCCCCATTGGAGACTTTTACAACAATTCCCTCTCGCTGCTTGCCGACTGTGAACCCGGACAAATCGTTCGCCATCGCCTCCAGCGTTTCGTAGCTGTCCAGCTTGCCGTAAAGCAAGGTTGGGACCACAAAGAATCCGCACTCCCGAAGTGCCGTGTCAGCTTTCTTCGGGTCGATGTAATGGCCTTTTTCCCAATCGTATACATCGTAAGCAATGAACCAGTCAGGCAGTGCGTCATATTCCATCCCGTGCTGCTGGATCATCCATTCGCCGTACACCGAGTATGGACCATGTTGGTCCAAATTGAGGAACAGCGACTTGTTCGTGTGCATCCAATTCCAGGCCGACGCAAACTGCGCCGCCGAAGGGTTCTTCAATTCCTGACCCTTCCTCAATATCTTCGTCCGGTTCCGCACCACCGGATGACGGTCGATATACGCCATCCCACAGTTGGCCCCGTCGATTTTCTCTTGCACGCAAGTCCTTTCGCCTTCAAAGATTACAGCCGCTTCCGCCTCGGTTGCCACCTTGTCGCCCTTGTTGTTGGGCTTCCAAGGCAGATGCCGAGTGGCAGGATATTCAGGCAGTATATCTTTGAACGAGACTTTCATGCCTGATTATACCACGAAAAGACCCTGTTGTAAAATTGGGAAATTGCCTATATCGACTTGTAGGATGACGGCCAGCCGCTATCTCATCGGCATTACGGGTGTTCAGTGGGCTTTGAAGTATGGCTTCGGGTATCCGGTTGCGCCTTTAACTGCCCAGGCCAGTCCCGCTCTAGCCGTGACCGTCAGAATGTGCCACTTGATCGTCGTCACACCAGCCTTCTTTGAGGGCCAGCAGGACAATATCCGCAGCCTGTCCGGTTGCAAACGATCCGTCTTCGTGCCGTATTTCAAATGGAGATTCGCATTCCAAAGTCCAGCCATGTTTTTCTAACAACTGCTCGTCTACATAAGGCATGGCACTAATCTCATTCAACGAGTGGCGAGGACAAAGAGGCGAAGTTGGCCCACACGACAAGAGAAAATCAGGCGGTCGCCCGAAGGGTACATGGGTTGGCGGTAATCCAAGGTTCGGTCGGAGCCGTGGCAACGACAATTTTGCTAACCGTAAAAATACCCGCTCATGGTTGAAGCAACAAGACCAAAACCTTGCAGACGAACTCCCGCCAAAAAAACCGGGCGAATCAGCCTGACACTTCGACAAGATATTCAAGTCGCTGCTGGTTCTGTTGGTAAATCACGAACTCATCATCGCTGAATTCAGAACCTCGAACACCGTGGCAGCTATGGAACCCGTCCGGGGGCTTGATGGTTAGGGTTCGCACACCCTGCTTGTTTTTTCAGGTCGTCGGCTTCGGCTTGGGACATCGTTTCCTCATTTCTTGAAGAATTCCGTGTGATCCTCGAACTTGAATCCACAACGGGCGGCGAACGTCTTGTCCGTCGTCATGTCGCCGATGTAAACGCACTTCGGCGGATTTAGTTTGTACTTGTAGATCAACTCGACGCCCATGCCGGGGCCGGGCTTCCGACAATAGCAGGTGATCGGTGGAACCTTGTGTGGGCAATACAAGATTTCCTTGAACGGAACGCCCAACTGCTTCACCGTCTCGGCGAAGCAAGCCTCGGCATCCTCACACGTCAGATTACCCTTGGCGATACCGGACTGGTTGCTGGCTCCGAACAGCGGAACGAGTTTGGCCAAGCGTGCCAACTTGACAGCACGCTCTTTGATGGCCCGGACTTGCTTGGATTCGGTTGGATACTTCTCCGGGCCGATATGGGTGCGGAGCGTCCCGTCGAAGTCGAATATCAGAGCCTCGTTGACCCAATCGGCGGGATATACCCGGACGAACTTCTCAGTCTTGACGGAGGCGAAGCCCTCAGCGGTCGTCGGCTTCTCGAACTCTTTGCGGTACTTATAGATGACGGCGACGGGGAAGAGATTGGAGTCGTTCTTGTACTTGGGGTCTTTGTGGTCTTCGGGATGCAAGACCTTGCCGCACTTCTCCATCATTCGGCAGCAAGCGTTGAATTGAGCGTCTTCGAGCGAAGTGTCCATCAGGACGAAGTTGATGGGGTTCTTGCCAGCCGCCTTGATGAATTCTGACCGGCTGGCGACCGTGGCATAGAGATTGTCCAGCACCACGTTCTTGCCCGCACGGAGGGCGGCAGTCATGTTGGGGATCAGATCGTCCACCTTCCCACCCACCAGATCACGGTTCAGTCGGGTGTAACCCTGGGCTTCGTAACGCTTTGTGACCGTAGTTTTTCCGCCCGCAGGCATTCCGCCGACCAAAACGACTTCCGGCATGGTAGCTCCTTTGTGCTTGTAAAGACCACAAGTTATACCACGGGCAAGAAAGGTTGTAAAGCTCGAACCTATATAACGGCATGAACTTCCGTGAATGGCTCCTGATCGAAGCTATGGTGTCGAACATCATCGACGCCGGGCCTGATGGCGTGTACCTGAACCTCGATGGGAAAAAGTTCGGCCCCGTTGCCGACCTCAAACAACAAGGTACTCAGTGGATTGCATATAAAATAGGCAATCCAGCGGGAGCCGTTGTGGATATTGATCCCCGTATAGCGCAGCAACTCGTGGCAAAATACAACCAAATCAAGCAGCGACAGCAGCAAAGACCCAAGAACGGCGGTGCGGACTGGCACACGATGGACGACCTCGAAGCCCGCTGGGGTAAGAAAAAGCAAACCGAGCCGGGCATCACCGTATATCGTGGCATCGCCGGACCATATGATCCTAATTGGAGCGGGTCGGTAGAACAGCATTGGTCGCCGGAAAGAACCGTGGCCTGGAGCGTGGCGATGGAAAAAGGCAGCAGAAAGAATCCGCCGACCTTACTACAAGTATTTGTGCCGGAACGAATAATTGATTGGAAACAATACAATTACAACATGAAACCGAGGGACCGTGTTACGATTCACGGAGCTAGGATAGTTGACATTCCCAACGAGGTTTTGAAGCAACTCAAAGTTGAAGTTGTTTCGCCAGAACAAATCAGACGATGGTTTGGCACACCGGATGCGCCACGCTTCCGTCCACAGGGTTAAAAATGATGCCATCACCGGAGCTTGTTGAATTTTGGGACGTAGTTCACGAAATACAAAATGCACGTTGCCTAAACACAAGCCTAAGCTCAACAGAACAATGGGAAATGTTTGAGGTCAATGACTTCTTCGCCCCAAAAAAGAGAATCCTCTACATTGGAAGCGGTGCGGGGGAATCTGTCATAGACCTTGCCAGCAAAAACATGAAAGTAAGCGTATTGGAAGTCAGCCAATACGCCGAAGCAGCAATCAAAGGATACTTTGAAAGATTTTATCTGGACGCTGCTGATTTGCCCAATAATACTTTCGACCTAGTGCTTTCTCGCTTGGTTGCACAACATATGAACGATGAAGATTTGGCCTACCAAGTCCTCCACGTTACAAAGGCTATGAAAAAAGAAGCTGTGTTCGCTATGCAATTCTATCTCCTTAGAGACGGGCAAACTGCCCTCCTGCCCGACTTGTCCAACGATGACCTCGATGCACAACGTAGTGGTCATGTCGGCAGAACCAAGGATGTTATGCAAGCTATCATCGAGGGCAATGGCGGCAAGATATTGGAATGGAAAAAGACAATACATCATGACAACTTGCCAGGACAACCCATCTGGCAATTTGTGCATATCGGTAAAGCCTAATGAAGCCAAGAGTGAGCATAATCGTTCCAGTATGGAACGAAGAAAAATTCCTTGAGGAATCCCTCAATTCCATCCGTCGCCAAGACTACGATGATTTTGAAGTCATTGTAGTCGATGACTCGTCCACGGATCGCTCCCCGAAAATCATCAAGTATTTTGAAACCATTGATCCTAGATTCCGTGGTGTTCAGACCCCCACTAACTCAGGCACGGGCGAGACGCTAAACCTCGGCTTCCATCACGCCAGGGGCGAATACCTAACTTGGATAAGCGGCGATAGTTGGGTGCGACATAATTTCCTACAAGTCCTAGTGGCAGCCCTGGATCAATCACCGGATGTCGTCATGGTGTATTCGGATTTTGTCATACTTGCTGACGGTAATTCTACTATTGTGTTAAACCCCAACTACAACAAAAAGAAACTCCAGCAAGAATGCAACGTCGGTCCTTGCTGGTTGTTTCGAGCGGAAGCGAAGAAGAAGGCCGGACCCTACATCAGCAGCTTATGCGAAGACTATTACATGCACTTGATGTTGGCTGAACAGGGCAAGATGCAAAGGATTCCACGGGTTCTAGGTTCGTGGCGAGATCATCCCAATAACTTAACCAACCTCGTCAGCAGAAAAGAAGGTTGGGTTCAAGCGGTGGTTGCCCGTGCCAAAGCCCGCTGGAATAGTACACTATATCGAGTCGCTTGTATCTCCCAGGTCTATACTAAAGAAAGTTGGGAGTTCAGCAACCTGATTAACAGGTTGGGTGATAAGTGTGCGCTGCGACACATATCATCCGAACAAGGATTCGACCTCGTTCTCGGTAGGGACGACGCCGAAATTAACGGCATCTTGGCAAACTGCCATATGATCCATCTTTTTGGGGACTTGCCGGAAGGGATCAAGGTCAACGTCCCAATCCTTGCGGAAAAATGGGCCACGGACCCTACTCTAGTGGCGAGGTATGAATCGAAATACGAGAACTTAATCAATGGAACCATACGCCAGCAACAAAGCCAGCCTCCACCTTAAACAACTGGTCCAGTTGCGTCAGGGAGAACAGCCGTATCCAGTCCACGTTCAAGTCATAGTTTCGGACTACTGCAATCAGGATTGTAGCTTCTGCGCTTACCGAATGAGTGGCTATAGCAGTAATGAACTATTCAAGATCATTGATGAAAATGGGACTGTCAATAACAACCCCCGCAGGATGATCCCTTGGGAAAAACTAAAGGAAATCATCAACGACTGCTCAGAAATGGGCGTGAAAGCCATCCAGGTCACGGGCGGGGGTGAGCCTACACTCCACCCGAACTTCAATGAATTGTGCGAGCTAATCCTGAATAAAGGTATTGGCCTCGCTGTAGTCACCAATGGCTTATTGATGAATAAACGCCGGGCCGAAATCCTGGCCAATGCCACATGGACCAGAATATCCGTAGACGCAGGCAAGCCAGAAACTTACTCAAAGATCAGAAACGTACCCAAACAAGAATTGGCCATCGTTGAGAAAAACGTATGCTATCTCACGTCTCTCCCTCGTAAAGTGTGTGTAGGCATTGGCTTCGTTGTTGTCGCCGAAAATCACTTGGAGATTGTGGACGCCTGTAGGCAGTTCAAAGCCTGGGGTGTGGACAATGTTCGACTTTCGGCTGTATTCCAGAACGACGATCACAAATTCTATGATGGAATTTACGAGCGAATCCTCGAACAAATAGCCGAAGCTAAAACCTACAACGACGATAGGTTCAAGATATTCAACAACTTCAGTTCACGTTATGCTGATCTGGAGCAAGGCTCGCCCGACTACAAGAACTGCGGCTATATGAATTTCTGCACCTATATTGGCGGGGATCAGCACGTTTATACATGCTGCGTCAACGCCTATAACCACCGTGGGCAGATTGGCAGCCTGAAAAATATGGGGTTCAGAGAACTATGGGATAGCAGGAAAAAGCAAGAATTCTTCAACGACTTCGATGCCCGTAACTGCCCCCGATGTATGTTCAATGACAAGAACAGGGCAATCAATCAACTAATCGCCGAGCCTCAGTCGCATGATAACTTCGTTTAGAATTCGCCCCAGGTTCGGTTCTCGTTCCGTTGAATCACGCCCTTCCGATCCTTCCAGAGTTTGACGTTGTAGAGATACCGTTCGTCCTTAATGTTCGGGAGCTTTGGTCCGTGATACAAATGAACCACATCGGCCTTCACGAAATTGTACTCGCAACCGTTGGCCAATAGCCTGTCCATAATGTCGTTGTCGTCGGCGGCAATACCAATGAAGTCTTCGTCATATCCTCCAATATCCATGAAATGACTCTTCTGCATTGCCATTAGATACGGCATGTAACGATTCGAGACGAATGGCGTCAAACTCTCGTTGATAATATTCTTGTAAGACAAAAAGAGATTATGGAAAGCTGCCTTGTCAAAATCTCCAAAGTTGAACTTAACGTGTTCCAAGAACACCCCTGAGAAATCATCCACTACTTCTCTGGGAGCGGCCAAAGCAAGAGGATTGTTTTGTACAGCTTCGATGAGCAAGTTGAGTGTATTGTCTTGAATGTGGAATACTTCCGGGCAAGTCAATATCACGACATCGCCTTTGGCCTGCTTAACGCCAATGTTGATTGCAAAACCTGGAACCCTCGGCTTGACTCCATCCTTGTTCCGCTGGCCAGTAAAAAGGTATTTGATATTTAACTTCTTGGAGAAGGTCTTGCATACCGCCTCGGTGTCGTCCTCCACCCCATCGTTCAATACTATGATCTCATAGTCAAAACCGATCTTCTGCCTAGCTATGGAAAACAAACCCCAACGCAACAACTCGGCTCGCTTGAAGGAAGGCATAATGATCGAAACGAACGTCATCTTGGTGGTGGGCTTGATAGAGATATATTTCACTATCGTATTGCAGATAGTATTATTGAAATCTCCTACGTTGTTGATGTTGATCCTTGCATCAAATTGTTGAGCAAGTAAATCGCCCGCATACCAGTGAATGCCAATCGCATTGGCTGGCAATGTCACATTATTGATGAATATGTCCTTGGTTTGCTGCCAACCCAGGAAATAAACACCGTTAGGATGAATCAAAACGTAATTGATCGGAAATCTCTTGGGGTACATCTCCGGCAGAGAAAACAAAGTGCTACCGATAGACTGATACTGATTAGGGTCGAGTCGTACCTTGGATAGTTCTTCTAATTTCAAGAAGAAGGGATTGCCCGGTGCGCTGAACAAGAACCCAATGGCATGTACGCCGTTTGCATAGGGACATAACCCCGTATCGACTTCGGCATTTTCTTTCTTGTTGACATCGAGCTTCGTCATAGGACGGAAGTATACTATGTCAAAGTCCGACCAAACCCCTCCTTCTCTTCCCAGCAGGCCCCAACGGATGAAGTCGGCTTTGTAGGTTTCCGGCAGATTACTGGTGAACCCAAGCTGTTCAAAGTCATGTTCCACGAATTCAACGCCATACTCCTCAAGACGTGAAGCGTATTGGCCTTTGATTTTCAACCGACTCGTAGCGTGTTCATGGGTCTTCCATGTGATGTCGCCACTATAGATTTGCTTGGGCCGATGAATCTTGATCTTCCAATCAGGGTTGTACTGCCTGAAGGAAACTACGGTGAGAAACCGCAAAAAAGACATATTCTCCCCGCCCCAATACAGGTGAAGCACCTTGGGTATTTTGCGGAGATGCCATTGAGAACTACCGGAAAGAAGAAACATTTAGTCGTATGCAACCTTCCCAAACCAGATGCCCTCGCCATTGCGGGCGTAAGAAATGGCGCAATTCCTGACGAAGTTTACGGTGTCAGCCTTGGCCTCAAGCCCTGTAGTAAGCTCAAAGATCGTATTGACTGGCGTGCCGTGAGAAACAATCAGGGCCTTTTCGTGACTCAGGCTCTTATGAAACTGGACCATGCGGCTGATGTACTGATCGACCGTTTCCATCTTGAAAAGAAGATCATTGGAATGTTGCCAAATAAACTCTGGGAAATGCTCCTGGTGGTTCTTGACCTCGGCGGACTCGTACTTGAGCATGATCTCCCGTGGGCCGGGCGAAACGGTGAACTCCAACCCTGTTTCTTCCCGAATGATTCTGGAGGTTTGCAGGCATCGCCGATATGGTGAAGTGATCCCAAAAAAAGTCTGGATATTTCCAAATTGCTCCCGCAAAAACTTGCCAGTAACACGAGCTTGTTCAATGCCTGCCGGTGTTAGTTCGCTATCCAGGTGATCCGTAAGAAAGGCATTGTATTGGCTTTCGCCGTGGCGAACCAGAATCAGTTCATTCATTCCAACCTCAAAGTTAAACACTTGCAGGCTCCTCCTGCCTTGATAAACTCACTCATGTCGGTATCGAATACCTCGAAACCTACACTCAATAATAGCCGTTTTGTTGTGTCGCATCCAGACGGGATAATGACCTTATTCCCAATGGCGACGGCATTACAAGCGAACTTGCGAGCGTCCTCTTCGGGAACCTTCAAAAGCTCCAAGCCACTACCGCCGCCATCATAGTCTTTGAATGCGCTCTGCCAACATTCAATAGAGTCTATTGTGTCTTCTCTGAATGCCCCAGGCCAAATTAAAGCAAAATTATCCTTGAGCGGGCAGAAACAAGTGTCGAGATGGTAAAAATACGGGTCGATTAGCTGAAGATATTGGGTATGCTCCCGCCAAATATCTCCCCAATGCTTGTGAGTCACAGCGTCGTAATCGCTCCTGAACCCATAGCCAAAATACAACTTGTTGTCGAAGTGCTGCTCGTTGCTTTGTTCTCTGAATAGGGCATCGCCAGCCCCCTCAAAATGGAACTCAGGCGTGAACGTCTCTATGATCTCGTAACCGTTGGCCTCGAACCATTCTTTGTAGAATTTTCGCTCAGGACGACGCTGAGGATATTTGAAGTTAGAGAGGACGACTTTCTTGTTCTGAAATACCAACCCGGCGTTAGCAGTGAACACCATATCAGGAAGGCCCGGCTGACCCTGCATTTCTACGACGTTGACTTCAATCCTCTTCAATAAAGCAATTAACCCATGCCACTGGCTGATAGCCAAGTCACGATCCGCTGGATTCCTAATACTCATCCAGGGATTGATCTCGTAATCTATGGAGTAGTGTTGAGGATTGCAAACAAGGATGGTGGTCATACCAGTTGCTCATTTAATTGCTTTGCAATAATCGTGGTGGTGAAGACATTATCCTGATAAGGTCGCCAAGCGTCCCCATACGGCTCCTGATCTGGCCTAACACTTGGTCCTGCACCTGTTTAGGCAGTTCCTTGAACTCGCCGAGGCCGTTTAGCATGTTCACAAGTTGTTCTGGCTCCCAGGTATCAATTCCTTGGGACAGGCCGCATCGTGTACCGCAGGAAAATATCGAAAAAATGCTACAACAGTGGGAGCCTAATCTGACTCCTGATTCATTTACTTGAACCGATCCTTATTCTGATTTCGTCTTTGTTCCTCTGTTCCGAGTAGTGATACCCGCCAAATGCGCCAATAATGATTCCTAAAATCAATCCGATGATTAAGGCCGTCGTTGTATCTTTCATATGGACTCCTTATGGTTTCGTCGTCAACTTCTGATATGGGTAGATAGGTCCATTCTTCCTCGCCCATGTCGAGGCGTGTAGGCATTCAATAATGATGCCAGTGATGATCTTCGATACGGCTGCCCAAGCATTCCTGTCGGCTGCCATCTTTTCCCAAACCCAGGGCCGCACGCCCCTTTGTTGAATGACCTCCTGATTTGGCGGAATGGCCCCCTCCCGGTCGAATTTGGCAATCTTCCCCGGACCCCTTGGGTAAAGATTCACCTGTCCTCCGGCATTTACGAATGCCGGGATAAGTTCAAATATAACCTCATCGAAATTCTGGAATGCAGTCAGTGCGGTCTTCACGGAATTGCTCAGATCGCCTGGGTTTAGGGTCAAGGCTCGCTGATATGACAGCAAATTGACCAATCGGCCCAACATAATCGTGATCTCAGCTTCGCTTGGCGGCGGGGAAGCCGGATCAGCTTCGTGCGCCGACTGCTGAAGAATCCTGACGGCTTGCTGAAGCTCTTTTTTCGCTCGTGCCATTTGGTCTGGATTTCTTAGCCATAGAGCATGGCCTATATTGTGTATTTGCTCATGAGCGGTCAGACAGTGAACACGGGAACCGGGCTTGATGTACACAATCGTATTCTCAGGATTCGGCGGTGCGATCATACCCGGTTCTTCTTTTTCGGTTCTTCGTGGCGCTCCTTCAGGCTGCCATCGTCTATCGCCATATTCTTGTCCAAATTGCTGAAGTAATTCCGCTCCCTTTTGCTTCGTCTGGGCGGCATACCTTGCCCAATCGTCTGGGTCGTCTTCTTTCATGTCTTCATCTGGTTCCAGATACGCTACGATCCAATGAATCCCATATTTCTCGGAAGCCGCATTGAGTTTACGAGCCGCTTCGGGACATTCCCGGTCAAGGTAGAAGCGATCCTGCTGGCGGTATCCGGGGCGAGACATATGCTTCATGCCTGCACTGTCACGTTCAGGTAGATTAGGAATAGGCGCACCGAAACGCTTCACCGTCTTAACGGCCATCTCATTTGCGAGCCAATTCTTAAATACTCCCATAGGTTCTTCCTTCGCAATCGTCAGTAAGTATGCCGTTTTGTAGCCAACCGTGATATTGTCCTACCCAATTTATGCTTGGAGTGAGGGTAATGTTCGGGGCCTCCCCCGTTCGTTGCCACGCAGGGTGGATTTTAGTCATTTTGCCTTCATTTCGATGTCTTCCCAAGTCCATATTGAATTCATTTCCGACATTGCCGCCCGGTAGTTTTATGCAAAGCTCGTCCGGCTCGCCCGAATAACGACTCCACCACATCGCACCGGGTTTGAGATCATTCCATAGAACCTCGCTGCCATCAGCAAGACGGAACTTCCGCCAAGATACTTCACCATTCTCGTTCTGGGAGTATCCTAAATCTTCGACCATAAAACATTGCCAGGGCATCTTGCTACCTCCTTGCCTATATATGGCATGGACCGTTTACTCTTCAAACATTGGCTGATCTCCGAGATAGCTGATTTTGGTTTCGACCAAGACATGCGCAACAAGCCCAAAGGCGGCACGGAGGAAATGGACGGCGACGTTCCCTTCAAACGGGTGGACGGCAGCAAAATCATCACGGAATTGGCCAAGTTGCCAGTTGGCCCCAATAGGCCCAATCAGAAATGGAACGATATAGTCGAGTGGGGTCGTGGTCCCGGAGCCATCCAAGCCGGAGTGTCACCATTAGGGTCGATGAGAGTAGTGATTCGCAGGATGACAAAAGACCTTCAAGGCGAAGCAACCTGGATTTGTCACCGCATCTTCCCGTTGAGTGACAATAAGGCCGAGGATAAAGAACTATCCATTGCCCACGACGTATACGACCAGCTAACCGAGGTCAGCAAAGAAATGATCCCAGGGCCGGATAAAGAGTTCGGAGAGCTTGAGCGGCTGTCCTGGAAACTGTGGGCGGCAACTAAACGAGATCATCCTAGTTATTGCATGTTTCCTATCGGTCTACGGAAGCAAAATGAGGATTACTACAAGCTCGTGTTTGAGTTTCGTGGTCACGGTGTCCAAAACAATATCGGCCTGCCAGGAAGGGCAGAACAGTACAATATCGACCTCATCTGGGACAAAAAGAAGGGCCTAATCAGGTGTTGGGGGTATGATATTGACTCATCCCTGGGCCAGCACTCCTGGCGGGTTCAGCCATCAGATTTCGAGGAATGGTTCTCGCCACATCAGGACCAGAACAAAATCATTGAGAATATTGTGAAAATATTCTTGCAATACTAAATCGTTTGTGGTATCCTGGCTCAGTTTTGCGCCCGGAGTGCCATATGAAACACTTCCTGAGCGTCAGCGATCTGACGAAACAAGAAATCGAGACGGTCCTGGGTTGGGCCTCGACCGTCGAGCAAAATTGGGAGTTCTGCCGGTCCTCCAACAACAAGTGCATTGCTTCTTTCTTCGGCGAGCCGTCCACTCGAACTCGCTTCTCTTTTGAACGAGCCGCACAATGGCTTGGCGGGCGGGTCATCACCGCCGCCGACGCTTCCTCATCCTCTTCGCTCACAAAAGGCGAGTCGATGAAGGATACGTTCCGAACCCTTGGTCAATACGCCGATTTGATCGTGATGCGACACAAGGACGATAATTGGCCCGAAGCCGCTCGCAAATACTCTCGTGTCCCCGTTATCAACGCCGGGAGCGGCACAGGCGAGCATCCGACGCAAGCCTTGCTCGATCTGCATACGATGCAGCAACAATTCAAGAACCTTGACGGCTTGAAGGTGATGCTCTGCGGTGATCTCCTAAACGGGCGAACCGTGCATTCCCTGGCCGATCTCCTGAGCCTGTACGGATGCAAAATCGTATTGTGTCCGGCATATTCTACCAACGACCGTGTGCGCATACCGATGAATATGCCCGACAAATACCGCATCCAACCCTATGAGATTGTTGATCTTGAGGACGCCAACGATGCCCTTCCCGATATGGATGTCATCTATATGACCCGCATCCAGAAGGAGCGAAGTCATATGGCCCCCAATGGAGGAGTTGAATTCTTCAAGCTCAATGCAGATAATATCTGTAAGGTGAAGAAGACTGCGGCTATTCTTCATCCACTTCCAAGGAATGAAGAAATTGCCGAAGAAATTGACGACGATCCCCGTGCGGCTTACCACGAGCGTCAGGTTCGCAACGGAGTATACGTCAGAGTTGCACTTTTAGATTACCTTTTATATCGAGGATGAAATGAAGAAAATATTGATTGTATTACTGTTGTTCGTCGTAGCAGCCGTACTATTCTGGAAATTTGGACTAACTCGACAAGCTCCCCAGCAACCTCAACAACTTGGCATCGTGAAGCCCCCCGATGAAAAACCCGGCCCAACACCACCAGATGTGAAGCCTCAACCGCCAGTGGTATTGAAAGACTTCACTAATTATGCCGAAGCGTTGGCGGCATCGAAGCAGCACAAACGGCCCGTGTTCGTGTACTTTGGTGCAGAGTGGTGTCATTGGTGCAAGAAGATGAAAGCCGACACACTTTCTGCGCCGGAGGTTAAAGACAAGCTAGGCAAAGAGTACGTTGTCTGCTATATTGACACAGACAAAGACAAAACAACGACCAGGAAGTACAAAGTCATCGGCATTCCTGTCTACCTTGTGATCGCTTCGGACGAAACGGTGATTGCACGATCTTCCGGCTACAAGACCAAAACAGAGTTTATTGACTGGTTGAAACCCAAGATGGTTTCAGACATTAACCCGTAAGGAGGAAGGATGTTCCAGAATGAAGCGACTGAGTTCCTTGGATTCTTCGGGAGACTCAGCAAAAGGAATTTCGGATACGAGGACACGGCAGAGAATTTGGCCAAGTTCTACGACTTGACTCTGCCAGAGTCCCTAAAAGGGGCCAAGATCACACCGGCTCCCAAAGGCCCCAAGAAGGGTAAACAATCCTTCGTCCTGTCAACGCTCAAGTATCCACACTTTTCGTGGGCGTTGAGCTTCTTTGCGAAAACGAAATGCTACTTGGTTTGCGTGGAACATGGCGACCATGTGCATTGCGTTCACATCTGCGTAACGTGTCTTGATGGTTGGCCTGGGCCGGGCTGCTATCTTCACGGCAGTTGGGATTAGGCGGCGTGCCTGTTGTTCAACTTTTCAAAAAGAACCTCCTCGGCGGCTTGCAATAAGTCATCGAGGCGGTTCTTTGTGTTTGATGCCACGAGTGTTGCAGCCACGTTTCGTGAAAACAATGTATATATATGACATATGAAAGCTATCATAATGGCTGCTGGCAGCGGCGGAAGATGGAAAGTCGAAAGAGGTATGCAGGTATGGAATAATTATCTTGGCGTGCCAAAACAACTCATTGAAATTGGCGGGGAACCTTTAGTTAAGCGCACAGAAAGACTGTTAAAAGCGAACAACATTTCTGACATTTCTATAACTGTCAACAGATTAAATCAATATGGAGAATTGGACATCCCAGAAATCGTAAATGCCGGAACCTATGAAATAGACAGATTCTATCCAGTTGAAGGTCCAGTTATCTACCTATATGGTGATGTGTATTATACAGAGAATGCAATGAAAACAATTACGAGTACAGATAGCAACTTTTTCGGTAGAATGGAGAATTCGATAACTGGAAAACCGCATCCCGAACTATTCGCCGTTAAGGGAGACGGCACACTCATACAGAAGCATATCAAAGAAGTCAAAACCTTGTTCGACGAAAAAAAGATAGACCGATGTATCGGCTGGGAATTATACCAAGTATTTCATGGAATTGACTGGAGTTTTCTAACAATAATCAATGACATTACAGATGATTTTGATTGCCCTTCAGAGTATCATGCGTTCATGAACGCATACAATCATCACATCATGCCGAGAATAATGCCCATCCTACCCTAACGGCGACTTTCCACGTTCTCATTTGATCTCGCAGGCTAGAGCAATCTGACGTGATTAGGCGGCGTACCTGTTGTTCAGCTTTTCAAAAAGAACCTCCTCGGCGGCTTGCAATAAGTCATCGAGGCGGTTCTTTGTGTAGAATTCACCCTTGATGCCACGAGTGTTGTAGACTTTGTAACCCCGCTTGGTAAGCTCGTTGAACACCTTCTCATGCGATGGGTTCTCCATCGCTTCCAGGCCCACGGCCACGGCGAGCGGGCAAAACTTCCCGTCAACATAGTTGTAGGTGTCCAAGGCCATCTCTTCAGGATAGCACATTACTTTGAGGATTTCTTCAACATTCAGTTGACGTAACCCATTTTTTAGACCCGTCTTACGAGGGTCTTCTAGCTCTTGCATATTGGCTCCAGGTAACGCAGTTTCTTGCCATTCTTCTTGGCGTATTCTACCTCTCTGGAGGTAGACTGGCCAATATAGTTTCCAACATTCAACACCAACACTTCATCGGCGAGATCAATCTTGCGAAGATGCAATTCATCCAGCATCTTCTTGACCGGGCCATTCATGTCCAGTCCTTCATTATGACCAAACAGGCCCACCGACAAGACAATTTTGCCAGCGAGAGTTTCCTGCTTTTGGGCATTGATGAAGGCGTCCATGAAGCGTGTAGAGCCGCAGAGACATACGACAGTGGGTTTCATTATTTCCTCAGTTGAGATAATCGAAGTCAGTCAGAACCGAGGAAGTAGCTTCCACTTTTGCGGGAGGTCGATCAAGCCCGGCGAAGGAAGTTTTGAGTGCGGCAAAGGACATCAGGTTACGCTGTTCCATGATGTATTGAGGCTTGTCCCGTCCTGGTAGGCAGCGGAAGTTGTCATCGTGCGCCAACTCCTTAGAGCCGTAAAATCCACGGAACGTAAACCGTCCGTTCTTGCCGGTAAACAAACACAAAGCATCAATATGCTCCGCCTGTTTCCAGTGCGATAAGGTAAGACGCCCGGTATGATATTCGGTGGTCTTCACGTCGATCTTGAGGCCATCATGAGTAATATCGCCACGATCATCTTTGGCGTCACGAGGGCGTATTTCGAGTTGTTCGCCAGGATATAGATTGAACAATTTGGCGTAGAGAAGTTCTCCTTGGAGGCCATTGACCTCCATGAACCGCTCCTTATCCGTACCGCCAGCGGCGGCTTGGATCATATTTGTCTTGCCGCTCGCACGGGCGGCAGCGGTTCTTTTTGGCCCCAGGACTTCCGTACATTTGATCTCACGGTCGTTCAGCGTGTATTCACGTCCAACCTCGACGGAATCGAACGGTTCCGACTGAAAGAAATTGTACGGATATGTGTTGGCAGCCTTACACTCTTCGAGATATGGACTCATTGTTTCTCCCAATATCGAGCTAACACTAACTCTATGACGTTATGTAAATTGATTTCAAGGGTTTTTGCCTGATCTTCAGTGAGCTTCAGATCAAAAGGCAACTCTACTTCAATTCGCACACAACAACGGCGTATATCAATGTGGAATATCGCACCTGGCGTCTGGCATTCACCCGCTAGACTCATGTGGAAACATCTCCTTAAAAGCCTGCATCACCCTGTCTGTGATACAGGACTTATAGAGGTTGGGATCGAAGTTAAGCCGCTTGATGTCATCCGGCTTCATAACTGCCGCAATATGCGGCGAGATGACGAGATAATATGGGCTGATCTTGCCGAAGTTCGCCCAGCGGAACAAGTTGTTGTTGATGTAGGCTTCTCGGTATTTGTCAATACCTGGGGCGGCTCCGAGGGTCTTGGCGAGGAATTCTTTGGTTCGTTCGAGGCCGTCGAGAGCTTTGAGTTCGCCGGGACCAACAGTTTCGGGTATTTCGGTCGGCTTCGCAGAGATGGTATCATATTTTCGCTTCCATAGTTTCCACCGCTTCCAGGCTTTCTCCCCCACCAAGCAATTAGCGTCGATGAGGGGATGGCCTCTGCCGGTGTTGATATGACGCAGCACATCAAGCTGCGCCCGGATGTACAACGCATAATCCTTGTCTTCGAGAACCCCTTGCGTCTCTCGGACGAGTTTGTAGCATACCTTGAAGATTAGGGACTTCCTGGGATCGCCCCGTTTCATGCCGGTGTGCTGGTAATCAGGAAAAATCTTACGGGAACGGTCGAGCCAGATTAGGCACAGCTTGTAGGCTTTGCCTTCAAGTTCATCCATCTCGTAGTCAAGGATTGCTTCAAGTCGCACGTCTTTGATCTCTGGCGTTTCCTGGTTATCCGACATCATGTTACCTCGTGAAGAAACCTCGATCCAGCCAGATATATAAATCCATGAACTTCCGGGATTACCTCATGAACGAAGAACGGAATATCCGTTTCGCAGCTTGGATGAAAGATGGGACGGTCGTGGTCTATATCGACCAGACACGGTATGTGTTCATCACCGATGCTGTATATCACTACCAACTTCAGAAATTGGCTAAATATCGCCCTTGGGCGGCGTTGAACAAGATCAAAGAAATGGTCAAAAACGGCGCAGCCCAGCAAATTGAACCGCCGCCCGAACAACCAAAACCAGTGCAAGGAACGCTATTCTAGCGGCCAATCGAGTGTATACGACCATTCAGGACCGTGGACGCTGGCACTTTTGACAGGAGTAGTGCGCACTGTTCGATTACCTCGGATAAGTTCCATTTGCATATCAAAACCGATCCAATGTAACTTGAGGCACGACCCGCCCCAGGTTGACCCCTGAAAATATCCTTCCACGAATTCCGGGAAATGCTTACCGCCCTTGATCCAGCAGCGGTTCCCCTCGATAACGGTGATCTCGTATATGCTATTTCGTGTTTCTACGATAACTCGTGTACCTGGGCGCAATCTCGATACAATTACGCCACGCATTTCTTCCTGCTCAGAATTCTTCCGCATGATCTCAGGATCGAACATGCCATATTTGAGTATCTTTACTTTTTTCTTCTTGATCGACGTGTTCCACCTTCTTATATTGGTGAGTGAAACTTGTCACTGAACTTTCTCTCCACTGAGACGGACACTCTATGTCCCTTCGGATGCAGCGAGGTATGTACTCCCAAACTGCGTCAGTTGCACAAACTTGCGAGGCCCAGACATGGGTAAGTCTTAGCACCATTGGTGTGAGTGCTGCTTACGAGAGGCACTCTACTCGCAACGGCAAAAGTCATCGCCGCTGGAAGATGCCTTCCACGCTTGGAGACAAGTGCGTGGCGAGACGGGTTTAAGCTGCCGCAACCAGTACAACATAACGTCATTGGCTTAGGTGAATAATGCTGGGGATACTCTGCGCAGTGAGAGGCTTGACTAGGCTTAAATGCTGGGGATACTCTGCGCAGTGAGAGGCTTGACTAGGCTTAAATGCCGAAAAATTCCCTCTACTAAACAAGTTTCCTCATTAAAGAAGTAACTGTATTCTTTATAAAGGCATTACTATCATTTAAGTCGGCGACTCGGACTATAGCGCAATCTATACAACCAAATTTTAACACTTTGCGCCGCTAAGATGGTGCATATCTCGCTTGCATAAGTTAGGACTCGGCCATATACTTCAACACAGGAATTTGCAGTGTTGAACGCAATGATCGAGCGATATGAACCACTCCGATTTGGCCAAGGCACTATCCTTCGTGGCAGGCCAGAATGTGTTTGTAAAATGCCAACCGGAAGTGCTTGATTTCACGGACCCGGCCACGATTCCCGAATTGCAGATTTTCTATCAGGGCGGGGACATCACACTCGCATTATCCGCAGAAACGCTGCCGATTATTCTCCCAATGTTGCGGTTAAGCATTTTGAGCAAAGGCAGGAAGGTTGTGGCGTGGAACTGGAAGAACTTTGTCAGTTACGCTCTCGCCAAGACCGGGAAGCCGTATTCAGTTGAAGGGGCCATCGTAGACTTGAAGATCATTGAATCCTACTCCGGGCGCAAGCTGAAAGTTCCCAAAACGCTTGTGGAGGCATTCAATAGGCTCAAGGACTTAATCACGACGGGCATCTGGAAAGAGGTCGAATCGGTCTACAAGAAGCTCCATCTCCCGCTCATCACCACCGTCGTTCCGCATCTGGAAACCACGGGCATTCTGGATACCGTCCTGGGTAATAGGGTTCACGCCTATTACGAGATCGACGGACAGGAGAACGGACGGCTCAAGTGTCACGGAGCTTACAAACAGGGTTTCGTGCCGCACGCCATGAAGCCGGAAACCCGGCAAACCCTCAAGCCACGGGCGCAGAATGAACTCTTCATGCTTTTTGACTACAAGGGCCAGGAAGTGTTCATGCTGGCGTGGCTGAGTAAAGACCCACTGCTCCAGGAACTTTGCAAAGAGCCGGACGTATATTCGGCCCTGTTCGAGAAGCTGGTCGGAAAGAAGTGCGAGACAAAAAATGACCGGGAAATGGCAAAAAAATTCTTCTTGCCGGTTATATATGGTCAGCAGGCTTATGCACTAAGCCAGCGCTGCGGTGTCGCCATAGATGTCGCAGAGAAGATCGTAGAACGTATTGACGCCCTGTTTCCGGCTGCACTCGCCTTCATCGAGGGTTATCAGAGGCAGCTTCAAGAACTCGGCTATGCCAAGGACATCTTTGGCAAACGCCGTTACAGCTTCGAGGAAGGCAGAGAATTCTCCGTCAGAAACTTCGCAATCCAATCGCCCTCGGCGGTTGTGTGTCTTGAGAAGTTGACCCACCTTTATTTCGCCCTGAAAGACAAAACCGACCTCGCCTACACCGTTCATGACGGTTACGTTGCGTATGCAACGAAGGAGAACTGGAAGACAATCTACAGAATTGCCTATGATGTTCTCTCTGGTGAGTCAAACTTTTGCCCCGGCTTACGGCTCAGAGTGACTTGTCGTGCCGGTCGCAATCTCGATGACTTGAAGTCACTCGCTCGAAAAGGGGACTAATGTTAGATATTTGCACGACCTACCGCATTAGCGAAGATGAATACCAGGAACTAGAGCATCGTTTCGGTCGCCTATGTTGGCACGCCGCCCACGAACTCAAGAAGAAGAACACCCGGAACAATTACACGGACGACCCGGAGGACATTAAGCAAGAACTCCAGATGAGTATGCTCCGGGCAGGCAGCTACTACAAGCGGCAAGTGTATATTGAGAAATGCCTCGCCGTTGCCAAGGCATACGCCAAGGATGAGTTCATGATGAATATCATCGAAGAACTGGAGAACCTGTGGGCCAACCGCACTCGTCATGGCGCTAACCGCCAGAAGTTCGGGAAGTTTCAGGAGAACTTGCTCCAGAAGATTGTTCGGCAGATCGTCCCAAAGGAGAGCAGGCCGAACAAGAAGGACAACTTGAAGATTGACAGCAAGTTTGCCACATACTGCAAAGCAATAGTCTGGAATGGCCAGAAGAGTATGGGCAAGAAGATAACTAGGGAGAAAGCAATCCGATCCGGCCAAGTAAGCCTTTCCGAATTCGATTACTTGGGTACGACATGATCGGCTTATAATACGATAGAAGAGGCAGTGTAATTTGTCGCCGAAGGCACTTACAAAGATGTTTGTATTGAAGTATGGGAAAAGTTTGTTTTTTATTGATAGACCCGTACCTTAGTATTGCGACACGCTGCCTCTTTTTTCTTTTTCTTTGGGTGGAGTGATGGACACGGATGCTAACCTTTTGAAGATTGTTGAATTCAATCGTTTGACTAGGGGGCCTCAAAACGTAGGGCAGCTTGCTTTGTTTGTGGTTGTCGGACAGATTCTTTGTCCAAAAATAACCAACGGACTAATTATGGTTGTTGACGACGCAAACACAAAAATACCTCTGGTCCCCCACCCTCCTGAGTGGAACGAGTCATTTGCAAGCTATGAGTTTACCGTGGTGTTCACTCTTTTTGTGGGAAAGGTTTATAAGCTAAAGGTAATTTGTTCTGGAGATGAAGTACACCTTGTTAGTAACGAGTTAGTATGGGATTTGACAAAATGACTGCTTCTGTTACGTTTGTAACCGCTACTTACAACAAGGGTATCATTCTGGCCGATGCCGGGTTTTCCGTTCTAGGACAGAGCAGGCCGGATTGGGAGTGGTGGATTGTACTAAATGGTCCTGATCGTGCAACGGAAGCAGTAGCCGCTCGTTTCGCCGACATGGATAAACGCATCAAGGTATTTGACTTTCCAACGACTGTGCAGACACGCAGAGAGAAGTATCTGCCAGCCGTTATAGCCAACGAGTATTACCCGAAAGTTACGACGCCTTACTTTACTTGGCTTTCCGACGATGATATACTGGACCCATTGTTTATTCAGGTTCTTGCCGGTGCATTGGAGGCTAATCCGTATTGGGATGTTGTGTACGGACATTTAGAGTTTATGCGCTGCTGGGACGAGCGCAGTATTGTTGCTGATTATCGTTGGATATGCGCCCACAGTCCAATAGGAATGGGAACGGGAATATCACCGGATTGCCGTATTGACTCCGGCCAAATTTTGCAGACAAAAAGATTGTGGGATATGTTGGGTGAATATAGAATACCGGAAGAGTGGGAATATGCGTGTCACGTTGATGGTATTTACATGGCACACTTAGCACAGTATGCCACTTTTTACCCCGTGGACGCAAAGGTACTTTCACACGTCAAACGTCCCCTTTCTACATGGCGCAAACGCTAGGATGAACATGCTACAAATTTTCCAGCCAGATTACGATGAAAGAGAAGAAAATGCTGTTATCTCAGTTCTTCGTTCTAAGTGGACCGGACTCGGCAAGAAGGTTGCAGAGTTTGAGGCCAAGTTTGCCGAAAAAGTTGGGGCAAAATATGCTGTCGGCGTTAATTCATGCACTGCTGCATTGCACATCGCCCTTCAGTTGTTGAATATCAAGCCTGGGGACGAGGTAATTGTCCCGGCCATTACCTTTGTTAGCACCGCTCATGCCGTCAAGTTTATGGGGGCGACGCCTGTATTTTGTGACGTGGAAAAAGACACACTCTTGCTGGACTATTCTGACGCTGCAAGAAGGACAACAACAAGAACAAAGGCGGCAATTCCAGTCCTTTATGCTGGGCAGCCTCCATCGCCGACATGGAAGTTTGGATGTCCAACCGTCATGGATGCCGCTCATGCCGCAGGCGGCAAATGGATCGCCAGTGATAATGTAGCCTGTTGGTCTTTTCATGCGGTAAAGAACCTCTCCACTGGAGATGGCGGCATGATAACGATGAATGACGAAGGGGCATACGAAAGGGCAAAGAGGCTGCGTTGGTTAGGCATAGACCGCAACACATGGGAGCGGACGGACGATCAACGACAATACTGGTGGAATTACAACATCGACGAAATTGGTTACAAATATCACATGAATGATATTACCGCAGCCATAGGGTTGGTCCAGCTAGACAAGCTGGACGAAATGCAGGAGAGAAGGCTCTTGGCGGTGGAAAATTACCTCAAGACCCTAAACGGGGTGATAGAGTTGCCCAAGGTAGACCCGACCTCAAGCTGGCACTTGTTTGTAGTTAGAACAGACAAAAGGGATGACCTTGCTGTTTTCTTGCGAAACAAAGGAATTAACTCAGGGGTGCATTACAAGCCAATTCATTTGTATCCTTGCTACGGCAAGCAGCCAGAGCTTCCAGTGGCCGAAAAAGAATGGCGCAGGATACTCACCCTTCCCCTGTATTCCGGGATTAAACCGGCACAAGTTGATTATATTTCTGATTCCATTAAGGAGTGGGCGAGGTCACAGTGAAGAACGTCATCGTATTAGCTGGTGGGATTTGGCAATATTGTTTGGTATCTTATCTCAAGACCGTTGGTTACTACGTCGTCGTGGTGAATCCAGCCATTACCGATACCACCAAGCTGGCCGATCATCACATACTGTGTGATGTCAAGGACGAGGCAACCATTATCAATGAGATTGGCAAATTCCAACCAGCCTTTATTTGCTCAGACCAGTCCGACGTTACGCCCCGTCTCGTTGCCAGAATATCACGACATTTCGGATTGCCCTGTAACAGCGTTGAGGCCGTCGAATTGTTCCTTGATAAGTTGAAGATGTTTTTGTACGCTGAGTCTCAAGGCATAGACATGCCTTGTACTATACCTGTTGATGGAAAATCCAAACTGTCTTGTTTCCCAAGTGTAATCAAGCCTGCCGATTCCAACTCTAGTAAAGGATTCGCTATTGTGTACGATCAGGCGTCAGTCGAAGAGGCTGTCGCAAATGCTGCTCAACACAGTAAACAAGTGATAGCTCAATCCTATGTCCCCGGTCGTCAAGTAACACTCGACGGGTTTTGTTCGGGCGGTAAGCATAGAACCTTGGCAGCCGCTTCCATCGGGTTTTGTAGAGAAGGCATCATAAATTCGGTGCGTTATCCTTTCGTAGACCCGATTGTAGGCGAATTGATAGCCATGAACGACCGATATGTGAAGAATTCGGGACTTGACTTCGGAATTACTCACGCTGAATATCGCTACAATGAAGATAAAACAGTGTTGCTTGAAATAGCAGCAAGGGGCGGCGGGTCGGGGACTTCTTCGATATTGACCCCCTGGGTAACTGGCATATCAATGTATGATTTGTTGGTTCGCTCTCTGCAAGGTCAGCAAATCAATCTAAATGAGCTTGAAGTGAAACAAAGACATGCTTGGCTGGAATATTTCGAGTTTCCTACTGGCGTGGCTCACGGAGACTTAGAGCGGGCCATGTGCCGAGTGAAGCAAATACCTTGCGTGGCTGAGTTCAAATTCAACTTCAGGCTTCATGAAAAATTGGCCCCTGCCACCACAGGTCAACAACGACATGGCTTGGTAATGCTGCTCGGCGACTGTCGTGATGAGTTAGATGAAGCCTTGACGGAAGTGTACGACACCTTACAAAGTGAGGGATGGCTATGCAAAAGATAATTGAATATCTTAAAAAATATCGTCCATCCACTACCGACGTTGCAGATGCGCTGGGCAAAACAGGCTTGCTATCCGTAGCACGACCAATTACGCCTGGGCTTTACTGTGTCGGTAGCGGACATTACACTTATGCGTGTAACAATAGTAACTGGATGCTTCATAAGATGTCGCAAGATGCGCCTGCGGGATCGGTCGTATATGTGCAAGTTTACGATTGCGGCGACAAGGCCGTTCTGGGCGATTTGATAGCTGGTTACTTGTTTGAAAAACGGCATGTAGCGGGGGTAGTGGTGAATGGTATCGTAAGAGACGTGGGCCAACTCATTGAGGATAGAAGCCAGGTGTGGGCCAAGGGCATTTCGCCAATAGGTGTAGGTCACGACGAAGAAAGCATGAAATGTCAGATTGACGAAGGCACACTGGTCAATGAGGGCATATTGGTATGTGACGACACAGGCGTTGTCATTATCAGCCGAAGTTCTCAGGACGGAATCCTAGAAAAACTGGAACACATTCGCCAGCGTGAAATGCGCTGGCATCGAGAAGTGTCGGAAGGCAAAACTACATTTGAAGTGGTATGTAAATCAGCGTAACCACAAACGATCTCTTCGCCTGCGGCAATATCCCGGATGGCGTAGTTTTTATCGCCTTTTATTTCATTCCTGGGTTTGTTGCGGAGAACTTCAATGACTGAATATGTCCTCGTCATGCCGATCCGGTGGAACGCACACTCCAAACAAACCGACAACAACATCCTTCTTGTCCTCAAGGATAAACCAGCATGGCAAAAGGGCCGACTCAACCTCGTCGGAGGCAAAGTTGAACCCGGCGAGAAGCCGGAAACGGCTGCGCTGCGAGAGCTTTTTGAGGAATCGGGCCTCAAGGCCATGCACGACACCGACCCCGATTGGGGAGGGCCGCTCCTATGCGGCAAGATCATCGGCGTCGATTGCGTCATATACTGCTTCAACTGCAACGTCGTGAACCGTGACTTCTTTGGCAACGAAATTCCCCTCAAACCCCGTGATGGAGAAACCGAGAAGGTGGACTGGTATCAGTTCTGGAAGATCAAGGACGACCCCCGGCTTATACCCAATCTCAAGGTCATTATTCCTTTGCTATTTATGAGTTCCTGTGGCTGGACTATCACGGACCAAAAGTCATCTCTGGATATACCGACCCACGAGATTGTGGTAGCCTTGGACATCAAGAAACCATTTGTGAACG
>Ga0187893_10004666_pt1 | contig 25763 bp, 20 predicted proteins | sample MA1701074metaG_FD_139574 | JGI IMG/M metagenome (GOLD analysis project Ga0187893, IMG submission 139574) | White microbial mat communities from a basaltic lava cave in the Kipuka Kanohina Cave System on the Island of Hawaii, USA - MA170107-4 metaG ... | reverse complement strand
GCGCGCGCCGTGGCGCGAGGTGCTCGACGTCTGGGTCGCGCGCCTCGCGCCCGGGATCTGCGCGGCGGCCACGCACGGCGTGATCCGCGTCGGGCACGCGGCGCGCGCGCTCGCGGGCGCCCAGACGGAGCTGCGCCGCGCCGAGCTCGCCGACGCGCTGGCGTCGTGGGCCTCGACCTACCAGGAGCTGCCGACCCGCGCGCTCGGAGCCGGACCCGCGCTGAGGCCGGACGAGGCGATCGCGCGCGTCGCGCTGCAGCCCGCCGGCGAGCGGCGCTTCGCGGGCACGATCGTCTCCTCGCTCGCGGGGCTCGACCACTTCCCCGCCTTTGCGGACGTGATCGGGCTGCTCGACGTCGACGGTCCGCCCGCCGAGACGGTCGCCGAGCTCACGCGCGTGTTCGCGCGCGTGCTGGTCGAGAACGCGCACGACACGCTGACCGCGATCGTACTCGTGCACGGCGTCACCAGCGTGGCCGCGTTCGGGAACCTCGTCCCCCACCTGCGCGAGACCACGGCGCGCGCCGTGCTCCCGTACGCGTGGCAAGCCGCGTGCGGCCTGTACGCGACGTTCGGCAGCAAGCCGCCCGGCGGCGGGACGTTCGAGTCCGAGCGCCCGGACCTCGACGCGCTGGTCGAACGCGCGGTCGCGCACGGCGACGAGCACGCGATCAAGCTCGCGGAGGCGTGCCGGACGGCCTACCTGCGCGAGCCGGCGCCGGAGCTGCCCGCCGCGCTCCGCCGCGCGCTCGAGCTCATCCCGGCCGCCTGACGCGGCACTGTCCCGCGGGTGTACCCTACCGGCCGCCCGGGATCCGGGAGGGGAGCCGCGGTTGCAGGAACGAGCCAGCGCGAGCACCGCGGCGCCGAGCCGGGTGCGACACAAGGTCGTGTTCGCGACGCTCGTGATGATCGCGATCGCCTACCTCGACCGGGTCTGCATCTCGATCGCGGCGCCGTCGATCAAGGGCGAGCTCGGGCTCTCGGACACGCAGATGGGCCTGGTGTTCAGCGCCTTCACGCTCAGCTACGCGCTGTTCGAGGTGCCGAGCGGCTGGTTCGCCGACCGCTTCGGCGCGCGCGCGGCGCTGACGCGGATCGTCGCCTGGTGGTCGGCGATGACCGTGGCCACCGGGCTCACGGGCAGCTTCGCGAGCCTTTTCACCGTGCGGCTGCTGTTCGGGATCGGCGAGGCCGGCGCGTTCCCGTCCTCGGCGCGCGTCTACGCGCGCTGGCTCCCGTCGCGCCTGCGCGGGCGCCTGTTCGGGGTGCTGATCATGGCCGCCGCGCTGGCCGGCGCGCTCACGCAGCCGCTGGTCGTCGCGATGATGTCGAGCGTCGGCTGGCGCCCGACCTTCGCGATCTTCGGCGCGGTCGGCTTCGTCTGGGCCGCCGCGTGGTGGTTCTGGTTCCGCGACGACCCGCGCGAGCACAAGGGCGTGAACGCGAGCGAGCTCGCCCTGATCGTAGACGGCGGCGTCGAGACCTCGGAGCCCGACACCGTTCCGTGGCGGGCGCTCGTGCGCAGCCGCGCGCTGTTCGGGCTGTGCGCGATGTACTTCGGCGCGATCTACGGCTGGTACTTCTACCTGACCTGGCTGCCGACCTACCTGCTGCGCGCGCGCGGCTTCGACCTGGCGCAGGTCGGCTGGCTCGCGGCGCTGCCGCTGCTCGCGATCGCGGTCGGCTGCTATCTCGGCGGCTGGATCTGCGACCGGCTCGTGCCGAGCCTCGGCATGCGCCGCGCGGCGCGCGCGCCCGCGCTGTTCGGGCTGCCGCTGGCGGCTTGCGCGGTGGTGGCCGCGGCGCGCGTCGCCGATCCGTTCCAGGCCGCGCTGCTGCTCGCCGCGGCGGCGGGGCTCGCGGGGCTCGGCATCGCCCCGGCCTGGGCGCTCTGTCTCGAGATCGGCGGCCAGCACGCGGGCGTCGTCACGGGCGCCATGAACATGTTCGGCAACCTCGGCGGCACGCTCTCGCCGGTCGTGGTCGGGATCTCGGTCGACCGGCTCGGCTCGTGGGACGCGCCGCTCTACAGCATCGGCGCGCTCTACGCGGTCGCGGCCCTGTGCTGGCTGGCGATCGATCCCGCGCAGAAAATCTGCGCCGAACCCGTAGCGCAGCCGACCTGATCTCGTGTAGAGTGCCGGCGGCTCAGTGGTTGGGCCGAAAGGAGCGTGAACACATGAATGCCAAAGTCATCGGCTTCTCGTGCTCACGCCCCCGGCGCACCCGGTAGTACCGGTCGTTCCCTAGACCGATCTCTGGCGAGGCAATCCGGCGAGTCGCAGGCGTGAGCTGTGCGGCTCGTTTCCATTTCCTCGCCCGGAGATCGTTTTGCCCAAGGAGCGAATCGGCTCGAGGCTGTCCGGCGCCGCGTTCGTGCGCGGCATGCTGGCGGAGCTCGAGAAGTCCGAAGTCATGGCGCAGTTCGGGGGTCAGGGCCTGATCACCGACGTGCTCGGCGTGATCGGCGACGGCAAGGAGGCGACCGTCTACTGCTGTCGCGCCGACCCTTCGACCGGCGTCGAGCTGCTGGCCGCGAAGGTCTACCGCGCGCAGAAGTTCCGCGCCTTCTCGGGCGCGCGCCGCTACGCCGGGCACCGCGTGGTGCTCGACGAGCGCGTCGACCGCGCGATGAAGACCAAGACCGACAAGGGCCGGCGCATGGCGCACCACGCCTGGATCGCGTGGGAGTGGGAGACGCTGTGCACCCTGCACGATGCGGGCGCGAGCGTGCCCAACCCGCTGGCGGCGTCCGACGACGCGATCCTGATGGAGTACCTCGGCGACGAGGCCGCGGCGGCGCCCAAGCTGCGCCACGTCGAGCTCGAGCCGGACGAGGCCAGGACGGCGCTCGCGCGGCTCCTGCAGGAGGTCGAGCTCCTGCTCGACTGCCACCTCGTGCACGGCGACCTGTCCGCCTACAACGTGCTGTGGTGGGAAGGCCGGCCGCGCATCATCGACGTGCCGCAGTCGATCGACCTGCACGCCAGCCGCGACGGCTACGCTCTCCTGCGTCGCGACGTCGCCAACCTGGAGCGCTACTTCGCGCAGTACGGGCTCTCGGCCGGCGACTTCGCGGACCAGGCCTGGCGGCGCTACCTGCGCGGGCAGCTTGGCAGGTAGGCACGGGCGCCGTCCGCGGACGCCCCAGACATCGGACCGCGGGCCGATGTCCCGCGGTGGGGCGCCCGCAAGCGACGCGAAGCGTCGCGCGCAGCGAGCCGGAGGCGAGCGCAGTCAATCGGAAGGGTCTAAGCTCGCACCCGTGGGTGAGGGAGCGGGGCACGGGCCCGTGCGGGTCGTCGTCTATCCGGGGGACGTCCGCATCTCGGGCGTGTCGGCCGACATCGCGGTCGCGCGAACGCCGGCCGAGCTGCGCGCACTGCTCGACGCGAGTGATCCGGCGGCGCTGGTGGTCGATCTCGAGAGCGGCGGACACGGCGCGCTGGACCTCCTGCGCGAGCGGCGCGCGCGCGGCTCGGTCGTGCCCGTGCTCCTGCTTGCGCCGCTCGGCGACGCCGAGGCCGCGGAGCGCTCGCGTGCGCTCGGCGCCTGCACGGTGCTCGCGCGCGAGAGCGCGACGGGCGCGGTGGTGTCCGCGTGTCTGCGCGAGCTGCTCGACGTGCCCGAGGGCGGCCCCGCCGACGCCACGCGCGCGCCCGCCATGCTGTTCAAGACCGACCCGCAGGGCGGCTTCACGCACTTCACGCGCCGGCTGCTCGCCTATCTCGGCGTGAGCGAGTCCGAGGCGCGCGGGCGCGGCTTGTTCGCGTGCGTCCACCCCGAGGACCGCTTCGCGCTGGAGGCGGCGTTCGCGGCGGCGCTCGAGGAGGGCGCGGAGGTCGGCGCCGACGTGCGCGTGCGCGTCGCCGCGCAGTCGTTCCGCATGGTGCGGCTCTCGGCCTACCCGGGCTTCGACGCGCAGGCCGGCTTCGCCGGCTTCACCGGCTCGCTGTTCGAGATCGACGACCTGGTCGAGGCGCGCGAGCGCGAACGGAGCGACGCGTCGCGGCTCGAGTCGGTGAGCGCCGAGCTCGAGGAGCTCGCGCTCGCCGGCGCGCACGACCTGCAGGAGCCGCTGCGCAGCCTGGAGCACGCGCTCCAGGGCGCGCTCGCGGGCAACGGCGCCGATCTCGGGCTCGCGCTGCGCCAGGTCTCGCACATGCGCGAGCTCTTGCGCGACCTGGCGGAGTACGCGGGCTCGAGCGCGCTGCACGTCGCGGTCGAGTCGACCGATCTCGCGCAGGCGCTGGAGTGGGCGCTCGAGAACCTGCGCCCCGCGATCGCGGAGAGCGGCGCCGAGATCAAGGTCGAGGCGCTCGCGCGCGTGCTCGCCGATCCGATCCAGATCGCGCGCGTGTTCCAGAACCTGGTCGCGAACGCGCTGCGCTTCCGCGGCGAAGCGGCGCCGGTCGTGAGCGTCAGCGCCGAGCCGCGCACGACCGACGTCTTGATCTCGGTCTCGGACAACGGCATCGGCATTCCGCGCGCGCACCACGAGACGATCTTCCGCGTGTTCGAGCGCCTGCACGGCTTCGAGCAGCCCGGCACGGGCATGGGCCTCGCGATCTGCCGCCGCATCCTCGAACGGCACGGCGGGCGGATCTGGGTCGAGTCGGAGCCGCGCGGCGGCTCGACGTTCTACTTCACGCTGCCGCGGGGCTAGCGTGGCCTCGCTCGCGGCGCGGCTGCGCCTTGCCCGCGAGCTCGAAGGGCCGTACGCCTTCTTGCGCGAGCCCGGCCCGTGGTTCGTCGCGCTCGTTGCGCTCGGCGCGGCGGCGCGCGCCTGGCTCGTGCTCGCGACCGAGGGCACGTACGACGTCTCGATCTGGGAGTCGCACGCGCGCGCGGTGCTCGCCGACGGGCTTGCCGGCGCGTACCGCGCGGTGCCGCTTCTGAACCACCCGCCGGTCGCGGCGATCTCGGTGTCGTGGCTGCTCGCGCTCTCGGAGAGCACGGGCCTGCCGTTCGCGTGGCTCTTGCGCGCGCCGATCGCGGCGCTCGATCTTGCGAGCGCGTTCCTCCTGCTCGCTTTGCTGCGCGACTCGCCCTGGCGCTGGCTCGCCGCGGGGCTCTACGCGATCCACCCGGTCGCGATCATCCTGTCCGCGTACCACGGGAACTCGGACTCATCGATCGCGTTCTTCCTCCTGCTCGCGGCGATCGCGGCGGTGCGCGGCGAGCCGCTGCGCAGCGGCGCGGCGGTCGGCGTGTCGCTCTGGATCAAGCTGCCGGGTCTGCTCGCGCTGCCCGCGCTGGTGCTGTTCTTCCCGCGCTGGCGCGACCGCAGCGCGTGCGCGCTCGCGGCGGGCGCGGTCGCCGTCGTCGCCTACCTGCCGATGCTCGCGATCGATCCCGGGCTGCTCTACCGCAACGTGTTCGCGTACCGAGGGCAGATCCTGCACTCGACCGCGGGCGTGCCGATCTGGGGGCCGCTCGGCTTTCTGCTCCCGCTGTTCGACGTCGCCGGCGCCGCGCGGCCGCAGGTGAACGCCTTCGCGCGCGCCTGGAACGAGTACGACACGATCGTCGTGCTCGTGCCGATCCTCGCGTTCGCCTGGCTGCGCCGCGACGAGCGCGGCGCGTTCGGTCTCGGCAAGACGCTCGCGGCCTGCTTTGCTGTCACCTACGGCTTCTCGATGCGCTGGGCGTTCCAGTACCTAGCCTGGTCGGCGCCGTTCTGGCTGCTCGCGGGCCGCGGCTGGTTCGCGGGCGCGACGCTGCTGACCAGCGCCTACCTGTATGGGCTGTACGCCTGGGTGTGCGGCGATCCGTTGCTGCGCGGCGAATGGGACTTCATCGGCCACCCGCACTGGCCGGGGTGGCTCGTGCTCGTGCGGAACGCCGCCGTCGTATTCTTCATGTCCGTGACGGTGATCGACCTGTACCGCGCGGCGCGCAAAGCTCTGCGCCCGGCGCCGTGATGTCGCGCGGCGAGCGCGCGAGCGCGCTGTGCGTGGCGCTCGCGCTCGCGACCGTCGCCGCCTTCGGCAGCTTCGCGGGCTTCGAGTTCGTGAACTGGGACGACCGCGTGTACGTGACGCAGAACGCGCAGGTGCAGGCCGGGCTCTCGCTCGAGACGGCGCGCTGGGCGCTCTTCGCGACCGACGCGCACAACTGGCACCCGCTCACCTGGCTCTCGCACCTTCTCGACGTGTCGCTGTTCGGTGTGGACCCGGTCGCGCACCACCGCGTGAGCCTCGTGCTGCACGCGGCGACGTCGTGCCTTCTGTTCCTGGCGTTCCTGCGCATGACGGGGGCGCTGTGGCGAAGCGCGCTGGTCGGCGCACTGTTCGCGCTGCATCCGCTGCACGTCGAGTCCGTCGCGTGGGTGGCGGAGCGCAAGGACGTCCTGTCCGCGCTCTGCTTCGCGGTCGTGCTGCTGCTGTACGCGCGCTACGCGGAGCGCCCGTCCGCGGGGCGCTACGCGGCGGTGTTCGTCGCGCTGGCGCTCGGGCTCGGCGCGAAGCCGATGGTCGTGACGCTGCCGTTCGTGCTGCTCTTGCTCGACGTCTGGCCGCTCGGGCGCGTGCGGCTCGCGCCCGCGATCGACTGGCGCCGGCTCGGCGCGCTCGCGCTCGAGAAGCTGCCGCTGCTCGCGCTCTCGGCCGCGTCGAGCGCGATCACCGTGCTCGTCCAGCAGACCGCGATCTCGATCGCGGCGCGCTACACGCTCGCGGATCGGCTCGGGAACGCGGTGGTCTCGTACGCGCGCTACCTGGGCGCGGCGGTATGGCCGGTCGACCTCTCGATCAGCCATTGGCACCCGGGCGGCTGGCCGCTCGCGACGGTGCTGGGCTCGGCGCTCCTGCTCGCCGCGATCAGCGCGTTCGCGCTGCGCGCGCTCCGCACCCGGCCGTTCCTCGCGGTCGGCTGGCTCTGGTTCATCGGCATGCTCGTGCCGGTGATCGGCGTGGTGCAGGTCGGCGAGCAGGCCATGGCCGATCGCTACATGTACCTGCCGTCGATCGGGCTGTTCGCAATGCTCGCGTGGGGAGTCGACGCCTTCGTGCCGGCGTTTCGCGCGCGAACCGAGCTGCTCGCGGGCGCGGCGGCCGTTGCGCTGCTCGCCTGCGCCTGGCTCACGCACGCGCAGACGGAAGTCTGGCGCAACAGCGACTCGCTCTGGCGCCACGCGCACGCGGTCGACCCGCACGACCCGCTCCCACTCGAGGTGCTCGGCGTGCTCGCGGAGGAGGGCGGCCGCCAGGCCGAAGCGCTCGGCTACTACCAGCGCTCGCTCGCGATCGATCCGCGCCGCCAGAACGCGCAGTACAACCTGGGCAACCTGTTGCGCTGGTTCGGCCGGCCGAACGAAGCGCTCGGCCCGCTCCGCGAAGCGATCCGCCTGCGTCCCGACTTCGCGCGCGCCTACGAGTCACTCGGCCACGTCCACCGCGACCTCGGCCAGCCCGCCGCCGCGCTCGATGCGTTCCAGAAGGCCGTCGAGCTAGAGCCGCGCGGCGCGAACGCGCAGTACAACCTCGGCCTCGAGTTGCTGCGCGCCGGGGGCGCGCGCGAGGCGCTCGCGCCGCTGCGAACCGCCGCGGAGCTCCGCCCCGAGTTCGCGCTGGCGTACGTCGCGCAGGCCGACGCCCACGCCGCGCTCGGCGAGCGCGCCGCGGCGCTCGCGGCGGGCGAGAAGGCGGTCGCGCTCGCCCGCGCGCAGGGCGACGCGGATCTGGCGGCGCGAATCGAGTCGCACCTCGCGACGCTCGAGGCGGGGAATTAGGGCGGAGATCGGGCTGGCCGGGCGTGCGCGCAAATGCGACGATCGCGCGCGGCAACCGTCTCTCTCCGTGGAGGGCGCGACATGACGCAGCGGCCGGGCGACAAGCAGCCGTCACGTCGTTCGAGCTCGCAGCTGGCGCGGAGGCAGCACGCCGCGACGGTGCCGCCGCTCACCGAGCGCGGCTGCAACACGCGGGCGAAGCTCCTGCGCGCCGCGCGCTTGATCTTCGGCAAGACCGGCTTCGCGGACGTACGGATCACCGACATCACCGCCCGTGCGGGCGTGGCGAGCGGCACCTTCTACACCTACTTCCGGTCGAAGGAGGAGATCTTTCGCGAGGTCGCGACGCAGGTGCTCGAGGAGATGTCGGCGGCGCCGCGGCGTCCCACCGGCGAAGCCGAGCGGGATCCGGTGCGACAGGTCGAGGCGGCGACGCGCCGCTACTTCGAGGCGGTGCGCAAGAACGCGCGCATTGCCCGGTCGATCGAAGAGCTGCAGGTGCGCGAGCCTGGAGTCGGCGGCGCTCGGCGCGCCATCCTGTCGGTCGGCGTTCAGCGCATCGCCCGCTGGATCGAACGCCTCCAGAGTCAGGGAGTGTGCGACGCGGCCGTTGCGCCCTGGCAGACCGCGCAGGTCCTGCACGCGATGAACGTCAGCGTGGCCTACGACCACCTCGTGCATCGCGACGCCCCGGAGGAGACCGAGGAACTCCTGGCCGCCACCATCCGGATCTGGCGCGCGGCCCTGGGTCTACGGGACTGACCCGCCCGCCTCGCCCGCCCTCCTGGGAGGGCCCGAGCGCAAACTTGAAGTTGACGCCCGATTCAAGTTCGGCGTAGGGTGCGGGCGTCGACGAACTTTCACCTGGAGGTTGCCCGCATGAAGATCCTCGCGCGCTCCGTCGCCTCGTTTCTCGCCGTCTCGCTCCTCGCCGTGGCCGCCGCGACCGCAGCGCACGCCGACGAGCCCGAGTTGCCCGTCGTCTTCGTGCACGGCTTCAGCGGCTCGGCTCAGCAGTACGAGACCCAGGCGCTGCGCTGGGCGAGCAACGGCTATCCGAAGCCAGTCACCGGCATCGACCGCCTGTTCGTCGGCTTCACGCTCGACCAGCTCGACGCGTTCATCGACGCCGCGCTCGCCGAGACGGGCGACACGAAGGTCTACGCGATCGGCCACTCGGCCGGTACCGCCGTGATGACGAGCTACCTGAACAGCTCGCCGGCGCGCGCCGCGCGCGTCGCGAAGTACATCGGCATCGACGGCGCCAGCAACGCGACCTGCCCCGGCGGCGTCGACGCCGGCGGCGCGCCGAACGTCCCGTGCATGGGCGTCTGGGGACGCGGTTCGACGACGCGCATGGTCGGCCCGGACCACAACGTCTATCTCTCGGAGCAGGGTCACACGCAGTCCGTGACCTCGGCCGAGTCGTTCGCGGCGCAGTACGAGTTCCTCACCGGGAAGGCGCCGAAGACGACGCTGATCCTGCCCGAGCACCCGCGCGACGTGGAGATCTCCGGGCGCGCGCTGAACTTCCCGAACAACACCGGGATCGACGGCGCGACGCTCGAGCTCTGGGAGGTGAACCTGCTCACCGGCGAGCGCACCCGCCCCAGCCCCGAGCGGACCGAGACCGTGGGCGCGAGCGGGAACTTCGGCCCGTGGCCGGTGTCGCCGCTGCGCCGCTACGAGATCAACGTGATCCGGCAGTCCGACACCGGACCGCGTCACAATCACTTCTACTTCGAGCCCTGGATCCGCAGCGATCATCTGCTGCGGCTCAACATCTCGCCGCTCAACTCGACGCTGGCGAACGCCATCCAGCAGCACTCGGGTCCGCACGCCGGGGCGAGCGTCGCGCGTCAGAAGGAGTGGTGGGGCAACAACGACGTCGACCCGACGAACGTCGACGTCCTCGAGGTGACGACCAGCATCCCGCTGACCTCCAGCGGCTTCGTCGCCCGCGTGCTGTGCGCGTTCCTCGGACAGTTCCTGCCGGACCACTGCGACGTCGAGCCGCTGGGCGACATCGCCACGCCGGGCACGGCGCCCTACGCCGCGAGCACGATCGCGATGATCGCGTTCGACGTGGGAGCCGACGGGGTGTCCGACACCTCGGCGCTGGTGAACCTCGGTCCGTTCCTGTCGGGAATCGACGCGTACATGCCCGCGCCCGACGCGAATCCGACCGGTGTCGTCTCCTTCCATCTCGACGCGCGCCGCGAGTCGCGCAATCAGGTGATCAACACCCCGAACTGGCCGATGAACGGCAACCACTTCATGTCGGTCAACTTCCGCGAGTGGACCCAGGACATCGAGACCTGGCTCGAGTGCCGGCTGAAGAGGCTCTGCAAGTAGTCCCAGGAGCTCGCTGACCCGGGGCCGGGCGACGCCGGCCCCGGAATCCCGCTACGATCCCGCCCGTGGCCACCATCCTGCAGAGAGTTCCGGTCGGTGAGCGCGTCGGGATCGCCTTCTCGGGCGGGCTCGACACGAGCGCGGCGCTGCACTGGATGCGCGCGAAGGGCGCCATTCCGTACGCGTACACCGCGAACCTCGGCCAGCCAGACGAGCCGGACTACGACGAGATCCCGCGCCGCGCGCTCGCCTACGGGGCGGAGCAGGCGCGGCTGATCGACTGCCGGCGGGCGCTCGTGCAGGAGGGACTCGCGGCGCTGCAGTGCGGCGCGTTCCACATCGCGACCGCGGGCGTGCCGTACTTCAACACCACGCCGCTCGGGCGCGCGGTGACCGGCACCCTGCTCGTGTCCGCGATGAAGGACGACGGCGTCAACATCTGGGGCGACGGCAGCACCTACAAGGGCAACGACATCGAGCGCTTCTACCGCTACGGGCTGCTCGTGAACCCGGACCTGCGCATCTACAAGCCGTGGCTCGACCAGGCGTTCATCGACGAGCTCGGCGGGCGCAAGGAGATGTCCGAGTACATGGAGCGCGCGGGCTTCGCGTACCGGATGAGCGTCGAGAGGGCGTACTCGACCGACTCGAACCTGCTCGGTGCGACGCACGAGGCGAAGGATCTCGAGCGGCTGAACGCGGGAGTCACGATCGTGAAGCCGATCATGGGCGTCGCGTCGTGGCGCGACGACGTGGTGGTGAAAGCAGAGACCGTGAGCGTGCGCTTCGAGGACGGCCTGCCCGTGGCGCTGAACGGTGTCGCCTTCGACGACCCGGTCGAGCTCCTGCTCGAGGCCAACGCGATCGGCGGGCGGCACGGGCTCGGCGTCTCGGACCAGATCGAGAACCGGATCATCGAGGCCAAGTCGCGCGGCATCTACGAGGCGCCCGGCATGGCGCTGCTCTTCATCGCCTACGAGCGCCTGGTCACGGGCATCCACAACGAGGACACGATCGAGCAGTACCGCGAGAACGGGCGACGGCTCGGGCGCCTGCTCTACCAGGGCCGCTGGTTCGACCCGCAGGCGATGATGCTGCGCGAGTCGGCGCAGCGCTGGATCGCGCGCGCGATCACGGGCGAGGTCACGCTCGAGCTGCGGCGCGGCAACGACTACTCGCTGCTCGACACGCAGAGCCCCAACCTGACCTACCAGCCCGAGCGGCTCACGATGGAGAAGGGCGACTCCGCGTTCTCGCCGCAGGACCGGATCGGCCAGCTCACCATGCGCAATCTCGACATCAGCGACACGCGCGAGAAGCTCCTGATCTACACCAAGGCGGGGCTGCTCGCGGAGCCCGCGAGCGGCGAGCTGCCGCTCTTGCCGGCGGCGAAGACGAAGCGCGACGACACGACGGGTGGCGGCGAGGACGCCGACTAGACGGAAAGGGAAGCGATGAACACCGAGAAGATCACCGAGTTCCTGCCCGTCATGGGGCTTTGGCTCGCGCAGTTCGGCCTGAAGGCCGCGGGCGCGATCCTGCTCTGGATCATCGGCCGGCGTCTGATCCGGCTGGCGGTGTCGCTCGTGCAGCGCGGCATGCGCAACGGGCCGATCGACCCGACCGTGATCGGGTTCCTGGGCTCCGCGCTCTCGATCACGTTGAACGTGGTGCTGATCGTCGCGCTGCTCGGCTTCTTCGGCGTCGAGACCACGAGCTTCGCGGCGCTGCTGGCCGGCGCGGGCCTGGCGATCGGTGCGGCGTGGAGCGGGATGCTGGGGAACTTCGCCGCCGGCGTGTTCCTGATGGCGCTGCGTCCGTTCAAGTCCGGCGACTTCGTGAGCGCGGGGGGCGTCACGGGCACGGTCGACGAGGTCGGCCTGTTCGCCACCGTGTTCTTCACGCCGGACAACATCCGGACCATCGTCGGCAACAACAAGATCTTCTCCGACACGATCCAGAACTTCTCGGCCACGCCCTACCGGCGCGTGGACCTGAAGGCGCAGATCGCCGGCGCGGTCGAGCCGAAGCAGGCCATGCAGCTCCTGCAGGAACGGCTCGCGCGCATTCCGAACGTGCTGCGCGACCCGGCGCCCGTGGTCGAGATCCTCGAGTTCAACCCGTACGGCCCGGTGCTCGCGGTGCGCCCGTTCTGCGCGCACGAGCACTACTGGCAGGTCTACTTCGACACCAACCGCACGATCCGCGAGGCGTTCGGCGAGGCGGGCTTCCCCTCGCCGGAGCTGCGCTACTTCGTGACTCAATCGGGAGTGACCCACTGATGCTGCAGATGAGACCGGGCTGCGAGTGCTGCGACCGCGACCTTCCGCCCGACTCGGGCGAGGCGCGCATCTGCTCGTTCGAGTGCACGTTCTGCGCGGACTGCGCGACGGCCAAGCTCGGCGGCCGCTGCCCGAACTGCGGCGGCGAGCTGATCGTGCGCCCGCGCCGCGCGGCCGCCTTGTTGGGGAAGTTCCCGGCATCGACCGAGCGCGTCCTCAAGCCGAGCGGCTGCGAGGCGCGCGCGAGCTAGCCGTGGAGCGCGTGCTCCTGGTCCGCCACTGCGAGTCGTCGGGCCAGGCGCCCGACGCGCCGCTCACCGCGCGCGGGCTCGAGCAGGCGCAGGCGCTCGCGGAGTTTCTCGCGCCTCGGCCGATCGCGCGCATCGTGTCGAGCCCGTACCTGCGCGCGCGCCAGTCGGTCGCGCCGCTCGCCGGGAAGCTCGGGCTCGAGCTCGAGACCGACGTGCGGCTCGCGGAGCGGCGGCTCTCGCCCGAGCCGATCGACGGCTGGCGCGATGTGGTGAAGCGTTCGTTCGACGAGCCGGACCACCGCGCTCCGGGCGGCGAGTCCGGCGGCGAGACGCTCGCGCGCGGGCTCGCGGCGCTGCGCCCGCTGCTCGACTCGGGAAAGAGCGACGCGCTGGTCGTGGTCGCGAGCCACGGCCAACTGCTCTCGCTCGTCTTGCACTCGATCGACGGGCGCTTCGGCTTCGCCGGCTGGGAGTCGCTCTCGAACCCCGACGTGCACGCCGTCGCGCGCGACGCGGCCGGCCGGCTCTCGTTCCGCCGCGTGTGGAGCTGAGCCGTGCTGCTCGTGATCCGCAACGCGCACATGCTCGAGGTCGATGCGGGTGCGATGCTCGGCCCGCGGACGGTGGTGGCCGAGGCCGGCACGCTCGTCGACGTCGATGCGGGCGCCGCGAAGCCCACCGGCGCGGAGCGCGAGGAGATCGACGCGCGCGGCGCGTTCCTGCTGCCGGGCCTGATCGACGCGCACGTGCACCTCGGCATCACGACCATGGACTTCGCGCGGCTCGCGCGGCAGTCCGAGACCGAGCGCGCGCTCGAGATGGCGCGCGCGGCCGAGCGCACGCTCGCGCGCGGCTTCACCACGGTGCGCGACACGGGCGGCGACGTGCGCGGGCTGATCGCGGCGATCCGGCGCGGCCTGTGCGCGGGGCCGCGCGTCGTGCACGCGGGCCGCGTGCTCTCGCAGACCGGCGGGCACGGCGACCTGCGCGCAGGCCGCATCGACGAGGCCGGCTGCGCCTGCCAGGTGCACACGGACTGGTTCTCGCACGTGTGCGACGGCGCGGACGCGGTCATGCGCGCGGCGCGTGTGGAGCTGCGCGCCGGCTCGGACTTCCTGAAGCTGATGGCGTCGGGCGGCGTGGCTTCGCCGAGCGATCCGCTCGACGCGACGCAGTACACCGCGGCGGAGATCCGCGCCGCCACCGTCGAAGCCGCGCACCGGCACACCTACGTGACGGCGCACGCCTACACGCCGGATGCGATCGCGCTCGCGGTCGAGAACGGCGTCGCCTGCATCGAGCACGGCAACCTGCTCGACGACGCGACCGCCGCGCGCATGGCCGCGGCCGGCACCGTGCTCGTGCCGACGCTCGTCACCTACCGCGCGATGCGCGAGCTCGGCGACAAGCTCGGGCTGCCGGCGCGCAACCTCGAGAAGAACCGCGGCGTGTTCGAGGCGGGGCTGCGCTCGGTCGAAATCGCGCGCCGCAACGGCGTCGAGCTCGGGCTCGGCACCGACCTGCTCGGCGAGGCGCAGGACCAGCAGGCCGACGAGCTCGCGATCCGCGCCGACCTCGAGCCGGCCGCCGACGTGCTGCGCGCCATGTACCGCACGAACGCGCGCCTGTGCGGACTGGAGGACGCGATCGGCGTGATCCAGCCCGGCGCGCACGCGGACCTGGTCCTGTCCGACGTGAATCCGCTCGACGACCTCGCGAGCCTGGCGCGCCCGACGCGCGTGCTCTCGCACGTGATCCAGGCCGGGCGCGTGGTGAGGCGACGCGACTAGGCGAGGGGCTCGAGCCGCCCGCGCACGCGGCGCAGGCCCGCGTCCGGATAGGTGACCACGTCCTCGGGGTCGCGCTGGCCGCCCATCAGGTAGACGAGCGGCTCGAGCACGTCCATGCGGTGCGCGGGGCTGCGCGCGGGGTGCGCGATGAAGTCTCCCGGGCCGACCTCGAACTCGGCCTCGCCGACCCGCGCGAGCGCGCGCCCCTCGAGGATGAACACCCACTCGTCCGTGCGTTCGTGGGTGTGGCGCGCGGTCGAGCGATCGCCCGCCTCGACGCGCGACCAGACCACGACCTGGCGCACGAGCCCGGTGCCGCGTTCGAGCCGCCGGTAGGTGCGGCGGGCGCGCGGGTCGACCTCGTGCTGGAAGAAGAGCGGCTCGACGTCCTCGACGCGCCGACACTGCGCGGCGTCGCCCTGCTCGGGCGGCAACACGTCGTCGCACTCGGCGATGCCGGCGCGGCTGAAGCGGCGGCGGGCGTCTGGGTAGTAGCCGTAGTCCTCGGGCAGGCGCTCGCCGCCCTCGAGCAAGAGCAGCGGCTCGCTCCCCTGCGCCAGGAAGTGGTGCGGCCGCGGCCCAGGCGGAAACCCGACGAAGCTCCCCGCGCGCACCGGCAGGCGCAGCGGACCGATGCGCGCCTCGCCGCGGCCGGCGAGCACGTACACCCATTCCTCCTCGGCCACGTGCCAGTGGCGGTTCGTGCCGAAGTTCCCGAGCGCGATCTCTCGCAGATTCACGCCCATCTGTGTCAGGCCCGTGCGCTGGCGCAGCTCGCGCACCATGGAGCTGACACCCTCGCCGTGGGTCCAGCGCGGCCGCTTCTCGGCCACGAGCTCCGCCACCGCGACCACGCATGCAGGCCGATCCGCCATGCGCGCGATTCTAGCCGGGCCGGCCGCGCGCACTGTCCACTGGATTGGGCATCCCCCGCGGTGCCGTCCTCGGCAGCGGACACCCGACGAGTCGCGCGCGCCTGAGAGAGCGTCCCGCGCCGGGCACGCCCCTTGCTCCAGGCAGGCCCATGGCCGTGAGAGAGCCCCATCGCAGCGACGCGCACGAGCCCGACGACGTCGGGCCCGAGGACGTCGAGGTGAGCCTGCTCTTCTGCGACGTGGTGCGCTCGACCGAGCTCACGCGCCAGCTCGGCGACCGCGGGGCGCTGCTCGTGATCCAGGAGTTCCACAACCTCGTGTTGCGAGCGGCGGCGCCGCTCGGGGGCGAGGAGCTCGAGATGCGCGGCGACGGCGTGCTGCTCGCGTTCGACGGCCCCGGCCAGGCGGTCGACTGCGCGGCGGAGATTCAGCGCGGGCTCGACAAGCTGCCCGACGCGCGCCGCGTCAGCGTGCGGATCGGCGTGCACACCGGCCAGGCGCTGCGCATCGCGGGAGGCTATTTCGGCAGCAACGTGATCCTCTCCGCGCGCGTGGCCGAGCAGGCCGCGCCCGGCGAGATCCTGGTCAGCGCGGCGATCGTCCAGCGGCTCGAGGCTCGCCACCTGCCGGTGGACGCGGGCCGCTGGGTCTCGCTGAAGGGCATTCCAGAGGCGTCGCTGGTCTTCTCGCTGCATTGGCGGCCGAGCAAGCAGGCGCGCGTCCGGCCCGGAGCGAATACCGCCGCGCACGCGGCCATGGTGCGCACGCTCGGGCGGCCCGCGTCCGAGCCGCGCGCAACCGACGACAAGGCCTCGTGTATGCTGGCGGAGCGCGGCGGCGTATGAGGTCGGTTCGCATGAGTGAGCCTGGGTCCGACGAGCTCGGCCGGATGAAGCGTGAGCGCGACCTGTATCGCGCCCTGCTCGAGCTCGGCGGTCAGGAGAGACTCGAGCCGCTGCTCGAGCGCGCGCTCGCGCTGGTCGTCGACATCACCGGCGCCACGCAGGGCTATCTCGAGGTGCGCGACCCGGGCAGCGACGACAGCGCCGCGAACTGGTGGATGGGCCACGCCTGCTCGCCCGACGAGGTCGACGAGATCCGCGCCTCCGTCTCGCGCGGCATCATCGCCGAGGCGCTCGCCAGCGGCAAAACCATCCTGACCCACTCGGCGCTGCTCGACGAGCGCTTCCGCAACCGCGAGAGCGTGCGCGCGCGCAAGATCGAGGCCGTGATCTGCGCGCCGATCGGCGGCGACGCCTCGCGCGGCGTCGTCTACCTGCAGGGCCGCGCCGCGCCCGGCCTGTTCACCGACGAGGCGCGCGAGCACGCCGAGGCCATGGCCCGCCACGTCGCGCCGTTCGTGGATCGCCTGCTCGAACGCGCGCGCAGCGAACGCGCGGTGGACGCCACTCGGGCGCTGCGCACGCGCTACCGCGTCGAGGAGGTGGTCGGCCGCGGCGGCGCGATCGCCGCCGCCCTCGAGCAGGCCATGCTCGCCGCGCCGCTCGACGTGAGCGTGCTGCTGACCGGCCCGTCCGGCAGCGGCAAGAGCCTGCTCGCGCGCGCGATCCACGCCAACAGCCGCCGGGCCAGCAGCCCGTTCGTCGAGCTCAACTGCGCCGCGCTGCCCGAGAACCTGCTCGAGAGCGAGCTGTTCGGCGCGCTCGCCGGCGCCTTCACCGACGCCAAGCGCAATCTGGCCGGCAAGGTCGCCGCCGCCGAGGGCGGCACGCTCTTCCTCGACGAGATCGGCGAGGTCCCCTACGGGGCGCAAGCGAAATTGCTCCAGCTCCTGCAGTCGAAGCAGTACTACCCGCTCGGCAGCCCGCAGCCCGTGCAGGCCGACATCCGCCTGATCGTCGCGACCAACGAGGACCTGCGCGAAGCCGTGAAGGAGCGCCGCTTCCGCGAGGACCTGTTCTTCCGCCTCCAAGTGCTGCCGATCCGCATGCCCGCGCTGGCCGAGCGCCGCGAGGACCTGCCCGAGCTGTCCGCGCACCTGCTCGCGTCCGCCTGCCGCCGCCACAGCCTGCCCAATCTGCGCCTCGACGCCGCCGGCCTGCGCGCGATCCAGGCCGGCGACTGGCCCGGCAACGTGCGCGAGCTCGAGCACGCGCTCGAAGCCGCCGCCATCCGCGCTGCCGGCGAAGGCGCCGAGTCGATCGAGCCGCGCCACCTGTTCCCGACCGCCGCGCGCCCGAGCGCGACGCCCGCGGGCGAGCTCAGCTTCCGCGAAGCGACGCGCTGGTTCCAGCGCGAGCTGCTCGAGCGCACGCTGCGCGAGAACGACTGGAACGTGACCGAGGTCGCGCGCAAGCTCGGGCTCGCACGCTCGCACGTGTACAACTTGATCGGGGCGTTCGAGATCGGGAGAGAGTGAGCGCCCGGCCTCAGCTCGACAGCTTGTACGTCACGATCGCCTGCGCGACCTCCGCGCCTTCCGGATTGCGCACCACCACCTCGCCGTTGCAGATCTCTCGCCCGCGGCGGCGCACGCGCGCGTCGGCGTAGAGGTCGACACCGCGTCCGGCGGAGAGGAAGGAGAGCGAGAAGCCGATCGTGGTGCCGCGCGAGCCGGCGGACAGGCCGGATTTCGCCCAGAACGCGGCGGTGGCGGCGGAGTCGACCAGGCCCGCGATCGCGCCGCCGTGCACGGTGTCGCCGAGCGTGGTGACGTCCGTGCGGTAGGGCAGGCGCACGACCACGCGGTCGGGTTCGCACGACTCGAGCACCAGCCCGAGCAGCCGCCCGTACGGGGAGCCGACGATCGCCTTCTCGACGATCGCGCGCGCGTTTGAATCGAGCTCGCTCATGGTCGGGGCCTCCTGCGCTGCGAGCGCCCGAGCATACACGCCCGCGGTATGATCGCGCCGTGTCGCACGAAGCCAGACTGCGCGAGCTCGGGATCGCATTGCCCGTCGTGCCGGCGCCTGCCGGCAACTTCGTGCACGCGGTGCGGACGGGGAACCTGATCTTCCTGACCGGGCACGTGCCGTTCCGGCCCGACGGCACGATCGTGCAGGGCAAACTCGGCAAGGACCTCGACCTCGAGCAGGGGCGCGAGGCCGCGCGGCTCTCGGCGCTGGGCATGATCTCGACGCTGCGCAAGGAGCTGGGGAGCCTCGACCGCGTGCGCCGCATCGTCAAGGTGAACGGCGTGGTCGCCGCGACGCCCGAGTTCATGCTGCATACACAGGTGATCAACGCCGCGTCCGAGCTGCTCGAGCAGGTGTTCGGCGAGGCGGGCAAGCACGCGCGGCTCGCGGTCGGCTACACGTCGCTGCCGTTCAACATGGCGCTCGAGGTCGAGCTGATCGCGGAGGTCGCGGACTGACGCCGTTCGGTGTCGTGGGCGCGGCCGTGGCGGTGATCGCGGCGGGCCACCTGGCGGCGCGGCTCGCGGCGCCCGCGCTCGGCGCCTGGGCCTGGCTGCCGGTCACGCTCGTGCAGTGGACGTGCTTCGCGGGGCTGGTCGCGCGCTTCGCGGGCCGGGAGAGCGTGTCACGCTGGCTTGCCGCCCCGGGCGGCGGCGCGCGCGCCGCGGCGCTGGCCTTCGCGGTCGGTCTGATCCCGCTGCCGATCCTGCTGACGAGCGCGGGCCTGCTCGACTCGCTCCCGCTCGTGCTGCTCTGGCTCGCGTTCGCGGCGATCAATCCGTTCCTGGAAGAGGGCTTCTGGCGCGGGCTCGTGCTCGAGCGCACGTCCGCGTGGCCCGCCTGGGCGTCGATCGGCGCGTCGAGCGCGCTGTTCGCGCTCAACCACCCGCTCGCCTACGGCGCGATCTCGATCGCGAACGCGCACCCGGCGACGCTGGTCAGCACGTTCATCATGGGCGTGGGCTGGTCCGTCGTGTTCCAGCGCAGCGGCAGCCTACGCTGGCCGATCGCCGCGCACGCCGTCACCGATCTGTGCAACCTGTCGGTGCTCACGTTCATGAACATCTACGTGCCGCGCGGCGCCTGACGCGCGCGCGAGCGGCACTTGCAACGCGCGCGGAGGGGGGGAGTATTCGTACGCGCCGAAATCGCCGAGTCCACGCCGCGGAGAAATGCGGCGGGAGCGGGGGACCCAATCTCTTGGGGCGTATCACCGGCCGGTTCGCCGTTCGGTGTAGGGCAATCTCTTCGGCCCGAGCCCGTCAGCTAACCCCGTAGGCGTCGGAGAGGAGACCCGCCGGAAGCTCCGTCGTCGATCTCCTCGCGATCGACACGGAGGTTCCACGACATGGCCGACGAGCCAGACCCATTCGCCGCCGCGCGGCGTTCGCTCCCCGTTCGCATCTGGCGCCTGCTGATCGGGGCGCCGCGCAGTCTGTCGGACGCGCGGTTGTTCCACCGCCTGTCGCTGGTGCCGTTCCTGGCCTGGGTGGGACTGGGCGCGGACGGACTGTCGTCGTCGGCGTATGGACCGGAGGAGGCCTTCCGCACCCTCGGCGAGCACGCCTACCTGGCCGTCGCGCTGGCGGGCGCGATGGTCACGACCGTGCTCGTGATCTCGGCCGCCTACAGCCGGATCATCGAGGAGTTCCCCCACGGCGGGGGCGGCTACGTGGTCTCGACCAAGCTGCTCGGTCCGCGCGCTGGCGTGGTGTCGGGCGCGGCCCTGCTCGTCGACTACGTGCTCACGGTCACGGTCTCGATCGCCGCCGCCGGCGACGCGCTGTTCAGCTTCGCGCCGGCGGGCTGGCACGCGGCCAAGCTGCCGCTCGAGGTCGCGCTGATCCTCGGGCTCTCGACGCTCAACCTGCGCGGCGTGCGCGAGTCGGTGCTCGCGCTGGCGCCGATCTTCCTGGTCTTCATCGCCACGCACGCGCTCCTGATCGGCGGCGGACTCTTGCTGCGCGCGCCCGAGCTGCCCGCGACCGCGCGCGAGATCGGCTCGGGCTTCCGCGACGGCTACGCGCTGCTCGGCGGCGCCGGTCTGTTCGCCCTGCTCGTGCACGCGTTCTCGCTCGGCGGCGGCACGTACACGGGCATCGAGGCGGTCTCGAACGGCGTGCCGATCATGCGCGAGCCGCGCGTGCCGACCGCCCAGCGCACCATGGTGTACATGGCGGCCTCGCTCGCCTTCACCGCCACGGGGCTCCTGCTCTCGTACCTGCTCTGGAAGACCGCGCACGTCCCCGGCCAGACGCTGAACGCCTCGCTGGTGCAGCAGGTGGTGGTCGCGACGCCGTTCGGCGCGGGCGCGCTCGGCCAGGGGTTCGCGTGGATCACGCTGTTCTCCGAGGGCGCGCTGCTCGTGGTCGCGGCCCAGGCGGGCTTCCTGGACGGGCCGCGCGTGCTCGCGAACATGGCCAGCGACTCGTGGCTCCCGCGCCGCTTCGCGGCGCTGTCGGACCGGCTGACCACCAGGAACGGCATCCTGTTGATCGGCGGAGCGGCGCTGGTCGCGCTGCTCTACACGCGCGGCGACGTGCGCACGCTGGTCGTGATGTACAGCATCAACGTGTTCCTGACCTTCTCGCTCTCGATGCTGTCGATGCTGCGCGCCTGGCTCGGGCGGCGGGGCTCGCGGCCGGCGGCGCTCGTGCGCAACCGGCTCGCGCTGTTCGGCACCGGGCTCGTGCTGTGCGCCACGGTGCTGGCGATCACGGTGTTCGAGAAGTTCGAGCAGGGCGGCTGGCTCACTCTCGCGGTGACCGGCGCGACGGTCGGCCTGTGCTTCGTCGTGCGCCGGCACTACCGGCGCGTCGGCGCGGCGCTGTCCGCGCTCTACGCCCAGCTCGCGGACCTGCCCGACGAGCCCGACCGCGCGCAGCGCCGCGCGGACGCGCTCGCGCGCGGCCTCGATCCCTCGGCGCCCACCGCCGCGGTGCTCGTCGCCTCCTACGGCGGGCTCGGCGTCCACACCACGTACGGGATCCTGCGCGGGTTTCCCGGTCATTTCCGCAACATCGTGTTCGTCTCGGTCGGCGTGATCGACTCGGGTGCGTTCAAGGGCGAGCACGCGGTCGAGGCGCTGCGTGCCGAGACCGAGGCCATGCTCGAGCGCTACGTCGAGCTCGCGCGCGGCCTGGGCATCGCGGCGACCCAGCGCCACGCGATCGGCACAGACGCGGTCGAAGAGGCGGAGAAGCTGTGCCTCGAGGTCACACGCGAGTTCCCGCACACGACCGTGTTCGCCGGCAAGGTGATCTTCGAGCGCGAGCGCTGGTACCAGCGCGTGCTGCACAACGAGACCGCGTTCGCGATCCAGAAGCGGCTGCAGTTCGCGGGCCAGACGATGGTGATCCTGCCGGCCAAGCTGACCGCGCAGGCGTGGAGCTAGCCAGCCCCGCGCAGCGAGGCGAAGCGGAGCGCAGTCAGCTAGTCGAGCGTGATCCGCTCGACCAGCACCAGCTCGCACGCGCCGGCGCCGCTGTCGGCGCGCGTGAGCGAGCTGCGCCAGCGCCAGCCGTCGCTCGACTTCGCCTCGACCAGCCAGCCTTCGATGTGCACGAGGTTGCCCTTGCGCGCGGCGTGGAGAGTCGCGCGCACGTGATCGTCGATCGGCACCATGTGCATGTTCGCGCTGTGCTTCGTGATCTCGCTCGGGGCGATCATCGGCTCGCGCGCCGACCAGCGGAAGAAGCGGCCGCCCTGCGAGATGTCGAGCGTGGCGAGCACCGCGTTCGCCGACATCGGTCCCCAGCCGAGCGCGAGGTCGACGGGCGAGAGCTCGGCCTCGCGGTCGAGGCGATAGTGCTCCGCGGACAGCACGCGCGCGTCGAGCTCGAAGCGCGCGAGCGCGCGCAGCTGATAGGCGCCGATCTCCCACTGCGGCCCGTCGCCCGGCCGGGTGTCTTCCTGCACAGGCGCGTTCGGCGCGAGCACGCCGTCGGGACGCGCGATCTCTCGCGAGCCGAGCGCGAAGTACGCGACCGCAAGCGCGATTGCGATGGCCACGACGTAGCGCATATGAGCGAGAGCGCTCTTCGGCCGAACGAGTGACGAGGTTGAGTCGGCTTGCTGCGCGTTCCGGAGCCCGAGTTGCCGGGCACCGCGCGCGAGCGGGCTTGACGCGACCGTTGCGCCGCATGAGTATGCCGCGCCACCCTCGGCCGTCGGTCGGCCACACATTCCTGCGACGTGAGCGCAGCAGCTGCCTGCGGAGGTCGACGGTTGGGAGATCCCGGGCAAGCCCGCTTGCGGCTCACTTCGGCCCTCTGGCTCGTCGTGTGTATGGCGGCGGCGACGGCCGCGCAGGGCAGCGTCTCCGACGACTTCGCCGACGGCGAGGAGGCGACGCCGGCCTGGTTGCACTACGCACCCGTACCGGGCACGAGCTTCGACGCGTCGAGCACCGCATACCAGCTCGTAGTTCCCGCGACGGGCAACCCGCTCGAGCCGGCGCGCGCCGCGAGCCTGCGCGAGGAGGAGAGCTTCCGCGACGTCGCGGTCGCCGCCGACCTGCTCGCGTTCGACGGCCTTCCGGGTCACGCGTACGGGATCGTCGCGCGGGGCAGCGCGGCGGCTGCCCCGGCGCGCGACGGCTATGCGCTCTTGCTGCGCGCGGCGGGCGAGCTCGCGCTCGTGCAGATCGCGGGTGGCGTCGCCACGCCGCTCGCGAGCCTGCCGGTCGCGCTCGACACCGGCGGCGACTACCGGCTCGTCCTCAGCGTCGCGGGCTCGGCGCCCGCGCGGCTCACGGGCGAGCTCTACGCGCTCGCCGATCTCGCGAGCCCACTCGCGACCGTCCGCCACGCGGACACGCTCGCGCCGGTGCTCACGACCGGATTCACGGGCGTTGCAGTCGAAGACGCGAGCGCGCTCCAGGACCAGCCGCTCGGCGCGAGCTTCGACGATTTCTTCGCCGGCGCGCCCACCACGGACAGCGATGCCGACGGCCTGCACGACGCGGCCGAACTCGCGATCGGCACCGACCCGCTCGACCCAGACAGCGACGGCGACGGACTGCTCGACGGCGTCGAGATCGGAACCGGGAGCTTCGGCGGCCAGATCCCGATCACCACGCTCTCGGACGGCTCGCGTCTGATCGTCGCCGCGGACGTGGACGGTGACGGCGACACCGACATCCTGTCCGCGTCCTTCGACGACGACACGCTCGCGTGGCACGAGAACACCGGCACGCCCGGGGTCGGCCCGTGGCCCGAGCACCTGATCACGACGATCGCCGAGAACCCCACCTGCATCTTCCCGGCCGACATCGACGGCGACGGCGACCTCGACGTGGTCGGCGCTTCGCGGCTCGACTACACGATCGCCTGGTACGAGAACGACGGCACGCCGGGCGACGGACCCTGGGCCGAGCACCCGATCACGCCGCTCGCCGCGGGCGTGGTCGACTTCATCGAGAAGGTGATCGCCGCCGACCTCGACAAGGACGGCGACATGGACGTGCTCGCAGCCACCTCGCGGCCGGAGTCGTTCGCCTGGTACGAGAACGACGGCACGCCGCTCGACGGCCCGTGGACCGCGCGCCAGCTCGCGTTCGCCTCGGCCGCGATCATCACCACCGACATCGACGGCGACGGCGACGCCGATCCGCTCAGCGCCTCGTTCTTCAACAAGCTCTGCTACTACGACAACGACGGCACGCCAGCCGTCGGTCCCTTCCCGGAGCGCGAGTTCGCCAACAACATCGGCGACCCGCGCCGCTTCGTCGATGCGGCCGACTTCGACGGCGACGGCGACATGGACGTGCTGTCGCGCTCGCTCACCGACTACGTGGCCTGGTACGAGAACGACGGTACACCCGCGGTCGGCCTGTGGCCGGGACACGGCATCTCGAGCGGTCCGGGCTCGACCATCCACGCCTCGCCCGCGGACCTCGACCTCGACGGCGACATGGACGTGCTCGCGGTGCTGAACAACGACAACCTCGTCGTCTGGTACGAGAACGACGGCACGCCCGCGGTGGGCGCGTGGCCGCGCCACACGCTCAGCACCCAGGTCGCCTATCCGGAGTGGGTGATCGCCGCGGACATCGACGGCGACGGCGACCCGGACGTGATCTCGGCCTCGTTCTTCGACGACAAGATCGCCTGGTACCCGCAGCTGAACGTCGCCGACCCGCTCGACGCGGACAGCGACGACGACGGGCTGCGCGACGGCTTCGAGGTGAACGCGTCGTTCACGAACCCGAACGCCGCGGACAGCGACGGCGACGGCCTGCTCGACGGCTTCGAGGTCGCGTACGGCTTCAACCCGCTGCTCGACGAAGGCGAGGGGGACCTCGATCCCGATCTCGACGGGCTCACGAACCTGGACGAGCAGGGGCAGGGCACACACCCGTTCGAGCCGGACACGGACGGCGACGGGCTCGAGGATGGGAACGAGGTCCTCGCGCTCGGCACGAGCCCGCTCGCGGCCGACACCGACGCGGACGGCCTGCTCGACGGCTTCGAGGTGACGCACGGCTTCGACCCGCTGGTCAGCGGCGACGAGCTGGCCGACCCCGATGTGGACGGACTGACGAATCTCGCCGAGCAGAGCGCGGGCACGAACCCGCTCGCCGGTGACACGGACGGCGATGGCCTGCTCGACGGCTTCGAGCTGACCTACGGCTTCGACCCGCTCGTCGCCGGCGAGCAGGACGGGGATCCCGACGCCGACGGACTCACGAACCTGGAAGAGCAGGCGGCGGGCTCGAACCCGAACCTCGCCGACACGGACGGCGATGGGCTCGGTGACGGGGTCGAGGTCCAGGTCCATGGCACGAACCCCGCGTCCGCCGACACGGATGGCGATGGTCTGCTCGATGGATTCGAGGTCACTTTTGGCTTCAGCCCGACCACTCCCGGGGAGCAGGCCGAGGATCCGGACGCCGACGCGCTGACGACGCTCGCGGAGCAGGCGCTCGGCACGAATCCGATTCTGGCGGATACCGACATGGACGGACTTGGCGACGGCGCGGAGGCGAACACGCACGGCACGAACCCGCTCGCCGCGGACACGGACGTGGACGGCCTCGCGGACGGGTTCGAGGTGGCGTACGGCTTCGACCCGCTGATCGCGGGCGAGGGGCCGTTGGATCCCGACGCCGACGGGCTCACCAACCAGCAGGAGCACGGCATCGGCACGAATCCGACCCTGGCCGACACCGATGGCGACGGCCTGCGCGACGGGTTCGAGGTCGACTACGGCTTCGACCCGCTGGTCGCCGCCGAGCAGGACGAGGATCGCGACTTCGACGGGCTCACCAACCTCGAGGAGCAGGCCGCCAACACCAATCCGAACCTGACCGACACCGACGGGGACGGTCTGCACGACGGCGCCGAGGTCACCTTCTACGCCACGAACCCGAATCTCGCCGATACCGATGGCGACGGGCTCGCGGACGGCTTCGAAGTGAACGAGCACGGCACGAGCCCGCTGCTCGCAGACACGGACGACGACGCCGCCGAGGACGGCGACGACAACTGCCCGGTCACCCCGAACCCGTCGCAGAGCGACGTCGGCAGCGTGCTCGACGAGCCCGCCGATGGAATCGGCGACGCCTGTCAGTGCGGCGACGTGGACGACAGCGGCGTG
>Ga0187893_10004665_pt1 | contig 25768 bp, 22 predicted proteins | sample MA1701074metaG_FD_139574 | JGI IMG/M metagenome (GOLD analysis project Ga0187893, IMG submission 139574) | White microbial mat communities from a basaltic lava cave in the Kipuka Kanohina Cave System on the Island of Hawaii, USA - MA170107-4 metaG ... | reverse complement strand
GGCTCCTTTCTTGAAAAGACATTGGGGTTAGCGGTAACACCATTGTCCTTCAGAAAGGAACCTTCTCCCCCATCCAAATCTTTCCCCGACTTCTCTGCCGCGACAGCGGTTTAGTCCAACAAGTTTTTGAAACACGACTAGCACCAGAAGTCGCACTAAGCAAAAACTGGATCTGATGGGCTTGTAAGTTATTGAAATGGTAGGCCTGGAGGGAATCGAACCCCCGACCAACGGTTTAGGAAACGCACTTTTCGTTTTGCAGCTCATCGCGTAAGCCTTTAGTTCATCTTAACATCAACTTCGCGGTCTGAAGCTTCAACAGTCTTCGTGCCCGATGTTGTGCCCACCTTCGAATCGAGTATCGCCTTGGCGTGTTCAAGATCCCGACGGCTCACGATATTGTAGCGCTCAAAGACGGACCGCGTCAGATGTCCAGTCATCTGCATCGCCACACCCTCCACGATTCCCGCTCGGGTAAGATTGCGGACAGCCGTTCTCCGAAAGTCATGTGCGATGCGAGACGTGAGTCCCGCGTTCCGGCAGGCGGTTTTCCAAGCTGTCTTGAAGCTTTTGAACCTCTGCCCTTTGTAGGGAAAAACCCAAGGGCAGTCGGATCCTTCTTCCAAAAGCTGATTGTGCTTCGCCCACTGTTCCTGCAGGAGGTGGCGGAGCTCGACTGTCATGGGAAAGATGCGTCCTTGCTTGTTCTTGGTTGTGCCAGGTTCCAGCCGGATGGTTTCGTCAGCGAAGTCGACCTGGTCCCATTGGAGCGGCAGTATTTCACTCAGGCTGCGCCAACCCGTGATGTGGGCAAACCTCACGACTGGTTGGACGTGGCTGGGCAGGTGACGCAGAATTTCCAAAAACTGAGAGTATTCGAAGAATCCTTGACGAACATTGTCTTCCTCGAGCATCGGGATATGAGGCTTCCAGAGAAGCTTTCCGGCCTGAGTTGCCAAGCTGTACGCACGCTTGAGGGCGGTAAGTTCTCGGTTGATTGTACCGTTCGTGGCGCCAGCCATCTGCCTCATGCGGATGTAACTCCGAACTTCATCGGTAGTGACGCTTGAGGCGCGACACATTCCGAAGAAGGGAAGGAGGTGCAATCGACATCGGGCTTCCAAATCGTCGTAGGATTTCTTGCGGTTCAACATGTAGTCGAGCTTCACATCTTCGAGGAGTTCCGCGACGGTAATTCGAGCTTGCCGCGGACCGATGGGGAGGCCACGAGCAATGTCTCCTTCGCGAATCGCGAGAAGTTTCTTCGCGTCGGACTGCCGTCCACTTCGCGAACTTTCCCGCATCGGCCGTCCATTACGGTAGTATTTGATCCACCAGATCTGTCCTCGCAGATAAGTGCTTCCCATGTCAAAAGCCCTGCCGTTCCTTGTTTCGTTCGATGAGGGAGTCGAGTTCAGTCTTGTCCACCAGGAATCGGTCAAGATTTTCATGAGGTCTGCGCGGGCTCGGCAGTAGCACGCGTGAAATCTGACCACTATCTACCAGCTGACGAACAATGGATCGGCTTACACCGAGATAGGTTGCTGCACTTCCTAGGTCTAGCAACCGGGGTTCTGCTTTCTGAATGTCTAACAGAGTTGTCTTCATGCTTCGCTCCTCGAAATAGTAGAATGGACTTGGACCTGTGTCACGATGGCAGCTGGCGCCGTGGCGCGTGCTGCCATCGTGGCGTGACGAACCACCCTGGCAGGAAGTGCCAAGGTGGCTTGGGATAAAGCAAGCTGCCGTTTGTTGCCCTCAGCTATCGAGTGCCATCGCGCATACAGGATCCACCCAAACCTTGGGCTTTTGAAACTGAGTCTAGAGAAACCCGGTAAGCTCATTTGATGGTCTGGAATTCTGTGTGACTCTGACGGACATCACTTGCCGACGAAACTCTTGGTTCTGCCCGTTCAGATCTGTGCTAACCTTCTTGTGCTATTGAAAAACACCTCCGGATTTCCCAAGCTCTTCGCAGTACCTACGAACACCTCCCTCTACATATATAGAGGCTTTGAAAAGCGAAAATCTTAAGAAATTATTTTCAAAAGCGAGTTTAATCGCGACGGCACTGCGGAATTGACGACCTTCAGCGGGCTGAAGGCAAAACGGCGATGTGCATGGGTAAGCCTGGCGGCTACCAACAGGAGCGAGTGCCGACCTGCGGCGTCAGGGCGACCTGCGCTCAACGCACGTAATCATGGTTAACTTTCTGCTGAAGTGCCATGGATAGTAGGTTCATGAAAGAGATTACGGCCAAAGAGATCCTCCATCTCTCACTGGACAAGAGAATCGAACTCGTCTGCGAGATCTGGGACAGTATCGCTTCAGTTCCGGAAGCTGTCGAACTAGCGAATGACGAGCGGGCCTTGCTGGATGAACGAATGGAGGCCCACCAGAAGGATCCGAAAGCTGGCTCGCCCTTGGGAAACGGTTTACCAGTGCATCCAGACTCGACTGCGCAAAAGACAGCGCGTTGATCATACGTCGTGAAGCTGAGTCAGACATGCTACTGGGGTTGTCTACGCTTATCTCCTCGAAAGAATAAAATGGGTTGGGACCTGTGTCACGATAGCAGGTAGCGCCACGGTGCATCCTGCCAGCTTGGCAAGGCGAGCCACCGTGGCAGGATATGCCAACGTGGTTTTGGGATCGATTAGTCTCCCACCACCATTGCCTGGACGGATATTTGCCCCTGCCGGTTCAGTTCCCGTGCTGGCCTCCGTGAGTAGTACATGAACACACCCAAGTTTTCTGCAAGCCCTACATCCCTCCTACCATATAGAAGGTTTGAAACGCCAAAATCTTAGGAAATTATTTTTGGGCTCGATCTGGGCGGCGCTTCGTTCGTAGGATCGAAAACGGCTTAGCTGGTCAAAACCCCTCAGCAACTGGCCCACTGGCTACCTGGCTGGAGGTGCCGGGTTGAGAAGGAACGCAGTGATGAGGCAGTCAGCGCAAGGGGAGGTAGCGGATTTGTCCTTCCCATTCTCCTTCCAGGCTGCATTCGACGACGAGCAGAAGCTCGTCGATGACCTGTGCTACGGAAAGAGTCTGGGTCACCTGAAAGATTCCAGGCATCCGTTGACCCGAGCGGAGGCGCTCGTAAGCATGAGATGTAATGGTGGTGACATCGTGAGTTAGCAACACCCGGCCGGCCTGAGCTGCCCACTCAAGCACCGTAGGATCGTCGGCCGACGTCAGCCCTGCGTCCTGGATTCGGACAATGTCGATGCTGGGGTTGCGGCGCCGGAGACCGCGCACAATGGCATACCTGAAGTTTTCGTCGGCCGCCAGTCGCAGCATGGCTGCTTATCCTTGCCGCAGCCGCCGCGCCATTAACCGGTCGCGAATGCCGGCGGGATCAAAACGCGCCTCGTTCTCGGCACGAACGGCGGTGGCAAGACGTTCTCGGTCAGCGAAGTAAGCCTCCACCTCAGCAGAATGGCGGAGATAGTAGCCGATGACAGAGTACACATCTGACAACTGAAGCGAAGGGTACTCCTGAACGATCTCTTCAGGCGTTGCGCCTTGGCGGAAGATGCCAACAACCGAATCGAGCGTAACACGGGTGCCTCCGACTCGCACAACCCCGTAGGCATCGGCGGCAAGCGGCACGGGTTGGGTTTCCAGTTCAAGACTCATTCAGTCTCCTCAATGCAGGCCCATCATTATAACAGGTTCCGTAAAACGCCCGGCAAGGAGGTGCTGCAAGTAGGCGGTAAGGGAGATCTGGAATCTCAGGAGGCACAAGACACCATCTGGGGAGTGCCAATGTTGGAACCTTGGCGAAAATTACTCGGACCAGTTTCCTCGCAGCACAGGCTTGTCAAGGGCGATGCAATCTGCAATGGGATTCCGAAGGGCTGGATCGGTCCAGACTATTTGAGCCATCCCTTTATTCCCCGTTTGGCTTCGGCGTGACTCATGATGAGTTTCTGCTGAATCGCCTTTTCGGCCGAGCGATCCCTTCAAGAATTCTCAGTCTAGTTCGCAACGCGTCAAACAGCGTCGCCGGGACCGACACGATTCGTCACGTCGCCTCGGGATCGACCAGGTAAGCGCTCGGTTGGCCGCGCTCAGTGATCAGGACAGAACGCTTCTCCTGGTTCAATTCACTGATGATTCGTGTGGCGTGTCGTTTCAGCGAAGTGATGAGTTCTGTCTCATGACTCCCGATGCTAATGCAGCATCAGAAACGCAATAGATAGGACATCCTCAAGGACGTCCAGTGATTGAGTCAAGGAGCACCATTCGCCAATTCATTCCGATATCGTTTAGGAACCGTACAGAGCGTTGCGGCAATTCCTTTCTTGTGCAATAGCATCCGACCAAGATCGACATCGTCGTCGTGGCTCGAAACCCGCCGAAAATCTGGAAAGAAAACCAGCCCGTGAAGGGTTGAAGCCTGTAAATTCCGTTTCTTCTGTGCAGGTTTCTCGATCTGTCAACGGTGTTGTTCTTCCCGCCGCTGGTCTTTCAGAAGAGGTGACCCGACTGACAATGCCCAGAGCACACGGGGCCAGCGTGCGTTGATGCGGGTCTAGTTCGGCTCGTCCAGCTTGCCACCTCTGGACATCAGCAGTGATCGAAGAGACCCCTGCAGGTGCACCTGACTATCGATTGCGTTGAATGAGGCGCGCGAACCAACTCTTCCGATTGTGTCGCTCTTCAATGTCTTTCGGACGACTATCAAGCAACGTACCTTCTTGGCTCTCGGGTTCTTTGCCTCGGTGTGGCGGTCCAACAAGGGCTCCAGAAAGCGGCCTACGATTGGCCGGCATTCGGCGAAGATTATCAGTCGTCCAAACGGAGCTTGACCAGAAATCCTTCACTGCAAGCTCATCCCGACAAGTGTCAATGTACCAATGATAGAAAGGGTGCGCCGTGCTGGACCGCTCGCCTATCAGAATGCACCGACCCACCAATTCTGCAGCCTTAGCAGCCTCACCGTATAGTTGTGAGGAAGGCTCTTCCGGCTTCGGCAACGTAATCCCGGTAGCATCTGCCAACGAGGAGACAAACCGGTGGGCTACTTCGGCTACATGCTTAGAGACCGCCCAGATGAAATTCGATGAATCTATCTCAGCCAGTTCAACATCGGCTGTAAGTGCCACACTCTCGCGCGCAACACATATGGCTGTCGGATCTCCCGTCGCCGATGCAACGGCAACCAGCCCTGCATCGTCATTCCTTACCAAATTCTGGGCCTTTCGAGATAAGTCATCGATCGACCAGTTTGCCAAAGAGCGCAGCGCTTCACCGAAAGGGCTGCTGGTTCGAGGAATCAATCCGTCGTTTTCCTCCAAACGACCCATCGCCGGAGAGGTGAACACCTCTCGCAGCCGGACTATGGCATGTTCCCCTGGGCCGGAAGACAACTCTTGCCCTTCGGCGCTCTGCAAAGCACGAATGAGCCGGAAGAACTTCTCAAGCTCGCTGGATTCGGAGTAGTAACCCTCAACCGGAACTACGGCCGGAGATAAACTCAAGGCCCCGCAAGCTGTTTCGGCCAACGGAAGCAGCGTAGCTAGTTCATAGGCTTTCATCTGTTCCCGGAACAACTCAGATAGACCAACCACGAAAGTTTGGTCGTCTACAATAGTTTCCATGCGCACCGGCCTCTATTTCTTGCGTACGACGCGTCAAGTCTTGGCGCCTTTGACAGTAGGCAAGGCCGGAATCAAGAGCCTCTGCCCGGGCTTAATGAGGTTCGGATCACGTCCAATCACATCTCGATTCGCCTCGTAAATCACGGGCCACTTGTGCATGTTTCCGTAATATTTCTTTGCAAGCTTCGACAGCCAATCACCAGGTGCAACTATGTGATAGCGAGAGTTAGTTTGTTCAAGAACTTTCTTACCCTGTCTCATGATGACCTTATGCACCTCGAACGCTTGAGCCACGGTCTCATGTTCCACCTTGTTCACTCCAGCAAGCGCGTACACGTCCAAAGCGAAAACGGGCGCACTGCTAATTGAACCCATAAACTTTGCAAAAACGTTCTCCATCACTGCCGCTTCTTTGAGCGCCCACTGCCCTTGAATCCCGTACTTTTTTGCTAGCTTTTCCAGTGATTCAAAGACTTCGCCTAGCTTGCCTGCACTGCCGCCACGATCTAGGATTCGCAGCCGCCCAAGGTTGTCGCGAAATGCGTAAATTGCATGCCCGACCTCTTTAAGAACGCCACCTTCCATTCGCTTGCCGAATATGTTGAACATCGTGACGCCGCCATTGTTCTGCGTCATCTTCGCAATATCATCGAAGGACTTGACTGTCCCGAAACCCGAGATGCGTGCGCCGATTTGCTTGAACAGTTCAACGCGGCCGGCCAAGTGGGATCCGCCAAGTTCTGTTGTGCTCTTGCCAAGCGCTTGCGCTAAGTCGTCCACGGCAGCGAAGGCCTTCGTGCCTGTTTGCCGTAGGGCCTGTGTCCCAGACACCCAGCCGCAGATGCCACCGCCGGGATCCACAATCAGGCGCGCGAGCCGGGCATTCGCGGACGTCTGGACAATCTTGGCGCCTTTTCCCAGTGGCCCCATCAGGCCAATCAGCCGTAGCGAGTCCTTCCCAATCCCTCTTACTCCTCCCTCAGCCATACCCTCTCCGAAGCGTAGAGTATCGACAGTGCCTGCACCGACTTCCATTACCGTCGCCGCAGCCGTCGCAACGATGACACCAAAGAGATTTGGATTGTTGTCGACAAAGTGATCAAGTTCTTTCTTTGCTTGGCGGTGTTGTTCGTCCCACCATTCCGCAATATCACTGACTGCCCACATGTATCACCTCCGCTAAACTGAACATTAACTGACTTGGGCCTCACGTCTTCTGAGAGCGCCGGCGCCTCTCAGCGACCGATTGGGAAAGGCGACCGTTTGGCCGAGCAGCACATCCGCATCGAGAATGCCTATAGACCCTTCAAGGTCGTCTAGAAATTGGTTACTTATCATGAAGTATACACGTCCCGCGGCGACAGTGCCTCTTTTGGACCGGCGAGTCTGCCCGTTGAGGTACGCCATTTCGCATGTGGACGCTGCGCTTTTGGAGAGATGGCACTCAGCTGACCGAAGCCGGCAGTCCTCCATGCTTGGGCCCAAACCCTGTTTGAGACCCTTTTGCTTTCTCCAAGACACAGATCCTGCATAAAACTCATAGACCTCTCTCATTTTTTTATGGTAGCGTTTCCGGAATTTCCTTGGATCGCACATTAGAGACAACGCCTTCCTTCCCAGGAGAAGTGACGGATGAAGGACGAACTCCTCCGCTACTACGACCAGGAACTGCACTTCTTTCGTCAGATGGCTGGCGAGTTTGCGGATAAGTATCCCAAAATCGCCGGGCGTCTTCAGCTGGAAAAGGACAAGTGCGAAGACCCGCATGTGGAGAGGCTCATCGAAGCATTTGCTCTTATCTCCGGCAGAATACAGAAGAAAATCCACGACGAATTCCCCGAGATCACGGAAGCTCTTTTGGGCCTCCTCTACCCTCACTACCTCCGAGCGATTCCGTCGATGTCCGTTGTGCAGTTTCAGATCGACCCGGAGCAGGCAAAGCTTTCTGAAGGCTACCGGGTCGAAAGGGGTTCTACGCTTTACGCCAAGCCAGCCAAAGGCACCCCGTGTCAGTTTCGAACGTGCTATCCCACAACCCTGTGGCCTCTCGAAGTTGCTTCAGCCGCGGTTTTGCCTGGATCAGCTCTGGCCGCAGCCAGTTCCACTCCCGGGGATGCTGTTGGCGCCATTCGGATTGAATTGCGTTGCCAAAAAGGCATCCGGCTGAGTGAACTCGGAGTCGAACGTCTGCGCTTTTTTATCGATGCCCAGAATGTTGCCAATACGGTACTCGAACTGCTTTTCAGCAACGTCAGGCGGGTCGTACTCCGAGATCTCTCCAAGGGGAACCGTTCCCGAGAGATCTTGCTGTCCGAAACTTATTTAAGCCAGGTAGGGTTTGGGAAGGACGAAAGCGTCCTTCCTTATCCGGATCGCAGCTTTCGCGGCTACCGGCTGCTGCAAGAATATTTCTGTTTTCCCGAAAAGTTCTTCTTCTTCGACCTGCTAGGCCTGGACCAGGCTGCGAATGCCGGATTTGGCGAACGATTCGAGGTCTTGTTCTACTTGCAGGACTTTGAGAGGAAGGATCGGTTACAGCAGTTAGAACAGTCGGTCGGCTCAGAGACTTTCAAGCTGGGATGCGCTCCAGTCGTGAATCTCTTTCAGCGGTGCGCCGAGCCTGTTCGTCTGACGCACACCCGGACTGAATATCTCGTCATACCCGATCTGCATGCTCGCTCCAGTACAGAGGTCTACTCCATTGATCGCGTCGTGTCGATTCCGCCCTATGGCAAAGAAGGCCACGAATACGAACCCATCTACTCGTTCCGTCATGCTTACCAGAATGAAACGAGCAAGCACTTCTGGTATTCCACTCGTCGGCCTTCAACTTTCGAAAATGTCACAAGCTCGGAAGTCTACCTTTCACTGGTCGATTTGGGCTTTGACCCAAGCCTCCCTCCGGTCGACGCGCTCATGGTTCATGTGACGTGTACGAATCGGGACCTGCCAGCCAGTCTCCCCTTTACCCAAGAGTTCGGGGAACTCCAGGTGGAATCCAATGGACTGTTGCGAGTTCGATGCCTCCTGAAACCTACCAAAACGTTTCAGCCACCCATCAAACGGGGACTGCAATGGCGGCTCATCTCTCACCTGGCTTTGAACTATCTTTCGATCGTGGAGGGTCGCGAAGCCCTTCAGGAGATCCTTAAGCTGTACGATTTTTCTGAAAGTCCTTTCATTCAGCAGCAGATCGCCGGTATTACTGGCGTTTCCAGCGCACCTTTGACGGCTCGCGTTACTTCAGAAGCTGGGGTGGTCTTTTGTCTGGGAATGAATGTAAACATAGAGTTCGACGAAAGCCTCTACGTCGGAAGCGGAGTCTATCTGTTTGCCTCGGTTTTGGAGCGGTTCCTCGGGTTGTATTGTGCCTTGAATTCCTTCAGCCAGTTGACAGTTACCAGCAAGCAAAGAAAGAGAGTCCTGAAACAATGGTTGCCTCGTTCCGGGGAACAGATCCTCCTCTAGAGAAACAACTCTTTGACGAGGGATACTGTTTTGAATTTTTTCAAGCGGTGCGCCTGCTCGGTCTGCTCTACCCCGAGCGCCAGCCAGTGGGAGGGCCCCGTCTATCCGATGAGGCAGTTGAGGTAGTTCGCTTTCATGCGCATCAATCCCTGAATTTCCCTCCGAGTGAAATTCATACCATCGACCGTCCTGCTAGTTCCCACAGTCCTGCGAATATGACCGGGGCCTTCATGGGGCTTACGGGTCCCCTGGGAGTCTTGCCCGTCCCGTACACGGAACTGTTGATGGAACGCCGAAAGGCGAAGGACCATGCGCTCGCCGATTTTCTGGATCTCTTCAACCATCGGCTGATCTCGCTGTTTTATCGGGCCTGGGAAAAACATCGTTTGTTTGTCGCCTTCGAACGCACCCCTTTTGATACAGGCCAGGAGTCATCATTCACCCATTACCTATTCGATTTAATCGGAATGGGAACATCCGGTCTGAGAAGCCGTTTGGAGGTGCCCGACCAGTCACTTCTCATCTATGCCGGCCTACTGGCGCAGTCACCGCGCTCCGCTTGTGCCTTGGCGGCCATGCTGAGCGACTATTTCGGAGTTCCGGTTTGGGTTGAGCAATTTCTCGGGAAATGGTTCTCGCTGGAGCGCATTCATCTGTCTTATCTGGACGGGGAGGGGCTGCACAATCAGCTCGGTTTGGGCGCCATCGCAGGGGATGCCGTTTGGAACCACCAGGCTAGCTTTCGGGTCTGGGTGGGTCCTCTCCCGCTGGACCGTTTCCGATCCTTCCTGCCGGGAGAAAAGGGCTTCTCCGAATTGATCGAACTCTCGCGATTCTTCACCGACAGGACTTTTGACTTCGACATTCGGTTAATCTTAAGGGCCGAGGAAGTCCCGTGGTTTCAGCTCACCGACGAAGGAGCAGACGCCCCGAGGTTGGGCCTTTCTTCTTGGCTGAAAACAGAAACCTTCGAAGTGGATGTTGACGACGCCGAATTTGCCAGTTGGCTGGAGAGTGATGAGCCAATACACGCAGCAAAATAGAACAATAGCCATCGGCACACCGCTGGGCGAGGATGTGCTTTTGCTGAACGCCTTCTCGGGCCACGAAGCTATGTCTCAGCTCTTCCGTTTTGAACTCGACCTTCTCTCCGAAAACGACAAAATCCGCTTCGAAGACATTGTGGGGAAGAACGTCACCCTCCGCATGACCCTGACGGATGGATCGAGCCGGTATTGGAACGGCTGTGTTAGTCGCTTTTCGCAGGGTGGGCGGAATGACCGGCTAACAAGCTATCGCGCTGAAATGGTGCCCTGGCTTTGGTTTCTGTCCAAGACTTCAGATTGCCGAATTTTTCAAAACAAAAAGGTGCCGGATATCATTCAGCAGATCTTCAGCGAACTGGGTTTCAGTGATTTCACGCTCCGGCTTTACGGCGACTTTGTCCAGCGCGAGTATTGTGTTCAGTATCGGGAGACCGACTTCAACTTTGTCTCCAGGCTCATGGAACAGGAAGGCATCTACTATTTCTTTGAACATGAGCAGGAGAAACACATCCTCGTGCTGGCTAACGACCCTGCGGCGCATAAGCCTTGCCCCAATCAGTCCAAGGTTCGTTGTCATTTCGCCAGTTCAGGAGGATTTGCGGAAGAGGCTGTCTACGAATGGCGTCAGGAGCAGGAATTCCAGGCTGGAAGTTATGCGTTGAGCGACTATAACTTCGAGACTCCCAAGAACAGCCTGGCAGCGACTGTCGCGGGTGAGAATGCCTGGGAGATCTATGACTACCCCGGCGAATACCGCTCACGTTCTGAGGGTGATGCTCTGGCTCGTATTCGCCTGCAGGAACAGCGGGCCGCCGGAGTGCTTGCGCGGGGTTCGAGTGGCTGTCGCACTTTGGGCGCCGGGCACCGTTTCGACCTGTCAAACCACTACCGGCAGGATCTCAACCGCGCCTATGTTCTAATTGCCGTGCGGCACCAGGCTTCTCAGGAAGGCACTTTCGATGCGACAACGAGTTCTCAAGGAGTCGAGTTCACTTACAGCAATACCTTTCAGTGCATTCCTCATCCAACTCAGTTTCGCGCCTCTCGCCTCACTCCGCGACCCGCAATTCAGGGAAGCCAGACCGCCATCGTTGTCGGCCCCAAGGGTGAAGAGGTTTTTACCGACAAACACGGCCGTGTGAAGGTGCAATTCCACTGGGACCGCGAAGGAAAACACAACGAAAGCAGCTCTTGCTGGATCCGTGTGTCCCATCCTTGGGCGGGCAAGGGCTGGGGGGCCGTCTCAATTCCAAGAATCGGGCAAGAAGTGATTGTCGATTTCCTGGAAGGCGACCCCGACCAGCCTATCGTTGTAGGCCGTGTTTACAATGCGGAGCAGATGCCGCCTTATGAACTTCCTGCAAACAAGACTCAATCCGGTGTCAAAAGCCGGTCGAGTCTCAGGGGCGGTGATTCCAATTTTAACGAGATCCGGTTTGAAGACAAGAAAGGAGAGGAGCTTGTCTACGTGCACGCAGAGAAGGACATGAGCACACATGTGGAGAACGAAGAGCGGATTGAAGTGGAGGCAAACTCCACCACCAAGATCCACGGCAACGCGATCAAAACAGTTGGGAAGAACAGCACCGAGACTATCGCTATCGCAAAGGCTCTAACGATTGGCGCCGCGTATCAGGTTAGCGTAGGTGGAGCGATGAACGAAACGGTCGGAGCGTTTAAAGCAGAAGAGATTGGTGCATATCGTTTGGAGGTCGTGGGTGGTTACAAACAGACTCGTGTCAGAGAGAAGTTCATGGTGAAAGTTGACGACCAATATGCACTGGAAGCCGAAGAGGCGATCGAAATCAAATCCGGTTCGGCTTCCCTGACAATGAAGAAGGACGGAAAGATCGAAATAAGCGGCACAGATGTGACATTTAAGACCGCTGCAGGCAAAGTGCATATCGATGCTGGAGGAATCATCACGATCAAAGGCTCGATGGTGAAGATCAACACTTAGTCATGGAGGCAACATGAGTGGCAAGCCGGCGGCACGTGCGGGAGATAGCCACGTCTGTCCGCTGAGCGATGGGCCTAAGCCGCATGTGGGAGGACCCATCCTTCCGCCATGTGAGCCAACCGTTCTTATAGGGGGACAGCCGGCAGCGCGCATGTTTGACTCGGCTCAATGTGCAAGTCCGGCGCCTGATCAGATCGCTGCAGGCGCGTTTCCTGTTCCGATTGGCGGCAAACCGGCCACAAGAATCGGCGATCTCGCACTTCATGGCGGGAGCGTGACTTCGGGTTGTCCGACGGTGCTGATAGGCCTGGCAGGAGTGGCGGGCAATGTGTTGATGGGAACGGCGATGTGTCGAGCCGCCGGCGCCGGCAGAGCCAGCCAGTCGAGCCAGCAGAGCTACAACAACTGTGGCGTCGAGTCCTCGCGCCAAATCATCAATCATTCTACGGGTGCCAATCTGACAGAAAACGGGCTCCTGACCACTGCTATCAACAACGGTCTGGCTGAGGGCACTCCAGGTGGTGCCCTTTCGGCTGCGTCTGGCGGGACCAGTGCTATTGCTCGTCAGGCGATCCTCGCAAGCAACGGTGTGCCGTCGACCATTGTGACAACGAGTGCGGAGAGCCTCGGCTTGGCATTGTCCCGCGGGCAGGGAGTCATCGCCAGCCTCGACGCAGCCTTTCTGTGGGGCCCGCCCACCCCGCCAGGCTCCCTCCACGCTGTTACGGTCACAGGTGTCGAATACGATGACGCCGGGAACCGCACGGCTGTTGTTATCAACGATACCGGGACTGGCCAATGCGGGCAACGAGTTCCTGCAGGTCAGTTCGATCGGGCAACCTCCGCCCACCCGAACTCGCAAGTAAATGTTACGGTCAGTGCGATCTGGTGAACAACTGGTTGTATTTCTTGTTCTGGCTTACGGCTTTGCCGCCTTCAGCGGAGGTTGCCGGGACAGGTTATCGCCGGCTGGCGAGCTGCCGACGCAGGCGAAGCAAGATATTCAGTCTAATCGAAAGGTAGCTCTTTCCATGCCGTCAAACCCACCGAGATTCAAGAATATTGCAGAACTTACAAGACATGCTCGGATCCAGGCTGCTGGGGTGGCTGCAGATGAGGATCGACAGTCTCTTCCAATTCCGGTCCTGCGAGCTAAAGGTCTGCGAGTAATCTTTTTTTTCTGTCCAGCGCTGGCCAAGCCCGGACAGCCAGTGGGGTTGAGACCTCCACACTATCAGGCCGTGCTCCAACCAGAAACTGGCAAGCTGGAGGAACTTCGCGCAGTCACACCCAGGGACTTCGGGCAGCAACACGATGAAACAGAGGTCATCGGAACATTCGCCCTTCCAGAGGGGATGAGCGCGGAGGCATTCATTTCTAAGCGCGACCAGCTTTACGGTCTTTACGACATATTGCTTCCTGAGTTTGTGGCAGGGCGAAGCGTTTCGGATCAGAGAATCCGGTCTGTCGCCAAGGAATTCAGACAGATCTTTTCCGTTTTGTCTGAGCCACCTCTTCGACCCTACTACGATTCAGTTGGAGACAAGTTCTTCATCTGGGTTGAACAATTGGTGCAGTGAATACTGAGGCCATACCTCTGTGGGCCAGATCGATTTCAGTGTTCGAATAGCGATTCATCAAGTTAGGCTGCTGGGTGGGAATCCACAAGGAGTCTTTGTATGGAATCAGACCATTCCATGCCCAACTTGCGTTTGATCAAGCCTCCGAGACTGGTTACTCTGCCACTTTTCGCCGCTGCCAGCTGACGAAGGGAGGCGTATCATGCGCATTCTAGTGAGGGAACCTTAGATGGCTGGTTCCCGCAAGCCTGGACCTTTGGGTCTGCATCCAGAGGATCAAGATCAAGATGAGGGAACCACGATCCGTGGGCGCTCGCCATGTCCTGGACCTATTGGTGCGAGAGTCGCTTCAGCCGACGGCCATGGTATGCCGTCAGTCACAGTACTCCCCGCGCCGAGTCCTCGCAAGAAGACTTCCCGAGCTGAGCTCAAAGTACTGCGGCTAGGGAGCCGAGGTCCGGAGGTTCAGAAGCTTCAGCGGCAGCTCAATGCGCGCTTCGTGCCGTCTCCGAACCTTGCGGTTGATGGGATCTTCGGCCCCCTCACGCATCAAGCAGTGCGGCAGTATCAGAAAGGCATCTCAGTTGCTGATGACGGAATCGTAGGCAAGCGGACCTGGTATCACCTTCTTAGGGGTGACCAGGTGACCGTCGGTCAAGCACCCGTTCCCAAGATCGAGCCCCCCGCTAGTAGACCGGATGCTGCTTCGAAGAGTCCAGCAGCAGTTCAGCCGCCGAAATTCGCTTCGCTTCCCACTGCAACAGCGGGTATTTGGGAATGGCAGTTGGAGGATAAGTTTGCCGACACCCTGCGGCGTACTGTACCCAAGCTGCCCGGCAGCATGCGTCATGAGTTTGAAGTGCTCTTGAGCCCTACAAGCCTTGGAATTATGGCTGGCACCTTCGTCGCTTGGGCAGGGTCACACGCATTCGGCGTCGGGGAGGTTGTTGACGTTGTGCTACTGGTTGGTGGGGCATTTTTCCTCGGGATGTCAGTTTTTGATGTCGCAGCAGAGTTGGGCGACTTTCTTGTCGTTACATCCACCGCTGCAGATGAAAAGGATCTCGATGAAGCTGCGTCCCACTTGGCAAGAGCTATAGCGATCTTGGGCGTTGCCGCCTTCATTGCGCTGCTCACGAAGGTTGCCAGGGGTAGAAGGGGCGCAAATGCGGGGGAGAGTACCCCTGCCAGCACCGCTAGACCGACGGCGACTGTGTCTTCTACGCCGACGCAGTCTGGACCCACGCAGAGAAGTCCGTCTCGGCACCCGGAAGAAGTCGGCACGATGTCGACTGGGAGAGTACAGAGGCCCACAAGGGCACAGGCGCTTCGGGATCTCTACAATGAGGCGAAACAGCTCGGGGTTGAGATTGTGACTGATGCAGACCCGGATATTAAGGCCTATATGGACAATGCGGCCAAACGTGAGGGTGTGCCGCCAAAGGATATGCATGCTATTACGCTCGGTGACACCATTGTTGTGCGACAAGAGCACGCCGACAACGTCAGGGTATTGCGCGAGGAGCTCATCCACTCGCAGCAACAGGCCAGTGGTATGACAGTTGGGCCTGGTCGCCGTGCGATTACCGAAATGGAACTTGATGCCCGCCGCCAGCTCTTGGAAAATAAGGACAAGTGGCAATTGACTGATGCAGAGGCAGCCGAAATCGAGAGGGAGATCTCAAGAATCATAGAGAGAGGCAGGTACTAGCATGACCAACGAACCGATTCCCAAAGTATTGCTGGACCGCAATCCAGATCTGCCTGCCATCATGGCCGCGATCGAGGAGTTCAAAGCGAGCAAGCCAGTGACCCAGCGTTGCTCGCAGACCGATGAACCAATGGTTGTCCAGGAGGACAAGGAACTGGGTGTCTTGGTCGTCATATGTGGTGACCGCGTCGTGTATCGGTCCCGACGCAGGCCAAATATCACGAGTCGGCCGTAGTCCCGCAACCTCATTCAGGTCATAGATTTTCACCTTGATATCTGGAATGACCCCAATGTAAATTGCTTTTCGTTCCTTTTGGTCCATCCAACTCCCGAACGAGTGTTGCACAGCTGCGCCGCAATCAGGGCGCTTTGACAGATTCGTTTTAAATGGGCTGGGGACCCATAGGCCGGGCGATCCAAACCACTCGGTCAAGGAACTGATCCCCGTAACCAATCAAGCGCTTTATGAAAAACTCCAAGCGCGTCGTCTGGAACAAGGGAATGTTCCTGACACCGCAACATTTTCAGACTCAGGATCGATTCTTTGAAGAGTCTCTGCAGTTCAGACTATCGACGGCCAATTTCGCCAATTGGGGAGTGACTCGTCTCGTTGTTGACACCGAGAGCCTCGCGAATGGATCTTTTGCAGTTCAGGAGTGCCGCGGTGTGCTTCCTGACGGACTCTGTTTCAGCCTTCCCGAGGTCGACGATCTGCCCTTAAGCCGGGACATTGCCGAGCATTTTCCGCCCACCCAGGAGAAGCTTGATGTCTTTCTGGCGATTCCGGCCAGACGAGCGTCGGGCAAGAATGTGACCTTGCCGAGTTCCAAGACCGAGGGCACGGCTGCCCAGATGGCGACTCGGTATCTGGCCGAAACCCGAATGGTGACGGATGAGACCGGCGGCGTGGAAGAGAAACCCGTTCAAATGGCAAAGGCGAGCTTTCGTCTGTTGTTTGGCGATGAGTCTCTGGATGGGATCACTGCGATGCGGATTGCCCAGGTCATGCGAAACACGGCCGGAACCTTTGTTCTGAATTCCGGGTTTATTGCGCCGTGTCTTGACTTTGCATCCAGTGAGTATCTGATGAGGCTGGTGCGCCGCCAAATCGAGATTCTGGCTGCCCGGAGCAATGCCCTCATCGGGGCTCGCGCCCATCAGGGGAAAAGCCTGTTGGACCTCACAACCTCGGATGTCGCCAACTTCTGGCTGCTCCATACCATCAACTCTCACCTGCCGTTGCTGAAACATCTCTGGGCGGTCCGTCGAGGCCACCCTGAACATCTCTTTGCTCGCATGCTTCAACTGGCAGGTGCTCTCTCCTCCTTTTCAGACGAACCGGAAGTCCCGGATTTTCAGGATTACGACCATGACAACCTGGGCCCCTGCTTCCTGGCCCTGGACGAGCGGCTGAGAAGATATGTTGAAAGCGGAGGCGGCTCTGCCAAGTATGCTGCGGTGCAGCTTCAGCAGACAACAAAATCGATCTGGTCTGGCAATGTTGTTGAGGATCATTATTTTCAGGATTCCCAGTTTTTCCTTTCCGTGTCGGCCCGAATGGGTGTGAACGAACTCATCCGGGAGGTCGCGAAACGGATCAAAGTTGCTTCGCCCAATGAAATCCAGCAACTGGTTCGGAAGGCATTGCCCGGTCTTGCTCTAAGCCACGCCCCTACGCCACCCGCCTCTCTCCCTATCAATCTGGGCAGCCAGTATTTCACTCTGAACCAGAACGGCCCCCTTTGGGAAGGTATTGTCGCCTCCCGCAGCCTCAGCATCTTCGTTCCGTCGGAAATCGCGGACCCTAAGCTGGAAGTGTTGATCGTATTTGAGTAAGACCGCTATTTTGCCCACCGAAGCGCATACGTTAGGTCTCGATTCCGACACACAGCACGAGAAGGGGGTTTCTCAAGGCTCTCCTACTCAGCTGAGTATGAAGTTCCATGCCACGGTTCCTCTCTGCAAAGCTTGTCTCCTTCCTACGAACCAGCCTGGACAACCCCCAAGGCCTGCGGCCTTTGCCCCCTTTTTTAAGGGGGACTTTTCCGGAGCCCTTGTGAGGGTAGGCCAGATTCTGTACAATGCAGTCGCTCAAGGAACCTCACAAGCAACAATCCGAAAAATCAAAGATTCCGGACTCAACAGCGCGTCATTGAGGTGAGTTGTTGAGCTCCAGACCGTGACAAGGCTATGGCATTGAAAGACGAGGGGTTCGATTCACAACGGGACGAAGGAAAGGCCCGGCAGAGCGAATCGGGTGGCCCTCCCCGCGAGAATCTTGCGCTACTTGTTCAGGGGCTGCTGACTGGCAGCGTCAGAATTCAGTCGGGTCGGCAACCCATCAACGAGGCTTTTCGGAGGAATACCAAAGCCTCGCTGGGTGAGATCAAGCGGCAGGCTCTGAACCACGATTACGCAACTGAAGACATCGATGACGCTATTTTCGCCGTTGTCGCTTTCCTGGACGAGGCGGTTCTGAGCTCCAGCGACCCTAGTGCAACTCAGTGGGCCAGGAAACCGCTGCAGGCAGATCTCTTCGGTGAGTCGAATGCCGGCGAACAGTTTTTCGTGCGGCTTGAACGCCTTTGTGCGCGCCGGGATTCGCCGCAGGTAGCGGACGTCCTTGAGGTCTATTTGCTTTGCCTGCTGCTGGGTTTCGAAGGACGACATGCCCGAGCGGGCTCGGGCGAGCTGCAGGGGATGATGGCCGATCTGCAACGGCGGATTGAACGCGTTCGTGGCTCCAGCGAAAGACTTTCTCCCGATGCCCTGCTGCCGCCAGAGACGGTGGAGGCGCCCAGGCACGGCATCATGACAGGGAAGTGGCGCCTGATCGCCCTTGGATGCGCCGTCTTTGCGATCTTCTGTTTTGTTGCGTTTCAACTGCACTTGAGCTGGAAGGTGAGCGATCTCCAGTCAGCAATAACTTCCAGAGCTCCGTCGACCGATCGATCCACCCCCTAAGAACGACATGAGCAGGCGAAAGACACTAATGGCCTTGTTGATATTTCTTATCTACGAGGTATTGGTGTGGTTTGGAGCCAGTTGGATACTCAAGGGGACCGACCTGCTGGTCATTGGATTTGTGATGACTGCGCTGGGTACCACAGTCCTGGTGGTGTATTTCATGGTCACCCGGCGTTTCCCACAGCAGGCGGCTTCCAGCGCAGCCCAAAGAGAACCCGCGATCGCTGCTCCCTTGGATTCTCCGTCCTTGTCGCGCCAAGATGAAGACACCGACGATTTGATGGCGCTGCTTGCCGAGGCCAATACGCGGCTGGCGAGCTCACGCATCAAGACAGGGGTCAGAAACCTACCTCTTCTCCTACTTGTCGGTCCCGCCAAGACTGGAAAGACGAGTGCCTTCATCAATTCAGGCTTGGAGCCGGAACTCCTGGCGGGACAAGTGTCGGGAGATCCCAAGCTGAGTTCGCCTTCTCTTTGCAACTTCTGGTTCGTGGGGCAGACACTTTTCGCCGAGCCTTCCAGCCAGCTCTATTCGGGGGAACTGCGGCGTTGGACGCGTGTTCTGGGAGTTCTGGCAAAAAGAAGTGTGGATTCGCTACTGCGCAATGCCTGGTCCGGCGTAGATGGCGGACGAACGTTCCGCGGCGTGGCAGTCTTCTGCGACATCGCGAACTTCCGGCTTTCTCCCGATCCGCATCGGCTTTCCGCCTTGGCGCGAAGCTATCAAGAGCGTCTTCGGGCGGTTGGAGAGGTGTTCGGCAAAGACTTTCCAGCCTATGTGCTGTTTACGAAGTGCGATGAGATGCCTTACTTTGGCGAATATTTCAGCAATCTGAGTGAGGCTGAAGAACAGCAGATCTTGGGAGCCACGCTTTTGAGGAGAACTGACTCGCAAGGCGAGGTTTATGCCGAGGCCGAAACCCGGCGTCTGTCAGGCTCCTTCGAGAATCTTTACTGCTCGTTGGCAGGCAAGAGACTGGATTTCCTTTCGCGGGAAACTGCGCGGAGCAAGAAAAGACAATTTGTCTACGAATATCCACGCGAAATGAAGCGCGTGCAGAATGTCCTGGTCCAATTCCTGGTGGACGTCTTTCGCCCGAATCCGCTGCAGCCCGGTCCATGGTTGCGGGGCTACTATTTCACCGGGGTTCGCAGAGTTGCTGCACGGACGGCCGCGCTAAAGGCAGATCGAGGCAAGTCCGTCGAGCCCAAGCCATCTGATGCAACGACCTTGTTTCAGGCGAAGGACCTGGAAGGCTCGAACCCAAGAGTGAACAAGGAGGCAACCGGGGTAAGAGAGACTTCGGCCGACCGTTGGTGCTTTGTTTCCGAGCTGTTCAACCGCGTCATCCTGGCCGACCGTGTAGCGCCTGAGGGTGGGTATGTTAATCGTCGAGCCAAGCTCTATCGCCAGATCGCACTTGGCTCACTCGCTGCTCTGTTCATGCTGCTTTCGGTGCTTTTCATAAGGTCCTGGTTCCTGAATCTTGAATTGCTGCGCGATGTCGAACAAGTGGCACGATCGGCGCCCACAACGACCGCAGGTTCGCAGGTTCCTTCGATTGAGAGTCTTCGGGATCTGGACCAGCTCCGCCAGAAAGCGGCTCTTTTATCCAGCTATCAGCGGGAGGGAGCTCCATGGCGACTTCGGTGGGGGCTTTATGTGGGCAGTGGAGTCTTACCTCTTGTAAGGGACCTGTATTTTGAGCGGTTTCGTGGGATGCTGCTTCAACCTATTCTCACCTCCATCAAGGCCAATCTGACCCAGCGCAACCAAACGGACAATTTCGCTACGGTCAGGGATCAGCTAAAAGCCTATTTCATGATGACCTCGGGAAAGTGCAAGGCAGACAAGAGCTTCTTGACACCGATTCTATTCGACACCTGGCATATCGGCCATCCCGCAGACGAGAAGCGAGACGATCTGGCGCGCCTGCAGATTGAGTTCTATGCGAACGAGCTAGAGCATAAGAACCCGTACAGAATCGAAGAAGAAGCCAAAGTGCGTGAGTCAGCTCAGGCGTACCTGTCTCAAGGGCACGGGATGGAACGTTACTATGGGGCAATTCTCGAAAAAGTGAAAACGACTCTGACCGGTCCGGTGAAGCTTGCAGATCTGGTGTCTCACTATCGGGAAACGTTAACTGGGCCAGCCGAAATTAACCCAGCCTTCACTCAGAAAGGTTGGTCACTCGTTCAACAAGAGCTCAAGAGTGGCAATCTGTTGGCCTTCGGAGACGACTGCCTTTCGAGCATCACTTCTCCTGTAGGCCAGGTTGTGCAAGGCGAACAGTTGAAAGCTGACATTAAGGCGCAGTACTTCAAAGACCATGCCGCCATTTGGAAGGCGTTACTAGGCAACACGAAAGTGACCAGGTTCCAGAATCCCGATGACGCAGCTCAAAGACTCAAGCTGCTTGCAGACAATCGCTCGCCCCTGCTCGGGCTTCTTTTTTTGACCGCTGAAAACACAAGCATTTCAGGAACTGCGGATTCTGCGGGTGTAACCCAGGCCTTGACGCCGCCTGGGGGAATTCTCGATCGGATACTTCCATCTCGAGTTCGAGAGGCTGGAAGCAAAGTGCAGGCAGTAGCGAGCCAGATTGGTTCCACTGCGCTGCCGGACACTCCCAAGATCTTTCAGCCGGTGCATGTCGTGGTCCCACCGTCCAGCAAGGATCGCTGGATCAACGATACGAACAAGGACTATTTCGACAGTTTGGGACGCCTGCAACTCGCTATGCAGAGTCTCGCTCAATCTGGGCCTTCTAACACCAGCTTGACATTGAACGAGGACGCGCGGCGGGCGGCTGAGGCAGCTCGACAGGCGGTGAGACAGATCAAGCAGAAGTTCAACATCAGCGATACAGAGGGAGTGGACAATGCGGTAGTCGCTCTTTTGGAAGCACCCATCGACGACTCGGTGCGATTCGTAAATACCAATCCCGCCCAACCACTCAATGCAGGGCTGGCTGGTTTGTGCTCGAAGTTCAGAGTCTTGACTGCTAAGTACCCATTCAATCCTCAAAGCGACCGCGAGGTTTCGGCTCAGGAGCTGTCAGAATTCTTTTCCCGGGAGGGAGGAGCCCTGTGGACGTTCCACCGCGACCATCTCAGCTCAATCATTGCAAGACCGTTGGGCAGATATGTTCAATCCCCGGAAACTCAAGGCCCAAGATTGACCCCAGAATTTCTGGAGTTCTTCAATCGCTTGGCTTCAATCTCCAATGCACTGTTTCCTGAGGGCGGGAATCGACCTCGAACGGCCTACGCGCTACGGACGGTCCCGAGCGAAAACATTCAGCACTTGGCTCTGGATATCGATGGAGAAACTCTTGCGAGCAGCGGCAAGCAGTCCGCGTCGAAGCAGTTTGTCTGGCCGGGATCTTCAGGAACCCAGCAGGTTTCGTTGAAAGTGACCGCAGGAGCCGCCGTCTTTACCTTCGCGTCTTACGATGGAATGTGGGGAGTTTTCAAGATGATGAGAAATGCTGACTTACGAGCTCCTGGAGGCAAAGTCGTCGAGTTCAGCAAAGTGCGCCAAGGCAGTGGAAGACCTGAACCTGTAACGCTGGAGAACGGAACGCCAGTTATTGCGAAGCTTGAGATTGCTGAATTCCCAGGAGGAGTTGATGCCTTCGACCGAGGTTTCTTCACGGGAATTCGGTGCCCTTCACGTGCAGCGCCCTAGTATCCGATGGGAATTCCTGATCTAGGCTAGCCGTGAAACCCTGTCGAGACACAGATCGACTATGAGTGATCTGAGGGACAATCCTTCTATAGAGCGATGGCTGCAAGTTGCCGAGTCTCATCTCAAAAACGGCGACCTCACAGACGCGCGGAGAGCCGTCGAAATTGCCAGTAAGTTGTCGCCAGCCAGTCCTCGCGTCGCGGAGATCCTGCACCGGATTGAGCAGAAAGAAAAACAACAAGAGTCCAGTTTGCCCCCTCCTACCAATAGATCCCCTGAAACGACGACCTCCCAGAATTTGAGCGAGTTGCTGGCAAAGTTTAGGGTTTTGAATTCCAATGATCGCAGTGAAACAGCCGATGCCAGCCCGGCCGAAAGGATTCAGCACGAACAACGGCGACTGGAAAGAAAAAACCAACTCATTGACCAGATTGACCGATGTCTTTCGGATGGAGAGTTTGAAAAGGCTCTGGAGCTCATCGATTCAGCCTTGCTGGAATTCCCGCGAGATGCGGAACTGGAACAATTAGAAAAGGAGGCTCAAAAAGGGATTGAGGACAAAAATACGACCGAAGAGTTGCTTCACCAATGCCGATTGCTGACTCAAAGCAAAAGGCACGATGCAGCGATCGTTGAGCTTGAAAAGGCATGGAAACTCGATCCTGCCAATCCCGAGATTAGAGAACTCTTGGTCGAAAACCTCCTCGTCGTGGCCAGCACCATGGTTTCTACTGACTGGAAGGCTGCGGAAGGTGTGTTGCAACGAATCATCTCCTTAGATCCGAAGAATGAGCAGGTAACGCAACTCAAGCAACTCATCCAACACAAGCAGAAGGATGAATTTATCAGCCGATCGCTGGCTAAAGCCAGGGAGCATCAAGTGAGAGGGCAGTTGGAATCGGCTGAGATGGTTCTGCGAGATGGGCTGGAGCGGTATCCGGATGAGAGTCGAATATTGCGGTTGCTGAACATCATCGTCAAGAGCCGTCAGACGCCAGATCAACAGGATTTGGTCGTCCGACTGGAATCGCAGGTCAAGAGTCTGCTGGAGACAGACCAATACGATGAGGCGAAGCGGCAAGTTGCCAATGCGCTTCAGAATGACCCTAGTAACTCACGATTGGTTTTCTTGCTGGAGTCCGTGGAAACAGCCTTTTCCAAGGCTAAGGCGAAGGCCAAGGATCAGATTCGCGCGCTTAGCAGTCAAACTGACCCATCAGCTTTGCAAGAAGCCCTCTCCCTGACGAGCCGCTGGGAGGCATCGGATCCGGAAGAATCCTTTTTTCTCGATCATAGGAGAGAACTGGAGAAGAAAATCAGCCAAAGCCCAGACCGACGGGCCTGAATCTGAGGACGTGGCGGGCCTTACACCCGGGATGGAGGACAAGGGCGATCAGACGCCTGCGTTGAAGCAGGAAAGTGCTGAGCAGAAGCGGAAAGCCCTCAAAGTGGGTCTCATCATCGGGGCCGCTGCCGTTTTTTTGGTACTCATAATTAGCACCGTAAGGTGGTTGAGCCGACCGAGATACAGTGAGGTCAATATTGCGTCCAAGCCTCCGGGAGCCAGGGTCTACGTTGACGGCCAAGAGATGGGAATATCTGGGTCACCTTTGAGAATCGCAGTCCCCAGGGCTGGTGCGCGACTCAATTTTCGACTGAGTTTGGAGAACCATAGAGACCACACCGGTGTTATCGACGTCAAACCAAACGTGACCTACTCAGTGGGACCTTTCGTGCTTGAAGAGATTCTGCAAGTCTCTTCCGAACTCCGCGAGATGTACGAGAAGGCCGTCCAGGCCTACAACGACAAGAATTGGTTCGGACCTGAAGGGCAAAACTTGCTTGAGTATGCCAATCAACTGCTGTCGATGGATCCTGACAACAGAAACGGTGTTAAGGCGAAGGCGGAGGGGCTGCTCAGTGGCGTCAAGGATGAGTTCTTGAATCAGTGGCAGAACCTGCCCAAAAGAGATACCGGCACGGAGCGGGAACTCGACGTCCTTGAATTGCTAGTGAAAGTCGACCCTGAGAACCCCAACGTTAAGGAGCGGCTGGAGATCATTCGTGGAGAGGCGGAGAGGATCAAGGGTGAGATCAGAAGAGCAATCAGCAAGAATAGCTTCTTCCCGCCAGAAGAGAAGAATGCGTGGGATCTGCTGAATGAGTTGGACAAGCACTTTAGAAAGCGGGAGCGGCCCTATAGGCAGTCCAGATTGACTGAAATGGCCACAAAGGTAAGCTCCCTGGCAGCTGACAAATGCAAGGGCTCAAGTCCAACTAACAGTCAATGCCTGGATTTTGTCAAGCTTGCCCTCACGTACTTCCCAAATGACCAGGCTATTAGAGATCTGGACGATAAGTCAAAAGTTCGCAAAGACGCACCCGCTCCGACCCTACCCAAAGGACCTGATCCGATCCAAACGAGGGTGGCTGAGCTTACGTCGAAGATGGATGCAGCATTTTCGAAGCAGTGCGTCGTCCCCGAAAACGGGAGTGTCGTCTTCTATGCCAATGAGATTCTCAAAATCGACGATTCCAACCGGCATGCCCTTGACTTGAGAGGCGAGTGCCGCGGCTTGGCAAACAGCGAGGCTGCACAGTTGTCTGACCGGGAGCACAGTCGCACAGCGTTGAGCTCGCCCGATGAGGCTCGGAAGGTTAAAGCGAACCTCGAGCGAGCGACAAAGATCTACCAGGCTATCCGTTCGTTCTGGAGCGACGATCTTCTGGCTCCGACCAGGCTGAAGGATCTGAGCGTTCGTCTTGAACTCATCAACAAGCTGCTGAACACGGGAGATTCGTTCCCAGTCAGCCACCTTCACGGTATTGGGGCGCTAGGCATTCTGGGAAGATGTGATGGAGACTTGACCGTCAATGGCTACCAGATCAAGTACACCCCAAATAAGAAGAAGCACAATGACATCATTATCGACTATCCCGACCTAAAGGATATTGCGCCTGATGGAGGAAAGCTGGGACTTACGACAGTGGACAGGAAATCGAATAAATTCAAAGCCGAAGCAGAGGATGAGAAACAGAACGCTGAACAAGTGAAGCGGATCCAAAACCAGATGAACGAACTGAAAACAGTTAGGGAGACTCTCGCGGGTACTAGGCCTTAAGTGATGCCGAGCCAGAGCCCACATGGGCTGCTACTGACCTTGTACTGCCGCAGATGTGGAAACAATCAGAGAAAGCAAGTTTCCCCCTTGGGTCGACAAATCAAAACCCGTTTCCGATTTGACTAGATCCCTTATCCACTCCTGCTGCCTGGAATCCAATTTTCCCCTGAAAAAAGCCCAATGACAGATAAGCGACTCGACGGCATCGTCGACGCGATTTGCTTTGGTTGTTCTCTCCCCTTCTTTGTAGAAACGTGATGTGTAAGAGGGAAGAAGCTTTAGAAGTTTCGTATTGAGGATTTCAAGCGTCGATCGTTCGGCGTCGCGCAGGACTTGATCAGGTGGCAAGATCCGAGGAGGCTTATTTCGAACTCCACTCAAATCCCGATCTTGGACTCCATCAAGCTGTGTATCCTCGCGCTCATTGTGGAAACGAATGGTATCGGAAGCGATCTCTTCGCGGCTGAAGTAGTCGCGAAGGAGGACGTTTGGCTTTGGCAAGCTGGATTGGCCCACTTCGGCAGTTTATTTTGGCCCACCCCTTGTAACTGGGTTTTTGTCATTGGTTGAAGAAACTCCGAAAATCCCCTTCGACAATCTACCGATGCTCT
>Ga0187893_10004664_pt1 | contig 25768 bp, 18 predicted proteins | sample MA1701074metaG_FD_139574 | JGI IMG/M metagenome (GOLD analysis project Ga0187893, IMG submission 139574) | White microbial mat communities from a basaltic lava cave in the Kipuka Kanohina Cave System on the Island of Hawaii, USA - MA170107-4 metaG ... | reverse complement strand
GTGTGGAAACAAACCAACGACTACGGTAGCCTACATAGCTGTTAGCGCGGTTACAGGGTAATTGGTAAGATCAATCACCTATGTCACGACGCGCGGATTTGCTCACCGCAATAGAACACAGCAACGCTCAGGCGCGCTAACCCTGCGCCGTCACCAATCCGCCCGCGGTGAGCGCCACGGCGCTGACGTTCGCCCCGGAGGCCCGGTGCACCTGGTAGCCGAGGCTGGTGAACTTCCGCACTTGATCTTCGGTCCAATTCTTGTCAAGCAACAGGTCCAATCCGCCGGTGGTGTTCATGCGGCCGGCAGCCACGGCGTCCGGCAGCGTGCGGCCTTCGGCGAGGAATCGCGTAATTACATCGAAGAGCGAATTCGGAATGCGCCGGCCGCCCGTGGCGCCGACGGCCAGAACCGGTCTGCCATCGCGCACGACGATGGTGGGACACATATTGTGCAGCGGGCGTTTCCGCGCGCCGAGTGAGTTCGGATGGCCGGGGCGCGGATCGAAGCGCGACATGCCGTGGCCGAGAATGAGCCCCATGCCGTCCACGGTCACGCGGGCGCCGAATCCATCGCCGTGCGTCAGCGTCAACGCGACCATGTCGCCGCGCTGGTCCGCCGCACTCAGATGAATCGTTCCCGTCTGTTTCACTGGATCGCCCTCGATCGGCAGCGGTTTCCTCGCGCGGAGGGCCGCCTGCACGCGATCCGCCGATTCGCCGGCATAGGAATCGGACAAGAGCCGGCGCAGAGGAACGTCCGCTTTGGCAGGATCGCCCAACAACCGCAGCCGGTCAAACCATGCGATGCGCAGCGCTTCCAGCCTCGCGAAGTCCCAGTCCTCCGATTGCGGATCGTAACCACCGGCCTTCAACGTGGCGAGCGCCTGAATCACAGTCTCACCGCCCGCTGTCGGCGGAGGTGTAAAGAGGGAATGGCCGCGCCAGCGGAACTCGATCGGCTTCACCTCGCGCGCCCGATAGTCCGACAGGTCGGCTTCGGTGACCGCGCCGCCGTTCTTCGCGAAGCCTTCCGCTACACGCCGTGCGATTTCGCCGCGATAGAACGGTTCCGCGCTATCACCGGCAGCCAATTTTTCGAGCATCGCCGCAAGGTCGGGATTTCGGAAGGTGTCGGCGCCGCCGAGCAGCAAGTTCGCCGATCCACCGTCCTGCCGCAATTGCGCTTCCGCGGCGCGCACCGCATTCTTGAGCCGGTCGGTGAACGGGAATCCTTCGCCAGCAAGCTGGATCGCCGGTTCGAGCGCTTGCCGGAACGTGCGCTTGCCATATCGCTTCACCGCCAGTTCGAGTCCCGCGAGAGTCCCGGGCACGCCCACCGAGAGCCAGCCATGCTGGTGCACTCGATCGGGCGGTTTCACGGGCGCCGTGGTGTTGAAGTCGATCGCTGTGACGCGCCCGCCGATCGCAATCACCATGTGCCCGCCGTACCCGCCGATGCCGCATGAAGGCAGTGCCACCACACCGGCCACGAGCGCCGCCGTCACCGCGGCGTCGACAACATTTCCACCTGCCGCCAGCACACGCTCACCCGCTTTTGCCGCGGTCGTCTCTCCGATGACTGCGCCCTGCGCGAGCGGAACCGCCGCCGCGGCCAGCAGCACTTCCCGCCGCGTGAACCTGTTTTGCGAATCGCCCCGGTTGGCCATGAGAAGAAGCCCCGCTCAGTATATGGTAAACCAATTAGGTCAGAAAAAAATAAAAACGGTCGATGGAATCCGGATCGCAATTGCACGATTCCGTATAGGCGGCAATTCCGCCTATTGATACAACGGCGAGGAATTCTCATGACGGCGCCTTACACTGTGAAATCCGGAGACACGTTGTCCGGAATCGCAAAAAAGCACAATATCAAAACCTGGCAGGAGATCTACAAGCATCCTGACAATGCGGCGTTCCGGCACAAACGGCCTAACCCGAACCTGATCTACCCCGGCGATATTATAATGATCCCAAGCGCCGGTCCCCCCAAACCGCCCCCGCTGCCGCCTGCCGGCCCGCCGAAGTTCGAGGCGATCGAAAAAGACGATGGCTTCGACGCCAAGGCCACCCCCGTACCATGGCTGATGGTCCCTCTGACGGGTTCGAAGAAAGTGCGGCTCATGAATGCTCAGGATTTGACGGTCGTAAGCGTTAATCCTGGCATCGCCACGGTCGAAGATGTTCCGAAGTGTTTCGTTCACGGTGGACGGGAGTTGATCGTCAAAGGCCGGACTAGAGGAACCACGTTTATTGAAGTACGCCAGCCAGGCAAGCCAGCCGTTCGGATGGAGGTCGCGGTCAAGAATAAGAAGACCGTAAAGCTGACGTTCAACTTCGTTGAAGACAACTCCGGGCACAAGACAAAACGAACCGCCTCCACGGTAGACGGCTGGGTCAAGGACATGAATTCCATCCTGCTGCCACAGGCCAATGTCGAGATCAAGAAACATAACGTGAAAAACGTGAAGATCGACAAGAATCTCGGCCCCGTCGTTCGCTTCTCGAAGCATTTGACTGGCGTTCCGGCGAGCGAGCACGAGTGGGATCTGGTGACCAGCAAACGGGACTCCACAGCCGACCTGAACATCTTCTTCGTTTGGGAGTACGAGCAGGATATCAACCCCGATCACGACGACACAGATGCCGGAACACTTGATGGCAACTGCATTTTCGAAGACGAGGCGGGGTCCGAAATCGGCGAAACGCTGGCGCACGAGACCGGGCATTTTCTCGGCGTCGGGGACTTCAAGACGGCCGGTGAGCTGGATTTTCTCATGTACGGAACTACCGACCGCCGCGGGCGCAACATTCCGAAGGCTCATGCCAATATCATGAATCCATGAGCGGAGAGCTTCGGTGAAGGCAAACAGCAAACTCTTTGCGAGTGCGCTGATCATATTGGCGGCGCTTGTGTTCTGGCGCCTATTTCCGAACAGGAGCTATCCAATGCCGGATCAGGCAAACAATAATGAACTCGCCAGCCGCGTCGAAAAGGCATTCGCGGCAGCCCGCCAGGGAGATTTCGGCCCGTCCTCGGATCTGGTCTCACTTGGCCCGGCAGTGGTTCCATTGCTGCAACCTTATTTAGACGATCCAAGCGAGGATGTACGCCGCCAGGCGGTCGACTTGCTCAAAGCGATGCCCGGCGCCGCCGCCATCCCTCTTCTTGCCAAAGCGCTGGCCGATCCCACCGCCGATATCCGCGAGCGTGCCTCGCTACATCTTTACGCCAATTACAAGCCGGAGCAATTGTCGGGTAATGCTTCGCTCGGCGCGGCCTTGCGCAAGAGCATCGAGTCAGGCAGCGATTCGGCGGCAGCCGTGCTGCTGCTCGGCTATTTCCCTTCGCCTGAAGCCGTGGCGGCGCTCGAAGCCTTGCTTGCCCGGGCCGGCGGCGCTCAGACCGAGTTGTATTCCTGGTCCCCGGTTGTCCCGGTGACTCTTCCCGTCCATGTTTCTCTATCACGGCTTGGCCATAGTACAGCGCGAGCATCGCTGCTAAAGGAGATCGAATCCTCCAATCTGGCGAAGCTTCAGTTTCTGCTCGCGGTCATCCGTGAGATCGATGCTCCCGAAGCGCTGCACGCTCTGAAGCGCACGCTCGCCGACACGCGCGTGACCGGCGGCGGCGCACCCTCCGGAGCGCAGTCCAAGCGCAGGCTTTGCGACGACGCCGTCAACGCTTTCCTTGGCAGGCTTCGGCTCAAGGTGGATTTCACGCCCAGCGACGCCGATCTTTATAGCGAGGCTCAGATCGAATCCGTCCGGCGCGCCATCAATTCGGCGATTCCCCAGTAGCTTTCCGGCGGTGTTCGTTCGCGCGGGCAGCGCGTGATGGCAGGCGGCCGCCGCTGAAACGACCACCCGCAGAAGGCTTGCTCTTTCCTGTTGACAACCTACAGGAACATCGGATAGTCTGTTCCTGTAGGTTGCCTAATGAAAAAACAGGCCGATAAAGCGGATGTTCTCCAAGGTACTCTGATTCTCCTAGTCCTGCGAACCCTCGATGCGCTCGGACCGCTGCACGGTTACGGCATTGCGCGCCGGATCGAGCAGATCAGTAAAGATCTGCTGCAGCTCAACCAGGGCACTCTCTATCCGGCGCTGTTGCGAATGGAACAGGAAGGCTGGATTGCGTCCAAATGGGGAGCATCGGAGAAGAACCGCAAGGCGAGGTATTACTCCATTACCGCGGCGGGGCGGAAGCGGCTCGCCAAGGAGACCGAGGATTGGAAGCGTATGTCATCAACGATCGATCGATTCCTGGGCTTTGACCCGGGGAGCTTGGCGGAGGAGCAGGGATGAGCTGGGCTCGCGTGGTTGCGGCCCGGCTGATGGGCCTGCTCACGCAAAAACGGCTCGAGCGCGAGTTGGATGATGAAGTTCGCTTTCACCTCGAGATGGAGATTGAAAACAATGTCAAAGCCGGCATGAATCCAGCCGAGGCGCGATACGCGGCGCTGCGCAGCTTTGGAGCCATAGAGCCGATGAAAGAATCGCACCGTGAACGAAGGGCTTTCGCGCTGGTCGGGACAGTGGCTCAGGACATACGCTACGCGGCGCGAACTCTCCGCAAAAGTCCAGGCTTCACGGTGACGTCCGTAACGGTGCTGGCGCTTGCGATCGGCGCCTGTACCGCAATGTTCAGCGTGCTGAACGCTGTCCTGCTGCGGCCGCTTCCTTATCAATCTCCCGAGCAGTTGGCGATGCTGTGGAGCGAGATCCCCAGTCAAGGCTTGCGCGAAGGCAGATCGGCCTATTTGAGTATCGAACAGTGGCGTAGCCAAAGCGAAAGTTTCACGGATATGGCTTTTTTTGACCCTGCTTCGGTGACGCTCACAAGCGCAACGGAGGCGGAACAAATCAGCATCGCCAGGATCTCTCCAAATTTCTTTGGACTGCTAGGCGTTCAGCCCCTGCTGGGACGCACCTTCACGGTTGAGGAGGCCGCACAGCAGCAACGATTGGTCCTGGTCAGTCATCGGTTTTGGCAGACGCGGTTGGGAGGCTCGCCCGATGTGATCGGTACGCCGATTGAGCTTGACGGATTGCCTTCGCGGGTCATTGGCGTCATGCCGGCAACATTGCTGGCCGATGCGGATGTGTGGGAGGCGCACACGATGTCTCCTGATTGGGAACTCCTTCGCCGTGCGCGGGGCGCAGGCACCTGGTTCGTCGTGGGCAGACTTCGGCGGACCGTTACTTACGAGCAGGCCCAGTCGGAGATGAGCGCGATTGCGCGCCGCCTCGACGAGCAGTCACCGGCGGCTGAACGGAACAGGGGGATTAGCGTAGCGCCGTTGAGCCTTCAAGTAGTCGAACCGAGTTCGCGGCGTGCATTGTGGATGCTGACCGGCGCGGTTCTCTTCGTGCTCCTCATCGCCGCTACTAATGTCGCAAGCCTCTCGCTAGCTCGCGGCGCCAGCCGAGAAAGGGAGATTGCAATTCGAGCGGCGCTCGGAGCCAGCCGTGCCAGGATCGTCCGGCAATTGCTCGCCGAGAGTCTGACTCTGGCCGTCATCTCAGGACTGTTGGGGTTATTGGTAGCCTTCGCGGGCATCCGCTTCATTCTGGCCGTCAAGCCCGGGAAGCTGGCCCGGCTGAACGAGGTCAGCCTCGATCCGCAGGCGCTCGGCTGGGCCTTGGCCCTTTGCCTCCTCACAGGAATCCTGATTGGGTTGGCGCCGGCGATAACCATGACACGGCGGAACTTGAGGCCCTCCGGCCAGGAAGGAGGAAGGGGCATCGCCGGAGGAGTCTCCGGGCGTGGAACCCGCCGCGCTCTCGTGGCAGCGGAATTCGCAATGGCGATCATTCTACTGGCCGGCGCCGGTCTGCTCGTTCGAAGCCTGTGGTTCGTGCAGAACGTTGCTCTGGGATTCAGGCCCGAGCGGGTGCTTTCGGTCCAACTTTCAACTCCCGCCCTCATGGCTACCGGACAACGGGTAAACTTTTACAACGCCGCGCTCGAACAGACTGAATCGCTCCCCGGAGTCGAGAGTGCCGGCATTGCCGGCGATCTTTTTTTCGGTGGCAACCCGGAACAGATCCTCACCACTGAAGGAGACTCCCGTAGCATTTCCGAGCGTATTCGGTTCCGAAGAGACGAGGTCAGCGTGGGGTTCTTCAATACCCTCGGCGCTCCATTACTCAGGGGGCGCTTCTTCTCGATCCAGGATGGGCCTGATTCTTTACGAGTAGCGATCGTCAATGATGCGATGGCTCGTCGCCTATGGCCCGGGCGCGATCCGGTGGGATTGAGATTCAAACTGGGCGCGGCGGATTCCGCCGGGCCGTGGTTTACCGTCGTCGGAGTTGCCGGCAACATGCGCCGGCAGGGACTGGAGAATGAACCGATTCCACAGATGTTTGAGCCGATGGCGCAGAATCCATCCCGCCTCGCGACGATTCTGGTGCGAACGTCCATGGATGACCCGCTGATGATGGCGGACGCCGTTCGGGCTGCCGTGCATCGCGTGGAAAAGCATGCGCCGGTTTATCGAGTCGCGACACTGGAAAACCAGCTCGGAGCCTTCCTTACCGAGCGCCGCTTCCAGACCTCACTGCTGGCCGGATTTTCCGTTGTTGCGCTCCTGATGGCCGCCGTCGGAATTTACGGGCTCATCCAGTACTCCATCGCGACGCGCACACACGAGATCGGTATACGCATGGCAGTGGGCGCAAGGGCAGTTGACATCTTCCGAATGATCATTGGCGAAGGGTTGAAGCTGAGCCTGACGGGTCTGGTGCTCGGGCTTGTGGGAGCCTTGTGGCTGGGCCGGGCCGGCTCCAGTCTGCTATTCGGCGTTACGGCAACCGATCCATTGACATTCGCCACTGTCTCGCTGCTGCTGACTTCCGCCGCCGCCGCCGCGTGCTATTTTCCGGCGCGTCGCGCAATGAGAGTCCAGCCCATCGCGGCCTTGCGGCAAGAGTGATGCCGCAAAATGGAGACCGCTGGATAGCATGCCCCTCCCACCATCAAAATGAGAAAGAATAGGGAGGATGAAACGCCAACGCATCCTCCTGCTTACGGCTCTGCTCGTAGCCGCTTTCCTGTTGATCGCTGTTTGGCCGGCCGGCTCTCCCCGCACGGCACAAGCAGCCCCGTCTTTTGACCAAACCGCGCTGCCAGGCGGCGGATCCATGAGAGCCGCAATGGTCGGGCACGAATTCCGCCAGGATGATCTGCCTTCGATTGCCGTTGCTCCGGACGGCTCCATCTGGGTAGCCTGGCTTAGCTTTGTCGGAGACCGCGACGATGTTGTTATCCGGCAATACAAAGACGGTGTTTGGGGCGCGTTGCAATGGGTGCCGGCGACCAGCGGCGATAGCTGGCTGCCGCAGGTCGGCGTCGACGCCGAAAACCGCGTGTGGGTCGTTTGGTCTCAGCAGGTGCGCAACAACTGGGATTTGTACGCGCGGCGCTTCGATCCCGCCAGAGAGGAATGGGGCCCGCTAGAGCGTCTGACCTCGAATGCACTAGCCGACATTCACCCTCGCCTTGCATCGGACGGAAAGGGCCGGCTCGCGCTGGTTTGGCAGGGCTTTCGCATTCGCCACAGTAACATCTTCCTGAAGACCTTCGACGGAGCAAAATGGTCCACCGAGATTCGGTTGACGACGCGTCTGGCCAACGACTGGGAGCCTACCGTCGCCTTCGACAGCAAGGGCGCCATTTGGGTTGCCTACGACAGCTACAAGAACGGCAACTACGACGTATTCCTGTCGAAAGTCGAGGGGAACCAGATCGGTCCGGAGATCCCCGTGGCCGTCTCCGCTTCTTTCGACTCCAAGCCGGTCATCGCCGTCGACAAGCAGGACCGCATTTGGGTTGCATGGGAGCAGGGCCGCGCCGGATGGGGGAAGGACCAAGGCTATGTCCTGCGGCAGGCGCCGCGTGGAGCGCCGCTCGGTGGAGAGCGCCGCGCCCGCCTCCGCTGCTACGACAACGGCCAGTGGCGCGAACCGTCAAAGCCCATCGACTTGGGTCAGGGCAATACCTACCAGCCGCATGTGTACTCCGATGGCAAAGGCTCCGTCTGGCTGGCCGCAAAGCGCCGGCTCACCGGCCCGGAGGCCAATCGCGGCTATTGGGAATACTGGATGGCGCACCTGGACCGCGACGGCTGGTCGCAGCCCTTTGCGCTGCCAAACAGCCGCGGCCGCTCGAGTACGCGCATTCCCGCGGTTCTCGATGCGGAAGGAGGGCTGTGGGCCGTTTGGCCGACGGACAGTCGAGGGCCGGGCTTCTTCCACCGGCCGATGCATCAGCGCGTCTACGCCGGGCGCATTCCGCCCGCCAACGACACGGCAGCGTTGAGCTGGGGCGCCGCCCCCCAGGATTTTCCACCCGTCGATTCTCACCCCGGCGAGAAAGCGGATCTGCTCACCATTCGCGCTTACACCGCGCCGATCGCGGGCAAGCTGCATCATATCGTCCGCGGCGATTTCCACCGCCACACCGAGCTGAGCTGGGATGGCGGCGGCGCGCAGGATGGCTCCTTACCGGATTTCTATCGCTACATGATCGATGCCGCTTCCATGGATTTCGGCGCTTCCACCGATCACCAGGGCGGCGCATGGCCTTACTGGTGGTGGTACACGCAGAAGATGACCGACCTGCACCATGTACCCGGCGCCTACACGGCCATTTACGGCTATGAGCGCAGCGCCGTGTTCCCCAACGGCCACCGCAATATGTTTTTTGTCCGCCGTTCCGATTCGCGCATCACTCCGTTCCATCTGCGTTCCGGCGCGAAGCCGTTTTTCCTCGGCCAGAACCCCATCGGCGACGAGCCCGGCATAGGCAGCGGCGACCTGGTTTCCAACGATACCAAACTGCTCTACGAAGATATCCGCTCGCGCAACGCCGTCGCCATCTCGCACACTTCAGGCACCAGAATGGGCACGGACTGGCGTGACAACGATCCGCAACTGGAGCCGGTAGTGGAAATCTACCAGGGCGCGCGCACCAACTATGAACAGCTCGGCGCGCCGCTGGTTGCTCGTGAAGAGGCCGACGCCGCGCATATGAAACAGGCCGGCTATCAACCCGAAGGCATGGTCGCCAACGCCTGGGCCAAGGGCTACAAACTCGGCATCATCACCAGCAGCGACCACGGCTCGACGCACATCTCCTACGCCATGGTTTACACCGCTGATAATTCACGTCAGGGGATTCTCGACGCGATTCGTAAACGGCATACCTACGGCGCCATGGACAACATCGTTCTTGACGTGCGCATGGGCCAATATTTCATGGGGGACGAGTTTCCGTTAGAGCAGGCGCTGCCGATTCAAGTAAAGGTCCGAGCGCCCAAAAACGTCGCCAAGGTGCACATCATCAAGGACAGCAAAGTTATCTACACGGTATCGCCGAACCGGCGGGACGTTCAGTTCGAGTTTACCGACAAAGGCCAAGTCAAAGGACGGCACTACTACTATGTCCGCGTCGAGCAGGAGGACACCATGCTGGCCTGGTCAAGCCCGTTCTTCATCAACTACGGTGGGCGCTGAGGCTTCTCGCGGACGCATCGCCAGATACAGACCCAGCGCGAGCACCACCGCTCCCGCCGCGGTCCAACTCCACGGTATGAACAGCAGCTTCTGATCCGCGGCCCATTGCCGCATGGGCGCATAGCTTGCCAGCACCGCGAAGATGCCGTTGTTCACCGCGTGCGCGACCACGCCTGGGAATACAGACCGGCTGTGCCAGGCAAGCAGCCCGAAAGCGATCCCCAGTACGGTTACAGGCATCATCCGGTAAATCGACCCATGGGCCACTCCAAACAGCAGCCCTGTGATCAGAACCGCGGCCCACATCCCGAGCTTCTGAAAGCCTCCCTGGATGAGACCGCGGAAAAAAACTTCCTCGCACAAGGCGGGTGTGATCGCGGCCACGAAAAGGACAACATACAGCGGCACGTCCGCGCGATCCACCATGAGGATCTTCTCCATCGCCTGCCGCAGCGATTCCGGCGGCGGCAGCAGGCGTACAAACGCCGAGGCCACGGTCCACCCCGACGCACCCACCAGCACGCCCGCAAGCATTGGACGCCAACCCGGCCAGCGCAGCGCGAGCGTCTGGCCCACCGGCAGCCGCAATAAGACAACCAGCAGGATCGATGGTGTAAGGATAAGCCCGTATTCGATTAGCAGCAGCAAGTTTTCGATGCGCCATCCCGGGAGTACACCTCCGTAAAAGATCATCACCAGGACCACGGAGAAGGCGGCGAAGGCCAGCGATGGCGTGATTTCTCTCTTCTTCGCGTCCAGTCCGAACAGCCCCCGGAATGTGTCCTTCCCTCCGGTCAGCAGAGCGTCGCGTTCAAACACCCGTGCCGCGAAAGCCAAGGCCAGCACGGCATAAGCCGTCGATGAAATCAGCGTTACGAAAATCTGATCCTCCTTGGCCTCCCCCACCAGCAGCGCTTTGATCAGCAGCACGACATTCACAACCGGCGCCATCAAAGTGTAGATATTGGCCTCTACGCCCGGAAGCATGCTCAATGCGGCTGGCATCAGCGTCAACATCATTACCGGCGTTAACAGGTTCTGACCGTCTTTGAAGTCCCGCGCAAAGACGCCTACACCCAAAAACAGCGCCGAGGTCAGCATCGTGATGGGAATCAAAACCAGAAAGACCAGCAGGTATTGCACGGCGCTCAGCGTCATGTCCGGCGTCATGCGGCTAATGTTCGCGAAGCTCAGTGAAAGACTCCCGATATTGGCGCCGGCCGCGAGCAGTGTCACCGTCGAGATGGCAAGAAACTTGCCAACCACGATTTCGATGGAACGCACCGGTGCGCACAGCAGCGTTTGCATCGTGTTGCGTTCCTTTTCGCCCGCCGTTGTGTCGACGGCGCGGTAAAACCCGGCGGTGGCGGTAATACTCAGCAGCAAGAACGGCAGCACCGTTCCCAGCCCGAAGCCCGAGCGCCGCGCTCTCGACGCCACGTCGCGGCTTGCGAATTCGATGCCACGGGTGAAGCCGCGCGTCAGACCATGGTCGGCTTCCCGCTGTGCCAGCATTTTCCGCCGATAGCTGTCGATAGCCGATTGCAGCCGCGCCGAAGCGCGGCGCGAATCCTGGCGAACCGAATCAAACAGGATGGCAGCATACCAGGAGCCGTCTTTGTCCGCCAGAGGCCACAATGCCAGCACCAGGTCCGTCTTCCGGTCGAGCACCATGGGCCGTACTGCGACTAGCAGCGGGTGGGAGTCGGAAGCGTCACGTATTTTCTCTCTTTTCTTTTCCGCGCCAGGCTCCTCCGGGTCAGGCATGCGCTCGAAAGGCAGGAACTCGGATTTCGCGAGCCGTTCCCCGAGGCCCTTCGGAGCCCCATCGTTAGGCTGCACCTCAAAGTTGCGGACGCGCAGCTCTTCCATCAGACCGGTTGGGATTTCGCCGAGCACCGTCAGCCGCGCCGTCCGCACGCGGCTCTGCTGATCGAGCGATTCCTGAAAGCGTGACATGCCGATGATCAGCAGCGGATAGAGCAGAATCGGCAGAACCAGCGCGAACATCAGCGTGCGCCGGTCCCGCAGCGTCTCCCGCAGCTCTTTAAGGTAGATTGCCGCAACAATGCCGTATCGCATTCCGCTTCACTCCCCGATAGCTTTCAGAAACGCATCCGTGAGATTTTCCGTGCCCGATCGCTCGACGATCTCGGCTTGCGTGCCTTCTTCCGTCTTGCGGCCCTTGTGGATCATCACAATGCGGTCGCAGAGGTATTCGGCCTCGCCCATTAGGTGCGTCGAAAACAGGACCGCCTTGCCGCGCGCTTTTTGCTCGCGGATCGCATCCACGATGAAGCGTCCGCTGACGATATCGAGTGCCGTGGTTGGTTCGTCGAGAATGAGGATTTGCGGATCGTGCAGGAAAGCGCGGGCAATGTTGGCCCTCTGCTTCTGGCCGCTCGAAAGCGTATCGCAGTTGCGCCCGGAAAAGGAGCGCATTTCGAGCGCATCAATCAATTCCTCGGCGCGCCGCTCCCGTACATGCCGCGGCAGCCCGAATAATTCCCCGAAATACAGCAGGACTTCTTTCGGAGTCAGACGCTGGTAAAGCTGCGTGTCGCCGGAAAGGAATCCGATGTGGCTTTTGGCCTCCAGCGGATCGCTCTCCATGGAAAAACCACGGGCGCTGACACGGCCTTCGTCCGGTTGCAAGATCCCGGCAAGCATGCGCAGAACCGTAGTTTTCCCCGCCCCATTCGGCCCCAGCAGCCCCACGATCTCACCCGCGCGCACCTCAAACCCGATCCCGTCAACGGCACGCACCGCGCCGAATTGCTTAATCAGATGCTCGCATCTCAGCAGAACTTCCGATGACCCGTTCATTGCAGCTCACCAAGATTGCTCATCGATTGCGAGCGCCTTTCGACAACAAGAATTTGACGACTGAGTGGTACCCGGAAGATTTCGCTCCATCCAGCGCCGTCTGACCCTTGGCATTTGTCGCGTTGACATCGGCGCCCAGTTCGATTGCCAGCTTGACCGCCTCGAGCGCCCGGGCCTCCTGCCCGCCGGTTTCGGCCGGAACCCAGGCTTTAGCTCCACCGATGCCGGTGGCGGCCATGAGCGCCGTCGTCTCCTCGCTCCGCCGTTGCATGCTGTCGCCGACGATGTAATCGGCTCGATGCACGAACTGCGGATCAGCGCCACGTTTGGCTAATAAGCGCATAACTTCGGCCATGTGGAATCGGGCGGCCAGCCAGAACGGCGTCGCCCCTACCAGCGCGGGGGGAAAATGAAAGTCGTTCGAGGAACGGCGGGTCGGCGTCCACACGCGCAGCGGCGTGTTGGGATCCGAGCCACGGTTGAGCAGCGCAATGGCCATTCTCTCATCGCGGCGCATTATGGCCACGTGGAGCGCTGCAAACCCGGCCGCGGCAGCGTTAGGATCGGCGCCATTGTGGAGCAGAAACTCGACGATCTCCCGATACCCGGAGTGAGCGGCCAGAACCGTGGCGCTCACGCCCCAGGCATCGGCATCGTTCACGTTGGCGCCGGCGGCCACAAGCAGCTTTGCGGAAGCCAAATCCCCTACACGCGCGGCAAACAGCAGCGCTGTGCCGCCTCCGTGCGGGATCCGCCGGTTGTTGGCGGGATGACCATGCGGCGGGACGGCCATCATCTGGCTCCATGCCTCCGATCGGGCGTGGAGGTCGGCGCCGCCGGCCAGCAGCGCCTTCACCACGGAATCGTGTTTTTGAGCCACCGCCCACATCAGCGCAGTCTGGCCGCGAGCAGCCCGGGCATTCACGTTCGCTCCTTTGGTCAACAAAAGCGAAGTCACTTCCGGATTACCCGTGCGAGCGGCTGTCATCAACGGTGTTTCCCCTGCGAGCAGCGCCGCGTTCGGATTCGCTCCCGCCTCGAGCAGCCGCGCGGTCATGCCCACGCTTGAGTTCTCGGCGGCCAGCCACAACGGCGTCACCCCCAGGTCTGTTGCGGCATTCACGTTGGCCCCGGCTCGAATCAGCAGATCCGCGCTATCCCCGTCATCGTGGTAACTGGCCCAATGAAGCGCCGTGGTCCCATCCGGGGCCGAAGCGCTCACGTTCGCCTTTTTCACGAGCAACGCGCGTAATGCTTCCCGGTCTTGGTTCCTGGCCGCATCAATCAACTCGCCACGCGAGCCTCCCGCACCCATCAAGACCAGACAGAGAACCGCTGGAATCATCCGCATGTTTCGCGTCTACACTCCCGGAAGCGTGTCAATGGGCAGCCTGCCGGTGCTTCCGCCGAGCCGCTCCACGGGCGCTCCGAGTTTGTCCATCAGAGTCACCAGCAGGTTTGCCATGGAAGGATTGTTGGAGTAGCTCAGATGCCGGCCTCCCTTCAGCCGTCCGCCGCCTCCACCCACCAACAGCAGCGGCAGGTTATCACCCGAGTGCCGGTGACTGTTGGAGATGCCCGAGCCATAGAGAATCGTCATGTGATCCAGAAGCGAGCCGTCGCCGTCCGGTGTCGCGCGCAGCTTCGCCAGATAACGCGCAAACAACTCGGTGTGATAGCGGTTGATCCGGGACATCTTCTCCACAAGCTCAGGGATATCGTTGTGATGCGAGAGTGGATGGTGCGCGTCCGGCACGCCAATCTGCGGATAGGGCCGCGCGCTCTGCTCCTTGCCGATCATGAAAGTGATGACACGAGTCAGATCGGACCGTAACGCCAGAAGCTGCAAATCGAGCATCAATGCCAAATGGTCTTCAAATACCTGAGGCGCCCCCTGCGGCTGCTCCATGGCCGGCAGATCGGAGGAGCCTTCGGCTTTCTGAATACGCAATTCGATATCGCGAATCGCCTCTGTATACTCTTCCACTTTCGATTGATCGCGCGGACCCAACTCCTTTTTAAGTTGCGACAGCTTCTCAGCCACCGAATCCAGGATGCTCCTGGTCTGCCGCAAACGCGCTTCCCGCGCCGGGCGATCCGTGCTGCCGCTGTCTCCAAACAGCTTTTCAAATACCACGCGCGGGTTCCATTCCATTGGCAGCGGCTGCGTCGGACTGCGCCAGGAAAGCGTGTGCGTGTAGACGCAGCTCAAGTTGCCAGTACAGGCGCCCGCGTTGGCCGGAGCGTCCAGCGCCATTTCAAGAGAAGCCAACTGCGTTTCGCCGCGGAAGTGCCGCGCCAGCAATTGATCCACCGAAACGTCCGCGATGATTTCAATCTCGTTCCGGCCGCCGCGCGTCGTACCGGTAAGAAAGGATCCCGATGCGCCGGCGTGAATGTAGTTCCAACTGGCTTTGATGCCTGAGAGCACAATCAACTGGTCGCGGTAGGCGGCCAGCGGTTCGAGAATGGGCGAAAGCTTGAAATCTCTCTCTCCCTTCACTGACCAATAATCCATCGCCATGCCATTCGGCACGTAAAACGCGAGAAAGCGCGGAGCGGGCTTGACGGCGGCGCGAGCGCCGGCCGGGAGCATCGCATCGAGCATCGGCAGCGCCACTGAAGCACCCAGTCCTCGCAGCGCGGTCCGCCGGGGCATCGACTTATGCAGGAAAATCATCGTACGTCTCCGGTCCGCATCAGAAAAGCGGGGCTTTCTACAATACCCAGAATAAGCGACGACCAGCGGTATTGCTCGCTGGCCGCATCGCGCACGATCTTGCGCACGGCGGGCTGGTCGTAATATTCGAGTCTCCGCCCCAGCGCGTAGGCAAGAAGTTTTTCCGTCACGGTCCGGGCGAATTGCTCAGGCTCCGCAACCAGCAACCCCCTTAATCCGGATAGCCCCGCCACCTTTACGCCGTTGCTCATGGTTGCGCTGGCGTCGATCCGCCGCCCCGATTCGTCGGCCGTCCGCCACGCTCCGATCACGTCGAAGTTCTCCAGCGCAAAACCGGGCGGATCAAGCGCCGAATGACAACTGTTGCAGGAAGGATTGCGCCGGTGCTCGGCGAGCCGCTCGCGGATCGACGCCGGCGCTGCGCCGGGCTTTGTTTCAAGCGTCGTATCCACGCCTTCCGGCGGCGGCGGAACGGGCAGTCCGAACAGGTTATTCAAGAGCCACTTTCCGCGGAGCACGGGCGATGTCCGATCCGGATAAGACGTAGTTGCCAGCATCGACCCATGGGCAAGCAATCCGCCACGCTGATCCCGGTCCGGCAGCGTAACCCGCCGGAACCGGCTGCCATAAATCCCTTCGATCCCATAGTGACGCGCAAGCCGTTCATTGAGGAATGTGTAGTTCGAATCCAGCAACTCCACAACGCCGCGATCCTCACGCAGATTACTGCTGACAAACATTTCCGTTTCTTTTTGGAAAGCCTGCATCAGGCTTTCGTCATAGCTGGGGTACCGGTCCGGATCCACAACCACCTCCGCCACACGACGCAGGTTAAGCCACTGCGCGGCGAAGTTATCCACCAGAGCGTCCGTGGCGCGCGCGTCGGCTAACATTCGCGCTGCTTCCTGTTTCAGGACCTCCGGATTCCGAAGCTGTCCGCTTTCGGCCAGAGTGAGCAAGCGGTTGTCGGGAATGCTGCTCCATAAAAAAAACGATAAGCGCGAGGCGATCTCCAGATCGCTCAGTTGAGGGCCGCCCCTGCGAACCCGCAGAAGGAAATCCGGGTCTACCAGCATCCGCTCCAGAGCAAACTGTATTCCGTTGTCGAAGCCTCCTCCGTCGCGCCGCCCTGTTTCAAAGAATTCGAGCAGCGTCGCAACATCCTTTTCCACCGCCGGCCGGCGGTAAGCAAGCCGGGCCATGCGGGACAGAATCCGCGCGGCGCAGGCCCGCTCTTCCGAAGCAATCCGCGGCCGGCAAACAAAAATCGCACGGCGGCTGGGGGTATCCGCGGCGGTTGCCAGAATTCGATAAGGGCCGCCGATCTGTACCGACCCCACATTGGCGTATCCCATGTACACCTGGTCATTGGCGATGACACGGCCTCTTTGCTGAGGCTGTGGAAGCCCTTCCGGCTCCCACAACTCCCGCACGAACGACACGCCGACCACCCGCCGGCCCGCCCCCACCTCCGCACGGACCTCCAACCCCGCGTCTCCACCAACCTGCATGTACTCTTCCCATGCCGGATCGCCGGCGTAGCCGGGTTCTCCGTCGCCCGCGTAGCTGGCCGCGGCCGGCCTGCCTTTCGCCCCTCCTCCCACCGTAAACCGCTTGAGCAACTTCCCGTCCAACCGAATCTCCAGTTGCTGCGGCCAGCCCATTCCCTTGAGGTAATCCTGATACTGACGTTGCAGCCGAACCTTGAAGGTATACTCGCCGTTGACGGGAAAGTGGAAGGTGATGGAGATGCCGCCGCGCGATCCGAACGGCAGATCTTCGCTCTGCCTGCTGTCCTGCAAAACGTGCAGCGGGATCTTGAAGGTCTCAACGCTCGGACGCGCGGGAGCAAGACCCGTCGCCAGCCGCGTCACCTGACGCGCCGCCGACAGGTAACGTTCCAGGTGCGCTGTTGAAATCGACAAGACATCCGCGAAGTTGTCGAAACTGCCGTCCGCAGTCTCATCTCCGGGGAGCAGAGAGCGCACGTCGAGATCGATCGCGAATAAGTCCCGAATCGCGTTCTTGTATTCGGCGCGATTGAGGCGATGGATGGCGCTGATCCTGCCCGGGTTCGGATTGGCCGCCCACGCACGATCGATTTCGTTTTCCAGCCGGCGGGCCGCCATCCGATACGCGGCGGCGCCGGGCCGCGGACTCCCCTCCGGCGGCATCGAGCCGGCTCGCAGCCTTGCGATCACGCGCTCCCACACCTCGGGTTTGGCGCCGGGTTCCGGTGCGCCCGCACCATCGAGCGCCAGCCCCGCCGTCTTGAGCTTCCCGTTATGGCAACCGGTGCAATAGGTGTTCAGGAGCGCTCGAACCGGATCGGGCGCAGTCGCCGGAGTCTGAGCCAATGCTTCGAGCGCGCAGATCAGCAGCAGTAGAGAACACTGGCGCCAGCCTCGCTTCGGCACATTCGCAGTGTACACCACGCCGCGGTTCACTGCGAATTGTGGCAGAAATCGCAGCCATTGGGCGCACCATGCTCTGCGTGACATCGCATGCACGAGGTCATGTTCGTTGACTTTTCCTTGAACATCACTTCGCGTTCGGCTACCGGTCCGTGACACGTCTCACAGCCGATCTTGGCGTCCTGATAGTGCGATGCGTGCGAGAACCAGACGTAGTCGGGCAGCTCGTAAACCTTCGCCCATGGTACCTTCCGTTTCGATTTTGCGAATTCGGCCAGCTTGAGTATGTGGGGACTATCCTTCTTAATCGCTATGTGGCAGGCCATACAGGTGGATTCAGCCGGGTAGCCGGCCAGATAGCCCTGACCGGCGATCTTATGGCAGTCGCTGCACTTCAATCCGTTCGCCGCATGCAACTTGTGGGAAAACGGAATCGGCTGAACAGGCGGCGCCTTGGGAAGTTTTTCTTCGACGGGAGGCGGCGCGGGCTTCTGGGCCCACAACAGCAGCGCCGCCGAAACAACAATTGCCGCTAGAAGGCGTTTCATCACAGCGCGAATGCCACGAACTCGTCGGATGCCTCCGAACCGTCCTTTCCTCCCGCGGCTGCAATCACAACGTACTGCTTCCCGCCTGCCTCATAGGTGCACGGCGTGGCGAAGCCTGCCTGGTTGAGCTTGTGCTCCCACAATACGTCGCCCGTATCGGAGTCGAATGCGCGGATCATCTTATCGAAAGTGCCTGCTTTGAAAACCAGTCCGCCCGCGGTTGCGATCGCGCCGCCATGAGAGGGCGTGCCTGTCTTCGGAATGCCGCGAGCCTTCAATTCGGGGAACTCGCCGTTCACCACGCGCCAAACGAACTCCCCTTTATCGCAGTCTATCGCGGTCATCCAGCCCCACGGCGGTTTGACGGCGGGATAGCCCTCGTGGTCGGTGACGTGGGCGCGGTCCACCAGCCCGTAGCGAAACGGCTCGCCTGGCTGGGCATCCCGAAGAATAATGCGATTGGTCCATTCATCGGAGCCGACAAAGATCCGGTTGCGTTTCGGATCGTAGGCCAGCCCGCCCCACAGCGGACCACCGCGAAAGCCCGGATGAATCAGCGTCCCCGATTTTCGGATCGGCGTGAACAGAGCTCCGGTGCGGGCGCCTTCCCAGATTTTGCGCACATGGGCGTGAGACTCGAGTGAGATGTCGGTGATGTCTTTTTCGAAGAATCCCTGCCGGCTTACCGGAGGAGGCTTCAACGGGAACGGCTGCGTCTTTGAAAGCTCTTCTCCGGGCACATCGCTCGTGGGAATGGGGCGCTCTTCAACGGGAAAAACCGGCTTCCCAGTTTCCCTGTCGAGAAAGAACAGGAAGCCCTGCTTGGTCACTTGAACCACGACGTCGCACGAGCGGCCGGCGTTTCGAATAGTCAGCAGCACCGGCTGCGCGGGAAGATCGTAATCCCAAACATCATGGTGCACCGTTTGGAAATGCCAGGCCCGCTCTCCGGTGCGGCATCGCAGAGCAAGCACGCAATTGCCAAAGAGATTCGCGCCCTTGCGGTTGCCGCCATAAAAATCAAACGCAGGCGATCCGATGCCTGCAAATACAAGACCGCGCCGGGAATCGAGGCCCATGCCAGCCCAGCAGTTTGTGCCGCCGGCATGCTTCCATGAGTCCCCTTCCCAAGTATCGTTGCCGAATTCGCCCGGCCGCGGGACGGTGTGGAAAATCCAGCGCCGTTGTCCCGTTCGGGCATCATAGCCGCGAATGTGCCCGGGCGCTTCCGGGTAGGGTCCTTCGCCACCGCCGCCGCCCGTGATCACCAGATCCTCGAAGACCACCGGAGGAGAGGTGTGCCTGAAGGAAAGGCCCTTCATGTCGTGATCCAAGTTCTCTTTGAGGTCGATCACGCCTTTGTTGCCGAATTTCTGATCGGGCTCTCCGGTGACCGCGTCGATTGAAAACAGCAGGTCGCGCATGGTGGCAAAGATGCGCTTGTCCTTGCCTTGCTGCCAGTACGTGACTCCGCGGTTGACCCCGGGGCTTGACCGTCCGCTCCTTCCCTGAAGCGGATCAAAGGTCCATTTGGACTGGCCCGTCGCCGCATCCAGAGCACGAATCTTGACCATGGGCGTCGTGATGTACATCACTCCATCCACGACGATTGGCGTGCATTCGCTCACTGTTGCCGGACGTGGCGAGGCGTCGCCGCTGCGATGGATCCAGGCCACTTTCAGCTTCTTGACGTTGGATTTATTGATTTGATCGGCTGGCGAAAAACGGCCGGCGCCTTCATCGCCTCCGTAATGACGCCATTCCCGTGTATCTGGCCCTGCGGCCTGCGCCGAAGCGCAACTTGTGAGCATCGCGGCGGCCCATTGCTCGAGAAAATCGCGGCGGTACATAGAACTTGCCAGTATATAACCCGTGACCCTCGCATCGCCCGACGCTGCCGCCGCGCGGAAATCATCCGTGGAACTTGTACCCCTGCTTTACCAGGAACGCTTTGCTGATCTCCGCGGTTTGGCGGGGCGAGGTGGGAGCGTTCGGTGAAGGATCCAGTTCCACCATGATGGAAACGGAATGGCTCGCCTTTTCCATCGTGTCCAGGATACCCGCAAGATCCACTTTGCCCTGGCCTAAGGGGCAGTAACCGGCAAAGTACTGGCCACCAGTGAAGTCCTTGAGATGCATGTGGACCAGAATTGAGGCGAAGTCTTTCACAACTTTGGCGGCGTCGGATCCGCCCTTTTGAAGCTGGCCCACATCAGGGGCGAACTTGCAGTGACGTGTGTCGACGGCCCGCATGACCGCGTACACCTCGTCCTCTGAGTCAATCGCAGTCCCTGTGTGCTGGTGCAGCCCCGTGCCGATCCCGGCGTCGTTGACCGCCTTGGAATACTCGTTGAGGGCCGAGACAATGTTGTTCTTGTGCTCGGCGAACTTGAATTCGGCGCGCTTGACGCTGTTGGGCGCGAGCACCATGAAGGAGCCTCCATGCTTGCGGATCACTTTTGCGCGGTGCACGATTCTTTCGATCGTCTCTTTGCGCGCGGCCGGATCGATTACGTTGACGGTCTGATATCCGGATCGGAGAGGTATTTTGTGCCTGGCGATCAGATCGCCCAGCGTGCCTTTGTCATCCCAAGTCTCGAGCACTTCGGCAAAAGTTTCAAAGCTATGAAACCCCAGGTCCGCCATGTCTTTTACCGCCGGTTCCAGATGCTCGGGCGACCGCGGGAGCACGCTCCAAACCAGCGCCGTGTAGCCGATCTTCAGGCGTCTTTCGGCGGCATTCGACACTACAGCCGTTCCCAATCCCAGGGCAAGTGACTTATTGAATGTCCGTCGATGCATGAGAACCTTCCTTATCTCTTTACAAGCTTGGAGCTGGGCGTAGTGTCAGCCTCCAGATCTCCAAGCAGAAACTGTATGGCGGCAAAAACGTGACCCATGATCTGTTTCGACATCATCGTTTCCGCGATGTGACCCATCGAGTTGTAGTACACGCGGCCTTTTCCGTAGCTGCGAATCCATGCCACAGCATAGTCATTATCAGGACGCTGATAAAAGGGCTTCCCGTCGCGACCCGGTTTGAAGATCGCGGGAGATCTTTCTGTGTCCAGGCTCAGCAGGACGTGCAGCTTGTCGCGGGAATAAAACCCGCCCGTCGGTCCTTCGTGATTGAAGCGATAATACTCCTCGGTGTGCTGCAGGCCGGTTCCGTCGAAGGGCCGGTTGATGGGACTGTTGGGGTCGTCCAACCGGATGTAAGCCGGCTCGATACGATGCGGCGCGTCCATGGCTCCAATCATTTCGCCCAGCTCGCGCCAACTCCTCGAGGCCCACGTCGAGCCGTGCCATCCGCCAATGCCGCCGCCTTCGCGAACATATCGCAGCAAGCTGGCGCGGATTTCAGGATCGGGGAACAGCTCTCCCACCGTGTCATTCAGATAGATCGCGTCGAACTCTTTGATCTTCGGCCACTTCAAATTATCGAGGTCGTTGTTAAAAACCGCCTCGAAGGCGCCCGTGTACTTCGCCATGAGTTCGATGGCGAGATTGAAGTGAGGAATTGTATTGTGGACCATGCTCGCCACGCACGCGTCCATCACCAGGAGCTTTCGGGGGCGCTTCGGCTTGACGTATGCCTGGCGAGGGATGGCTGCATCGATCCTGGCCTTCAGATCCTCGGGCAGATCCTGCGGACCACGGATCGGCATGCTCTTGGAAGCAGCAACGACGAATGCTCCCAGAGCGGGCTGTACCGCTTTCTCGAACGCCTCGGCTGCTTCGGTCAGGCCGGCAAGGGCGTCGCCGGCGCGCGTAGGAGCGATTGTAAGCAGCAACGGGCGAATCGCCATCCGGTTCATTTCCATGTAGAAATCAGTCATCCCCGCGGCTCCGCCCCTATCGCCAAGATCAATGGCGTGGACCCTGCCCTGAAGCTGAGCGAGCGCATTGACAGGCTTGACGCCGTTCGTGAGCCACGCGCCAATTCCTACGGCGAACCCTATACGCGGGCTGATGCCTTGAAGCCCCTGCAAAACGCTGCCGGAATCGTTGCGGCCTTCCAGCGCAACGTCGACTTCCAACTCATTGGCGAGTTTGTCGAGCGAGGCCAGCAATGCCGCATCCGCCGAACCGATCACCGTTTCCGCGCCCATGGCCTTGGCAAACTCAAAGATCTTTTTCTGCGCCGCCGCATCGGCGGGAAACACGCCCACTCGATACCCAGCCATGCGCACATTGGCGGATTTCAAAACCTCGCGAACAGCGGCTTTCTGATCTTCGCTCATGTGGTAATCGAGGTTGCTTGCGATTTCCGGGCTGACCTTCTGAGCAGCGGAGCCTTCTATTGCGGTCAGGCCAGCGCCATCGGCTATGGCGACAGCCTCTTTAAAACTCAGCCGGGGGAATGCCGTTGCTGAGGCCGCCGTCCTCCACTGCATCAAGCGCTGGTCCCCCACCAAAGCTCGCACGCGCCAGGATGCGCGTTGTGCGCCGGTTCGGGGAGCGGGCTCGGCGGCAACGCGAGGCTGCTGTGCGCCAAGCGTAGCGCAACAGATCCATATGTTTAGCAACAGAAAGGGGAGTTTGCGGCCCATAGTTCGTCATTCTGCCGAGCCACGTTGCAAATAATACAATGCTCCATGCGCAGAACTAAACCGAATACTACCAGGAAGGCCGATGCGAGTCAATCCATTTGATCGGCATGGCGCTGGATCAAAGCGTACCGATTGAAAGCGCCACAAAACAGCCGTAAAACAGCGCCATGCAGCACAATCCGGCCTTGCGCCAGAGCGGCGGACGAAGCTCGGACGGCAGGAGCCGGGTGTTGATATGGAGCAGGTGAAGGGAAGCGATCACGAAGACAACACTCGCTACGTTAGCTGCCAGTTTCAAGAGAATGATCGGCTGGGCGAGACGAAGCGCAAAGATTCCCCACAGGCAGATTATGGTTAGAACGGTGTAGTAAACGGCGCGAACGTCGCCTCCCCGCCACGAACGAAGCCGGCTGCTGCCCGTCCAAAGCATGTCTGTGATGGAGCGCGTCATTCCATCCACGATGTCGAGTTGTGTCTTGAAGAGAAGCCAGGCGCCGAGAAAGGCGATCACTCCGGCGAGCAACGGGCCGTACCCTGCTCCGACGGCGTTGGCCAGAGCCGCACTCACGCCCAGACCCTGAATGTCCGCTCCCGGTGGAAGGAAGGTTACGTAGAGCACTGCGGGCAGCAGCATTCCCAGGACAGCGCCGCAGAAGAACACGCCCCACTGATCGGCTGCCACGATCCGCCACCAGCCTCGCCAGCGTTTGATCGACTCAGGCCCGGGCTTGAAGATAAACCCGGTATGGGCAAGATTCACTTTCCGGCCTCCCACCGCTGCCGGGATGTAGCCGGTGCGCTCGCTCATGCCGTAGCCTTTGTCGCGCGCCCAATTCGACAGTGTGATGTTGACCATGCCGCCGGCTCCTGAATAACCGACCAGCGCCGCCAAGAGGAAAAAATCAACTCCCGGCGGAATGAAGCGGAACGCGGAGTTCGCCGTATCGAATCCCACAAGTCCCGCGGCGGCGGCGAGCATGGTCGTCGGGGGAACAAACAGAATCGCCATCAAGCTGAAGCTCCCCAGGATGCACACGACCAGTATCCAGTTGACCAGCTCCAGAGTACGTTCAATGCGGCGGCCCGCAAGCAGCACGACCACACAGGCGACAAAGGTCGCGACACCGATCTGATAAACCGCGGCTGTGTCGGGCGGACCAGGGAGACGTCGAGCGAACAGGTAGAAGATAGCCCCGGCCGCTACGCCCGCCGAGGCCGGCCATCCGGTTTGCAGGAAGTAGAGGATTGAATAAAACCATGCCCAAAAAACCGGCGCCGGCCGGGTGCGCATGAAGCCTGTAAAAACAGGTTCTCCCGTAGCGACGGTGTAACGCATCAACTCCGTGTTGAACAGCGTTTGAAAGAAGACCGCGACCAGTGTGACCCACAGCAGCGAGAGCCCATAACGGACAAACGCGGCCGGGCCGAGAAGAAATTCTCCGCCGCCGATGGACACACCAAGCACGATGACGCCGGGCCCGACCACGCCGAGCCATTGCAATCCCTTAGGCGAGGGAGGGGCGGGCAGCTCCGCGGGCCGCCACGGATCCAGGCCGGACCGGGCTTCCCGGCTCACGGATGCGGAGTTCGAGTCTGGCAACGCTAGTCCTCTAGAATCGCCACAGCCCGGACCGGAGCCGCCGTGGTATTCACCCACTTGATCGGGAACAGGCTGAGCCGGAAGCCGTATGGTGGAAGCTGATCGAAGTTTGTCATGTTCTCCAGGTGATAGTATTCACGCTCCAGCATCACTCGATGCGCTTCCCAAAACTGCTTGCGCTCAAACATAGCCCATATCGGGGGATCGAAGGTGACCGCATCAATCCCCATTACCTTGATTCCCTGATCGAGCAGCCAGTGGGTGGCCTCGGCGGTCATTCCGCTGTGATCTGTCAGGTAGGCCTGCGAATCCTGGATCTTACCCGCGCCTGTGTGTATGAGTACGATGTCCAGTGGCTTGAGTGTGTAATTGATCTTGGCTAGCGCCGACTTCACCTCGTTCACGGAGATGCCGGCGCCTTTGTCCAAATGGCGGAAATCGAGGCAAACGCCGTCTCCGTAACAGTACTCGAGTGGAATTCCCTCCGGACCGGGAGCGTCTTCCCGCATGTGGCGCAACGAGTCGATGTGGGTGCCTATGTGGTCGCCGATCACGATGAGGCAATGAGCCGTCAGCCAGTCGACTCCGTGCTGCGCCGCCCCCACTCGTTCGGCGAACTGTTTCCATGTCTCATACATGACCAGGGCCGGGCGCACCACGCGCGGAAAGCTGACCATGTCGTTGTGAACGGACATGCTGAGATCGATCAATTTGCGAGGCATGAGTATCCCTTACTTGCCCACCCAGCCGCCGTCGACGAAAATCGACTGGCCGGTGAGATAGCTGGCTTCATCGGAAGCAAGGAAGGCCGCCACGGAGCCGATTTCGCGCGGCGTACCAGCCCGCCCTAGCGAGATCTGCGCCAGCACCGCGGGCAGCACGTCCGGGTTTTGCATCACCCAGGCGGTCATTGGCGTATCGATCAGCCCGGGATGAATGCAGTTCACGCGGATGCCAAGCGGTGTCATTTCCGCGGACATGTTCCGGGTCAGTGCTTCAATGGCAAGCTTGGCGGGGGCGTAGTGGGTGCGTCCGGGCAGTACTTTGGCGGCCTGAATCGAGCCAATGTTGACGATGTTTCCTTTACGTCCTTCTTCCACAACACGCCTGCAATAAACCTGTGAGCACATCCATTCCCCGCGCAGGTTTACATCCACGAGTCTGGTCCACTGCTCATCCGTCAATTCCAGGAAAGGCACGATCGTCTCGATTCCGGCGTTGTTCACCAAAACATCCACCGGGCCAAGCTGACTCCAGACAGTGTCCATCATCTCCTCGACCTGAGGCCGCACAGAAACGTCGGCGCGGACCGTCATGGCACGCCGCCCTTTAGCGCAAATCCACCGCACCACGTCGTCCGGATCATCTTCCGGGGAAAGATAGTTCACGGCGACATTGGCGCCTTGCTCGGCGAATATTTCAGCGATTCCCCGGCCGATGCCGCGAGCAGCCCCCGTCACGAGAGCGACTTTCCCTTGCAGCTTCACTCTCCCTCCTTGCTGCGATTTTCATCCTGGGTCGCCGCTCCGTCAAGGCGTTTTGTTGCATATGACGCAACGGCAAATGGCACTGGAGAACGGATGGTATCAGGCAATTACGGTTCAAGTCAAGGAGAGCGGACCATCG
>Ga0187893_10004663_pt1 | contig 25771 bp, 28 predicted proteins | sample MA1701074metaG_FD_139574 | JGI IMG/M metagenome (GOLD analysis project Ga0187893, IMG submission 139574) | White microbial mat communities from a basaltic lava cave in the Kipuka Kanohina Cave System on the Island of Hawaii, USA - MA170107-4 metaG ... | reverse complement strand
AACTATGACAATGAAACGAAGTATTGTAACGTCTGTTCTGCTGCTCGGTCTTGCAGTCGTGGGGGTTCTCAGCGCCCATGATGAGAGCAAGCACAAGGGCAATGCCACCAAAGGAGAGATCGTTGCCGTGGCGGACGACAGCTTCGTGATGAAGACGCCAAAAGGCAACGTGACAGTAACCCTCAACGAAGATACAAAGATCGAGCACGGCGAGCAGGCGGTTGACAAGACCCATCTCATGAAGGGTGAAGAGGTGACGGTGTTCGGAACTAAACTGCCTAGCGGCCAGTTGGTGGCCAAGGAGGTGGTCATGGGAGCGGCGGAGGCCGGCAAGCCGAAGACCGAACACAAACATGACGTTCAGCGATGTGCCGGTGATCACCCTTGCGTGTGTCCTCCCGGAGTGATGCCCTTGCGATTGATGGGGAACGCAGAGAACGTTAGACGCTGAACCGTCGTAGCAGCGTTTGCCGGCAGCGCGCTCCGAATCTCGGACAGGCGGCTCGAGACGTACAGTTCGGACTGCACCATGTCGACCGACCAGTTGAAGAACACGTTGATCTCGGCGGACCCGCGCCCCGTTGCGGACTTGACGCTTTCGGCGCCGGGGATATCCTTCATCGCCTCTTCGATCGGTCGCGTGATCGTCGCCATCATCTCGTCAGCTGGCATCACCCCGTTGTCGACCAGGATGACGACGCGGGGGAAGTCCGTGCGCGGAAACACCGATGAGGGAATCTGGTAGGCGCTATAGACGCCAGCCGCGCAAAGGGCAACGCAGATGAAGGTGACCGAGAGGGCGTGATGCGTGACCCACCGCGCTTCGTTCTGCGGCGTCAGCGTGTGGTCGTGAGAATGTTGGCTCACTTGGTCCTCTTCAGCGGCCGATGACTTTGATGCGGGCCTTCGGGAGCAGGCCGTAGGCACCCTGCACCACGACGGAGGTGCCCTCGCGCACGCTGTTGCCCTCGACTTGGATCAGCCCGCCTTCGGTCAACCCGGTCGTGACGGGGGTTCGGACGGCCACGTCGCCTTGGACGAGGGCGACTTCCGGGCCGTTCGCACCCTGCACGATGCTGTCGACGGGTACGGCCAATTGATTCGGACGCTCGTCGATGAGCACCCGCACGGTGACGTATTGACCAGGCCGCAGCGTACTGGTGGCCGGCAGCCGAGCCCGCACCAGGACGGTGTCCGTCGCAGGATCGACCTGCGAGCCGAGGTATTCGACAGTCGCTGTTTCGGTGGGAGTGCTCGTGCGGTTCGAGGACGTGGCCGCCTCGGTTGCATCCGACGGCGCGCGTGGTGCCGTTCCCGCAGTCAACGTGACCCGCTGTCCCCGCCTGACCTGCCCGACATCGACGCTCCGGACGGCGGCATTGACCACAAGCCGATTCAGGTCGATCATCTCGGCGAGTACGGTTGAGGGATCGATCGCGTTGCCGAGCTTGGTATTGATCCGCACGACTGTGCCGTCAATCGGCGCCGGCACGTCCAAAAGCCGGCGTTGCACCTGCGCGGCGTTCAGCTCGCTTTGGGCAGCTGCGAGCTGCTGTTTCGAGTCCTGGTAAGCTTTCTGCGAGGTCGCCTGACCGGGACCGAGTTGCTCTTGCCGCTGCACGACGCTCTCGGCGTAGCGAACGGCTTCCTGCGCCCGCTGGACGGCGACATCCGCCACCCGACCATCAAGCTGGAACAGCGTCGCGCCTTTCGGCACCCGCTCGCCCTCGGTGCAGTGAATGTCCGCGACGATGCCGGCGACGGGTGCGGCGATGGCCGCATTCGCTGGCGGTTGGCCGGCAGTCGCCGACTCCGGCTCTACCCGGCCCCAGCCCGTCACGTACCCGTGCAGCGTCGTGCGCACGACTGGGGCGACCGTGACCGAGACCACCGGCTCTGGATCAGCCGACGCCGTCCTCTCTGGCACCGCGCCGCTCTGCCGGCAGCCGCTCATCCCGGCCATCACGGCCAGGAGCGATGACACTCTCGCGATCCGATATATCACTCTGGGTTCCTCGCAACAGGGTCGACTGGAAGGTCCGCCGGGCGCTGCATGGCGTCCTCGAGATCGCCGACCGCCTGTTGTACCTGGACGAGCGTTTGGAGGCGCGCGAGTTCGCGTGCCGCACGCTCCACCTGAATCACGCCGAGATCAAGCTGTGAGATCGCCCCGGCCACGAATTGGGCCTGGGCGGTCTGCTCGATGGTCTGGACTTCACCCAGACTCTGGTCGGCGACCGCGAGCGTGTCCAGCGCCGCACGATACGCCGCCAAAGCACGATCGATCGCGCCGAGGCCGCTCGCCTGCACCGCGGTGACGGTGTTCGCCGCGACTATGCGTCTGGCCTCGGCTTCGCCGATCGGGCCCTGGTTGCGATTGAAGACTGGCAAGAAGCCAGGAAAGCCCAAGATCGTCCATTTGTGGCTGTCCTGGTCCATCTGATAGCCGGCGCCGAGGTGCAGATCGGGATACTGCCGCGCGATCTCCAGCTGTAACGCCGACTGGCTGGCTTCGTAGCTCGCCAGCGCGCTCAGGATGTCAGCCCGATTGAGCAGCGCCGCGCGGCGCACTGCGGTGTCGGGAACGTTCGCCGGTATCATGTCGAACGCGTCGAGCGCGAGGCGAACGCCGTTGAAGGCGGCGACGGGCACGCCCACGGCCGTCGCCAGTCGGACGTGCGCGTCCCGCTGCCGCCGCCGCGCGTCGGCTTGCGCCAGCCGGATAGCGTCGAGCTGCAGCCGTGCCAGAGCCATCTCGAACGTCGAGATCTCGCCCGCGTCCAATTGCCGCTGAAACAGCGTGATGTTGGCTTCCTGAATGGTTTGCTGCCGTTCGAGAATCGTCACGCTCCGGGCCGCGGAGAACAGGTCGAGGAGCGATTGGCGAACCTGCGCGCGCACCCGCCACGCGGCGGCCGCGATTTGCAAACGGGCGGCCTCGGACCCGCTCTGCGCCAGGTCCATCCGGTGCCGTCGCTTCCCGGCCGTCGCGATCGTGAAATCGAGATCGAAGTTGAGAATCCACGGGGTGATCGTGCGTGGAGCCGTGCTGGAGTTGTAGCCGGGCCCAGCATCTACCACTGTCGGATTAGGGCGCTGGCCCGCAGTGACCAAGCCCACACGCGCAACAGCCCAAGCGGCCCGCACGGACGCGAGGTCCGGGTTGTAGTACAGCGCTGCGACCGTCAACGCTTGGAGATCCCAGTTCGGCGGAGGCCACGTTGGGGCGAGATGCGCCAGTTCGGCGGCCCGGGCCAGGCCGGGATCGGACAACGTCCTGGCGTCGAGGTCGTCGAGTGTCGACGCCAGCGCGATCGGCTGTGGCTGGTAATGCACACACCCGGTCACCGCGGCGGCGGCCAGCGTCAGCCAGGCGAACGGGACGGCACCTGCTCGATTCACAATCAAACAGAGAGTTAACCACGGTGACCTGAAATATGCCTGAAATCGGTCAACTCGGCGGCCACTCTGCAGAATGACCCTATGCGCTGATGGCCCGGAACCAGTCAAAGATAGGCACATTGAGGCTGGCGAGACGCGGTATAGCCTCGATTAGGCGAGGCAACGCGATTGACGCCTAAACCGTACTGGAAAGTCCAACTGGCAACAGCGAAGCTTCCGTTAGCGAGATAGAGCGGCAAAGAGAAAGGACAATCCGGGCGAGCCGTGCCTGTGGCCGAAATCTTGGGTGTGGGAGCATGCGGGCGGTGATCCCGCTACCCTAATGTAGGTAAACAGGTGTACCCGAAAACAATTTGAAACGCGGTCTTTCATGCAGGTTTCAGGTTGCCGGTGCAAGGTAATGGTGTGGCGATGATGGTGCTAGTGGTCGAGGATGACCCGCGCATGCGGAATCTGGTGCAGCAAGGACTCGAAGAGGAAGGCCATGCTGTCACGTCGGCAGTCGATGGTGAAGAGGGCCTCGAACTGGCGCAAACTTACCCATTCGACTTGATCGTTTTGGATCTGATGCTGCCGAAGCTGGATGGTTTAGCGATATCCCGGCGCCTGCGTCAAGCCCAAAATCAGACGCCGATTCTTATCCTCACCGCGCGCGATCAGACCCCCGACATTGTGCTTGGGCTCGACAGCGGCGCTGACGACTATCTCACCAAGCCGTTCTCCTTTGATGTCTTTCTTGCTCGTGTTCGCGCCGTCAGTCGGCGGGGGCCGATCCCGCAACCCGTACGGCGGCGGCTCGGCGACCTCGAACTGGACAGCGGAACTCGAGAGGTCTGGCGTGGTGGGCAAAAGTCCTCCCTGACACGGACGGAATACTCACTCCTGGAGCTATTGATGCGGCGCGCCGGCTCGGTGGTGCCCAGAGAGGTCATTCTTGACGCGGTTTGGGGCGTTGGTGTCGGCGTGGAGGCCAACACACTCGATGCGTGGGTCCGCTTGTTACGTCGCAAGATCGAGCCGCCGGGATCCAAAAGGATCCTTCAAACGATGCGGGGGGTCGGCTACAGCCTGCGCGAGGAGGACGAATGACCCGGCGCAGATCCGTTCGATTTAGCTTGACGCTCTGGTACCTTGCCGTGCTATCGCTCGGGATGGCCGTGTTTGGCGCCGGCAGCTGGATCGTTCTACGGCAGATCATGCTAGACAGCCAGGGACAAGAACTCGAGCAGCGTCTGTCAGCAATGGAACAGTTCGTAGAACGCGAATCCAGAGGTGGAGATTTGACGGCCATCCGGGAGGAAGCACGGGAGTACGCTACGGGGTTGCCGGAAGGCCACGGCTTGCGCGTTTGGGATGCAGGTGGAAATCTTCTGTTCGAGCGCAAAGCGGGTGGGGGAGATCTGTTCAAGCGTCGCCGCGAGTTTACGGCTCGGGGTCACCAGGTCGAGGCGGAACTCAGTGTCCCGCTGGCCGATTTCTACAAGACACTCTCGATACTTCGCTGGGTCATGGTTGGACTGTTTCCGGTTGTCTTTGCCATCGCTGCGGCTGGCGGGTGGTGGCTGGCGCGCCGGGCACTTCGACCGGTTGACGAAATGACCCGGGAGGCAAGGTCAATTAATGTGAAGGATCTGGCGGCAAAAGTATCAGTGCCCAATACAGGCGACGAATTGCAGCGCCTGGCGGAGGCATGGAATGAGCTGCTTGCCCGGATCGAAGAATCGGTACGCAGTGTGACTCGATTCACCGCCGATGCCGCTCATGAACTACGAACGCCCGTAGCCGTGGTTCGCGCGACAGCGGAATTGGCGTTGCGCCAGGAACGGACGCCGGACAGTTACCGCCAGACGCTCCAGGCGATTCAACGCGAAACCGTACAAATAACCGACTTGCTGGAACAACTGCTTCTCTTGGCGCTTGGTGATGCGGGCCAGTGCCAGTTTCAATTCGATACCGTACCCGCCGGCAGGGTAATCGAGCGTTTGAAGGAGGTATTGGGACCTCTCGCCGAGTCAAAGCAGATTCGACTGGAGTGGAAGGTGCCAAAGGAAGACATCTTGGTATGGGCAGATGAGGCCGCTCTCCGGAGGCTGGTGTTGATCCTGGCCGATAACGCGGTGAAATTCACGCCTGCGGGGGGAAGCGTGTCCCTCCGCTTGGAGGCGTCCCCTGCCGTGTGTGTTCTAGAGGTAAAGGATACCGGTTGTGGTATCGCGCCGGACCATCTGCCGAATGTGTTTGACCGCTTCTACCGGGCCGACCCAGCGCGAACGGTCGGCGCGGGAGCCGGCCTGGGCTTAGCCATCGCGCACACAATCGTCGCCGCCCACCACGGCACGATCGAGGCTTTCTCCGAGGGGAGCGGCGGGGCCCTCTTCCGCGTTACTCTACCGTCGATCTATCTCTTCTCGTCAATTGATGCTGACGTAGCCTTTAGGTCTCCCGTTCCGCAGGCGGCGAGGGCGGTTCGCTCAGATCGGAAGAAAGACGCTTCCTAAAAACCCGTACAGGAGTAACGACAGAACTATGCTGGCAATGCCGACGTACAGCCAGTCCTGCTGCCGTGCAAAGCTACATGCAGCGAAGGCGACTCTGGCGATCGGCGTCGCAATCAAGAGGCGGGCGGACTATTCGTCTGTTACACACCCCAGACTCGCGTTCCTCACGAGCCGAATGTATTTGGCAAGCGTGCCCCTGGCCGCCTTGCAGGGAGGCATGCGCCACAGCTCGGGTCGTGCAGTCAACTCGGCATCCGATAGATCGACTGCGAGCAAGTTCCGTGTCGCGTCAATAGTGATGCGGTCACCGTTTCGGATGAGCGCGATGGGTCCGCCCTCCTGGGCTTCCGGAGTGATGTGACCGACAATAAATCCATGGGAGCCGCCGGAAAAGCGGCCATCGGTGAGCAGAGCAACGTCCTTGCCCAGCCCGGCTCCCATAATCGCCGAAGTGGGTGTCAGCATCTCCGGCATACCGGGACCACCCTTGGGGCCCTCGTACCGGATAACGACGACGTCTCCTTTCCCGATCTCCTTGCGCTCCAGTCCGCGCAAGATGTCTTCCTCGGAGTCGTATACCCACCTCGCCCGGCTCATAGCCAGCATGGACTTCCACTGCGGCGAGAAATGGATCGTGTCAGTTTCCAAGTCCCAATACCAAAGCCCGTGATTCGCCCCTTGGATCGCCACCTCATGAATATGCTTCCTTCGCTCCTCCTCCAACAGCGCACTGCATCGTTGACGATGCTTTCGGAGACGGGAGGCATGCCCCGCGACCGAAAGGGCCGCCGCAACGAGCAAGCCGCAGGCCAGCATCAGGAACTCTGCCTGCGGCAGGACCGGCCACGCGGTGAGTCCCCACGCCCCGAGCGACACAACAAGCGTGAAAGTAAGCCACCCGGGCGACAGGAATACGCTGCCGGCGCCGAGAACCACGAGCGCCACGGTAGCCGTTTGCTGAGGCTCCGCCAGCAGGTTGAGTTGAAACAGGCTGTCGCCTAGGATCACCAGCGCAGCCGTTGATCCGAGGGCGTGTGCCTGCCGAACCGGCAGCGTAGATCGACGGACAACGGCCCACAGACCCAAACAGGCAGCGGCCGTCAATAGGTTTGCTCTGGCTATGAGGAACGCAGCGTCGGACGACTGCAGAAGAAAGCGGATGGCGGCACAAAGAAAGTAAACAACAGCGAGGCCCTGCAACACCTGTTGCAGCCTGGTGAGCACCTCTGCGTGCAGCGCGGAACGGACTTTTCGCTCCGAGACGGCGGCGTCGAGGCCACTCCAAAGCTGTGGGACATCTACCAAATTACAATTGCATCATGAGTACACCGATCCGGCCTATAGATCCTAGGGCTCATTGTCTAGTCAGGACCTTCGTTTCCGGGCTAAGCAAAAGGCCTGACGCGGCTGTGAGCCAATGCGATTTGGCCTGCAGGTGGGGATCAGGTTGAGGGTGGATATCCGGCTACAGGTCACGTTGCTCCCTGCTCGGTTGGCGTGCGCCACCCTGATCTCGTTCAAGCGTGTCCACCGCAGGGGTTGAAGCTCTTGCTATTCGGGAGCGCAATATCGGCTTTCATATTCTGTTCTGAAGCTGAGCGCGCACGCTGTAGGCGCGTTCAGTGCGCGTGCAGAACCGAATGACTGCCCAGTGGGGATCGCCTTCGGTAAAATCTACACGAACAATTTGGCCTAAGGGCACCGCGCTAATGAGATGAACCGCAACCTCGTCGGCTGAGCGGCTCTGAATGGGCCCGGCAAGCATATGCACTTCGCTGTTCGCAATCCACGAGAGGATGGCGGTGTCGGCTGTGCGGCTCGCTGGCACTGCGCGATAGAGTACAGGGACGGACGCCTGAATCGTGGAGGGCATGGGGTGTGCTTTGTGAATCAGCGGAGGCGTAGGGTTCCGATCACTTGTTCTTCTTGGGTTTCTTGGGTTTTTTGTTCTTGCCACCGCCGCCGGAGTCGCCGGTGGGGTCGGCGGACGGAGCGGCGGGACTTGCCGCCGGAGCAGAGCCGCTTTCGGTGCTGTCGAGTACGGCGGCTGTATCTTGGTAGATGGCTTTGATGTTGTCCCCCGGTGCGGCCAGCACCAGCGCGATGGCCACCGCGACAAATCCCGCGAGCAAGGCGTATTCGAGCATGGTCTGCCCTTGGCAGTTAGCGCGGAGCCGCGTGATCGTCCGCTTGAGGCTGAGTAGTATCCGCATCGGGATCTCCTGTTCAGTAACTGTATTCTGACGGGATTCCTCCGATGGGCCAATGGCCTGAACGGATCATTTTTGTTTGAGGCTGCGGTACGGTGTATGGGTCCGGGCGCCCAACAGTGGTAGAGGAGAGACCCTAGGAGTGGGCAGCCCAAAAGGCGCCGGCGTCTCAGTTCCCCTGATCGTCCGCGGATTGCTCAACGGCCAGGGAAGTGACGATTTGTTCCGCTTTTGCCAGCGCCTCAGCGGCGCGAACAGTATCTTTGCGCTTTAGACAGCGTCGGGCTAGACGGAGCAACTGTTGGGCGATAGCAAGCCGGTCCTCATCGGCGGTCAAACTGGCTTTGTCATATTGTTGCTTTGCTTTGGGCACACGTTAGCACTGCCTCGGTCGCAGCGAGTTCGCGCCACAAGCTTGGTACGCTCGCGGTGTCCGATTGCTCCCCTGCTTTGCGGGGGGTCAAGAATCCCAATCGGCCTCCTGCCCGGCTCCCAAGGGGATCGTCCTGCGCCATGTTGTTCCGCTAACAGAACAAACACATCGAAATCATAGCAATCTTAGCCTATTGTAGCACTCATGTTGCGAAGAAATCGTCTAGTATGTTCTGATATCAGAACATACTAGATGAAAGCAATCCCTGTCTATACCTCGACGAGGTGCTACCGGCCGCCAACAGTCTTCCATCGATGGAAGGGACTGGGCATGTGGTACGGAAGGCTCTTCGTTTGTGTGGTCACCACAACGGTTTGGCTGCCAGCCCAGGCACAAACACCTAAGATCGATCCCCAAGAGCTGGTGAACCTGGCGACGGGGCAGAGCGCATCCAGCGTGCCTGTGGCGGCACGCGGCTCCCTTGTCGCAATATATGGCAGCAACCTTGCCAGCGCAACACTCACCAGCAATAGTGTTCCTTTCCCCACGCAGTTGGGCGGCACGAAAGTGCTGTTTGGGGACATTGCCGCGCCTCTGCTGTCTGTGTCGCCGGGGCAGATCACAGCGCAGGTGCCCTTCGAGCTTCCCGATGTTAGCTCCGTCGATTTAGTGGTGCAAAACGGAAGTGGGATCAGTGCGGCTCTGAAAGTGACATTGCTTTCGCAGGACCCCGGGATTTTCGTCGCGCTTAAGTCCGGGGCGCCGATCAGTTCCTCGAACCCGGTGTTTGGCGGGGACTCAATCATCATTTACGCAACGGGGCTTGGCGCAGTGCTCCCTCCAGTGCCCTCCGGACAACCGGGTCCGTCGAACCCGCCGGCTCTTGTGGCTATTCCGCCTGTGGTGAAACTGGGGGGGCGAACGGTGAACGCAGACTTCACCGGCTTTGCTCCTGGGTTGGTCATCTATCAGATCAACGCGACTGCCCCGACAGATTTGGCGGGGCCAACGAGCGATGTCTGGGTGGAACCAGGCGTGATACCTGCTGTGACCGGTCCTCCTGGGCCGATTGGGCCCAAGGGGGCGACTGGAGCAGCGGGTCCGCCGGGACCTAGGGGAGCCACGGGGGCTGCTGGTACGAATGGAGTCGACGGGGCTATGGGGCCACTGGGACCTAAAGGAGATACTGGAGCCGCTGGCGCGAACGGAGCAAACGGCGCTATCGGTCCGCCAGGATCGCAGGGTCCGCAAGGCGCGACAGGTGCCACTGGTCCGGCCGGGCCACAGGGGTTGACCTGGCAAGGGACGTGGAACAACTCGACGGCCTACGCCTTGAATGATGCGGTCGAGTACAGCGGAACCAGCTACATCAGCATTCAGGCAGGCACGGGACAACAACCGGATGCGAGTCCGACCTTTTGGAGTGTTCTGGCGCAAATGGGAGCGACAGGACCAACGGGACCGGCTGGGGCGACGGGAGCCACGGGAGCTGCTGGAGCAAACGGAGCAGCGGGTCCGCCGGGGCCGCAGGGTCCGCAAGGCCCGACTGGTGCGACTGGTCCGGCCGCGATCTACCTCATGGCGGGAATCAACAGCATTGCCCCCGGTGCTTCCAACAATTTTGCCTCAGTGATTGGCAACAATATCGCCACGGGGACTGGAAATGAGGGCAACTTCCAGATGCCAATGCAGTTTGACTGCACAGTGCAGAATGTCAAAGTCCACTTTCAAACCGCCCCTAGCGCCACTGTCAACGCGGCCAAATTCTATGACATCACGCTCCGAAGGAACGGCGTCAATACGAGTACTACCTGCCAAATCGCAAGTATCGCGACAGATTGCACCATGTCTGTTACCACGGCTGTAACCAACCTGACGGACCTGCTCGCTTGGAATCTCGTACCGAATCAGACGGGAGCAGCGCCGGCTAACCCTGGCGTCGCCAGCATCACCGGAGTTTGTCAGTAACGAGCGCCAAAGCGGGATCGAATTGAGCGATCTGAACCTCGCCAAAGCCGCTCTCTCGAACCCGTTGAGTCTGGGCGACCGAGCCGTCACTTTGCAGACTGGCGGCGGATTCACTCTGAGTCAGGTAGTGCCAGCGCCTCAGCGGCGCGAAGGGCATCTTTGCGGCCGAGGTGGCGCTGGGCAACGCGTAGTAACCGTTGAGCGGTAGCAAGCCTGTCTTCATCAGAGACCGAACTGCGGCTGCTGTGTTGTTGGTCCGGTTTGAGCATAGGGTTCCGCACTCGTAGGCGTCGGGAGTGCCTTGGGCAGATCCCATTTGATCTTACACTCTGTAGGGTGCCCTCCGGGCCAACACCCGTATCCGAAAGCACTTGTTTTTCCGAAGTACAGAGGTAACTCCGAGAGCCGGCTCCCGCAGCGGCAGTTTCGGCTGTCGCGGTGACCGCGCTCGCGCTGGCCGGGAAGCAAGTCTACAGGACGAGGTTTGCGTGGTGTTGGGATGTTCGAGCAGCGGTCATCGTGTACCGGCCGATCCGGGGAGCCACTCGGCAAACTGACGTTCCACCTTCACAGCATCGTCGCCTCTATCCATTTTTCGCAGTACCGAGGCATAGCCCTCTTGGAGGACAGGAGGGACAGGACGATAAAGACGCCGCCGTAAGCTGCGTACACCCTGCCAAAATGAGTGGGTTGAAGAGTGGGGATGACTCCGTAAAGTACTAGGATGACTGCGCCAGCCAGCCCTGTGAGCCAGACGCGTCCCTCCCGCAGCCAGAGCCAAATCAGATAACCTCCCCCAATCTCAGCGAGGCCTGCCAACACGAACAAGAAGAGTGACCGCAAAATCTCCATGGGACAGGTTATGTAACCTTTGCCGGGCCGCAAGCGACCTGGACAACTTCGAAACTGGTGGGTAACTGACCTCAACGTAACTTGCCGACCAGACCCACATGATAAGCTGGCTCTCCTTCTGGAGCACCAATTCCGCCGCCAGCAAAGGTTTGACGCCGGACGGTCCGCTCAGGCGCAACCACCAATCAGACTGCAGGCCGGACACTTCCATTTCGAGCGTAAGGAAAGGGCAGCACCTTCGCTCCATATCGATCCACTCGGCCGCTTCTGGCAGGCTGATCATTCTTGAGTCGATCTGGAACGCATAGCCACTCGGGAGATCGTGTCGCGGACGGCGGACAAGAGACGACCCCGCAACTCCTGATACCGAAGCCGTCCGCTGGCATCAATTGCCGTAGGATTACATACCAATGTGGAATCGGAGCGTGGAGAGTTCCTCATGTAATAACGATACGACCTCGTGTCGACGATCCGTCAAGCGCTGATTCCCGCCGTCCCCAGAGAAACGGACAGCCTGTTTTCACCGACATGTGCACAGGTTGGGGCAAGGATCGAGGCTTGACTCTGGACCATGGTCCGGGGTTTAGACTGACACTGAAGAGGTCATTTATGGCAGGTCTGACGATCGGGACAGTTGCGAGGAAGGCCGGGGCCAACATCGACACCTTGCGCTTTTACGAACGACAGGGAGTCATCGTCAAGCCTCCTCGCACGGATTCGAATTACCGGATGTATCCGGAGGAAACGGTCCGCCGAGTACAGTTCGTGAAGCGGGCCCAAGAACTTGGCTTCTCTCTCCGAGAGATCAAGGGTCTTCTCGCGCTTCGTGCCACGCGCGGCGCGAAATGCGAGGACGTACAACAGTAAGCCTTCCAAAAGATGGAACAGATCGAAGACAAGATCCGTTCGCTTGAAGCGATGAAGGCGGCGCTCGGCCAGCTCGCTGACGAATGCGCCTCAACCCGAGGCTCGGTCAGCGACTGTCCGATCCTGCAGTCTCTGAGTACGAAGGCAAAGAGGTGATGAATGATGAAAGGCAGAACTTTGGCCACCGCATCGATGCTTGCCACGGTGTTCGCTTCTCTGTGTTGTATCGGTCCGCTGGTCGCCGTTGGCCTTGGGCTAGCAGCCTTTGGAGCGGCGACGCAGTTTGAGTCGCTACGCCCATATCTGCTCGTGGCTACGGCCGCGCTACTCGGTACTGCCCTTTATTTGACCTACCGCAAGCCGTCGCAAGAGGAATGTGAAGGCCAGGCGTGCGCGGTGGGCCCGAAAGAGAAGTCGCGAAAGATTCTGCTTTGGGTTGTCACCGCGGTGGTAGCAGGGTTCGCCGCATTCCCCTACTACGCGGGTTTCTTCTGGGGCCAGTCGACGCCGGCGTTATCCACTGCGCTAGCCGCGGCCGGCGGATCGGCGATGGCGGAGTTCCATGTGGAGGGGATGACCTGCGCAGGGTGCGCCGCGACACTCGACAACGCCTTGAAGAAGACAGCAGGGGTGACAACGGTGGCCGTCAGCCTGGAAGGCAAGAGCGCCCGCGTGGGATACGATCCTTCACAAGTCTCGATGGATCAGTTGCTGGCTCTGATGAAAGAGAACGGCTTTGCGGGAACATTCCGCAACGGCGAAGCAGTGAACCTAAAGCGGGTCACCTACAACGTTGAGGGGATGACTTGCTCCAGTTGCGCCCTCGGGATTCAGGCGACACTCTCGCGGCGACAGGGCGTCAAAGAGATCAAAGTGCTGTACGACGAGAAGACGGCTCATATCGTATTCGATCCCGCGGTTCTCACGACCGAACAGCTCTCGAAGGCCTTCGAAGAACTTGGCTATAGGGCAACGCTTAAAAGTGGAGTCTGAGAGCGGAACGCGATTATGGTGGAACTCTACTACTTCAAGGATTGCCCCTCCTATCGAACAGCGGCGGCGAATCTGAGAGAAGCCCTTGGTGCCGAGGGCCTACGCGGGAACGTTGAGATGATCGAAGTTACTTCTGAGGAGGATGCCCAGAAGAAAAGGTTGATCGGCTCACCGACGATACGGATCGACGGCGTCGACCTCGAAGGCCCACAAGCGGAAGCCATGGGTTATGGATACAACTGCCGAGTCTATTCGGAAAACGGACACATGAGCGGCTGGCCCTCGATTGAGCAGATCCGCCAGGCTTTGCAGGCAGCACAGGCAAAGCGGATGGCTCCCAGAGCCAGTCAGGAGTAAAAACCAAAGCAAAGGGGGACAAGATGACGATCACGACACAACCGAGCCTAGAGGTGTATTGGAAAAACCTGTCACGTGTGTTGCCGGACTTCACGCCCGAGCAGCAGCGAGTGGCCGTGGCGGTTTACCGCGAGCTTGCGAAGGGCAAGGCTGTGAGCCTGAGTCAGATCGGCGAGGCATTGGAGGAGCCCAGCATTGAGGCGCTTGACTTGCTGAATCAGGAACCGCTACGCCGCTTCATCTACCGTGATGAAAACGGCCGGGTGGCTGGGTTCGCAGGAATCGCGACGGCCCCGATGCACCACGAATTCAACCTAAGCGGCCGGAAGCTTTGGACTTGGTGTGCTTGGGACGGCCTTTTCATCCCACTCATACTCGGCGAGACTGCGGAGATCGGATCGCCGGACCCCGAGACGGGCGAGCTGGTCCGGCTAAGGGTCTCGCCCTCGGGCATCGAGATGGCCGACCCAGAAAGCACGGTCGTTTCGTTCCTCGTCCCTGGCGCCGGGGATTTTGAAACCTCGACAGCCAATGTCATGGCCAGCTTCTGCCACTTCGTTTTCTTTTTCGCATCGCGGGATTCCAGTGAGCGGTGGGCGGCAAAGCATGCAGGGACATTCCTCTATTCGTTGGATGAGGCCTGGAAGCTCGCCGAGCTTCTAACCGAGAAACAGTACGGCCGGGAACTCGCGCGTGGCCGTACTTCGATGCAGCGATAGTTCGATCGAAAGCTAGTGGGAAACGAACCGTTTTCGACACCGCTCGGCTGCCTGCTGCCGACTTCACAGGCGGCTCAAACTGGCCCGAAACACTACTCTGCTTCGTTGGGCCGGAATCGGATCTTGCGGATTGCTGGCGCGATAGTTATGTCTCTGGCCAAACATTTGGACAAGCTGGGCATCCTCGGCTCGTTTATCGCCGCCGCTTGCTGCCTGGGACTTCCGGCCATGATTTCTATTATCGCAGCGTTGGGCCTCGGGTTCCTGATCAACGACGTGGTACTGCTGCCCTTGCTGATTGGGTTTCTGGTCCTTACTCTCTTCGGTCTCTTCCAGGGATTCAAGCGGCACAAGAGGATCTGGCCTCTCGTAGTTGGTGTGGTTAGCGCTCTAGCGGTGGTCGTCTTCATCTTTGTATCGTTCTCAACACCGTTGGCATATGCTGCCGTCGCGGGCTTGGTTGCCTCTAGCCTCCTCAACGTCCTCGCGCAGCGGCTCGCCCATGCCAGTTGACCGAGCGAGTGAGGGCTCAAAGCGGGCTTGTAACTAGGTGTTGCCGGAAGAAATCTAAGGCACGAGGAGAGAGCGATGGCCAAGAAGTTTGACTTGATAGTGATCGGGACCGGCTCCGCGGGGTCCACACCGGCGAGTAAGTGTCGCCAAGCCGGTTGGGAGGTCGCCGTGATTGACGAACTCCCCTACGGTGGCACGTGTGCACTTCGGGGATGCGATCCGAAGAAAGTACTAGTGGGCGCCGCTGAGCTTGCGGACTGGTCTCGCCGCATGAAAGCACGAGGCGTCGTGGCCGACGAGTTGCGGATTGACTGGCCCGGCCTGATGCGATTCAAGTCGAGTTTCACCGAGCCTGTTCCCAAGAGGAGAGAACAGAGCTTTGAAAAGAGAGGCATCGTGACATGCCGCGGGACGGCACGGTTTCTGGACAAGTCCCGCATGCAGGTTGGCGACGACACGCTCGAAGCGCGGCACTTCGTTATGGCCAGCGGAGCGAGGCCGGCTACGCTCGGCATCCCTGGAGAGGAGCTGCTCAGGACAAGCACGGACTTTTTAACGCTAGAGAAGTTGCCCAAGCGGATCGTATTCGTCGGAGGAGGCTACATATCGTTCGAGTTCGCCCACGTGGCTGCGCGAGCCGGTGCGTCCGCGACAATCCTGCATCGAAGCGATCGCCCTCTGCGAGGATTTGATTGTGATCTGGTAGAGAGTCTCGTGAAGGCGACAAGGGATCTTGGTATCGACGTTCGACTCAACGCTCCTGTTGAGGAACTCGAAAAGCCCGGAAACGTCTTCCTGGTGAAAACCCGGTCGGCGGAAGGAGCATTGGAGCTAGAAGCCGATCTGGTGGTCCACGGCGCGGGTCGAGTTCCGAATGTCGATAGCCTAGACCTGGCGGCTGCGGGGATCGATGCGAACAAGCACGGAGTGATCGTCAACGAGCACCTGCGCAGCCTCTCGAACCCATCGGTCTATGCCGCTGGCGACGCGGCGGCGACGGCCGGGCCGCCCCTAACGCCCGTCGCAAGCATGGAAGGGCATGTGGTGGCCTCCAACCTACTGAAAGGCGACAACAAGACAGTTGACTATACAGGCGTGTCAAGCGTCGTTTTCACGATCCCACCTTTGGCCGCGGTGGGGATGCAGGAAGATGAAGCTCGGGAGAAGGGACTACAGTTCCGAGTACAGGCGGGAGATTCTTCCGGGTGGTATTCTTCGCGCCGCGTTGGCGAGGAAGTCTCCGGCTACAAAGTGTTGATCGATAAAGAGAGTGGCCGCGTCCTCGGTGCGCACCTCCTCGGGGCGCACTCGGACGAGATCATCAACCTGTTCTCGCTGGCGATCCGATTTGGCATCAAGGCTTCCGACCTCAAACAGATGGCCTACGCCTATCCCTCTCGCAGTAGTGATGTCAGCTATATGCTGTGAGCCTGGCCATAGCTTTGCCTGCCTTAAGCCAGCCTAGATTGACTTCAGGCGGCAGCAACCAAAGGGCGCCGTAGCCAAAAACATACATGAACAGATAGAAACTATGAGAAGCAATGGAACGAGCTAGAGAGCAGTAAATTACTCAATCTGGGTTGTTTGCTCAGAACCAACAACTTGGCGGACATCATGCGTCCGAATTCTCACCCTCTCACCCCGTCGGTACTCATGATTCAATTCCCAAGTAGACGTGTGGGCGCTGTTTGCAACAGCATGCATTGGCCTACGACATCGTGGGTCGATCCTACCTCCGCGACTGGCGAGCGGGCATGGGAGACTCAGCGGTCTTGCTTTTGGCGGGACTCTTCTTAGCCGTCGTTTTTGACTTCTGCCACGCCAGCTTCACTGCGGCCGCAAGCTGCTCCTGTCGAGCCTTGCAGAACGGCGCGTAGTGCCGCTCGGTGATCCTGACGCTCGAGTGACCGAGTAGAAGAGAAACCTGGTCGATGGGAACGCCGGCCAACAACAGTTCCACCGCAAACGTGTCGCGGAACATGTGTGGGTGGCACCGCTTTCGTACGCCGTCCGGCATCTTGCCGCACGGCCGCGCTGGGCGGCCACGTGGATGTCTGCCCCGATGTGGATACCAGGCGGCCATCTCCTGGGTGCACCCCGAGTATCCTTTCTTCCTGCCGGTCAAGGTCCTCAGCCGGGTCTTTCGCGGCAAGTTCTGCGCCAGTTCGAAACGGCTCTATCGACGCAACCAACTGCGCTGCGCCGGGCCGGCAGCCACGCTGGCTGAGCCGAAGCAGTTCCGTCGACTGTTGCGCCGGCTGCACCGCCAAGACTGGGTGGTGTATGCTAAACAAGCCTTCGGCGGCCCGATGCAGGTCCTGCGTTACCTGGGCCGATACACGCATCGGGTCGCCATCTCCAACCACCGGCTGCTGGCATTTGATGGCAATCGTGCCACATTCCGATGGAAGCACAACGCTCATGGCAGCAAGCAACGCAAGATGACGCTCCCTGGGACGGAGTTTCTACGCCGATTCTTCCTGCATGTGCTGCCGAAAGGCTTTGTCAGGATTCGGCATTTCGGATTCCTAGCATACGGATCTCGCGCCAGGCAACTCGCGTTGTGCCGGCAGTCGTTGGCGATGAGTCCTCCCGCGCCACCGCCCGCGGGATCCTGCGAGGATGATATTCCGGCCTGGCACTGCCCACGCTGCGGCACGCCTATGGTCGTAGCGTAGAGACTCACTGCCGTGGAAGCATCGCGGTGCGGTTATTTCGATTCGTCCTAGCGTTGTTGTCGACCGGGGTCCAGCGACGTGCGCACGGCACGCCTTCGCGGTTGTGTGCACTGCTGTTCCCCAACACCATTTCGTGCAGCGATAAACCATCCGGCAACGCCCCTATCTAAAACGGTTCTCCACTGTTTCAAGAGATTCTTCCCTGGCTGTAGCTACCCGCCGGCAAAACACCCTCGGCTCTGGCGGTACCAAAACAGCATTCAATGCCTATAGAGTCCGCCGCAAACGCCAGCGGCTTCCTTCAAGTCTCCTTATCGAAAACGCCTCGGCTGGCAGGCACGTCTTCACCCGGCTGTCGTGCACCGAGGCCTTTCCGATTAAGGCTAGCGATTCTACGGTAGGGTGAATCAGGTTGTACGTGATGGGCACGATGGGCCACCGAAGCCAAGCATCGCTTCGACCTTTTTGAGGAATCCGTCCGGGGATGACGTTGGCGATACTGCTCAATACAGGCGCCTGCTTGGGCGATGGTGCTGCGGGGAAAGCCATGCTATGATATTGGATCATCATAGATGATCTTCAGCGATGCAGAGCTTTTTTTTAGCGTGCTTATTGTCTCATCCGGTGTTTCCGGATAGGCAGTTTGCGGAAATTTCGGCAGGTCGTATTCTGTTTTGGACGACCGTGTTAGGTCGATGAAGAGAAGGAGACGTTTGTGAACTCCAAAAAGGCGGTTGAGTTTCAAGGCGGAGTTGAGCAGCACAAGGAAGGACTGCCCCGGAGGACCTTCCTGCAGGGAGTGGGTGTTGGAGCGGGCGCAGTGGGCCTTCTCCGTTCGGAAGCCAAGGCTGCGCCACTCACCGGTGACGGGACGCAAGCAGTAGGACCCGGACCTGCTCCTATCATTTTAATCGTAAACGGTAAGACGTATAAGCTGGAACTCGAACCCCGCGTCACGCTCTTGGACGCCTTGCGTAACTCTCTGGATTGCACTGGGGCCAAAAAGGTCTGCGATCGCGCCACATGCGGCAGTTGCACAGTAATCCTTGACGGCGCTCCCGTCTACGCTTGCACTGTTCTGGCTATCGAAGCGCAGGGCAGGGATGTCCAAACGATCGAGGGTCTGTCGACGCCCGATAAACCGCACGCTGTGCAGAAGTGTTTCGTCGAGCACGATGCTCAGCAATGTGGTTTCTGCACGCCGGGTTTTGTGATGGCTTGCAAAGCGTTTCTCGACAAGAATCGCTATCCGTCACCGGACCAAGTGCAGAGCGAATTAGGCGGAAATATCTGCCGTTGCGGCACCTACGCCGGCGTCCGCCAAGCGGTCCTGGACGCGGCTCGTGAATTGAGTTGAGAGATCGAGGAGAATCAAAATGGCGATTGAATACAGTTGGGCTCCTCCGGAAGAGGGCAGGCTATACGGCGGGCTCAGGATCGATCGTATCGACGGGCCTGACAAGGCCGCGGGCCGCGCACAATATTCCTATGATCGCAACCTGCCGGCGATGCTGGTAGCGAAGCTCGTTGCCTCACCTCATGCTCACGCCCGCATTACAAAGATCGACACCAGCGCGGCTGAGAAGATTGCCGGAGTGCGCGCTATCGAGATCATCAGCCCAGTCGGCGCCGAGATTCAATGGGTTGGCACGGAGATTGTCGCGGTTGCGGCCGATACGGAGGAAATTGCTCACGATGGCGTAGCCGCGGTGAATGTCGAGTACGAAGTGTTGGCTCATCTCGTGAAGGAGGAGAATCTCACCAAGGCTGGGAGTCGCGTGAGTCCGGAGACGGAAAAGACCGACGGGAACCCGGACGAAGCGTTCCAAAAAGCTGACGTCGTTCACGAAGGCTATTACGGCTGTGCGACTCTGGCTCACTGCTGCTTGGAGCCACATGGCCAAGTCGTGGACTGGGACGAGGACGAAATCATCGTCTATGCCTCCACACAAGCGATCGGCGCGATTGGCGCCGATTTGGCAAAGACTCTCTCAGCCGATAAGACTCTCGGCCAGAATGTCAGCCCCTCGCAGGTTCGCGTTGTCACGCCTGTCATGGGCGGCGGGTTCGGAAGCAAATTCTCGATCGACAGTTGGGGAATCGCCTGCGCCAAGCTGGCCAAGAGAACAGGTCGTCCCGTGAAGTTGATGTTGGACCGGGATCAGGAGTTGATGGTGGCGGGGGCAAGGCCTTCTCTCTACGGCAATGTCAAGGTAGCGGCCCAAAGAGACGGCACCTTAACGGCGTATCAGGCGGAAAGCTGGTCGACGGGCGGCGTTGCGGGTCGCGGAACTCCTCCGCTTCCCTACTTGATCGAGCCGCCGAACCGAAAGACGCGCCATCTTGTCGTGTCGACGAACACCGGACCAGCGAGAGCGTGGCGGGCGCCGAACCATCCGCAGGCGGCCCTGCTCACGATGTGCGCCTATGACGACCTGGCGGCCAAGCTGAAGATGAACCCGCTGGAATTCTTCAGGAAGAACCTGGCCCTAACACAGCGGCCTGAGGTTTACCGGACGCAGCTCGACAAGGCTGCTGAGTTGATGGAGTGGAAGGCTAAATGGCATCCGGCTGGGGAGGATCCGAGGCCTGGACCGGTGAGGAGAGGTATAGGTGTATCGATCCACACCTGGGGGGGGCGCCCCCACGATAGCGAGGTGCGGGTAACGATTCATCCCGATGGAAGCGTGGTGGCCGAGTGCGGCACGCAGGATGTGGGAACGGGAACAAGGACCGTGCTCGGAGTCGTAGTCGCATCTTCCTTGGGCCTGCCTGTCTCGGAAGTGCAGGTGAAGATTGGCGATACGATGTACCCCCCATCGGGCGCCTCCGGAGGCAGCACAACGGTGGGAGGGGTTGCGTCCGCGGCACGGCGAGCTGCAAAGTTTGCCTTGGTGAAGCTGAAGGAGGAGGTTGCTCCGTCCCTGGGTGTGACCGGCGAGGCCAACCCGCAGATCGAATCTCGCTTTGCCCGCCTGGCGGTTAAGGCGGATCTCAATCGGCAAATGACCTGGCGCCAGGCTTGCAACAAACTCGGAGCACGAAGCATCTCCGTCATCGGGCGGCAGCCCGAACCAGGCGGTGGAAAACTTGCGGATAGCGGGGTCGGCGGCGTTCAAATGGCTGATGTCTCCGTGGACACGGAAACGGGCATCATCACGATGAACAAGATGGTCGCCGTGCAGGACTGTGGTCTTGTGATCAACCTAAAAACCGCGGAAAGTCAGGTCTATGGCGCATTGATTATGGGCATCTCCACCGCGCTTTGGGAGGAACGAGTTTACGATGAAGCCAGCGGTAAGCTCCTGAATGCCGACATGGAGTTCTATCAACTACCCGGCATCGGCGACGTCGGCGAGCTTGTGGTCCATGTCATGACAGGCGTGTACGACGATCGAGGTGTTATCGGTTTGGGTGAACCGCCTGTTATCTCTCCTGGGCCGGCCATTTCAAACGCGGTGTTCAACGCGATCGGTGTTCGCGTGCCTACCTTGCCATTGACGCCGGACAAGGTACTTTCGGCTCTGAAGGTCACCAAAGGAGGTAGGGCGTGATGCAAGCCTTCAAATACGTCGCACCGAATACCCTGCAAGAGGCGCTTAGCTTGCTTTCCCCGACCTGGGGTGAGACAGATATTTTGGCAGGAGGTACGGACCTTCTCAGCCTCATGAAGCAGGGAGTCCATAAACCCAAGCAGGTTGTCAGCTTAAAGAACATCAAGGACCTCTCCCGGATTGATCGAGTCGACGGCGGCTTGCTTATTGGCGCCAAGGTGACTCTGCATCAGGTGGTAGACAATATCCCCGTTCGGGTCGAATATCCCGCCGTTACTCATGCTGCCGAGGGAGTCAAGGGTGTCCAAATGCGAGCCATGGGCACCGTGGGCGGTGATCTGCTCCAGAGGCCGCGCTGCTGGTATTTCCGTAACGGCTTCAGTCTTCTTGCCCGAGACGCCAACGGAAATCCAATGGTGCCGAACGGTGAAAATCAGTACCATGCCATTCTCGGCAACAAAGGGCCGGCCTACTTCGTGAACGCCTCGAGTTTGGCGCCTGCGCTGATTGCGCTTCGAGCCAAGGTCCGGATTGCATCCGCAAGCGGGGAGCGGGAGTTCGATATCGAACAACTCTACCGGTCTCCCACGGCGGATAGCGAACGAGAGCTGACCCTGAAGGCTAACGAAATTCTGACGCACATCTTTATTCCGCCTACAGCTGGGACTCGAAGTGCGACCTACGAGGTGCGAAAGCGGCAGATGCTTGATTGGCCCCTAGCTACGGCTTCTGTATCGCTCACCATGAAAGGGGAGACCGTCGAAAGCGCCAGCATCGCTCTAGGGCACGTAGCTCCCATTCCCTGGCGCTCCCGTGAAGCGGAGCAAGCTTTGGTCAACAGGGTGGTCACGGAAGACGTGGCCTTGGCAGCGGGAGATGCGGCAGTCGCCAGGGCTATGCCGCTTAGCCGTAATACCTACAAGGTGCAGTTAGCGCGCATCGCGGTTAAGCGAGCCATACTTGCCGCGGCGGGGAAGACGTCGATCTAGCGGGCGTGGCTTCTCACAATACTGCTCGGCGGAGCGCCGAAAGGGGTGTCCTTCGAGCAGCCGGTTGAGCCTCCGATAGCACGGCCGTCGGCGGTCGTGCTGGACGGAGCCGGGGGGCGCAGAGGTCTTTCCGACGTCGACTCAGAAACGCGCAGCTTCCATGATCGCAAGCTGTCGAGACGCGCCTCCCATCTCGATCGAAGAATTCTGGCAGCTCTGTACTTTCCGTCACGGTGTTGCTAGGCTGCTGAGAGGCACAGATACACTGTTGTATCGGCGGGTCGCTGGTGTTTGGAGGCGACTCTGCATGGCGTTGCCGAGGCCGTTCTATTCGTCTCCAATAAGGTCCCGTCGATGTTGCGCGCCAAAAAGAACTGTGTTATCTAAATGTAGAAGATTCAAGGCAGAGGGTGGATTTGAACGGCCAATTCGAAGATAGGACGCTGACTTATTGGATTTTGAGTACCTTGCATTCCGATGGGCAGCCCATGGGTGCGGGAAGTGTCAGCTATAGCCTCAAGAAGCATGGAGGTATGCTCAGCGCGCCCACGGTTGGCCGCAAACTTCGGGATCTTGAGCAGGAGGGTTTGCTGTCGAAGGTGGGGGTGGACGGCCGTATCTTGACCAATAGCGGCCGAAAAATGCTTTCGCGCCTGGAGAATGAGTTTCGTATCGAGTCCCGCGGCCAGACGCTCCTCGAGTTGCTTCAGCGCAACAGCCGCAAAGATATCATTGACCAGCTCATCGCGCGGAGAACCATTGAGGGTGAAACCGCAACGCTAGCCGCTCAGAACATTACCGCCAGCGAGCTTAAGCAACTCGAAGAGATCGTCGCCCGGCAGCGAGAGGTCGTGGATAAGGGCGAGACAGGACTTTCCGAAGACCTCAACCTCCACGCGGCCATCGCCCAGGCTTCAGGAAACAAGGTTCTCGCATCTCTTGTGTCGTTACTTCGATCACAGTCCTGGTTGAACCAGGTGATCGCGGCGATACGGGAACGAGTAGGCAGCCGCCCGGTAGTTGACCACCAATCTATCGTTAGCGCGATTAAGCGACGATCTCCTGAAGATGCGAGGGCAGCGATGGTCGGTCATATTGATCGTTTGATTGATGATGTTGACCGCTACTGGGAGCAGGTCTTCGACGAACAGAAGTCCAATTCGAAGAGTCGGCGGCGCTAGATCATTGGGTTGGGTTTCTCCCCGTGTCGGGTACCTCCCCGAAGTAATAGATTTAGAGTCGGCAGAGCCGGTGCAGGACCCGGTTATCCAAAAACTGAGCCGATAGGTGCTGGTCTGCAAATGACTAGACGGCAGATGCTGCAGTGCCTTGGGACGGTTGCTCCGCAAGTTATGCTTGGGGCTGCCAAGAACGCACCCCTCATTCAAACCGTTAGCGGTACCATCCATTCGTCGGAACTAGGGGTTACGCTAGTTCACGAACACGTGACCGCGGATTTGCGTCCCGTGCCGGAAAGACGGCTTGGAGATTACGATCGGGACGAAGCACTGCAGGTATCCCTTCCTTTTATACGCCAACTCCGCGACGCTGGATGTACGGCTATTGTCGATCCAACCCCGATGAACATGGGGCGTGATCCGCTGCTTCTCAAACGTTTATCGGAAGACAGCGGCCTTGTGATTGTATGTGCGACCGGAGTGTTTGGCGCAGCTGGCGGCAAGTTTTTGCCTGCCTATGCGCACGATGAATCAGCAGAGGAGATTGGCACCCGCTATGTCCGCGAGATTCGCTCCGGTATCGGTGATACAGGAGTGCGTCCAGGGATCATCAAGACGGGAATCGATCCGGACGAGCCGTTATCGCCGTTGGCGCGCAAGTTGGTTTCTGCGGCGGCGTTTGCTCAACGGGAAACAGCTCTCACGATTGCATCACACACAGGTCCTGGACGGCGCGCTTTCGAGCAGCTCGACGTGCTTGAAGCGCTTGGCGTACCGCCATCCGCGTTCATCTGGGTTCACGCGGACAACGAGAAGGACCACCAAATGCACATCCGGGCGGCGCGCTTGGGGGCATGGGTAGAGTTCGACAGCCTGAATCGCCTGGATGTTCTCGAGTGGCATCTCAAGTGTGTTGTTGCAATGGCTGAGGCGGGTGTTCTGGATCGCACGCTGATCTCTCACGATGCAGGCTGGTATCAGCCGGGAAAACCAAAGGGCGGGACGTATCGCGGGTACACACCTATTTTCACGGACCTTGTACCTCGCCTTCGGCAAAGTGGCTTCTCCAGCTCGGATCTTGATCGGTTGCTTATACAAAACCCCTCGCGGGCTTTGACGGGTGGGATCACATAACGGGAGCTGAGGGATAGCGCCGACGAAGTTTCGTTCTTAAGACCGTGGCACGGCGGCAGGCCGCCGCAGTCCAGTTTGCGACTTCCCTGTAGCAGTTCTATTAGAGTCGGCTCGCTAGCCGACACAGTCTAGCTGCGCTGGGCCGGGCTTGCCGGACCTGGGAGATGGGTGGTATATTGATGCTAATCATCCATGATGATTATCAGCCCTCTGTGTCCTCGGGCTGTTGTACATTCTTCCTGCGAGGTACGTATGCATCGGCGAACGTTTCTGTCCTCTCTCAGTAGTTCCTTGTTAGTCAGTGGTTCCGCACTGAAACTAGGTGTCGCTCCTGCGGCAGGGGCGGTGAGGCCTCTGAAGATTAAGGAGATCTCAGGGATGGCCCTCACCGTTAAGGATTTCAATAGGTCCCGCCGCTTTTATACCGAGGTGCTTGGGTTAGGCCCGGATACATCCGGCACCATCAACCCGGAGCTCGGGATGAAATTCTTTATGGAGAGCGGGCACGTCAGCGTCTGGATGCCAGGAAAATGGGAGGAGGTCAATCCGCACCTGGTGGGCAGGCAACCGTCAGACATCGGGGGGAAAAAACATTTCAATATGTTCATCGACGTTTCGGATGCAAAGGCAGCCCTTGAGAATCTGAAGAAGCATAACGTAAAGCTTTGGGGGCCACGGCATTTCGACAACGGCGAGGTTCATATCGACTTTGAGGATCCCGACGGGCACCTATTAGAATATGTGGGCAGACCTTCGAAGGAGGCACGGGGTCGAAAGTCTTCGGGGCCGCCCAAGATCCAGAAGATCGGAGAGATTGCCCTGGTGGTTTCGGACCTGGAGCGTTCACGGAAATTCTACAGTGACGGCCTCGGCTTAGAGGAGGCCCATTTTGGAAACACAAAACCAGACGGCGGGGTGACGTTTCACTTCGGGGACGGTTATCTGGGCCTTTGGCTGCCAGGCAAGTGGAAAGGTGCGAATCCTCATCTCCCGGCAAACGTGGGCGCCGACTTGAGTGGCAAGAGCCACCTCAATGTGACGATCGATCTTTCCGAAGGCCAAGCGGCTGTCGAGCGCTTGGAACAAAACCATGTGAAGTTTTGGGGGCCTCGCTACCATCGCAAGAATGAGCCGACGGGGGACGTTCACATCGATTTTGAAGATCCCGATGGCCACCTTTTGGAGTTCCACGGTATAAATCAGCCTGCATAGCCGTGCTATCGATAGCGTGCTCTCCCATCCAGTATGAGTATTTGATCCACGGGTCTTAGGTTTGCGTTCAAGGAGCAAGCGAGTCGGTTTCCCTCCCTGGCCGCAGGCTCGATCGGACGGGGCGAATGATTTCCGAACGCGCTCTCACGAATCAACTGCTTCCTGTGATGTTGGCGGCTGTGGTGATGATCCCGCAGTCAACGGTGGCGGTACGGGCCGAGCCGCGCTTGGAGTCCAACGTCATCTACGGGATGTACTCCGGTCTCGCATTGTT